>ERZ650311.15-NODE-15-length-109596-cov-17.147689_pt1 | contig 109596 bp, 109 predicted proteins | sample MGYA00376247_ERZ650311 | MGnify/ENA primary metagenome ERZ650311 (study PRJEB26733, sample SAMN07839324) | wastewater metagenome | biome: small river; feature: stream; material: water | place: USA: North Carolina | collected 2016-07-28 ... | reverse complement strand
CGGACGACGGGGTTCGAACCCGCGACCTGAACCTTGGCAAGGTTCCGCGCTACCAGCTGCGCTACGTCCGCGTATTGCGGGCGCAAATCTAGCGTAGGTCAGCCCGAACTGCCAAAGCGCGAAGGAAAGGCCCTAGCCTTGCCTCATGTTGAGAGGCAAGGGGTATCAATTCTGGATGCATGGCATCCATGCGACCCGCATCGCCGAGGTTACGAGCGATCCTTCACGACTCGATGACGGCAATTTCTGGGCGGTATTGGCCACCTTTGAGGGCGATTATCGTTTCGCTCGATTTAAGAAGATTGCCGAAGTGCCATTTCCTTCACATCCATGGCAGCGATTAGAACGCCCATGGATATCTAATCTAGAGATGATTGATTACATCGCTTATGTGAGTGCGATTAAAGAAGAAATTGCATCCGGCGGCGTATATCAGGTCAACGCCTGCAGAGAGCTGGCACATTTCTTAGGGGAGAAGCCACAGAAGTTATCGGGATTGTTCTCGGAAATTCTGCGGGCGCACCCTGCTCCTTTTGCCTCTTACATGAAAGTTCCGGGCTTAGAAATTGCATCGGCATCACCAGAGAGATTTCTATCTCGAACCGGTTCTCGGATTATCACTTCGCCAATCAAGGGAACTATCCGGTGGAATCAAGAAGAGTTTGGCGAGAAGGACAGGTCAGAGAATCTGATGATTGTTGATTTGATGCGCAACGATATTTCTCAGGTCTGTGAAGCTGGATCTGTCGAAGTTTCTGCTCTCTTCCGGCAAGAGAAACATCCTGGAATTACTCATCTAGTCTCTGATATTGAAGGCACTCTTCGTAATGATGTGAAGTGGAGTGAGATTCTTAAAGCCACTTTGCCGCCGGGCTCGGTATCTGGAGCACCGAAATCTTCTGCGCTCTCAATCATTAGAGAACATGAGATTGCGCCACGTGGTCCATATTGCGGCGCCATTGGTTTCATTCATGGTGATCGAGCTGAACTTGCGGTCGGAATCAGAACTTTTTGGACGACCGGGGACAATTATCTTCGTTATGGCACTGGTGCTGGAATTACCTGGGGAAGCGAACCCGCAAATGAATGGGAAGAAACTCAATTAAAAGCAAGTCATCTGATCTCGATTGCCGGTGGCGATCTGTGATGACATCAACACGTCGACCTTTTCCGCCAGGGAGTGGAATCTTTGAAACGATGCGTACCGAGAACGGAGTTGTGGCGGAATTTGGCCGACATATGCGTAGGGCGCTCTCCGCTTCGCAGGCCCTCGGAATTCGAATGCCAGATGAAGAGAGCATTCGTAGTCAGGTTCAATCTGTTATCGAAGATAACCCTTATCCGATAGGTCGATTGCGAATATGTGTTGGTAGTAGCGGGTTAGTAGTGACTCATGATGAATACCTCGAATTAACTGAAGCCGGGTACCTCACCTTTTCGCCACATACATCGAAAGCAAAGGGTGAGCAGTACAAGACTTATCCGTATGACGAGCACTATGAAATAGTTGATGATGCTCGGACGCATGGATTCGATGATGCAATTATCTTCAATAGCGCTAATAACGTTACTGAAACTGGTCTATCCAATATTGCATTTTTGATTGATGGATTGTGGGTCACACCGCCAATCACAGCGGGACTTCTTCCGGGCGTTATGCGCGCTATCGCGGTAGAACGGTGCGATGTTCAGGTTCGTAATGTTCATATCACCGAGGTGCCTTTGGCAAAGGAGATAGTTCTTTTAGGCAGTCTCAAGATCGCACAACCGGTGGTGCAAGTTGGCGAGATGCGCTTGGCAAATGGAGTAGAAGTTGCGGCTTTCGCAGCGCAAATGAGAGAAAAGGTCGAATACTTTTCGGTAGGCTAGCCACATGTCCGAAATTGCGATTATCGTCGAGGGTCAGCCACGTAAGGTTGAAGTCGACCAGAAGCCAACTCATATCTTCGCCGAGAATAAGGAGATCGTTGTCTGCAAGATCAACGGTGTCCTCCGTGATCTCTGGACGGACTTAGCAGAAGGCGATGTCGTCGAAGGTGTCTCTATTTCATCACCTGAAGGCCTCGCGGTTCTTCGCCACTCAACTGCGCACGTGATGGCGCAGGCAGTGCAACAAGTATTTTCACAGACACGTCTTGGAATCGGCCCTCCGATCACAGATGGTTTCTACTACGACTTCGAACCACAAGAGCCATTCACTCCAGATGACCTTGAGAAGATCGAAAGCGCAATGCGAAAGATCGTTAAAGAAGGTCAGCGCTTTAAGAGACGTGTTACAACAGAGGCAGATGCTCTCAAAGAGTTAGCTCACGAGCCATACAAGTGTGAACTCATTGGCCTTAAAGGTCCGCAAGGTGATGAGGCAAGCGTTGAGGTTGGTGGGGGAGAGCTCACTATTTACGACAACCTCGGTCGTGACGGTCAACCTGTCTGGTCTGATCTCTGCCGCGGTCCGCACCTTCCATCTACAAAGCACATTCCTGCCTTTAAGTTGATGCGTAGCGCTGGTGCATATTGGCGTGGCTCTGAGAAGAATCCAATGTTGCAGCGCATCTACGGAACAGCGTGGCCATCACAAGATGAGCTCAATGCATATCTCGAATTATTGGCAGAGGCAGAAAAGCGCGATCATCGTCGCCTCGGTCAAGAACTTGATTTGTTCTCTTTCCCCGAGGAAATTGGTTCAGGACTTGCCGTCTTCCACCCCAAGGGCGGAATCATCCGTCGCGCGATGGAGGATTACTCACGTAAGCGCCATGAAGATGAGGGCTACGAGTTTGTCTACTCACCGCACTTAACAAAGGCTGCGCTCTTCCAGAAGTCAGGTCACTTGGATTGGTACTCAGAAGGTATGTACCCACCAATGATTATGGATGAAGAGCTTCACGAGGACGGCACAATCAAGCGCCCTGGCCAGCAGTACTACATGAAGCCAATGAACTGCCCTTTCCATAATCTTATTTTCCAGTCACGTGGTCGTTCATATCGCGAACTTCCTTTGCGTCTCTTCGAATTCGGAACTGTCTATCGGTATGAAAAATCTGGCGTACTTCACGGCATTACTCGTGCACGCGGATTTACTCAAGACGATGCGCATATTTACTGTACAAAAGATCAGATGCCTGGCGAGCTCGATTCTCTTCTGACATTCGTTCTTAACCTGCTCCGTGATTATGGTCTTGAGGATTTCTATCTCGAACTCTCAACCCGTAATCCTGAGAAGTCAGTAGGAGAAGATTCTGATTGGGAAGAAGCAACAGAAGCTCTTCGCAAGGCAGCTCTAGCTCAGAATCTCGAACTCGTACTTGATGAAGGCGGAGCAGCCTTCTACGGTCCAAAGATTTCTGTTCAAGCTAAGGATGCAATCGGTCGTACCTGGCAGATGTCTACCATTCAAGTGGACTTCCAGTTGCCACAGCGCTTTGAACTTGAATATGCAGCATCAGATGGAACTCGCCAGCGCCCGGTAATGATTCACCGGGCACTCTTCGGTTCAATCGAGCGCTTCTTTGGAGTTCTTACTGAGCACTACTCAGGAGCATTCCCAGCTTGGCTTGCGCCAGTGCAGGCAATTGCAATTCCGGTTGCAGATACCTTTGCTGATTACATGCATGACGTTGTTGCACAGCTTAAGAAGGCTGGCATCCGCGCCGATATTGATGCATCCGATGATCGCTTCCAGAAGAAGATTCGCAATGCACAGTTGCAGAAAATTCCATTTATGTTGATTGCAGGCGAAGAGGATATGAAGGCCGGAGCAGTCTCATTCCGTTACCGCAATGGTGATCAGAAGAATGGCGTTCCTATCGCTGATGCAATCGCAGAAATTGCAAAGGTTGTCGCAGAGAGAACACAGAACTAAAAATGTCTCAGGTTCTCAATGGCGGAGCAGGAATGCCAGATGGCTGGCAGCGCCTCTGGGCTCCTCATCGCCTGGATTATTTGCGCGGAGAGAACCGCCCTCTTGATAGCAATGATGTGCAATGTCCCTTCTGTCGCATCCCGGGTCTCTCGGATGAAGAAGGACTTGTCGTTGCACGAGGCGAACACGCTTATGTGGTCATGAACCTCTATCCATATAACCCAGGACATCTTCTTGTCTGCGCTTATCGTCATGTCGCTGACCTCACTGATTTAACAATTGAAGAACGACATGAGATCGCCGATATGTCTGCCCATGCGATGCTGACTGTTCGTAAAGTTTCTAACGCTGAAGGCTTTAACTTGGGAATGAACCAAGGCGCTATTTCAGGCGCTGGAGTTGCAGCACATATTCACCAACATATTGTTCCGCGATGGTCGGGCGATGCAAACTTCATGCCGATTATCGGTAAGACAAAAGTGTTGCCCCAGCTACTTACTCTGACGAGAGATGAACTAGCTGCCGCTTGGTAATTGCTTCAAGAAATCTTGCACGATATCTAGCCCCATACCGTTTGCTGAATTGACGGGGATAGCAGGAAAGAGAATGCCAGCTGCAAATGCTCCCTCTTCCATTTCCACCATTTGTTCGCGATATTCCTCTTGAAAATCAGCAACGAGTTCACGAAGTTCAGAATCACTCTCGCCAATAGTCGGTGGGTTTGTTGAGTAATCACGGGTAGATAAATCTTCTAGTGAGATCGTTCCGATGGGTGAACCATTTTCGCCATGAAGAACTAAATATGGAGTAACCAGCGGATCAAAGACTCGATTGCCTATCAGCACGGCATCATCGAAATCCATCTCCATTCCATCAAGCACGGTCACTATCACCATGCGTGGAGTCTGAAGTTCGTCAAATCCATGCCAGAGCTCAATTGTCTGAGCGTCAATTCCAGCAGAGGGATTAATCGCGAATATTGCTGCATCACATTCTGGATCGACTTCGCTCGATGCGGTGCCACCGAGAAGCTGCGCGAAGTTCTCTGGTGTAGCGCTGACGTGTCCATAGATTTTGATGGATTTCATAGCGTCGTGGCTAGTTGAAGTCATAGAGATAACTCTACGATGTGGCTATGGTGAGTTCAGCATTTAAACCCGCAGTTACTCGTGTGATTGAACCCATCGCACGCCTTGCTGTTCGAGCAAAGATCACACCGAATGCCGTCACTCTTATCGGAACCCTCGGGACCGTTCTCTCTGCAATCTATTTCTACCCCAAAGGCGAACTCTTTATCGGAACACTTTTTATCTGCTTTTTTGCCCTCAGCGATCTCTTTGACGGGGCGATAGCTCGCCTTTCAGAACAAGGGGCAAGTGCCTGGGGTGGTTTTCTCGATTCAACTTGTGACCGCATCACCGATGCTGCGATCTTGGGATCTCTCGCTGTCTATTGCATCTTGGAAGATAGCGATCTCTATCTCGTTGCTATTGCAGGAATCGTCACAGGTTTTCTCGTGCCCTATATCCGCGCAAAGGCTGAATCTTTTGGAATTGCGTGCACCGTAGGCATAGCCGAAAGAACAGAGCGCATCATTCTTGCGTTAACCGGAATTGGTTTTCATGGCTTAGGTGTTCCATACATCCTTGCAATAACACTCTGGCTCCTCTTTGCACTCAGTGCCATCACGGTAATCCAAAGAATTGCAGTCGTGCGCAGAGGACTTGCTCAGTGAAAGAAGAGATTTCTTATCTCGCCTATTTGGTGGGATGGAAGATAGTTGGGTGGCTGCCTGAGAAGACTGCTTACTCTCTCTTTAATCGGCTGGCGCAATACATGTACGGCAAGAACGGAAAGAGCGTCCGCCGACTACGGACCAACTATTCGGTCGTATCTCCGAATCTCTCACCTGAAGAGCTAGAGAACCTGGTAATTGTTGGACTTGAAAGTTATATGCGTTACTGGTGTGACACTTTCCGAATTCATACTTGGAGCCCCTCTCGAATTCAAAAGACTGTAACGACAACTAACGACCATCTTCTTCGAGACCCTATGAAAAACGGTAAAGGCGTTGTAATCGCACTACCGCATTCAGGAAACTGGGATCACGCTGGTGCATATTTCTGCCAGGAGGGAATTCCATTGGTGACTGTGGCTGAGATTCTCAAGCCGAAGAAGTTATTCGAAAAGTTTCTCGATTATCGCCAGCAGATGGGATTTGAGGTACTGGGTTTAGATGCACGAGCCTTTGTTACCTTGATTAAACGTGCACGCCAGAAGCGATTGATTGCGCTCGTTGCAGATAGAGATCTCTCTGCATCAGGTGTCGAAGTGAACTTCTTTGGAAAGACAGCGAAGATGCCTGCGGGTCCTGCTGTGCTTTCAATTAAGGAAGAGATTCCGCTCGTGGTTGCCCACGTTTCATATACACCGTCAGGAATCCACATCGACTTCCACGAGATTCTTCCGCCGCTTGCCGGCAGCGAAGAAGAGCGCATCAAAGAGACAGTCCAGAGGATTGCGAGTACCTTTGAGAAAGGAATCGCTGAACATCTAGAGGATTGGCATATGTTGCAGCGAATCTGGATTGACGAAGGAATTTACTCATGACTTTCGAACGTAAACGTATCGGCATCGTCTGCCCATACGGATGGGATACGCCCGGGGGAGTTCAGGCACATATCGCCGATCTTGCGACCTATCTCATCTCGCAAGGTCATTTTGTCTCCGTCTTGGCACCCACTTCAGATGAGGATGGACTTCCGGATTATGTAGTTAGTGCCGGAAAACCGATTGCAATTCCATATAACGGAGCTGTTGCTCGAATCCTTTTTGGCCCCATCGCATTTGCACGAGTGCGTCAATGGATTGCGCAAGGCGAATTCGATCTCTTGCATCTCCACGAACCTGCGATTCCTTCTATCTCTCTTCTTGCATGTTTCGCTGCTGAAGGACCACTTGTAGGAACCTTTCATGCCTCAGCTAAGAAGCAGAAGGCAATCTTCGCTATTGGACCGATTCTCGAACCTGTTATCGAAAAGCTGACGGCTCGAATCGCAGTCAGCGAAGCGGCTCGTTCTACGTTGACTGAACATTTAGAGACAGATGCTGTTGTTGTACCCAATGGAATTTATGCCCGCAGACTCGCATCGGGTGCGATAAATCCTCAATGGACAGGAAACACCATTGGATTTATCGGACGTTTTGCAGAACCGCGCAAGGGCCTCAATGTTCTCGTTCAAGCTCTTCCATCGATTATCGCTGAGATTCCCGATGTCGGTGTGCTCGTTGCAGGACCGGGTGATGCTGATGAGTTCCTCGAAACAGTTCCACAAAATCTTCGCAATCGCTTTACATTCCTAGGCCGCATCACCGAGAAAGAGAAGGCTGACTTCTTGCACTCGATCGGACTCTATGTTGCTCCTAATACAGGGGGCGAATCCTTCGGAATTATTCTCGCCGAAGCTCTTGCCGGAGGTGCTGCAGTTGTAGCAAGTGATATTCCCGCATTCAAGGCGCTACTAGGAGAGGGTCGATACGGCTCACTCTTCAGATCGGAAGATCCTCAATCTCTTGCAAGCTCCATCGTGACGATTCTTCAAGATTCACAATTACGCGAGAAGTTTCGAAGCGAGGGCAAGGTCTACGCACAGAGTTTTGATTGGGATGTCGTTGCAGAGAGAATTTACGACGTTTACGAAATGGCAATGGTCGGTCTCGGCAAAGTTACGCTCTCCTCTGAGAACCGTGGCTGGAACAAGTTCTTAGGAAAGTAAATGAATTTCACATCGCTCTCGATTCTCTTCGTTGTAGCTATCTTTGCCTGGTATCTCAGTTTCCTAGCTACTCGACTAGACCGTCTTCACCACCGTGTAGAGACAAGCTGGGCCAACCTCGATGGCTTGCTGCAACGACGAGCTGCTATCGCAATCGAAATTGCACGCTCCGAGATATCAGATCCCGCTTCCAGCCTACTTCTCACCTTTGCTGCACATCAAGCACGTGAGGCAAGCGTAAAAGATCGTTCACAGGCAGAGACTGGACTATCAGGTGCTCTTGGAATCCTTCTAGAGACTTCAGTAGGCGATCACGGAGCCATCGAGAAAGATCTCTTGCGCGAACTCAGCGAACTCAACGAGAAGATCAAAGTTGCAATTTCGCTTCATGTTGAATCAGTAAACCGCACACAATTGATTCGTTCACGTTGGCTAATTCGCACATTTAGATTAGCTGGTCGTGCTCCTCTTCCAGTCACTTACGAATTCGAAGCAGATGTTCTTTAAAAGATTCTTGGGAGCAACATCGGTTGCGATACTTGGTCTTGCTATTTACTCATTTCTTCCTTCGACCTCAATCCATGTTCCCTTTTTGGATAGTGGACCAGTTTCATCGCTCACTGGTGTAACAGGCGAAGACGGACCAGTCCTGGTTGTGAAATTAGATGACACTACTTTTGCTCATCCTCAGGTAGGACTTCGAAGTGCAGATGTTGTCTACATCGAACAAGTTGAAGGCGGATTGACTCGCTTAGCAGCGGTTTATTCCTCGAAGATCCCTCCACTCATCGGTCCTGTTAGATCTGCACGTATCAGCGATATTGAATTGCTTTCTCAATATGGAAAAGTTGGATTCGCTTACAGCGGCGCTCAGAGGCTTCTATTGCCCGAGATAGCGAAAGCAAATCTCTTTGATGTTGGTGCTAATAAGTTCGGTCCAAAGTTCTATGCCAATGATCCGGCTCGAATCGCACCTTACGCAATGATGTTGAAGGCACCTGAGTTAATGGATGAGGCTGTTGCTCGAGGTATGCAGTTTGCGCGTTCGTCATCGATGGGATGGATTTTCGGAGATGCCACACCTTCCCTGAAGAAGATTAAGAGCGCACACATCTCGTGGCCAGCAAGTAGTTACGACGTAACTTGGTCTAATGATGAGGAACGTTGGTTACTAACCCATAATGGCAACCCGGATGTCGATGACACCGGTTATGTGCTCGGACCTTCAACTTTTGTTGTTCAAATCGTCTCGATCACAGATTCGATTTATCACGACAAGGTTGGGGGAGTAACTCCTTTCTCGGCAACAGTGGGTGAGGGAAGTTGCTACCTATTGCGAGACGGTGGCTACCTTCCTTGCACCTGGAGCAGAAGTTCGCCAGAGAGCGGCACAACCTTCTATGACCTAGATGGTTCGGAAATATCCTTCGCTCGTGGGCAAATTTGGTTTGCGCTGACGGCAAAAGAGCCCGTCTTTACCCCGCAAGATGCAACAACTTCTGCCACCAAGTAGACTTCCTAGCCTGAACATCAAAGGTTCATTACTTTCTCTTCAAAGGGGTCACTTCAATGTCTGAAGCAACAGGTACAGCACGCGTTAAGCGCGGCATGGCAGAGATGCTTAAAGGTGGCGTCATCATGGATGTCGTCAATGCTGACCAAGCAAAGATCGCTGAAGATGCCGGCGCATGTGCCGTCATGGCGCTTGAGCGCGTACCTGCCGATATCCGTGCCCAAGGCGGAGTTGCGCGCATGTCAGATCCTGACATGATCGAAAAGATTCAAGCTGCGGTTTCAATCCCAGTAATGGCAAAGGTCCGCATCGGCCACTTCGTTGAAGCACAGATTATTCAGAGCCTTGGCGTCGATTACATCGACGAATCAGAAGTTCTCACACCCACTGATTATGAGAACCACATTGATAAGTGGAAGTTCACAGTGCCTTTCGTATGTGGTGCAACAAATCTCGGTGAAGCACTTCGTCGCATCAATGAAGGTGCCGCAATGATTCGCTCAAAGGGTGAAGCAGGTACCGGTGATGTCTCTAATGCAATGACACATATGCGCAAGATTGGTGGAGAAATTCGCCGCCTCACAGCAATGCGGGAAGATGAGCTCTACGTTGCCGCTAAAGAGATGCAAGCGCCGTTTGCCCTCGTGCAAGAAGTTGCTCAGACAGGAAAGCTTCCAGTTGTTCTCTTCACAGCGGGCGGAATTGCAACACCAGCCGATGCTGCTCTGATGATGCAGATGGGCGCGGACGGCGTCTTCATTGGTTCAGGAATCTTCAAATCTGGAAATCCTGCACAGCGTGCTGCGGCATGCGTGAAGGCGACAACATTCTTTGATGATCCAAAGGTGCTCGCAGAGGTCTCACGTGGTCTCGGTGATGCAATGGTCGGAATCAACGTCTCTGACATTCCAGCGCCACACCGTCTCGCTGAGCGCGGTTGGTAATCACTTCACCTTATGAAGATTGGTGTTCTCGCTCTCCAAGGAGATTTCCGCGAACACATTGCCAGCAGTCTCAAGGCTGGGCATTCGGCAGCACCGATACGTCGCAAATCCGAGTTAGAGGATATTGATGCGTTGATTCTTCCTGGCGGAGAGTCAACGACCATTGCACTACTTGCAAAAAGTTATGACCTATTTCAACCCATCAGAGAGAAGATTTCACAGGGTCTTCCTGTTTATGGTTCATGCGCCGGAATGATCCTTCTTGCAGATCGCATTCTCGATGGTGCTCCAGGACAAGAGACTTTCGGCGGCATCAATATGACGGTGCGCCGCAATGCATTCGGGCGACAAGTTGAATCTTTCGAAGGTGAGATTGATTTTAATCGCGAGAAAATCAACGGAGTATTTATCCGCGCTCCATGGGTCGAAGAAGTTTCGTCCGATGTCGAAGTACTTTCAATGGCTGCAGGACATCCCGTGGCGGTTCGTCAGGGAAAGCTCTTCGCGACCAGCTTTCACCCTGAGCTGACCGGAGACTTGCGAATCCACCAGTACTTTTTTGAAGAGATTTGCCGCTAACCGCTACTCTTACGCCATCTTTTAAGCACAGTGTCGAGGTGAACCATGTCAGGCCATTCCAAATGGGCAACAACAAAGCATAAGAAGGCTGTCATCGATAGCCGTCGCGCAAAGAACTTTGCCAAGCTAATTAAGGCGATTGAAGTCGCAGCTCGCAACGGCGGACCTGATGTTGATGGAAATCCAACCCTCTTTGATGCGATTGCAAAGGCAAAGAAGAACTCGATGCCTGCAGACAATATTGATCGCGCTGTTAAGCGCGGTGCAGGACTTGAATCCGGCGGAGCAGACTGGCAGACAATCATGTACGAGGGTTACGGACCTAATGGCGTTGCCATCATGATCGAGTGTCTTTCCGATAACCGCAATCGCGCTGCCTCAGAAGTTCGCGTCGCGGTAACTCGCAACGGTGGATCGATGGCAGATCCAGGGTCTGTCTCCTATCTCTTCAATCGCAAAGGCGTCATCATCGTCAATAAGACTGCAGGAGTGACTGAGGATTCAATCCTTGAAGCTGCACTAGAAGCCGGTGTAGAGGAAGTTAACGATCTCGGCGAATCTTTCGAAGTTGTCTGCGAAGCATCCGATCTCGTAGCAGCTCGCACAGCTCTTCAAGCTGCTGGTATCGATTACGAATCAGCAGATTCCTCTTTCCTTCCTTCCATGAGTATTCCACTTGACGCAGAGGGCGCGAAGAAAGTCTTTGAGCTGATTGATGCAATCGAAGAGCTTGACGATGTGCAGAACGTATTCGCTAACTTCGATGTATCTGATGAGGTAATGGCGAGCCTTTGAAAATCATCATGGGTATCGACCCTGGCTTAACTCGATGTGGTGTCGGAGTTATTGGCCAGAAGAACGCCCGTGAACTTTCATTAATAGATGTTGGAGTGATTCTGACTCCTGTCAATGATCCACTCGAACAACGATTACTCGGTATCGAGCGCGAGATTGAAGCGTGGATTGAACGCACCTCACCAGATGTCATCGCAGTAGAGCGAGTCTTTGCTCAACATAATGTGCGAACCGTCATGGGAACCGGCCAGGCTGCTGGCATAGCGCTTCTGATTGCAGCTCGTCGTGGGATTCCTGTTGCAATGCACACCCCATCTGAAGTGAAAGCCGCTGTCACCGGTTCTGGTCGTGCAGGCAAAGTTCAGGTTGCAGAGATGGTGAAGAGAATTCTCAATTTGGAAGTCATACCGAAGCCGGTTGATGCAACGGATTCGCTTGCACTTGCAATCACTCACGCATGGCGCGGTGAAGGAACTTCGCGACTGGCCTCTGCTGTCAAGGCTGAGAAAGAACGCCTTGCTAAGCTGAGGTCATCATGATTGCCCAGCTGACAGGAACAGTACGACACCTGACTACCGAGAAGGTGATTCTCGAAGTTGGGGGAGTCGGGTATTCGATTTCGATTACTCCTCGCACCTCGATGCAGATTGCATTGGGGGCTATAGCGACTCTAAATACATCGCTCGTAGTTCGTGAAGATTCTCTTACTCTCTTCGGCTTCCTCGATATGCGCGATCGCGATATCTACGAGACTCTTCAGACTGTTTCAGGCATTGGACCTAAGGTTGCTTTGGCTATCACTGGCGCTATGACGCCCGATGATCTCGCTCATGCAATTGCATCAGACGATATTGCGGCAATCGAGAAGGTGCCAGGAATTGGTCGAAAAGGTGCACAGCGCTTAATCCTTGAACTCAAAGGCAAATTAGTGACTGATTCAGTAGCTCCACAACTTTCCACACATTCAGCGGTAAGAGATCAGCTCATCGCAGCGCTTACTGGCCTTGGTTTCTCTGCAAAAGAATCTGATATTGCAATCAATAACACGCTTTCACACCTATCTGAGAATGGCACTGATCCTTCTGATGTTGGAGTTGCAGAGCTGCTTAAACTGACGTTGCAGAGCGGTAAGAGATGACCGACCGAATCGTGAGCCCAGAAGTTTCGACTTCTGAAGAGTCAACAGCAGAGCTTGCTCTTCGTCCTAAGTCGCTCGATGAATTTGTTGGTCAACATCGCGTTCGTGAACAGTTAAGCGTTCTCCTTACAGCAGCAAAATCTCGCGGTGCATCGGCAGATCACATTCTATTGTCTGGTCCACCAGGTTTAGGTAAGACGACTCTTGCGATGATTCTCGCCGGTGAAATGGGCGCCCCCATTCGCATCTCAAGTGGTCCTGCCATTACGCATGCAGGAGATCTTGCTGCAATTCTCTCTTCACTCGTTGAGGGAGAGATTCTCTTCCTCGATGAAATCCATCGTCTCTCACGTCCAGCCGAAGAACTTCTCTATATGGCGATGGAAGATTTCCGGGTTGATGTCATCGTTGGTAAAGGACCAGGCGCAACCTCGATTCCATTGCAGCTTCCACACTTCACTTTAGTTGGCGCAACAACGCGTGCCGGTTTATTGCCATCACCGCTACGTGATCGTTTTGGGTTTACCGCTCATCTGGATTATTACGAGAGCGAAGAACTTGAAAAGGTAATTGCACGAAGCGCGCAATTGCTCAATGTTTCTATCGATGGTGCAGCTGTGGTTGAGATTGCGGGTCGCTCACGCGGAACACCTCGTATCGCTAACCGCCTTCTGCGACGAGTGCGTGATCTCGCTCAAGTGTCAGGCAGCAGCGCCCTTACCCACGAGCATGCCCTCAACGCTTTGACGATTTATGAGGTCGACGAGAAGGGTCTCGATCGTTTGGATCGCTCTGTGCTTCTGGCCCTTATCGACCGTTTTAATGGCGGACCAGTAGGACTTTCTACCTTGGCGATCGCCGTTGGCGAAGAAGTCGAGACCGTCGAAGCTGTTGCTGAGCCATTCCTGGTGCGCCATGGCCTTATGGCCCGTACACCTCGAGGACGTATTGCGACCCCTGCCGGTTATATGCATGTGGGACGAACACCACCTGCCTCTTTGGCGACTCTTTTCGACACCTCGACGCAGTAGCACCTAGACTCTGCCCTTATGTCCACACCTACAAAAGCAGGTAAGAGCACAGGACGCCCAGCGCGCGCCCTCGCATTTCTTGCCCTCATTCTCGTCGCCCTGACTGCGACAGCCCTTCTTCAAGGGTCAACTTCAGTCCGTCTCGGCCTAGATCTTCGCGGAGGTACAAGCGTCACGCTTCAGCCTCGCGCCTCCAATGACGCTAACAAGGTCACATCAGATGCGATTGATCAGGCAGTCTCGATTATTCGCCAACGTGTTAACTCCCTCGGCGTTGCAGAGTCTGAGGTCACAGCACAGGGAAGTGGAACCAATCGTCAGATTGTTATCTCTGTTCCAGGTGACTCAGGTCGACGTGTGGTCGATCTCGTAGGTCAGACAGCAGAATTGCGTTTCCGTCAGGTCTTAGCAACAGCTGCAGGAACTGGCGCAACTGGTGCGGATGCAGCGACTCCAGCATCTGGAGTCAGCGCAGAAATCAACGCAAAGTTTGCAGCCCTTGATTGCACAAATGTAGCCAATCTTCAGGGAACAGGTGCTGACGCCCCAACTGACACCATCGTTGCATGCGATCGCACAGGAACATCAAAGTTCATCCTTGCTCCAGCTGAAGTTCTTGGTCGCCAAGTCTCAAAGGCTGCAGCGGGAATTGATACACAGGCAGGCAACGTCTGGACTGTTTCGCTCACATTTAACGGTGAAGGCACTAAGGCATTCGGTGCGCTTACATCACGCGTTACATCACTTGCATCACCTCAAAACCAGGTTGCAATCGTTCTCGATGGTTTAGTTGTTTCAGCACCTTCGATCAATGAGGCGATTCCATCAGGTAATGCACAGATCACTGGCAACTTCTCACAGACCGAGGCACAAGATCTTGCAAACGTACTGAAGTACGGTGCACTGCCATTGGCATTTGATCGCGGTGAAGTTCAGCAAGTTTCTCCAACACTCGGAGCAGATCAGCTACGTGCCGGTCTCCTTGCAGGAGCCCTTGGACTTCTCCTTGTATTCATCTTCTCACTTATCTACTACCGTGCACTCGGTTTGGTAACAGTCGGATCACTCCTTGTTGCAGGTGCGCTTCTCTACCTCACCTTCCTGGTACTCGGCGAAGCGATTGGCTTTACATTGACTCTCGCAGGTATCGCTGGAGCAATCGTGTCGATCGGTATTACTGCAGACTCATTTATCGTCTACTTCGAACGTGTACGCGACGAGGCTCGTGAGGGTCGATCACTCCGTTCAGCAGTTGAATCGGGCTGGGCTCGTGCCCGTCACACCATCATCGTCGCGGACATGATCTCTGTGCTAGCTGCAGTTCTCCTCTACTTCTTCGCGGTAGGCGGCGTGCGTGGGTTCGCGTTCACACTCGGCCTCACAACCTTGATCGACCTCTTAGTCGTCTTCATCTTTACCAAGCCGATTGTTTCGATTCTGGCAAGGGTGAAATTCTTCGCTTCAGGTCATCCACTCTCTGGCTTCTCAGCTAAGAGCATCGGTTCAAAGAATCAAATATCACAGCATGTTTCAGCAGAAGGCGTGGAGGGTTAATCAGATGGCTCAACTATCAGGACTCGGAAGCCGCCTCTACTCTGGCGAGACATCGTTCAACATCATTGGCAATCGCAAGCGTTGGTATTCAATCTCTGCGATCTTTGTTCTTATCTCAATCGCGGCGCTTGCAATCCAGGGTCTACACCTTGGTATTGAGTTCAAGGGCGGCTCTTCCTACACGGTTAATAAGACTGGAACCACTGTAGAAGAAGCTCGAAGCGCAGTTGAATCAACTGGAGTATCTGGCGAGCTCATTGTTCAGAAGATCGGTGACTCAAAGATTCGCGTTCAGACCGGAACAGTAACTCCAGCTCAATCTTCAGCTATTGAAGACGCTCTAGCGGCAAAGTTCTCGGTATCTGTCGAATCCATTGATACTCAGATTGTTGGACCATCATGGGGTAAGGAAATTACGAAGAAGGCGCTCTATGGCCTCATCGCATTCTTGCTCGCTGTCATGCTCTTCCTTGCTATGGCTTTTGAGCCAAAGATGGCGATAGCAGCAATCATTGCTGTGGTGCACGATGTATTCATCACCGTGGGAATCTATGCAGTTGTTGGATTCGACGTTACGCCAGCTACCGTTATTGGCTTTCTCACAATTCTTGGATACTCGCTCTACGACACAGTGGTTGTCTTCGATAAAGTGCGCGAGAATACAAAGTCCATCGCAGCTTCAGGTAAGAGTACATATTCGGATGCAGCCAACCTTGCCGTAAACCAGACTCTTGTTCGCTCTGCAAATACTTCGATTATTGCCCTTCTCCCAGTAGGAGCGATTCTCTTTGTAGGTGCAGGACTTCTTGGAGCGGGAACACTGAAGGATCTCTCACTTGCTCTCTTCATTGGTCTTGCTGTTGGTACATACTCTTCTGTATTTATCGCGCCTCCATTCCTTGCAGCACTTCGCGAGAAGGAACCTGCAATGATCGCTCTTCGTAAGCGCGTAGAAGCACGCGGGGGAGCAGCACCAGTCGCCTCTGAGGTTCGCGCAGTACGTCCATCAACTGGTCGCGGTCCACGTAACCAACCAAAGCGCAAGGGTCGCAAGTAACCTTCACTTCACATGGCCGATATATCTCTGATTGACCCACTCCTTGGGTCTCTCCGAGAGCATTATGAAAACGTTGATGAAGAGCTCGTTCGTCGCGCTTTCGTAGTTGCCAATAAGGCTCATGAAGGTCAGGTTCGCAAATCCGGCGAGGAGTACATCACTCACCCCGTCGCAGTCTCAGAGATTTTGGCTGAACTAGGTCTCAATACAACGACAGTTGTTGCCTCCCTTCTTCACGACACCGTTGAAGATACGCCGTATTCACTCGATCAACTTCGTTCTGATTTTGGTGATGAGGTAGCAAATCTTGTTGATGGAGTGACAAAGCTCGACAAACTTACCTATGGTCCAACTGCCGAGGCAGAGACCGTACGCAAGATGGTGATTGCCATGTCTCGCGATATTCGAGTACTCGTCATCAAATTGGCAGACCGACTTCATAATGCGCGCACGTGGGGATTTGTCTCATCTGAAAGCGCATCCCGCAAAGCGCGAGAGACGCTTGATATCTACGCACCGCTAGCGCACCGCTTGGGTATGAATGCAATCAAGTGGGAGTTAGAAGATCTCAGCTTTGCCGTAATTGAACCTAAGAAGTATGAAGAGATCACTCGACTGGTTGCAGAACGTTCGCCATCGCGTGATGCACTCACCTCCGAGGTAATCTCAGTAGTCCAAGAGGATTTAGCGAAGGATGGCATCGAATCAACTGTTACAGGTCGAAAGAAGCACTTCTACTCTGTCTATCAAAAGATGGTCGTACGTGGTCGTGACTTCAACGATATTTATGACTTAGTTGGTATTCGTGTCCTGGTTAATGATGTGAAGGATTGCTACGCAGTACTTGGCTCAATCCACGCACGCTGGAGCCCAATTCCTGGTCGTTTTAAAGATTACATCGCAATGCCTAAGTTCAATCTCTATCAGTCGCTGCATACGACGGTTATTGGTCCCAACGGCAAAGCGATTGAGATTCAAATTCGCACCTACGACATGCATAGCCGCGCCGAGTTCGGTATCGCCGCACATTGGAAGTACAAGCAAGGGGGAGACCAGAAGTCGCCCGAGATGCTCTGGCTTCGCCAACTTCATGAATGGCAGAAGGAGACTGAGGATCCTTCTGAGTTCCTCGAAGCACTTCGCTTCGATTTAGGAAGTCCAGAAGTTTTCGTATTTACACCTAAAGGTTCAGTGATTGCTCTCCCTGGTGGTTCTACACCAGTTGATTTTGCTTTCTCGGTACACACTGATGTTGGCCTTCGATGTGCAGGAGCAAAGGTCAATGGCCGACTTGTTCCACTTGAATCAAAGCTTGCCAATGGCGATGTTGTAGAGATTGTTACCAATAAGTCTGATTCTGCTGGACCTAGCCGTGATTGGCTCAACTTCGTTAAGAGCCCACGAGCTCGTTCAAAGATCAAGGCGTGGTTTAGCAAAGAACGTCGCGAGGAAGCTATTGATGCTGGTCGTGAATCTATTGCTCGACAGATGCGCAAGGCAGGACTTCCACTGCAGAAGATCTTTGCGGGTCACGCGCTATTAGAACTCGCACACGATCTACATTATGCAGATATCGATGCGCTCTATAGCGCAGTAGGTGATGGGCATGTATCTGCAGCTTCGATTATCGAAAAGCTCATCGTTTCAATGGGTGTCGAAGATTCACATCCAGAACCTTCAGTTGAATATATTCCAACAGATAGCCAGGCGGCAAAGCGCACTTCAAGTGCGATCAAAGTAGAAGGCGTTGACGATGTTTTGGTAAAGCTCGCTCGTTGCTGCACGCCAGTACCGGGTGATGAGATTATGGGATTTATTACCAAGGGATCTGGCATCTCTGTCCACCGTGATGATTGTCGAAATGCACAAGATCTGGTCGAGCATCAGGGGGAGCGAGTTGTTGGAGTCTCATGGCTCGCAGGTGCTGCAAGCATCTTTTTAGTAAATATTCAGATTGAAGCCCTCGATAGAGCACGACTTCTTGCAGATGTGACACGAACACTGTCGGAACAGCATGTCAATATTTTGAGCGCGGCAGTCAGTACATCTAAAGATCGAGTAGCAATCTCAAAGTTCACATTTGAAATGGCAGATGCCAAACACCTCGATAGTGTTCTTGCAGCTGTGAGAAACGTTGAAGGCGTCTACGACGTCTATAGAACGTAAGAGCAAGGTTACTTAAACTCTGCGAGAGACTTTTCAGCCTCTGCGAGCCAAACTTTACGAGCGGCAGCTGAATCAAGCGCCTCTTGAGCCTTCTTCGTATTTCCAGCAGCCTGTGCCTTTGCAGCAGCCTTCTCATAGTTCGCAATAGATTCAGTTAACTGCGCGACAACATCTGCTGCGCGAGCCTTAGCGGCAGGATCACTCTTGCGCCACATTTCTGCTTCTGCGCTCTTAATAGCCTCTTCGACTACAGCTACGCGAGCATCTAGTGCCGCACGCTTATCACGGTTGGTAATGCCAATCTTGGTCCACTCATTCATGAGTTCACGGAATGCAGCCTTTGCAGCCTTTACATCAGTGAATGGGATAAGTGCTTCGATTTTTGGAAGTAGTTCTTCACGCTTGATGAGATTTGCGGCCATGCTGACTTCACGCTTTTCGAGATCAGCATTCTTTGCGGCAAAGAATTGATCCTGTGCGGCTTTGAAACGGTTCCAGAGTTTGGTGTCATCGTTCTTCTTACCGCGACCAGCTGCCTTCCACTGATCCATAAGGACTTTGAATCGGCGAGCTGTTGCTACCCAATCAGTGCTTGTGGCGAGCTTCTCCGCCTCGGCGACAATCGCCTCCTTCGCAGCGGACACTACAGATGATGTTGCTTCAAGCTGAGCAAAGTGAGTGCGACGACGCTTATCAAACTTATTACGAGATGCAGAGAAACGCTTCCAGAAATCGCCATCTGTCTTCTTATCCAGACGCGGAGCAGCCTTCCATTCATCGAGAAGGGTCTTGAGGCGATCACCCGTTGCCTTCCAATTTTCAGAGAGAGCAAGTGATTCTGCTTCAGCAACAATCTTCTCTTTTTCAACCAAGATTTGCTCACGTCGAGCAGCTTTGGCTGCAGACTCCGCTGCCTTCTTTGCCTCGTATGCCTCGCGATGGCCTTCAATCAACGGTTCAATCTGCTCGACAGATGCAGCGAGAGCAGCGAGATCGCCGACTCCATTGAGTTCTGCAACTTGAGCACGAAGCTTCTTTACAGCGTCATATGCATCTTGTGGAACCATTGCACCGCTTGTGACGCGAGCTGCAGTCAGCGCAACTTCAGATGCAAGAGCTTCAAACTTACGAACAAAATAGGCGAGTGCTTCTTCAGCGCTCTTGCCAGGATATGAGCCGACAGCCTTTTCGCCCTGCGGGGTGCGAACGTAGACAGTTCCATCCTCTGCAACGCGGCCGAATTGTGAGGGATCTCCGATAAGAGCCGAAGCCGCACTGACATGTGCCTTAGCTGCTTGTGCAATCTCGGTTGGGTTATGTGTCTCAGTCATGGCGATCCCTTTCAGCGCGTTGGCCAGTGTGGCCTTCGTTATCAGCGTTTGTTATGGGGAAAAGGTACCCTGTCCCTCCTATCGTCGTAAATCGCACGCTTATTGGAAGGGCTCAATCGATGCTCGTACGCTCATTTGTGGCCCCGATGTTTGCCACCAACTGTTGGATTATCTCCTCAGGAAAAGGTCAAGAGTGCATCATCGTTGACCCCGGCATGACCGACATATCTGCAGAGGTCGAGATGATTGTCGCCGAAGAAGGTCTCAAGCCTGTCGCTGCAATCTTGACCCATGGGCATTTAGATCACACCTTCTCTGTTAAGCCTCTTGCAGATGGGTATGGAATTCCTGCATACATTCACTCTGAGGATCGTCGATTTATTGCAGATCCCGCCGGAATACATGGTCCCCAATTTGTTGAGCAACTCAGCGGAATGCACTTTGAAGAACCAATCAAAGTGGAAAACCTCAAAGATGGATCGCTTCTCAACTTTGTCGGACTCGACATTCGGGCTATTCATGCTCCTGGTCACACACGCGGTTCGCTGATGTTTCTCATCAATGGTGAGACGCTGATTAGCGGAGATGTTCTCTTTGCAGGATCGATTGGCCGGACAGATCTGCCTACTGGAAGCGCATCTGACATGCGCAATACGCTTACAAAGAAAGTATTGCCACTTTCAGACGATATTCGCGTTCTACCGGGACATGGCGGTGAGACCACTATCAAATATGAGCGCAAAACCAATCCATATCTGAAAGAATTGCAGTAACGAAGGGTTGATGATGAAGTTTGAGAAATTAGCTGCACCGAAAGGTGTGCGCGAATATCTGCCTCCAGAGTCCCAAGCATTTGAATGGGTTCGCGAGCAGCTGATTTCGCCTGCCAAGCGTGCTGGCTACCAATTGATGGAACTTCCGGTCTTTGAAGATACATCTCTCTTTAATCGTGGCGTCGGTGAATCAACTGACGTTGTTACAAAAGAGATGTATACATTCGAAGATCGTGGTGGCCGTTCCATCACACTTCGTCCAGAGGGAACTGCAGGCGTGATGCGCGCAGTTATCGAATCCAATCTCGATCGCGGTCAGCTTCCTGTAAAAGTTTGGTACTCAGGTCAGTTCTTCCGAGCCGAGCGTCCGCAGGCAGGTCGTTATCGTCAGTTCTATCAAGTGGGAATCGAAGCAATCGGAATCGATGACCCCGCGCTAGACGCTGAAGTGATCTCAATTGCAGATCAAGGCTTTAAGAATCTAGGTCTCAAAAACTATCGACTTGAAATCACTTCTTTAGGTGATGCTGCATCACGAGCGGCGCATCGGGTTGATTTGATGAAGTTCATTAGCAAATTAGATTTAGATGAAGCAACACGTGCGCGCGCTGAGATTAATCCGCTTCGCATCTTTGACGATAAGCGTCCTGAGATTAAGAGCGCCATGCAGGATGCGCCTATTTTGATGGACTACCTCTCAGATTATTCAAGAAGCCATTTCGAGCAGGTAAAGAGCTACCTCGATGCGCTTGGTATTTCATATGTAGTCAATAAGCGGATGGTCCGAGGACTTGATTACTACACCGGTACAACATTCGAATTCGTTCATGATGACCTTGGTGCTCAAAGTGGCATCGGTGGTGGCGGACGTTATGACGGTCTTATGGAGGTTCTCGGTGGACAGGCGCTCTCTGGAATCGGGTTTGGTCTCGGCGTTGACCGTGCGCTGCTCGCATCTATAGCCGAAAACACACTTCCAGTTGGTGACTTCACTTCGGATCTTTTCATCATTCCACTCGGTGAAGAGATGAAGGCCTTTGCTCTCACAGTTGCAGCCAATTGTCGTCGTCAAGGATTTTCCGTCGAACTTGCTTTCGGAGATCGCTCTTTGAAGGGCGCTATGAAGGGTGCCGATAAGAGCGGTGCTCGTTTTGTCGCTGTGATTGGTGATTCAGAGCGGGAGAGTGGCTCTGTAGAACTCAAACGCATGAGCGACGGCACTTCAATCTCCGTTAAGATAAGCGAATTGCAGACCGTTCTCGGGGCTTAATCCCTGAGCACTTCCACAGTTAGAGGCGAAATTACTTATGTTACGTACACATGATGCAGGCGCTCTGCGCGCCACACACGAAGGCACAACTGTCTCCTTGGCGGGTTGGGTCTCACGTCGTCGAGATCATGGTGGCGTTGCCTTTATCGACCTTCGCGATGGAACCGGTTCAGTTCAGGTTGTTATCTCTGATGAGGCTGTTGCTGGTGCACTTCGCGCTGAGTGGTGTCTTCAAATTAAGGGTTCGGTACGTAAGCGCCCTGCAGGTAACGAAAACTCAAATATCCCTACAGGTGAAATCGAAGTTGTTGCAGAAGATGTCATTGTTCTCAGTGAATCAGCTCCACTTCCATTCCCAATCGATACTGGATCAGAGGCCGAGATCAGTGAAGAAGTTCGTCTTCGCTACCGTTATCTCGATCTTCGCCGCGAACGTCCGGCAGCAAATCTTCGACTCCGTTCACGAGTCACATCTGCAATTCGTCGCGTTATGGAAGAGCTGGATTTCCATGAGATTGAAACTCCATATCTCACACGTTCAACCCCTGAGGGAGCGCGCGATTTCCTAGTTCCAGTTCGACTTCAGCCAGGTAGCTGGTACGCACTTCCTCAATCGCCGCAGTTGTTTAAGCAGCTCTTGATGGTTGCAGGTATGGAGCGTTACTACCAGATTGCTCGTTGCTTCCGTGATGAGGATTTCCGCGCAGACCGCCAGCCAGAATTCACACAGCTCGATATTGAAATGTCATTTATCGATCAAGCAGACATTCTCGCTGTAGCAGAGCAGATCCTGGTAAAGATTTGGAAAGAATCCGTTGGTTACGATATTCCAACTCCTATTCGTCACATGACCTATGCAGATGCGATGGATAGGTACGGTTCAGATAAGCCGGATCTTCGTTTTGGATACGAACTCGTTGAAGTCACTGATTACTTTAAAGAGACACCTTTCCGAGTATTCCAAGCACCATATGTCGGTGCAGTCGTTATGCCAGGTGGTGCATCAACGCCGCGTCGCGAACTTGACGCTTGGCAAGACTGGGCAAAGGCTCGCGGCGCAAAAGGCATTGCATACATCTTGGTCAACGAAGATGGAACCCTCGGTGGTCCTGTTTCTAAGAACATCTCTGAAACAGAGGCTGCAGGGATAGCAGCACTCGTCGGTGCGAAGAATGGTGATGCAATCTTCTTTGCAGCAGGCGAGCGTTCTGCATCTCAGCAACTTCTCGGTGCTGCTCGTCTTGAAATAGGAAAGCGTTGCGGTTTGATCGCAGATGGTCAGTGGGAGTTCCTCTGGGTTGTCGATGCTCCAATGTTCGAGCCAACAGATAACGGGGGATGGACTGCAGTTCACCACCCATTTACTGGACCAAAGCCAGAGTTTGCTGCAACATTCAAGAGCAATCCAGCAGAAGCTCTCGCTTATGCATATGACATCGTTCTTAATGGAACAGAGCTCGGTGGAGGATCAATCCGTATCCACGATCGCAATATTCAGAAGGATGTCTTCTCAGTTATTGGTCTTACCGATGAAGAGGCGCAGAGCAAGTTCGGCTTCCTCCTTGAAGCTTTTAACTATGGCCCACCTCCACATGGTGGAATCGCCCTTGGTCTCGATCGAGTTTGTGCACTCTTGACCAACTCTGATTCAATTCGTGAAGTCATCGCATTCCCCAAGACCGCCAGCGGTGGAGACCCACTTACAGGAGCTCCAACTCCAATCACCCCAGCTCAACGTAAGGAAGCTGGTATCGATTGGGTACCTGAAAAAGCGCCGGTTAAAGAATAAGAAACGGTAGGCTAGAAACATGGGTCCAGGCGGAATAGCAACAATCATTGCATCGGTATCTCTCTTGATTATCGCTGTTGCGATTGCCTATGTTGTCGTGCGTGTGGGCAAGCTCGTTGATGAGGCATCGACAAGTTTGAAGGCGCTCACAGATGACACAACTCCGCTCTTGGAAGAATCAACCCGAACTCTCGAACTTATCAATAGCCCGCTCGAGAGCTTTGCCCGTATCACCAAGAATGTTGAAGAAGTCACCACCAAGGTCACCGATGCGACTACAGGTTTTATGGAGAAGAACGGTCCTGCAGTCAAAGTGGCTGGTGCGCTTCTGAGTGCAGCTCAGATCAGCAAGGGACGTAAAGCTAAAAAGAAAGCTGAGTAGTCCTCACCGTGCAATCTGCAGAAATTCGCTCACGCTGGCTTCGTTTCTTCGAGTCAGAGAACTCTTTAGGTCTTAACCACACAGTGGTTCCATCAGCATCTCTGATTGCAGATGATCCCAACCTGCTCCTTGTCAATGCAGGCATGGTTCCCTTTAAGCCTTACTTCCTGGGTGAGGTTAAGCCACCTTTCGAGCGCGCAACATCTGTACAAAAGTGCGTACGTACCCTCGATATTGATGAGGTCGGTAAGACAACACGCCATGCATCCTTCTTCCAGATGTGCGGAAATTTCTCTTTCGGAAATTACTTCAAAGAGGGTGCTATCGCTCTTGCTTGGGAGCTACTGACCAAGCCGATTGCTGATGGCGGATATGGTTTCCCGGAAGATAGATTGTGGGTCACCGTCTATCTCGATGATGACGAAGCTGAAGATATTTGGCATAAGAAAATTGGAATTCCCAAAGAGCGCATCCAGCGTCGCGATATGGCAGATAACTTCTGGTCTATGGGCGTACCTGGTCCATGTGGCCCTTGTTCTGAAATTTACTTTGATCGCGGCCCTGCATACGGCAACGATGGCGGACCTATCGCAGATGAGAACCGTTACCTTGAAATTTGGAACCTCGTCTTTATGCAGAATGAACGTGGTGCAGGTGGCGGAAAAGATGGCTACCCAATCCTCGGCGAACTTCCCGCAAAGAGCATCGATACCGGTCTAGGCCTTGAGCGCGCTGCTGCGCTATTGCAAGGCGTCGAGAATATTTATGAGATCGATACAACGATGCAGATTCTCTCGAAGGCGATGGATCTCTCTGGTGTGAAGTATGGGTCTTCTGAGAAGTCAGATGTTTCACTTCGTGTTATTGCAGACCATGCACGCACCGCAGCAATGTTGATTGGTGACGGCGTAACTCCAGGCAATGAAGGGCGTGGTTATGTTTTGCGCCGAATGATGCGTCGCACGATTCGTAATATGCGTTTACTTGGCACCAATGACCCAATTATGTCCGAGCTCACCATGGCGGCGATTGGCGCAATGGGGCCTCAGTATCCAGAACTTGTTACAGATACAAAGCGCATTCTTGCTGTCGCTACTTCTGAAGAAGAATCATTCCTTCAGACACTCAAGAGCGGTACACAGATCTTCGATCTTGCATCGTCAACCTTGAAGTCTGAGAAGAAGACAGTTCTTCCAGGTGATGAAGTCTTTAAGTTGCACGATACATATGGATTCCCCTTTGACCTTACCCTCGAGATGGCTCGTGAAGAAGGTCTTGAAGTTGATGAAGACGGTTTCCGTCGACTCATGAAGGAACAGCGCGATCGCGCTAAGGCTGATGCAAAGGCGAAGAAGAGTGGTCATACTGATCTCACTGAATATCGCAAAATTGCAGATGCAAAGGGCGTTACCAACTTTATTGGTTATTCACACACTGAAGCCGATGCGAAGGTCAACGGAATCCTTGTAGATGGGCTTAGCGTTTCCAGCGCCTTTGAAGGCGATGATGTAGAAGTCATCCTCGATGCAACACCTTTCTATGCAGAAGGTGGCGGACAGCTTGCAGATGGCGGTCGTATCACCCTCGCCAATGGCGCAATCATCGATATCTCTGATGTGCAATCACCAGTAAAAGGTCTCTCAGTCCACCGTGGTCGCGTTCTCTCTGGTGAAGTCTCTGTTGGATCTGCAGGTCATGCTGTCATCGATGTCGAACGCCGCAATGCGATCTCGCGTGCGCATACAGCAACTCACATGGTTCATAAGGCCTTCCGCGAAATCCTAGGCGAAACCGCAACACAGGCAGGTTCCGAAAACTCACCGGGTCGTTTCCGCTTTGACTTCCCATCAACAGGTGCCGTTTCAGCCGGGGTTCTTAACGATGTAGAAGGTCGCGTCAACGCACTTCTCCTCAACAACTTAGCTGTTACGGCTGAAGTCATGACTCAAGATGCCGCAAAGAAGATCGGTGCGATGGCACTCTTCGGCGAAAAGTACGGCGACCAAGTGCGTGTTGTCAGCGTCGGGGATTGGGCACGCGAACTCTGCGGTGGAACTCACGTATCTAATTCAGGGCAACTCGGAATCGTAAAACTGATTGGCGAATCTTCAATCGGCGCAGGTGTTCGACGCGTCGAAGCTCTCGTGGGAACAGACGCATATAGCTTCTTGGCTCGCGAGCACATTCTCCTTAACTCTCTTACCGATTTGATCAAGGGAGCTCGGGTCGAAGAACTTCCAGAGCGCATCCAAGGTCTCCTCGATAAGATCAAGGAGATTGAAAAGGAGCTTGCTTCGGTTCGATCAGCACAAGCACTTGCAAGCGTTGATCAACTAGCAAGCGCAGCAGTCGTCATCGGAGATACGACCTTCATCGGTGGTCTATTGCCAGATGGTGTATCTGGAGATGACCTCAAGAAGATCTCTCTCGAACTTCGTAATCGCGCCTCTAACTCAGTTGTCGCACTTATCAGCGCCAATGGCGGACGTCCCGTCCTTGTCGCAGCGACAAGTGATGCTGCTCGTGCATCTGGCATTAAGGCTGGCGAGCTCGTCAAGGTAGGTTCGACTGTTCTTGGCGGCGGCGGCGGCGGTAAAGATGACTTCGCCCAAGGCGGAGGCGTTGACGCTTCGAAGTCTCGTCAGGCTCTAGAAGCAATCGCTGCTGCAATCTCTGGAAAGTAATATGCAACGAGGTCGCAGAATCGCCTTTGATTATGGCGATACGCGAATCGGGGTTGCAATCTGCGATCCGGATGGAATTCTCGCTACACCTCTTCCATTCCTCAATGCAAAACACCCAAAGCTGAAGGCCCAGCTCGCAGCACTTTTTGATGAGTATTCACCTATTGCAATCTATGTGGGGCTACCAAAACATCTCTCAGGAGATGAGGGAGTTGCCGTATCGAAGGTGAGAGATTTTGCAGCGACGATAGAGTCCTTGATCTCGGTACCCATATCTTTCGTCGATGAGCGCCTGAGTACTGTTGGTGCGGCGCGCAAACTACGTGAAGCTGGCAAGAATTCGAAAGATTCGCGCACTCTTATAGATTCGATGGCTGCTGTATCAATACTCGAGAGCGGCTTAGCAAATGAAATTAAGTAGGGAGAATCTCCGCGGGCTAGCAGGTGTGCTCGCAGCTCTCTCGATTATTGCTCTGATTCATTTTCTCAAACCAGATATCTCCGCTGCAGAGGATTTCGCCTGTAGTTCAACTTCTGGTGCACCGGTAGTCATTGATATTCAGTCAGGCGAGACGGGCTCACAGATAGCCCAAGAACTCTTTGAAAAGAACGTGACTGCTTCATACGAATCTTTTTTCAGAGTAGCAGTGGGTGATGAAAGGTCTGGGCGTATTGCACCTGGTCTTCACTCGATTGATACCCATATCTGCGCAAAGGCAGCTCTGGAGCAACTACTCGATTCTTCACGTATTGGAAATCTCCTCGCAATCAATGAGGGTGCGTGGAACTCCGAGATTAAGAGTGCTCTCGCGAAGATCGGGTACTCACAACCAGAGATCGCTCAGGGATTTTCGCAGATTGCAGTACCTCAACCTTTCACAGTCCTAGAGGGACTTCTCTTTCCTGCTCAGTACAGTTTTGATTCACAAACTTCCGTCTCAGAAATACTGCAATCAATGATTAAACGCGGGCAGAGCGAGCTCAAGTCTTCCGGCATTCTTCAAGGGCAAGGAAAGTTCTCTCCTTCTCAATTGCTGACAATTGCTTCGCTGGTGCAAGCCGAAGGCGATCGAAAAGACTTCGCAAAGATTTCTCAAGTGGTTCGAAATCGACTCGCTATTGGTATGCCTCTGCAGTTTGATTCAACCGTTCATTACATCAAGGGCAGTCGAGGAAAAGTCTTCCTTAGTACTCAATCGACACTTATCTCCTCGCCGTACAACACCTATCGTCGCTATGGACTTCCACCTGGACCAATAAATAATCCAGGATTCGAGGCTATGTATGCGGCAACTCACCCGGAAAAGGGAGCGTGGCTCTACTTCATCACTGTCGCGCCAGGGGATACTCGCTTCACAGATTCGTTAGATGAGTTCAATAATTGGAAGGTTCTTTACAAGAAGAACCTCGCAGCAGGAAAGTTTGGTTAATAGAAATGTCTCATATCATCAAAGGTGCCGTACTTGGTTCACCAGTTGAGCATTCTCTTTCTCCCTTACTTCATAGAGAAGCCTTCGACTTCCTTGGAATAGCAGGGGAGTACAACCGTCAGGAAGTCGCTCTCGAATCACTTGCTCAATTTTTTGATTCCCAATCGGCCAACTTCGATTATTTTTCCATCACAATGCCCCTTAAAGAAGAGGCTTTGACTCTTCCTGTCGTTGTCGATCCCCTCGCGCTTCGGATTCAATCATCGAATACTCTATATAAGCGCGGCGATCAGTGGCATCTGACTAGCACGGATGGTTCTGGGTTGATTTCTGCACTGAAACATGAGGGATATATATCTTTCAAGCGTGCTTTAGTTCTCGGAGCAGGTGGCACAGCACGCGCAGTTGTCGGTGCACTCGATGGTGTAGCTGATGAAATCGTGGTCTTGGGTCGCACCAGTACGCGGCGCGATGTTCTTGAATCTGCCGTTGAGAGGTCAATCTTTGACTACGAACGTTGGAACGATGCACCAGACTTTGCATCGTATGACCTGGTAGTAAATACAACCCCAGCAGGAGCTGCAGATTTACTTGCTGAGTCTCTCTCGCCAGGGGAATGTTCGCTATTTTTCGATGTGATCTATAAGCCTTGGCCGACGGTTCTTGGATCACGTTGGGCTGATTCAGGTGGCGTTGTTATAAACGGAATAGAGCTGCTTCTCTATCAGGGTATTCAGCAGCTTTCGCTGGCTTTAGGTAAGCAGCTGGATGAGCTTGCACTTGCGACGCATCTACGGCCAATTTTGAAGAAGGCTATTCGATAATCCACAGGTGAAATATGTGCGCCATCGTAGGGCTATACGCTCCCGAGATGGTGACCTTGATAGTGCTTCTGATTTCATTATCAATATCTCTGGTTGATGTACGCACTCATCGAATTCCAAATCGACTCAACCTAGCTCTCTCAGCAGCCCTGATATTTGACATGCATCAGATTCGTCTGATCCACTGCTTCATTCTCTGCACATTCGTTCTAATCACCTCCATCCTCTGCAGAGTTGGAGGTGGTGATACCAAGTTACTTTTCGCACTGATCATCACTCAAGGTGGTTTTGTAGCTTCATTTGACTACCTTCAAGGTTTGCTTATCGCCACAGTTCTCATGGTTATGGCGACGGTGATGTATCGGCGTTCCCTTCAAGGCTCAATTGCTCTCGCACCCGTGATTTTGGCTCCATTTCTCTGGCTCTATCTCGAAATCTGATTCGAACCCAAATAAAGGTGCCTACCTCTGCACTCATCTGAGACAATTCGCGCATGCGTTGGATAACAGCCGGTGAATCTCATGGCCCTGCCCTATCAGCGATTATTGAGGGCATGCCATCACACATTCAGATCTCTACAGCCGATATCGATTACCACCTAGCGCGTCGTCGCCTAGGAACTGGTCGAGGAGCTCGACAGAACTTCGAAGCAGACAAGATCTCAATCCTTGGTGGCGTGCGTCTCGGTGAGAGCCAAGGCGGTCCGATTTCAATTCAAGTAGGAAATAGCGAATGGCCAAAGTGGGAGAAAGTCATGTCTGCTGATGCTCTTCCTATTGAAGAGATCAAAGATTTAGCTCGCAATGCGCCTTTATCGCGTCCGCGGCCAGGGCATGCAGATCTTGTAGGTATGCAGAAGTATGACTTTGATGATGCTCGACCAATCCTTGAAAGAGCAAGTGCCCGCGAGACAGCAGCACGTGTTGCACTCGGTGCTATTGCAAGAGCATTCCTTGCGCAGAGCATTGGAATTCAAATTTTCAGCCATGTCACGTCTATCGGTGCTGCGTCGATTTCTGAAAACCTTCCACTGCCATTGCCGACAGATGTAGAACGCATCGATGCAGATCCTGTTCGTTGCGCATACCCAGAATTCTCATCAGCGATGGTTGCTGAGATTGAGGCTGCTCATAAGGATGGAGACACACTTGGGGGAGTCTGCGAGATTCTCGCTTACAACTTACCTCCGGGACTTGGTTCACATGTCCATTGGGATCGTCGCTTAGATGCTCGACTCTCAGCTGCGATGATGGGTATTCAGGCAATTAAAGGTGTTGCTATTGGAGATGGCTTTACATCTGCAACGCGTCGCGGTTCACAGGCACATGATGAGATTGAGAAGAACTCTGAAGGAAAGATTGTCCGTCGTACTGATCGCGCAGGCGGAACAGAGGGCGGCATGTCCAATGGTGAAGTACTTAGAGTCTCTATTGCAATGAAGCCAATCTCAACTGTTCCTAAGGCGCTCGACACCATCGATGTTGTCTCTGGTGAGGCAGCGAAGGCGATCAATCAGCGTTCGGATGTCTGCGCTGTTCCTGCTGCAGGTATTGTCGGCGAAGCGATGGCGGCACTTGTTCTTGCAGAGGCAGTACTAGAGAAGTTCGGTGGCGATTCTGTTGCTGAGACTCGTCGTAATTACCTCTCATATATGGAAAATCTACGCTTTAAGTAAATGGCACCGCGCATAGTATTGATAGGTCCTATGGGTTCTGGAAAGACCACCATCGGCAACCGTTTGGCTTCTGATTTCCAGCTCTCCTTTAGAGATACCGATCAAATGATTGTTCAACAGACCGGTCGTGAGATCTCAGATATCTTCATTGAGGATGGTGAAGATGAGTTCCGTGTTTTAGAGAAGATCATCTTGCGCACCGCTTTACTTGAAGACGGGACAGTGCTTTCGCTTGGCGGAGGTGCATGTACATCGATAGATGCTCAATCAGCTTTACGTGCATCTGGCGCCTTCATCATCTATCTCAAGATTTCCCTATCGCAGGTTTCTGCGCGTGTTGGATTTAATCAAGGGCGACCACTCTTGATGGGTAATCCTCGCGCACAGTGGCAGTCGCTGATGAATGAACGAGCACCTATATATGAGGGTCTTGCACACTATGTCTGTGAAGTTGATGGCAAGACAATTGATCAGATTGCTGTCGAATTAGGTATCGCATTTGATTTACGAGATAAGGGAGCAACCCATGGCTGAAATTAGAGTCTCAGCAGAACGCGAATACACCGTGCGCATCACGGGGGATTGGCGTGGAGATCTCAGCCCAATCGCTTCAAAGCGCGACCGGGTAGCCATCATCTACCCAGCAACACTTTCGGATTCTCTTCCATCTTTCTCATATAGCAATACTGAAGTTCTTCTCTTGCCGATTCCTGATGGTGAAGCTGGAAAATCTTCAAAGACCATCACCCATATCTGGGATCAACTGGCAAAGGCTGGTTTTACACGGAGCGACCTCATCGTTGCAATAGGTGGCGGGACCGTGACAGATGCTGCAGGTTTTGCGGCAAGTTCTTGGTTGCGCGGAATTGATTGGGTAGCTGTACCAACAACTCTTGCTGGAATGGTCGATGCTGCCGTGGGTGGAAAGACCGGTATTAATTCACCATATGGAAAGAACCTCATCGGGGCATTTCATTCACCGGTCAGCGTTCTTACCGATGCATCGTGGCTCAAAACTTTAAGCGACAGGGACTTTGCAGCTGGCCTTGCAGAAGTCATTAAGTGTGGATTTATTGATGATGCAGAGATTCTCAATCTCGTTTCACATAAATCGCTCTCACAGATTCGCGGTGATAATTCGCTCGTTAACAATCTCATCGAACGCTCGGTGACAACCAAAGCAAAGGTTGTCAGCCAAGATTTCAAGGAATCCGAGCTTCGAGAGATTCTCAATTACGGACATACCTTTGGGCATGCAATCGAACGAGTATCTGATTACGCGATTCGTCACGGCGAGGCTGTATCTATCGGTATGGTCTTTGTAGCCGAGCTCGCTGCAGCTGAAGGCCTGATCGATTCAACTCTTGTAGAGAAGCATCGAGAAATTCTCAGAGGCGTTGGTTTACCAACGTCGTTGGGCGCAATCCCTGGTGCAAATAATTGGCCAAGCCTCTTTGCTGCGATTGCCCTTGATAAGAAGTCGCGTGGTTCAACGATTCGTTTCGTTGTTCTCAATGAAATTGGAAATTGTGGGCGCCTCGAGGGTGTCACTGAAGAACAATTGAAATCTGCCTATGAGAAGGTTCTCTCATGAAGGTTCTGATTATCAATGGCCCAAATTTGGCTCGCCTCGATATCCGTGATTCTGCGGTCTATGGCTCTTTGACATACGCGCAGCTTGTTGAATTCATTACTGAAGGCGCACGCGAACTAGGTTTCGAAGCCGATGTTCGACAGAGTGATCAAGAGTCGGAAATTATCGGCTGGCTTCATAACGCCGCAGATACCAATACTCCAGTGATTATCAACCCAGCTGCATTCACTCATTACTCATATGCGATTCGTGATGCCGCTGAATTAGTTAAGGCACCGTTGATTGAAGTTCACCTCTCTAATCCACTTGCACGTGAGGAATTCCGCCACACATCTGTGATTTCTGGCATTGCCAATGGAACAATCGGTGGATTTGGGCCAGATTCATATCTTCTTGCGCTACGCGCACTCGTAAAGCTGCTAAATAAGTAGGGTAAACTTTGCGCTCGTGTCCTGATAGTCGGGACTTTCGAACTGGAGTAAATGATGGCAACAACAAATGATCTTAAAAACGGCATGGTTCTCGATATCGAAGGCCAGCTCTGGACTGTTGTTGAATTCCAGCATGTGAAGCCAGGCAAGGGTCCTGCATTTGTGCGCACAAAGCTCAAGCAGGTTCTCAGCGGCAAGGTTATCGACCGCACATTTAACGCAGGCGTAAAGGTTGAAACTGCCGTTGTTGAAAAGCGCGAAATGACATTCCTCTACAAAGAGGGCGATGACTTCGTATTTATGGACGATGTTAACTTCGATCAGATGACTATCTCTGAAGCAACTGTCTCAGACGCTGCTAACTACATGCTCGAGAACACCTCAGCAATCGTGGCAATCCATGAAGGCAACCCGCTCTTTATTGAACTTCCAGCATCTGTACCTCTTAAGATTACTTACACAGAGCCAGGTCTCCAAGGAGATCGCTCTTCTGGTGGAACAAAGCCAGCAACTGTTGAAACAGGAATCCAGATTCAGGTTCCTTTGTTTATCAAGCAGGATGAAGTTGTTATGGTTGATACTCGAGATGGTTCATATCAGGGTCGCGCGAATTAATTCAATGACTTTTCATCTGAGATTGAGTAACTAGAAGTGTCGGCTCGCAGTAAGGCACGTAAGCAAGCTCTCGATATTCTCTACGAATCAGATATCCGTAATTCGGATCCTGTTGCGACCCTAGAGGCACGCGATATCGTTGAAGAAGGTCCAGATGCGCGTCCGATTCGTGACTTCACTAGAGAACTCATTTCAGGAGTAGCAACCAATAAGCGCAAGATAGATGAGCTCATTGCTACCTACGCGCAGGGTTGGGATATGGACCGTCTTGCAGCGGTTGATAGAAATATTTTGCGCCTAGGTATCTACGAAATCATCTGGAGCGATGAACTCGCCGATGGCATTGCTATCGATGAGGCCATCACGTTAGCTAAGGATCTTTCAACCGATGATTCAGCGACTTTTATCCATGGTTTACTTGGAAAGATTTCCTCCATTAAAGAGAGTGTTGCCCGCTAACTTCGGAGGCAAAGAGAAATCCATTCAGACGCAAGGTTTGATTGAGTTCATTAATATGTAGGTCGCTCAAGAGAGCCAGCGTTTCGGCGTCTGTTCGGCGCAAGGACATGACCTCACCATTCCAATCTGATCGCTTATGAGCGACTGATCCAAGAAATCTCTTTATGGGCTCGAGAGTTTCATCGAGATTTTCTAAAACTCGGATTCTGCGAAGATCAAAGACGTAGCGACCATTACTTGTGTCGGCTTGAACTTCCTTATCTACGAAAAAATACTCGACCGGCACATCGTAGAGTCCGGCTAATTGTTCTAGACGGGCGAGAGATATTGCTCGCGCTCCACGTTCATATGAACCTAGTACGACGGCTTTGACTGCACCGCCGCTATAGGCCTCGAACTCCTCGAGGGTGTATCCCTTTTTCCGGCGGAGCTCCTTGAGTAGGTGAGCGCAACGTTCTTCAATAACAGCTTTCATAGTCAGATTTCCCCTCGTGAATGTGTAGGGGCGAGGGTATGTGTAGGGGCAATCGCGGCGCGGGCGTCATCCACAGCGATGAGGGATCGGGTGCTAAAGTACGCCCAACGTTCCTTTAACGACCTGTCCAGAGAGGCAGGAAAGGAGAAGTACATGAGCGCTGCTCTTTCATCCGAGGATATCTCTCGGGCTTTGACTCGAATCTCCCATGAGATTCTTGAGCGAAATTCTGGTTCATCCAATATCACCATCCTGGGCATTCCCACACGTGGCGCCCATCTCGCTACCCGTCTGGCCAAGATCATCGAGACTATCGAAGGTGTGCCAGTTCAGGTCGGCACCTTGGATATCACTCTTCACCGCGATGACCTACGACTTCGTGCACCACGACCATTGATGGAGACTTCGATCCCATCGATGGGTGTTGAGGGACGCACGGTTGTACTTGTCGACGACGTTCTCTTTTCTGGTCGAACAATTCGATCTGCCCTCGATGCGATTGGTGAAATAGGTCGACCAGAGCGCGTGCAATTGGCAGTGCTTGTAGATCGTGGACATAGAGAGTTGCCGATTAAGGCTGACTTTGTGGGCAAAAATCTTCCGACCTCAAAGAGTCAGAGCGTCAAAGTTCAACTGGTCGAACATGATGGTCTCGATGAAGTACGTATTGAGGGGGAGAGCGCATGAAGCATCTTCTCTCTATCAACGATATTGATAAGGAATTCGCTCTCACGATTCTAGATACTGCAGCAGAGATGGCTCGAGTCTCAGAAGGTCCCGTAAAGAAGCTTCCCACTCTGCGCGGGAAGACTGTTGTAAATCTTTTCGCTGAAGATTCAACACGTACTCGAATCTCTTTTGAAGCAGCCGCCAAACGTCTCTCTGCAGATGTCATTAACTTCACCGCAAAGGGTTCAAGCATTAGCAAGGGTGAATCTCTCAAAGATACCGCTCAAACTTTGCAAGCTCTTGGTGCTGATGCAGTAATCATTCGCCACCCAGCATCAGGTGCGGCACATCGCCTTGCACAAGGTAAGTGGATGAATGGAACCGTCATTAATGCTGGCGATGGAACACATGAACATCCAAGTCAGGCTCTTCTAGATGCCTACACAATTCGCAAGCATCTTCGCGGCGGTAAAGGCGATCTCACTGGACTGCACATTGCAATCGTTGGTGACATTCTGCATTCACGAGTAGCTCGTTCGAACGTGTTGCTTCTCAACAAACTCGGAGCCTCAATCACTCTCGTCGCTCCGCCAACGCTCTTGCCTCATCAAGTAGAGGCATGGCCTGTGAAGGTTTCCTATAACTTCAATGCGGTACTTCCAACAGTTGATGCGGTCATCATGTTGCGTATCCAGCAAGAACGAATGAGCGATCTCTACTTTCCATCAGAGCGCGAATACTCAACCCTCTTTGGAATCGATGCTGAACGTCTTGCGATGACAAAGCAGGGCAGCATTTTGATGCACCCAGGGCCAATGAATAGAGGGCTAGAGATCAGCGCTGAAGCTGCTGATAGCCCTCAATCTGTTGTAGTCGAGCAAGTTGCAAATGGTGTCTCGATTCGGATGGCCATTCTCTATCTCTTTATCGCCGGAAGTCAGGAGTCAGTCAATGCCTAATTCAATTCTCATCAAAGGTGGCTCGATTCATGGCGCAACTGCGCAAGATGTATTGATGGAAGATGGAATCATTACAAAGATTGCGCCATCGATAGATGGTCAATTTGATTCCGTTATCGATGCTAAGGGTCGCGTTCTTCTACCTGGTTTTGTGGATTTACATACGCACTTACGTGAACCGGGGCGTGAGAATTCAGAAACAATTGCAACTGGTTCTCTTGCAGCAGCTCGTGGTGGATATGTCGCTGTCAGTGCGATGGCGAACACTCTTCCGGTTGCTGACACTGCAGCAATCGTCGAACAAGTATCTGCTATCGGTAAAAAGGTGGGATTGGTCGATGTCTTTCCTGTCGGCGCAGTAACGAAAGGTCTTGAAGGCCACGAACTCGCAGATTTGGGCTCAATGGCTCACTCTCAGGCGCAAGTTCGAATGTTTAGCGATGATGGTAATTGCGTTTCAGATCCATTATTGATGCGCAGAGCTCTCGAATATGTAAAGCAGTTCGATGGAGTTATTGCTCAGCATGCACAGGATCCGCGTCTGACTGAAGATTCCCAGATGAATGAAGGTGCGATTGCATCAACTTTGGGACTCAAAGGTTGGCCTGCTGTAGCAGAGGAGTCGATCATTGCTCGCGATATCTTGCTTGCAAATATGGTGGGCTCAAAGCTCCATATCTGCCACGTCACTACAAAGGGCGGCGTTGAGATCATTCGTTGGGCCAAGGCACAAGGAATGAAGGTCACTGCCGAAGTAACTCCGCACCATCTTCTTCTTACAGATGAGAGTGCGCAAAGTTACGATCCAATTTACAAAGTTAATCCGCCACTACGTACTCAAGAAGATGTTCTCGCTCTGCGCGCAGCGCTCGTCGATGGCACTATCGATATCGTCGGAACTGACCATGCACCGCATCCAGTCGAGAGCAAAGAGTGCGAATGGCAGAACGCGGCCTTTGGAATGGTGGGTCTTGAGACAGCTTTCCCTATCCTCTTCACAACTTTGATCTCGACCGGACTGATGTCTTGGGATCGAGCAGCTCAGGTCATGAGCCAGAACCCTGCAGCAATCGCAGGCTATGCCTCACACGGCCAGAAGATCGAGGTTGGCGCCCCTGCCCACATCACAGTCGTGGATCCGAATGGCGTTATGGTCGTAGATCGCGCTCAACTGGCATCTAAGAGCAAGAACACACCCTTCCACGGCATGGAGTTCCAAGGAACCGTGGTGGCTACTGTATTTAATGGTCACCTCACACATAAGGTCGGTAATTGATGAGCAAGGCATATCTCGTCCTCGACGATGGACGCATCTTTGAGGGTCGCTCTTGGGGCGCCCTCGGTAAGACCTTTGGCGAAGCAGTCTTCCAAACAGGAATGACTGGCTACCAAGAGACTCTGACCGACCCTTCTTATCATCGCCAGATTGTCATCATGACGGCTCCTCACATCGGTAACACAGGCATCAACCTCGAAGATAACGAGTCATCGAAGATATGGGTCTCGGGTTTCGTTGTCAGAAACCCATCCTCAATTACCAGCAACTGGCGTAGCACTTCAGATCTTGAGGAAGAGCTCATTCGTCAAGGCGTAGTTGGGATTTCAGGTGTCGATACTCGCGCAATCACCCGCCACCTTCGCGATCGTGGAGCGATGCGTGTAGGAATCTTCTCTGATACCGAACTCTCTCGTGAAGAGATGGTCATTGAAGTTCGCAAGCAGAGCCCAATGACTGGTGCATATCTCTGCGCCGATGTTTCTACTGAGGTGCCATATCTTGTCCCAGCAATTGGAGAGAAGAAATTCACCGTTGTAGCACTTGATCTCGGTATCAAGGCTGCGACGCCACGCAATATGGCAGAGCGTGGAATCGAAGTTCATGTCGTGCCATACAACTCAACGCTTGAAGAGATTCTTGCTTATCAACCGGATGGCGTCTTCTTGTCGAATGGGCCCGGCGATCCTTCAACAATGACAGATACTGTCGCACTTGTTCGCGATATCTTGATTGAAGAGATTCCTATCTTCGGTATCTGCTTCGGTCAACAGATTCTTGGTCGTGCACTTGGATTTGAAACATATAAGTTGCAATTCGGTCACCGTGGAATCAACCAACCGGTGATGGATCGCAAGACGGGCAAAGTTGAGATCACAGCGCACAATCATGGCTTTGCAGTCAAAGCTCCTACTGATTCTGTATTTTCGACGGTCTTTGGTCCAGGGCAAGTTACGCATATCTGTCTCAACGATGGTGTTGTAGAAGGTTTAGAACTCCTCGAGCGCGGTGCATTCAGCGTTCAATACCATCCAGAAGCAGCTGCTGGACCACATGATGCAAGTTATCTCTTCGATCGCTTCGTCGCCTTAATGGAGAAGTACCCACGAAAGGCGGTGACCGTATAATGGCTCTCGATACATCTATTAAGAGTGTTCTCGTTATCGGCTCAGGACCCATTGTTATTGGCCAAGCCTGCGAATTCGATTATTCAGGTACACAAGCCTGTCGCGTTCTTAAAGCTGAAGGCATCCGCGTCATTCTCGTCAATTCAAATCCAGCGACAATCATGACCGATCCTGAATTTGCTGATGCGACATATATCGAACCAATTTCACCCGAATTCATTGAACGCATCATCATTAAAGAAAAGCCCGATGCGGTTCTCGCAACACTAGGTGGACAGACTGCTCTCAATGCAGCTATCGGTATGTATGAAGCAGGCATTCTTGAGCGTCACAATGTAAAGCTCATTGGTGCAGATGTGGATGCAATCAACCGCGGTGAAAACCGCGAACTCTTCCGTGCGATTGTTGAAAAGGTTGGGGGAGAGTCCGCCAAATCAATCATCTGTCACACAATGGATGAAGTTCTCGCAGCCGCTGAGCAATTGAATTATCCATGTGTGATTCGTCCATCTTTCACTATGGGCGGACTCGGCTCAGGTATCGCTCACGATGAAGACACCCTTCGACAGATTGCGGGAGCTGGCCTTCGTCACTCACCAACATCTGAAGTGCTTATTGAAGAATCCATTATTGGCTGGAAAGAGTATGAGCTCGAGGTTATGCGCGACCGTGCAGATAACGTCGTCATTGTCTGCTCAATCGAAAACATCGATCCGATGGGTGTACACACTGGTGACTCGATTACCGTGGCGCCTGCTCTTACCTTGACTGATGTCGAGTACCAGAAGCTTCGCAACCTTTCGATTTCTATCATTCGTGAAGTTGGCGTTGATACCGGCGGATGCAATATTCAGTTCGCGGTCAATCCAGATAATGGACGCATCATCGTTATCGAGATGAATCCGCGAGTATCCCGCTCATCAGCGTTGGCATCTAAAGCAACTGGTTTTCCGATTGCGAAGATTGCAACGAAACTCGCCATTGGATACACACTTGATGAGATTAAGAATGACATTACTCAAGTTACGCCTGCATCTTTCGAACCGACTCTCGATTACATCGTCGTTAAGGCACCTCGCTTTGCATTCGAAAAATTTGCAGATGCTGATCCTCGCCTGACAACAACTATGAAGAGCGTTGGCGAAGCGATGGCTATCGGCCGTTCTTTTCCTGAGGCGCTGATGAAGGCACTTCGATCTCTCGAGCGCAAGGAAGCGATCTTCACCTTCCCGGCAGAGACTGGCGACATCAATATTCCAGAGCTGCTCGAGTCGATGAAGATGCCTACCGAATATCGACTTCAACAGGTTCACCGCGCACTCTGGGCTGGTGCAGATATCGAAGATGTCTTCGCATCGACCAAGATTGATCGTTGGTATCTCAAGCAACTCCAGGAGATCAATACAGCAGCACGGGAGATTGCTCAACCTGGTGAGATGACTCTTGATTCGCTCAAGTTCGCTAAATCTTTTGGTTTCTCTGATGCGCAGATAGCTCAACTTCGCGGTCTCGCAGAAGAAGATGTTCGCAAAGCTCGTCATCATCTTGGATTGCACCCTGTCTATAAGACTGTTGATACATGTGCTGCCGAGTTTGAGGCTCACACGCCATATCACTACTCAAGTTACGAAGAAGAGAGTGAGGTTCGCTCGCGAACAAAGCCAGCAGTCATCATCTTGGGCTCTGGTCCTAACCGCATCGGTCAAGGTATTGAATTCGATTACTCATGCGTTCATGCGGCATTTACATTGCGCGAGGCTGATTTCGAAACAATCATGATCAACTGCAACCCTGAGACAGTTTCTACTGACTATGACACAAGCGATCGTCTCTATTTCGAACCGCTCACTCTTGAGGATGTGCTTGAGGTAATTCATGCCGAGACACTTGCAGGTCCGGTTTTAGGTGTTATTACCCAGCTCGGTGGACAGACTCCTCTTGGATTAGCAGCTGGACTTAAGGCTGCGGGCGTCACGATTCTTGGAACAAGTCCTGATGCAATCAACCTTGCTGAAGAACGTGGCGCCTTCGGTGACGTTCTCAAATCAAAGAATCTGACCGCTCCAGAATTCGGGATGGCTTCCTCTGAAAGTGAAGCGATTGCTATCGCGCAGCGCATCGGTTATCCAGTTTTGGTTCGCCCATCATTCGTCCTTGGTGGTCGAGGCATGGAGATTGTCTATGACGATCAATCACTCTCGGGCTTTATTACTCGGGCTACCGATATCACTCCTGACCATCCAGTACTTGTGGATCGATTCCTTGATTCTGCAATTGAGCTCGATGTAGATGCTCTCTATGACGGAGAGGAACTCTTCCTCGGTGGAATCATGGAGCACATCGAAGAGGCGGGTATCCACTCGGGAGACTCAGCATGTGTTCTTCCTGCAATGACGATTTCAGATGAATCGCGTGCAGAAGTTCGCAGAGCAACTCTTGCGATTGCAGAAGGCGTCGGTGTCCGTGGATTGATCAATATTCAATTCGCAATGGCGGGAAACATTCTCTATGTGCTGGAAGCAAATCCACGTGCATCTCGTACCGTTCCTTTCGTCAGTAAGGCAACGGGTGTACCACTTGCCAAAGCTGCTGCTCGAATTTCGGTAGGCGCAACGATTGCTCAGCTGAAGAGCGAAGGAATGCTTCCTGAAAGCGATAGCAATGTGCCGCGCGGAATCAGCGTTAAAGAAGCTGTACTTCCATGGAACCGCTTCCGTCGCACCGACGGACGTGGCGTTGATGCAGTTCTTGGTCCAGAGATGCGCTCAACAGGTGAAGTCATGGGTATCTCATCGACATTTGGCGGCGCTTACGCGAAGTCTCAAATCAGTTCTTTTGGGCCTCTGCCACATAGCGGAACTGTCTTTATCTCTCTCGCTGATAAAGATAAATCAGCGGGCGTAGATGCGGCACGAGCGCTAGTCGACCTTGGTTTCAAGGTCCTCACCACTGCAGGAACTGCGCGCTTCCTCTCGGCAAACGGTGTTGTTACAACAGAGGTTCGTAAGAACTCTGAGGGTCGCGGACCATTGGGCGAACCAACAATCGTTGACATTCTCAACTCAGGTGAGATTGATCTAGTCATTAATACACCTGTAGGTCGCGGTACTCGCGCCGATGGTTGGGCCATTCGTACTGCTGCAGTTCAACGCAGTATTCCGATCATCACAACAACCCCTGGATTTAGCGCGGCGGTTGAGGGCATCAAGGTTCTACGTCAAGGAGATCTCGGTGTGCAATCCATCCAAGAGTGGTTGGCATGAGCACAATCAATAAAGCTGCAGCTCAAGTTACTGCAACTGTAATCTCCAATAAGCGAATTGGTGCTTATCATCAGATTATCTTGAGCGTTGGTGAAGTTGTTCGACACTGCCGTCCTGGTAATTTCATTGCGATCCAAGTTGGTGGCGATACATCTCGTATGGTGTTGCGACGAGCATTCGCAATTTCTCGCACCTCTGAGAGCGCACAATTTGGTGGAACAGTTGAACTCATCGTTGCTCCACACGGTTCCGGCTCTAAGTGGCTTTGTTCACTCGATGAAGGTTCTGAGGTAGATGTCGTCACTCCACTAGGAAAGTCATTTGGTGTTCCGACTGAACCTGCCAATGCACTTTTGATCGGTGGCGGTTATGGATCAGCTCCGCTCTTTGGACTTGCTGATCTCTTGAAGTCACGTGGTTGTAAAGTAGATATGGTTCTAGGTGCAAGCAACGGAAGTAAGATTTACGCGCCCATGGAGGGTAAGCGTTCCGTCAACTCGCTCAAAATCTTCACAGAAGATGGGTCGATGGGAGATCACGGAAGAGTTACCTCCCAGTTAGATGCAATCATCACCGAGCGCAATATTGAAATTATCTACTCATGCGGTCCGATGGCGATGCTCAAAGCTATTACCGAAATTGCAGATGCTCATGGCGTTATTCACCAAGCCTCAGTTGAAGAGTCAATGGCCTGTGGAATCGGAATCTGCATGACCTGCGTTCTTCCTGTTCGCGGTGAAGATGGTGCTATCTCTATGAAGCGATCTTGCATCGATGGGCCAGTAATGGATGGGTCATCTGTATGTTGGGATTTAGTCGGCAAGAGTACGGAGGGTTTCTAATATGAGCGCTCCGGTAGATCTCTCTACGACTCTTGGAAATGCTTGGTTTCCATCACCTGTCTTCACTGCAAGCGGATGCGCAAGCAGCGGTAAGGAATTAGCACAGTTCTTTCCCCTGAAGGATATTGGTGCTGTTGTCACTAAGTCTGTGATGAACAAGCCTCGCCATGGTCGTCCAACGCCACGGATGGCTGAAACGCCTTCAGGAATGCTTAATTCCATTGGCCTGCAAGGTCCGGGAATCGATGCATTTCTTGCAAACGATGTTCCGTGGCTCTTGGCTCAAGGTTCAAGAGTAATTGTCTCGATTGCAGGCGAAACAGCTGATGAGTACGCAGTTCTCGCACGCAAGATTCGCTCAACATCAGGAATCTCAGCAGTTGAAGTAAATATTTCATGTCCTAACGTTGAAAATCGAGGGCTTGTTTTTGCAACTGATTGCGATACCGCTGCACGAGTTGTAGAGGGTGTCCGTAAAGTTATTGGGGGAGAGATTCCGATTCTCGCAAAGCTGACACCTGATGTCACCAATATTGCAGATGTTGCTCGCGCAGTAGCAGATGCTGGCGCAGATGGCGTTGCTCTCATCAACACCGTCTTAGGAATGGTCATCAATATCGACACCATGAAGCCTCATCTTGGTGGCAAGACTGGCGGATTGTCCGGACCTGCGATCAGACCTGTCGCTGTACGTGCTATTTACCAAGTACATGAAGCACTTCCCAACCTGCCAATTCTTGGGATGGGTGGAGTATCAACAGGGCGCGATGCCCTGGAAATGATTCTCGCTGGTGCTTCTGGAGTTTCAGTGGGTACTGCGAGCTTTGGTAATCCGACCGCGCTCATCTCAATTCAAAATGAACTCCGCGAACTTCTCGCACAGCGTGGCTTTACTTCGCTGCAGCAAGCTGTTGGCTACGCACATCGATAAAGGAGCATCAATGTCAGCGCCCATCATTCTCGCAGTGGACACTCGAGATTTTGATACTGCTCAGAAATGGGTCGAAGCTACTCGTGAGAGCGTTGCCGTTTACAAACTTGGCCTGGAGTTCTTTCTCACCTTCGGTGCTGAAGGCGTCAATAAAATCAAGCGAGATTTCGAAGTCGATATCTTCCTTGATCTTAAACTTCATGACATTCCTAATACCGTTGGAATGGCGGCCACAGCAGTTGGCAATATCAATCCACGTTTTCTCACCGTCCATGCATCAGGTGGATCATCGATGATTAAGGCAGCTGTTGATGCTGTTCCTCATATCCATATCACTGCCGTCACGATTCTCACATCTTTGTCAGAAGAAGATCTCTTTGCAATTGGATATGCCAATCCTGCGCTCGAGAGTGCAGTCGCACTTGCAGACCTAGCAGTCACGGCTGGCGCTAAAGCAATCGTCTCTTCACCACTTGAGATAGCAGCTATCCGAAATGCTGTCGGCAGCGAACCGATCATCATTACTCCCGGAGTTCGCCCGCAGGGTATGGCCGGTGGCGATGATCAGGTTCGGACAATGACTCCGCACGCCGCTATCTCCGCTGGCGCTAATTACGTAGTAATTGGTCGTCCCATTACTGGCGCTTGGAGCAAGGGAGCGGCTTCTATGCGCGATGCCGCTCGAGCAATAGCGGCAGAAATCACCGGATAGAATTACCGATATGCAACAACCTCCTCAGCTCACACCTGAGGAACGAGCGCGTGCTCTTGAGGTTGCAAAAGCTTCTCGTCGTGAACGTGCAGCTGCCAAAGCGGAGATCCATAAAGGTGCACTCTCATTTTCAGCATTTCTAGAACTCGCAGATAGCAACGAAGTTTTAGCAAAGATGCGCGTCATCGAATTGCTCGAATCAATGCCAGGGTATGGCAAGATTCGTGCCCAAGCGTTGATGGATAAGTTTGCAATCTCTCCCACTCGTCGCGTTAAAGGTCTAGGTCGTCATCAACGAGTGGCGCTGTTAAAGGAGTTCGAGATTCCATCTTCACAACCTCGCGGTCGACTTCTCGTTCTTTCCGGACCTGGGGGAGTCGGCAAGAGCACGGTTGCCAAGGCGCTTCGAGATCAACCAGGTTTTTGGGTGAGCGTTTCTGCCACAACGCGAGCACCTCGCTTCAATGAGATCCATGGCGTCGATTATTTCTATTACAGCAATGAAGAATTCGATCAAGCAATCGCAAATGACGAGTTTCTCGAGTGGGCAGAATTCGCAGGTAATCGATATGGAACACCTCGCAAAGCTGTAGAAGATGCTCTCGCAGCAGGTACCCACGTGTTGCTTGAAATTGAGATTGCCGGAGCTCAGCAGGTTCGCGCACATTCAGCTGAGGCGATATTGGTCTTCCTCGAGCCTCCATCATGGGAAGAACTCGTGAGCCGCCTAGAAGGCCGAGGCACCGATTCTCCGGAACGTCGTGCCGCCCGCTTGGCACTGGCTCAAGAAGAGCTCGCTGCAGCCTCATTATTCGACTCCGTCATCGTCAATACTCAGGTACAAGAGGTCGTGGAAGCCCTGATAAGATTGGCAACCTCGTAAGTCGAGCAATACCAGTTTCACCCTATTGAAGGAGCACCCATGAGCGGACACGTCGACGGCATCACCAATCCACCAATCGACGAACTTCTCGATAAGAGCGGTTCAAAGTACGCACTCGTTCTCTACGCAGCAAAGCGTGCGCGTCAGATCAACGCCTACTATTCACAGCTCAATGAGGGTCTTCTCGAATACGTGGGACCACTAGTAGATACATATGTTCACGAGAAGCCACTTTCCATCGCCCTTCGTGAAATTAACGAAGGTCTCTTGACCATCGAAAATCTTGAGACTAACGCTTAATCTTCTTTAATCTTAAAAGCCATGGCCGCCCCAACTCGCGAGATCATTCTCGGAGTCGGAGGCGGCATCGCTGCTTATAAGGCATGTGATCTTCTGCGACGATTGCAAGATTCAGGCTTTGCAGTGACCGTAGTTCCTACTCCTTCAAGTCTTAACTTTGTGGGTAAGGCAACGTGGGAGGCGCTCTCAGGCCGTACGGTCACCACAGATGTCTTCGAATCGGTTGAACAAGTACGTCACGTCTCGCTTGCAAAAGAGGCGGAAGCGATCGTCATTGCACCAGCGACAGCAGATCTCATTGCGCGCATTGCTGTAGGTCGCGCCGATGACCTTCTTACCAACCTTGTTCTTGCAAGTAATGCACCCATTCTCGTGGTTCCCGCGATGCACCCAGCGATGTGGTTTAACGAGGCAACTCAAGCAAATGTGCGCACACTTCGCTCTCGTGGCATTGATGTGATGGAGCCAGCTGAAGGCGCTCTCACGAGTGGCGATACCGGTAAGGGACGATTTCCTGAAACCGCCGAAATCATTGATCGCTTCACGTCTAGAACACTTGTTCCGCAAGACCTCATTGGGAAAAAAGTTCTCGTCTCTGCAGGCGGAACCCGCGAAGCAATCGATCCAGTTCGATTTATCGGAAATCGTTCAACTGGCAAGCAGGGGATAGCTATCGCTGAGGAAGCTTTTGCTCGCGGCGCAGAAGTCACTCTTGTTATTGCGAACTCGTCAATCGAGTCACATCCAGGAATTTCACGTATCAATGTTGAGAGCGTTGAAGAAATGTCGAAGGCGCTTTCTGAACATTTCGCAGAGAGTGATTATCTCTTTATGGCAGCTGCAATCTCAGATGCTCGCCCAGTAAGTGTTGCGACTGAGAAGATTAAGAAAGCTGATTACACAGCTATCGATCTCGTTCAGAATCCTGATGTACTAGCGAACCTATCTGCAAATAAATCGCATCAAGTAATTACTGCCTTCGCGGCTGAGACTGATAGCGATTCTGTTGGTGCAGCGCAGCAGAAGATGTCTCGTAAGGGTGCTGATGTGATTTATCTCAACAATGTCTCTGGGGGAGCAATCTTTGGAGAGAGCCACACCTCTGGTTTGCTCATAGATTCGACGGGAATCATTGAAACTTTCAACGATGTCACAAAGAATCAGTTGGCACGCGCACTCGTCAATCACTCAATCAATCATGCTCATAAGTTAGGCTAAGCCAATGTCAAAGCGCCTCTTCACATCCGAATCTGTAACCGAAGGTCACCCAGATAAGATCGCAGATCAAATCTCTGATGCGATTCTGGATTCACTCCTGACTCAAGATCCAACCAGCCGTGTAGCTGTTGAAACTCTCATCACAACAGGCCAGGTGCATGTTGCAGGTGAAGTAACAACTTCAGGCTATGCCGATGTTATGGGAATCGTTCGCGACACCGTTATTGGAATCGGATACGACTCTTCAGTCAAGGGTTTTGACGGAAATAGCTGCGGAGTCTCAATCTCTATCGGCCAGCAGTCACCAGATATTGCACAGGGCGTCGATGATGCATTCGAGCACCGCGTTGCTTCTGCAAGTGATCCACTAGACCTTCAGGGCGCAGGCGACCAAGGACTTATGTTCGGATATGCATGCGATGACACTAAAGAGCTCATGCCTCTGCCAATCTACTTGGCGCATCAGCTTTCACAGCAGCTCTCATTGGTACGTAAGTCAGGACAGCTTCCTTACCTTCGTCCTGATGGAAAGACACAGGTCACTATTGAGTACGACGGTGATCGCGCAGTTGCGCTAGATACAGTTGTTATCTCAAGCCAGCATGCTGAAGAGGTAGATGTAGCAAAGCAGTTGACTCCAGAGATCATCAAGTACGTTATCGATCCCATTCTTGAGAAGATTGACCTACCTCGCACGGATCTCCGTACTCTCATCAACCCGACAGGTCGCTTCGTTGTAGGCGGTCCTATGGGAGATGCCGGCCTTACAGGTCGAAAGATTATTGTCGATACTTATGGTGGAATGGCTCGCCACGGAGGCGGAGCATTCTCGGGTAAGGATCCTTCAAAGGTTGACCGCTCTGCTGCATATGCAATGCGATGGGTTGCAAAGAATGTTGTCGCAGCCGGCCTTGCACGTCGTTGCGAAGTACAGGTTGCTTATGCAATTGGTAAGGCGCAACCAGTCGGAGTCTTTGTAGAGACTTTCGGCACTGAAACTGTTGCAATTACGAAGATTCAGGAAGCTGTAACAGCTGTCTTTGATCTACGTCCTGCTGCAATCATTCGTGACCTTAATCTCCTGCGCCCTATTTACTCTCAGACAGCGTCTTATGGACACTTTGGTCGCGAGCTTGCAGATTTCACATGGGAGAAGACAGACCGCGTCGCTGCACTTCAAGCAGCGGTACAGTAATTTTTCGCTCGAAAGTATTCAGATGGTAAGAGGTGGGCTCAAGCTCAAACGAGAACTCGCCACCGCTGCCCCCGTTAAGCCAACTGGACCATTTACCGTCGCGGATATCTGGGTGGATGCATCTGTTTATCATCTCGATACGCCCTTCTCATATCTGATTCCGGGAAATTTATCTTCATCTCTATATCAAGGCTCTATGGTCTCTGTTCCTTTCCATGGTCGAGAGGTCATTGGGATAGTCGTTGAACTTCGATCACCTGATTCGCATAGCGGATTGAAGAGCATCACTAAGGTAATTGGCTCTATTCCGCTATTGAGCCAAGAGACACTTGAGCTCATCTCTAAAGCTTCTCGGAGATATGCCGCACACCCTTTTGACCTTATTCGGTCGGCTATTCCTGACCGAGTCGCAAGAGTTGAAAACCATTTCAATTTCACCGACGGTCAATCTGGAAATCCATCGGCGCCGGGAAAGCCGAGTTACTTACAGCTTCCGGCCGGACAAGATCGGGACCTTCTTATTGCGAAGAAGGTGGCTGCTTTGTCAGAGGCGGGATCAACCCTTGTGATCTTGCCAGATACGCGCCATGTGGAGAGAGTCCATGCATATCTTGAAGAACTTAAGCTCGAACATACGATTCTAGATTCGCAGCTTCCCAAGAGCGAGTACTACTCAAATTTCCTCAAGGTCAGAACAGGTCTTAGTAAAGTTGTTATCGGAACTCGTTCTGCCGTCTTTGCGCCAGTTAATGCGCTGAAGTCACTTGTTATCTATAACGAGGGTTCAGAAAATCTTTACGAGCAACGTTCACCTGGATGGAACGCACGTGACATCTCCTTACTGCGCAGACAGTGCGAGGACATCGATCTATATTTTATTGGATATTCACCGAGCTCTGAAGTTGCACGACTTATTGATGAAGATTGGGTTGAATTCAAGAAGACCAAATCAAAAGTGAAATTGGCTGTCACTCCTCAATTACATGGCGAATTACTTCCTTCTCGGGCTATCCCACTGATAAAAAGAGCTCTTTCATCTGGACCTGTTCTCTTCATAGTGCCCACTAAAGGATACGCCCAGGCAATACGATGCAGTAAATGTCGCACAATTTCTCGCTGTCAATGCGGGGGAGCGCACTTTAAGAGTTCAGCTCAGTCTCCGATTTCTTGCATTCACTGTCTAACGCAAGTTTCGAATTGGCAGTGCTCATGGTGCAACAATTTGATTCCCGCTCTTGCATCTCGTGGAATCGAACGTCATCAACATGAAATCGGAGTCCTATTTCCAGGAACTCCCACAGTGCTCTCGTCTGCAGATCATCTGATTACTGAGGTCGTTGACCATGGAATAGTTATTGCAACTCCTGGAATGGCACCTAAAACAACCGCCGGCTACAGGTCGGTTGTAATTCTCGAGGGTAATCGATTCCTCAATCAACCTGATATGCGTGCCAATGAGCGAGTGCGTGAGATGTATTTCGCCCATGCAGCTCTTGCATCATCTGATGGCACCGTTATTTTGGTTCAAGATGAAGGTCACACCATTGCCACTGCGCTCACTACCTGGAATCCATCGATAGCAATACATCGAGACTTAGAAGAGCGCAGTTCTCTCAAACTTCCACCTTATGTCAGAGCTGCAATTTTGACGATGGAGACGGGTGAAATCACTCGCCTCAAGAGCGCTCTCGAAGGTGCGCGCGCCGAAGGTCGCATTCCAGCTGAAACCACTTTGCTCGGCCCTGTCGCACGCGGTGATAAGTCCGCGCTGATTCTCACCGTAGATGTTGCACATGGTGAAGAGTTAGTTTCCACACTTCATGAATTTATGCGACGCCGAAGCGCATCGAAGAAGAGTTTGCCCTCACTTCGAATTGACCCGTATTCACTCTCTCGTTAGATAGACTTGCGCCATGTCAATCAAAGAGATTCGCCACTTTGGCGATCCGGTTCTGGTCACCCCAGCAGCACCGGTTGTTGATTACGATAAAGAGCTCCGCACTCTGGTAAAGGATCTGACCGAAACAATGCTCAATGCGCCTGGCGCGGGGCTGGCAGCACCTCAGATCGGCGTTCCTCTGCGTGTATTCGTCTGGGATGTAGATGGAACTCTCGGCCATTTGATTAACCCGTCGCTTGACCTCAGCAGCGAGATGCAAGAAGGTGATGAGGGCTGTTTGAGTTTTCCCGACCTGGTCTATCCAACTCCACGATCATTCCGCGCAGTTGCTAAAGGCTTCAATATGCATGGCGAACCGTTAGTTGTTGAGGGTACAGAACTTCTAGCTCGTGCGTTGCAGCACGAGACCGATCACCTCGACGGCATTCTCTTTATCGATCGCTTAAGTGCAGAAGATAGAAAACTTGCAATGAAGGAAATCCGTGATTCCGAATGGTTTGGGCTCGCTACTGAACAAGGTCTCAACCCTCAGATTAAGGTAAGCCCTCACTCTCCATTTGGTAGAGGCGCTTAATGCGCTTAGCTGTCGCCGCTTCACCAGAGGTAGCGATTCCGACTCTTAAAGCGCTTCTTGCTAGTTCTCACGAGCTTGTTTCCGTTATCTCCCAACCTGATAGACCAGCAGGTCGCGGAAAAATACTTACTCCTACACCTGTCTCTGAATGGGCTCTCGCGCATCAACTACCTCTGCTTCGCCCGGATTCGAAAGAGGAGATTGCAGCTGCTGTCGAAGGCGTTGATTGCGTAGTCACAATTGGCTACGGCGTTCTCTTACCGGAATCTATCCTCTCTATTCCTCGACATGGATTTCTCAATCTGCATTTCTCACTTCTACCTCGCTGGCGTGGTGCCGCACCCGTACAGCGCTCGATTGAAGCTGGTGATGCTGTCACTGGAGTCACTGTCTTTCAATTGGATGCAGGCATGGATACTGGACCGATTTACACGATGCATCGTTTCGCACTGGATAACGACATCACCAGCGACGAACTATTTATCGAACTCGGTGAACTGGGCGTAGGTGCTGTGATGGAGACTCTGGAAAAGATAGAACGTGGAGAAAAACCACAACCTCAAACTTCAACAGGGGCTACTCGAGCACTCAAGCTCAGCCGTGAAGAGGGTCGCATCGATTGGAACCTCACTGCAGAGCAAGTAAGTGCGAAAATTCGAGCATTTACAAGTAATCCGGGCGCATGGACCAATTTCAGAGGCTCGCCTATCAAAATCGCTGCACCTGTTATTACCTCAGAGAAAATTGCCCCAGGTGTAATTCTTCTCAAAGATAAGAGAATTCTGATCGGTACTTCTACCAATGCGCTAGAAATTGGATTCATCACAAGCGTAGGTAAATCACAGAGTTTTGCTGCGGCATGGGCAAATGGAGCTCGATTGCAGCCAGGAGATCATTGTGAGTAATTTTCCGCCGAAGAAGTTCACCAAGCCACGTCCTGATGCCCCGAGACTTCTCGCCTATGACATCATCTCTGAGGTAAATCAGCGCAACGGATATTCCAACCTCTTGTTACCGCAGGCTCTCTCGTCTTCAACCATGGATGAGCGCGATAGAGGCTTCACCACAGAGCTCGTATACGGAACCATCAGAATGCAAGGTCTCTACGATTACATCTTCTCCCAGATCAGCGATCGCCCATGGCGTGATGTTGATGCAGATATCGTCGATCTTGCGCGTATGGGGGCACACCAGATATTTACAATGCGAACACCGATGCATGCCGCAGTCTCCGCAACTGTTGATGTGGCCCGAAAGCAATTAGGGGAGTCAAAGGGTAGTTTCGTGAACGCGCTCATGAGAAAAGCAAGTGCACGCGAGCTCGATTCTTGGCTCGAGCCCGTCCGCGCGATCAACGATTCTGTTGCACGGCTTGCTATCGAGTACTCACATCCTGAGTGGATTATCTCTGCTTACTTTGATCTCCTTAAAGATATAGATCGCGTCGAGGATGAGTTGCGTTCTAACAATACTCCAGCACTTCCGACACTTGTTGCTTGGCCAGGCGATTCAACGCAAGATGAACTCGTCGCTCTTGGAGCCACAAAGACAGAGTTCTCACCATACGGTGCCCGATTTAGCGGAGCACCTGGGTCGCTTGAAATAATCCGCCATCGCAAAGCGGGTGTGCAAGATGAGGGTTCGCAGTTAGTCGCAGATATCTTTGCAAGGGTAAGTGCAGATGCTCAATCAACTTTAGATCTCTGTGCCGGACCTGGCGGTAAGGCGGCCCTGCTCTCACACATCTGTGAGGTAAGTGGTCGTGATTTTGTTGCCAATGAAATCTCTGAACCTCGTGCGAAGTTAGTCAAGAATGTTGTCGGCAAGTTTGGTGTCATCGTGGGGGATGGTCGAGAAATCTCGGCTCATGGTCGAACATTTGATGCAATCCTCGCAGATGTTCCTTGTACTGGATTGGGTGCACTCAGACGTCGCCCAGAAGTCCGATGGCGCCGCACTTTGAAGGATCTAGCCCCACTTCTCCAACTTCAACGCGAGCTTAGCGATGCTGCAATTGAAGTTCTCAATCCAGGCGGCTTCTTTGGATACGCAACATGTTCTCCACATTTTGCCGAGACAACAGGCCAGGTCAAAGATATTCTGAAGAGACATCCCGAACTAACCCTCGTTCCTATCGATGAGTGGCTCCCAAACGGTTTACATGACGCTACACGCGAAGGTGCTCTTTCACTCTGGGGGCATCGTCACAACACTGACTCAATGTTCCTAGCTATCTTTCTGAAGTCGAAATAATCTAAGGTTATGACTAAAGAAATCAGAATCACGCCGAGCATCCTCAACGCTGATTTCTCGCACCTCAACGATGAAATCGCAAAGATTTCTGACGTCTCCGATTTCATCCATCTCGATGTTATGGATAATGTCTTTGTCCCTAATTTCACCTTTGACTTTGATGCAGCGCGTGACATCATCAGGACATGCCCCATTCCAGTTGATTCTCACCTGATGGTTGCAGAAGTAGACGAGATCGCAATTGCATACGCTCAAGCAGGAAGTTCCAGCGTCACATTCCATGTCGAAGCAGCAAAGGATATTCGCCACACAGCCCGGGGAATTAGAGCCGCAGGTGCACGCGCAGCTATAGCTCTTAAGCCCGCCACCCCTATCGATGCATATTCAGATCTAGCCGATGAGGTGGATATGTTCTTGATAATGACCGTTGAGCCAGGTTTTGGTGGTCAGGCTTTTATTGAAAGCATGATTCCGAAGATTCAATCTACGAGGAAGATCATTGGCGATCGTCCTATCTGGCTTCAAGTTGATGGTGGTATTTCGCTAGAGACGATAGAGCGGGCGGCGGAAGCTGGAGCAGATACCTTTGTCGCGGGTAGCGCCGTCTTCAGAGCAGATGATCCTGCCGGAATGGTTCTTGCGCTACGTCACAAGGCTCAAGCTTCGAATATCTAGAGGAGAAACGTGTCAATACTTCAATGGCTCTTTGAGGCAACTATCTCATTCGGCAGTAAGACGATTGCCGTCCGTGAAGTTATCGGCGGAACTTTAGGACTCGCTAGCGCCATCCTTGGTATGCGCCGAAAAGTTTCGGCATGGCCTATCGGAATTATGGGAGATGCTCTTCTCTTTACGGTCTTTCTCGGTGCAGTCTTCTCATTCGGTGATGATTCACAACATGCAAACTTCTATGGACAGGCGAGCCGCAACCTTCTCCTCGTCGTTGTCAGTTCATATGGCTGGATTCGCTGGTCGCATCACAAGCGCCATGGAATTCCCGGCACACCCGCCGTGGAACCACGTTGGACAACTCGGCGCGAAAAGATGATTCTCATACCTATCATCATCGGCTTCTTCATCATCTCATCGCAGATATTCAGGGCGCTTGGAGAGAGTGGTCAATGGCTCTTTGTTGATACCTGGATTTTCACTGGAACTGCTCTTGCTACTTACGGAATGAGCCGTGGCTATGTCGAGTTTTGGCTGGTATGGATTGCAGTAGATCTCGTTGGTGTGCCATTTGCCTTCAAAAATGGCTATTACCCAACTGGAACGCTCTATGCGATTTATCTTCCATTCGTTATTTGGGGCTTTATCTCGTGGCTACGTATCAGTAAAACAGAGAGAGCAACTGCCTCTCTCTAGTAGAATTAGGGCATGAAGTCATTCGATTCCCTTTGGGCAGAACTTGTAGCAAAGCTTGAAGCCCGCCCAGATGGGTCGGGGACGGTCGCGGCAGTTGATGCCGGAGTTCACACCATAGGTAAGAAGATCCTCGAGGAAGCTGGCGAAGTGTGGCTCGCCGCAGAGCACGAAAGTGATGAGGCCCTCGCTGAGGAAATCAGCCAATTGATCTATCACCTACAAACTTTGATGCTTGCCCGCGGATTAACTCCGGACGATATCTATCGTTATCTATAGAGAGTCGGTTTAAAAGATGTTAAGAATTGCCGTTCCCAATAAGGGCTCGCTCGCTGACTCATCCATCGCTATCTTGAAGGAAGCTGGATATCGTCAGCGCACAGATTCACGAGACCTCGTGCTTGCAGATCCATCCAACGGTGTTGAGTTCTACTATCTCCGCCCACGCGATATCGCGATTTATGTTGGATCTGGAGAACTGGAAGCAGGTATAACTGGTCGCGACCTGCTCATTGATTCTGGCGCAGATGCAGAAGAGGTTTTAGCTCTTGATTTCGGTGGTTCTACATTTCGCTTCGCAGGACCTGCTGGTTCTGGACTTTCGCTCGAGAAAGTTTCCGGAAAGCGCGTTGCGACAGCTTACCCAGGCTTAGTTGAGAATTACCTATCCGGCCGCGGAATCTCAGCATCTGTTGTCCGTCTCGATGGTGCGGTTGAAAGTAGCGTTCGCCTTGGAGTTGCAGATTTGATTGCAGATGTCGTCAGCACTGGAAATACTTTGCGTCAGGCAGGGCTAGAAGTCTTCGGAGATCCAATCCTCACCTCAGAAGCAATTTTGATTAAACGTCCAGGTTCAAAGATTCCTGCAGGTCTTGACATTCTTATTCGTCGCCTGCAAGGAGTAGTGACCGCTCGTCAATATGTTCTACTTGATTACGATGTACCCAAAGCTTCAGTGGAGAAGGCCTGCGCAATCACACCAGGACTTGAATCACCAACGATTTCGCCGCTTCAGAAAGATGATTGGGTAGCAGTGCGTGCCATGGTTCTTCGCACTGAAACAAATCGATTGATGGATGAGCTTTGGGCTCTGGGTGCACGTGGAATTCTCGTTACCGATATCCACGCTTGCCGACTTTAATTACTTGCGAGTTGCGCCAGCTTCTTCAACCTCTTCACGCGTAATGCCGAGAAGGTAGAGCACAGAATCAAGATATGGCGCAGAAAGACTGCTATCTGCCGCCGCCTTCACCGCTGGCTTGGCATTGAAAGCGATCCCTAAGCCGGCCGCTGCGATCATATCTAAATCGTTTGCACCATCTCCGATGGCAATAGTTTGTTCAAGCGAAACGCCCTCAAGTGCGGCGAACTCTCGAAGAGCAGTCGCCTTACCTGCACGGTCAACTACAGTTCCAAGAACATTGCCGGTGAGTTTTCCATCGAGAACTTCTAGAGTATTTGCGCGATAGTGAGAGATGCCTAGATCTTGAAGCAAAGGTTCAATCACAGCTGTAAATCCGCCACTCACTACCGCGACGCTGTGGCCAAGCTTCTTGAGAGTTGATACCAGCGTTCGCGCCCCAGGCGTCAGTACTATTTCATTGCGCACTTCCTCGATTACCGATTCAGGCAGACCGGCGAGGAGCGCAACACGAGCGCGAAGGCTTGCTTCAAAATCTAATTCGCCAGCCATTGCGCGGTCGGTGACTGCCTTGATCTCTGCGCCCTTTCCGGCTTTTGCGCCGAGGAGTTCAATGACCTCTTGTTGAATGAGAGTTGAATCCACATCCATCACGACTAACTTCTTGGCCCAACGCATCAAACCACCAGGGGAGACAGCGACATCAACGGAGTGCTTATTTGCCACCTGAGCGAGAGACGGACGAATACAGTTCTGGTCTACTTCAGAGACAACAAATTCAATTGCAGTGATGGGGTAGCTAGCTGTGCGGTGGATACGTTCAATGTTTCCACCATGCTCTGCAATCTCTGAAGCGATAGCGCTAATAGCTGCAGGGTGTAACGGATTGCCAAGTGCCACAACGTGCATAAGTCCGGTCTTCGCTGCGATTGTTGCGCCCTCTTGAACCTGAAAAGAGGTGGCAATATCCACACCGAGCTTTTCGGCACAGAGATTGAGGTCCTCATCAATGGCTTCGCGGTGATCTGGATTGAGTGAAATCAGAACTGTGAGAATGACTCGGTCTCTAGCTACGACTTGCTCAATATCAAGAACTGTTACTGCGAATGGGGAGAGGGTTTCAAAGAGAGCCTGTGTGATGCCCGGCGTATCCACTCCCGAAAGGAGAATTAACCCCGTAAATTGGCTCTTTTCGCTGCTCATGAGGCTAGGTTAGTACGAATCACTCTTGCATTCCGCAATTTTTGCGCGAGATTTCACTATGAAAGATATATCGTGCTCGCATGGCCGGCGAGTATGTACTAGAACTCCGCGATGTCTCTGTACGTCGTGGCGAGCGAACAATTCTCGGTCCACTGACATTTGCAATTCGCCCAGGCGAACGCTGGGTCGTTCTTGGCCCCAATGGTGCCGGAAAATCAACTCTCCTTCAGATTCTCGCGACACGTTTCTTCCCATCTACTGGATCAGTGCACGTTCTTGATAAGGAGATGGGCAAAGTTGATCTTGCGGAACTTCGAACCCGAATAGGAATCTGCGGCGCCCTTATCTCTGAAGATATTCCAGATAATGAAGTTGTTCGAGATGTGGTTCTCACAGCGGCCTATGCAATTTTGGGTCGCTGGAATGAGGCCTACGATCTATGGGACGAGTCACGAGCAGTTGCACTTCTTACTACATTTGGAGTTCGAGATCTTGCGGATCGAACTTACGGAACACTAAGCGAAGGCGAACGTAAGCGGGTGCAGATATCTCGAGCGCTCATGGCAGATCCTGAACTCTTATTACTTGACGAACCCGCAGCTGGTTTAGATCTCGGTGGCCGGGAAGACCTGTTGAAGCGATTCTCCATCTTCGCTAGCGACCCACTTGCTCCGGCATCGATTTTAGTCACGCACCATATTGAAGAAATACCTGCCGGCACGACACATGCACTGATTCTCAAAGCTGGCGGAATCGCAGTCTCTGGACCGATTGGCGATGTGATCACTAGCGAACACATCTCTGCAATCTTTGGCCTGCCAATCACTGTTGTACGCGAAGGCGATCGATTCTTCGCACGTTCATAAAGATATGAAGTTCGATTTCTCAGAAGTTCACGATAGTTGGAAACCACTATTTGAACGGAATGAAGAACGCATCAACAGAATATTTGAATCATTATCAGGGCTAGATATTGCGCCTGCGCGAGAGAATGTCTTCCGTGCATTCAGGCAGCCACTCGGTGCGGTCAAAGTACTCATTCTTGGGCAAGATCCTTATCCCGGTGAGGGAGTAGCAGACGGACTGGCGTTCTCAACTCTTCCAGGCAACCCTCTTCCGGCATCGCTGCGCAATATCTTTAAAGAGTACGTTGAAGATCTTGGATACCCGAATCCAATATCCAATGATCTCTCTCCATGGAGCGAGAGGGGAGTCTTGCTTCTCAATAGGACTCTCACGACAATAGTCGGGGAGAGCAATGTCCATCTCACTCAAGGTTGGCGGGAATTCACTCACGATGTAGCACTCGAACTTTCAAGGAGGGACGTTGTCGCTATCTTGTGGGGAAAGAACGCCCGTGAATTAGCGCCACTCTTTGAATGCAGAATTGAATCGGCGCACCCAAGCCCTTTATCGGCGCACCGAGGTTTCTTTGGTTCCCGACCATTTTCGCAGGTGAATAGGCTTCTGGTTGAAAAGAGCTTAGAGCCGATAAATTGGCAGTTATAGAAAAACACCCCTGAGGAGAAATCCTCAGGGGTGTTTGTATTTCTAACTTATTAACCTACCCAAGTGTCGATTGGTGACTGTAAGAAGTAGACAATAAAGAGTCCGGCAACGAGGAGAAGCAAAGGATGAATCTCCTTGCGACGACCCTGCAATGAACGAACAACAACGTGAGTGATGAAGCCTGCTCCGATACCCACTGTGATGTTGTATGTGAATGGCATCAAGATGATTGTGAGGAATGCAGGAATTGCGATTCCATAATCAGACCAGTCGATACCGCTGATCTGAGTCATCATCAAGAAACCAACGACGATAAGAGCTGGTGTCGCTGCCTCATAAGGAATCATCGCAACCAATGGTGCGAAGAGAGTTGTGAGAAGGAAGCAGACACCTGTAACTACTGATGCGAGACCAGTGCGAGCTCCTTCGCCAACACCTGAAGCTGATTCGATGTAGCTGGTGTTAGACGAGATGCTTGCTGCTCCACCTGCAACTGCTGCGAGTGAGTCAACCAGAAGAATCTGCTCGTTGTAAGGAATGTTGCCATCCTTGTCAATCAATCCACCTTCATGACCAATAGCAGTCACTGTTCCTACTGTGTCGAAGAAATCTGAGAGAAGGAGAGTGAACACAAGTAGCGCCGCTGCGATGATACTGATTTCAGCAAAGCCACCGAAGAGGCTGAATTGACCAAGGAGGCTGAAATCTGGAGTTGCAATAACTTCCTTAGGTAGCGAAGGAACATTGAGGCCCCAACCCTTTGGATTTACAAAGTTGCTGCCATCTGCATTTCCACCAGGAATGAAGTTTGGACCGATTTTAAATGCCTTCTCAGCAATAACAGCGGCGATAGTAGCCACGGCAATTCCAATGAGAAGAGCACCCTTTGTCTTCTTGACCATAAGTGCGATCATGAGGAAGAGTCCGAGGGCAAAGATCACTACTGGCCAACCAACTAGTTGTCCGTCATAGCCGAGAGTGACAGGTACAGGACCTGTGCCAGGGGTCTTGCGAACAAAGCCTGCATCTACGAGACCGATAAGAGCGATAAAGAGACCGATACCGACTGAGATAGCAATCTTCAGCTGGCTTGGAACTGCCTTAAATACTGCAGTGCGGAAACCTGTAAGTACGAGAACTGTGATGATCAAACCTTCGAGGACGATAAGTCCCATCGCATCTGCCCATGACATTTGCTTTGCGATGACTACTGCTACAAATGTGTTCAAACCGAGACCAGTTGCGAGAGCAAGTGGGTAACGTCCAACGACACCCATAAGAATGGTAAGAATGCCGGCAACGAGCGCAGTAGCAGCTGCGATTAACGCAATCTGAGGCTCCTTGGTGCCGCCAATGAAATTGCCGTACTTATCTGGTGTGTAACCAATGATGAGTGGGTTGAGGACCACGATATATGCCATTGTGAAGAATGTGACGAGACCGCCTCGTACCTCACGACCTACTGTGGATCCACGTTCAGATATTTTGAAGAAACTATCGAGCATGGTCGACCTTCCTGATTTTGTTAACGGGGGTGTTTGCGACCCCGTGTGAAATGACGGCTCACAGACCGAGGGAATAGCTGTAGTTTAAGAGAAGTTGCTATTACCGACCGGTCAGGCGCGCCACTACGCCTAGAGAAATCGCTATAGATTCACCGATGAAGAGAGCAAAGAGGAGAGTTCCCACCCCTACGGTGCCACCCATAAGCCATCCAATTGCCAGAACTGTGACCTCTATCCCTAGACGAACTCGACCGACGCGAACACCGGTCACGCGATGTAGGCCAGTCATTGCGCCATCGCGAGGTCCAGGACCAAGACCGCAGGTGATGTAGAGAGCAGAACCAATTCCTACAAGAGTGATTCCAATGAGGTCATAGAGAACTCCTGAAATGAGCGAGTGCTGAAGTGGGAAAATTGAAATACCCACCTGAATAAAAGAAGCAATTAAGAGAATATTCGCGAGCGTTCCGAATCCGGGTTTCTCTCTCAATGGAATCCACACAAGGAGAACACAGAGAGAAATAACAGCTGTAGATATGCCGAGTGGCCAATCCGTTTTCAAAGAGAGGCCCTGTGCAAATACTGTCCATGGAGCATTTCCGACATTGCCTTGCACTAATAAAGAATCACCGAGACCGAAAATCGCTAGGCCAAAGAAGAGGATTGCTACTCGCTGCGGAGATAGCTGCCAGCGGTGATCTGCACGCCACGGCGTATGTGGAATCGTCTTATGTGGAGCGATGAACTTCAGTAGTGAGCGCATCACAGGAGTCTATACTGCGGAGATGTTCATCGGATTAGGCACCGTCATTAATTTAGCCGCAATTATCGTCGGGGCCTCTTTAGGTATTGCCGTTGGCCATCGATTGCGCACACAATCTCAGAAATCCATTACCGATGTTCTCGGGTTGATCACCATCCTAGGAGCAGTTGGAGCGCTCATCCCACTGTGGTCTGATGAATTTAACAAAGCATTGCCACAAGGTTCGCCACTGCTGGTTATCTTGCTGACGATGCTACTTGGTGGATTTATCGGCACGGCTTTGAATTTGGAGACCCGTCTCGATGTATTTGGTGAGTCACTTCGAAAGAAATTTAAGGCGTCTGCAGATAGCCCTTTTGTAGAAGGATTTGTTACTGCGTCTCTTCTCTTTCTGATAGGTCCTTTAGCGATCCTGGGCAGTATTAGTGATGGAATGTCCCAAGGCATCGATCAACTACTGTTGAAATCTTCTCTCGACTTCTTCGCTGCAATGGCTTTTGCCTCAACGCTTGGGTGGGGAGTCGCAGCTTCGATTATTCCGCTCGGCATCTATCAAGGAGCTTGGACGTTGATCGGATGGCTCGCTGGAAACGTTCTCGATCAATATCAAATCGACGCCATGACAATCTGTGGTGGTTTGATGCTGGTTGGAATCGGCTTGAGACTTCTGGATATTAAGAAGGTTGCAGTTGCCAATCTTTTACCGGCGCTCTTCTTGGCACCTTTAATTGCCACTGTGGTGCACGCTTTCTAACTATTTATCGCCGAACGGTAGTGGGTCAGTTGAGATATGTCCCGCTCGTGATGCACGTGCTGTTACTTGGCGCATATGGTGGCGCCGACAGAGAACTTCATAGGCAACTTCATCGCTCTTGCTGACATCACCAACAACTACCTGTTCGCCTTCCGTCACCATCACACCGTTGACGGTACGAGCATTGTGCGTTGCACGTGATCCACACCAGCAGAGCGCCTCGACCTGCAAAGTGTTGACTCGATCGGCCAATTCAACGAGACGCGCAGAACCAGGGAAGAGCTTTGTGCGGAAATCAGCGAGGATTCCGAAAGCGTAGACATCGATGCCGAGGCCATCAACGATGCGCGCTAGGCCATCAATTTGTTCTGGTTCATAGAATTGAGCTTCATCGCAGATGATGTAGTCAATGCGCTCACCCATAGATAATTTGTCGACTACTAATTTATGAATATCAAAACCTGGAATGACTTCAATTGCTGGGCTCTGAAGACCCAAGCGCGATGAGATAACACCAGAGCCCGCTCGGTCTTGGCTTGTGAAGATTAAGCCGCCGCGCCCACGACTCTGGTGGTTGTGGGCTGTCTGTAAGGCGAGAGTCGACTTACCGCTATCCATTGTTCCGCAGTAGTAAATGAGCTCAGCCATGGCGACATCCTGCCACGAGAGAGCAGGAAAATCTCACTTTGATGCGAAAAGGCCGAGTGAAAGAAGTGTGCTGAGTAATTGGGGTTCTACCAATTTGGCTCCGCGAACACTGATGTGCGACGCATCACGATAAACCACGATGCCATCGATAACTGCAGGACAAGTCTGCGCGCAGAACCATGAGGTTGGATTTATTTGTTGCCAGCCGGGGGAGAAGATCACCTCTGATGGTTCAGTTGTATTGCACTTATCAATACGCCCCGCTGCAACACAGCTTGGAATATCGCGCAACGGATGAGGCGTATCTGCAATATAAATGATGTGTTTAGAGGATCCCTCTAGCGCAGCAAAAGTCTTTGCCTGACCTTCTCTCCACCAATCAGCGCGACTTGTATAACCTGACGGAACTTCAAAGTGTTGCATTCCACTTACGATCACGGCCATCGGCTTGGTTGCTCGAATTCGTTCGATTGAATTCTTGCGCCACTCGGAGCAATCTGCATTCTTATATTCACCAGTCTCAACCTTTACGACAGCAGGTCCAGGACATGCAGATTTAGTCAAAGAGATCAGTTGAAAGTTCTTCTTGTATGCGAGCTCTTCGAGAACTGGCATCCATTGCGCGGCGTGTGAGTCTCCAAAGAGAATAACCTTTGTTGGGCTATCGGGACCGTAAGTGCAATCGCCAGAGAGAGTCTCTCCATTATTGACATGGCAGTCATCGAGGTAGACCTGAGGCTTAGCCATAACCTCTTCAAGCGAGTAGCTCTCACCAGTGCTCAATGTGATTGTGTTGTTAGCGCTTGCTGAGATAGCAAGTCCAGTACCAGTCGCGACGATAGAAGCGATCACCGCTCCAGAGATGATTTTCTTTGGAGATAGCGAAATATGTCGAAGCGGTTGTTCGATATATCTGTGAGTCAGATCGGCAAGGAGGAGAGTTCCGATAATCGCCAGACCACGTTCGTAGATATGAAGTCCGCGCCCGAGATACACCATAGGAATAACGAGTAGGGGCCAATGCCACAGATAGAGAGGATAGGAAATCTCTCCGAGCCATTGAACGAAACGAAGATTGCTGAAGAAGTTGAGAATCCGTGGCCATGAAGAAATTGAGGCGATAGCAGCTGCAGTTCCAATTACTGGCGCAATTGCAGCGGTGCCCGGAAATGGAGTTTTATCGGTGTAGAAGACGGATGCGTAAACAATGAGTGCAAGAGCTGCCCATGGATAGAACAGTGAGAGTTTGTACTTCTTCGGAATAGCTAGAAGTAGCGCACCGATTCCAAGTTCCCATGCGCGAGTTGGCAATGAGTAGAAGGCCCAGATTGGTGAGTGCTCGGTGAGATAGAGACTAAAGAGAAACGATCCGAGAGTGATAAAGCCAATGACCTTAAAGAGGCGTCTACGTCCACCAGCTTTGTATCCGAGTAGAACAATGACGGGCCAGAAGAGATAGAACTGCTCTTCCACTGCGAGGGACCAGAAGTGCACAACAACCGGTGGAATCGCATTGAGGTTCTGGTAATCCATCTGCCAGAAAGCAAAGAGGAAGTTGGAAACATAGATAGCCGCAGCGAAGATATGCTTGCCGAGTTCTTCTCGCATGGTGCCGGGATACAGATACCAAGAGACAAGTGCAGTAACCATAAGAATTGAAAATGAGGTTGGAAGCAGTCTCTTGATACGTCTGAGATAGAAGGCCTTAAAGTTCAACCCACCGTGTTCTTCAATCTCGCGCACGATCAGTCCCGTGATCAAGTAACCCGAGATGACATAGAAGATGTCAACGCCGATATATCCACCGCCAACGAGGTTGGCATGGAAGAGAAGCACGAGAATTGCAGCAAGTGCTCTAAGAGCCTGGATCTGAGGAATACGCATTTATTCTGAGACCACTGCGCGAATCGAGATATGTGGGAACTTTTCAAGAATGCGATTCCGACCTTGTAGTCCTCGAATTTCGTAGAGAACAACTACTTCTGAGATTGATGCGCCGAGTTCCTCAATTAGTTCAATGGATGCGATCAGCGTCCCGCCAGTCGCAAGTACATCATCAACGAGGAGAATTTCATCACCCGATACAACCGCATCAATATGTGCCTCAATGACATCGGTACCGTATTCAAGGCCATAGCTCTTTGAAATAGTTGTATGGGGGAGTTTTCCGGCCTTGCGCAGTGGCACGAATCCCTTATGAACCTTCGATGCGATTGCAGCGCCCAAAATGAACCCTCGAGCTTCAACGCCAACGACGTGTGAGTAAGCAGATGAATCCCCAGCGAGTTCTTGCGTTACCGCGTCAAAAGCTGCAGCGTTAGCGAGAAGTGGCGTGATGTCCTTAAATAGAATCCCTGGAGCGGGGAAATCAGGTATATCTCGTATGAGTGCGAGAGCCTGTTGAAGTTGCATACAGCGCTCCATCCTTGTGTCCGAAAGGGGACTTGAACCCCTAATCCCTTGCGAGAACTAGCACCTCAAGCTAGCGCGTCTGCCAATTCCGCCACCCGGACGAGTGTCCCCGCCACGAATAAGCCAAGCCTATGTGATGGGGGTGAATTACCTCGGCAAGGATAGCAATGCCTCGCCTCACACGCAAAATAGGGGCACTTGCCCGGTAATGGTAGAGAATGCAGCCATGACCAACGATTTCGCAACGCTAGAAGAAGAGACGATCTCAATCTGTCAGGACCTCATTCGAATCCCTTCCGTCAACTACGGAGAGGGCAGAGGTGATGAGAAGGCCGTTGCGGAATATGTCGTTGCATCGCTTGCAGAAGTTGGCATCAGCGCAAAGATCTACGAATCGGCTCCTAATCGCTGCAACGTTATAGCCAACATTGAAGGCGCAGATACATCTCGCCCCGGTCTTGTAGTGCATGGACATATTGATGTTGTTCCAGCTAATGCAGATGATTGGAGCGTCGATCCTTTCGGAGCAGTTATCAAGGATGGAATGATTTGGGGACGCGGCGCAGTTGATATGAAGAATGTCGATGCAATGTTGCTCGCAATTGTTCGTCGATGGGCGCGCTCTGGATACAAGCCACCACGCAATATCGTTCTCGCTTTCTTCGCAGATGAAGAAGCCGGAAGCAGCTACGGCTCTCGCTATATGACTGCAAATCATCCTGAAGTTTTCGCAGGTTGCACTGAGGCGATTTCGGAAGTTGGTGGATTCTCAGTGACTGTCGGAGATGGAAAGCGTCTCTACTTTGTAGAGGCTGCACAAAAGGGTATTCATTGGATGAAACTCACCGCCGATGGTCGGGCAGGACATGGTTCGATGATGAACGACGAAAATGCACTTACAACGCTCTCTGAGGCAGTTGCCAAAATAGGTCGTTTCGAATGGCCACAGCGATATACCAAGACAGTAAAGCTTCTTTTCAAGCGAATCGCCGAGGCCACTGGCAAGCCCTACGATGAAAATGACCTTCGTCCACTTTTGAAAGAGATCGGACCAACTGCACGCATGATCGGTGCGACGTTGCAGAACACTGCCAATCCAACAATTCTTGAGGCTGGTTACAAAGCCAATGTCATCCCGGGGAGTGCTAGTGCAACAGTAGATGGACGCTTCTTGCCCGGATACGAAGATGAACTCAATAAGACAATTCGCGAAATTGTCGGTCCTGATATTCGCATCGAGACTCTTACCCACGACATCGCCCTAGAGGTTGAATTCGGTGGCCCACTCGTCGAGGCTATGTGTGCCGCCATTGTGCGCGAAGATCCAGAAGGCATTCCTGTTCCTTACACAATGAGCGGTGGAACCGATAACAAGGCACTTTCTGAGCTCGGCATCATCGGATATGGATTTAGCCCACTGCGACTTCCGCCTGATCTCGACTTTATGGCGCTATTTCACGGCGTAGATGAGCGAGTACCGGTCGACGGTTTGAAGTTTGGCGTAAAGGTGCTGAACGACTTCTTAGAAAACTGCTGAGACTTCGTCGAGCACTTCTCTAATCTGAGGAGGCAGAACGATTTCTTCGGATGTCAGGATTCCACGAAGTTGTGCGCCTGTTCGCGCGCCAACTATTGATGATGTAACAAGTGGGTTATCGCGCACCCAAGCAATAGCTACTTCCAGTGGAGCAAATCCCAAACCCTCGGCAGCAACACTGACAGCTTCAACAATTCGCGCGCTATGTTCATTCATATATGGTTCAACATGTTTGATGAAGTGTGGTGCAGCGGCTCGTGAATCGCTTGGAATCCCGTTGCGATACTTTCCAGTTAACACACCACGTGCAAGTGGGGCCCAGGCAAGGAAACCAACTGCAAGCTCATCTACACATGGAAGAATTTCGCGCTCTACCTCTCGATTGAGAAGTGAGTACTCATTTTGAAGCGAGATGATCGGCGCTTTCATGCCATGGAGCTCTTGAAGTGTAATTGCACGAGAGCTCTGCCAACCTGAAAAGTTTGATAGACCTACGTAGCGAGCTTTGCCACTTGAATATGCATAATCAAGAACAGAGAGAGTGTCTTCTAGTGGCGTATTGGGATCCCAACCATGAATCTGCCATAAATCGATGTGATCTGTTCCAAGTCGCGAGAGCGACTTATCGAGTTCGTTGATAAGAGACTGTCGTGAGTTGTTGATGACACGTTCACCATTGATGAGCTGGATTCCAGCTTTCGTTGCAATGACTACTTCATCTCGGCTAAAGAGAGTCCCGATCATTCCGCCGATAACACGTTCGGCATCTCCATCACCATAGATAGGTGAGGTATCGAGGAAATTGCCACCGGCATCGATGTAAGCACGGCATTGGTCCGCCGCCTCATGGGTATCTGTATCGCGACCCCATGTCATAGTGCCAAGACCTAGACGTGAAAGCGTTAGTCCGCTCTTACCTGCTCGACGCATCTCCATGAGCGCGACCTTAGCAAGACTGAACCAGAGAAACTGGATAACCTTTGCGCACCGCGTGTTGTCGATTCAGAGGAGGTTTTGGCTGTGAGCACATTCATCTTCTTGCGCCATGGTCATTCCGCCGCAAATAAGAGCGGAACTCTCACGGGACAACTTCCCGGAATTGAATTATCGCCCGAAGGTCGCAAGCAGGCCGAGGAGCTCATCTCTCGAATTGGTAAGTCCCGCATCGATTATGTACATATGAGTCCTATTCAACGTTGTCAGTTGACGCTCGATCCTTGGTTGAATTCAAAGAACTCTTCCACACTCACCAAACTCACTATCGATGATGGTTTATCGGAGATCGACTTTGGTGATTGGAGCGGAAAGAAACTTTCTTCTCTACGTCGCCTTCCGCTATGGAAAGCGGTTCAGAGCGCTCCCTCAACTGTGACATTTCCTGGGGGAGAGTCCTTTAAGAAGGCACAGAAGCGTGCTACTCAATCCTTTGAATCTATTCGCGCCATCCGAGGTGACAAGACGCATCTCATCGTTTCGCACTCCGACACTATTAAACTGGTGATTGCGGCTGCGCTCGGCATGAAACTTGATGACTTTCAAAAGCTAGAGATATCACCTGCTAGTTTCACAATCCTTCGTGGTGACTCCAAGAGAGTCTCGCTACTAACAATCAATAACTCCGGATCGCTCTCAGAAATTCTCAAGTAGCCATGATCCGAATCTATAAGGATTTGTCTCGCTTCACTGTAGGCACCATCGGATTGCCAGGTGAGCGCACCTTCTTCATGCAGATTCGAAAAGGAACAGAGGTTCTCTCTGCCTCTATTGAGAAGTCACAAGTTGCCGCTATGAGCGAACGAATCCACTACATGCTCAAGGAGATTCGCTTGGCCCATCCGCTGACTCAGCGGCCTGTTCTTATCAGAGACTCTCTGCCGCTTGATACTCCTGTGATGGATGAATTTCGCATTGGTTCTATTGCTATTTTCTACGATGAAGATTCCGAACTTATTCAAATTGATCTTCGAGAACTCAATTTCAACTCTGAAGAAGTTCATGACGAAGAGATATCAGATGATGTTGAGATTCTCCGTATCTTTATTACCGCTACACAGGCACTAATTTTTAGCGACAGGGCTGATCTCGTTGTTGCTGCTGGACGTCAACCATGTCCATTCTGTGGATTGCCGATTGATCCCCAAGGTCATCTTTGTGCACGAGCCAATGGTTATAGACGATGAATCTTCTACACACTGGTGAAATTAGCGTCGAAGGTCGCCTCGTTGATGCCAGTAATGCAACGCTCTTCGTTTCAATCACAGATGGTTCATCCACCACCAATGCAATCTATAAACCAATTGCAGGGGAGCGTCCTCTATGGGATTTCCCTGATGGCAATCTTGCCTCTCGCGAGAGAGCCGCATACCTGGTAGATCGCGCACTCGGCTTTAATCACATTCCACTCACCATTCTCCGTGATGGACCTTTTGGCCTAGGCATGGTTCAGCAGTGGATTGATGTTGATGAAGATGTAGATCTAGAAGTTTTCTTCCGAGAGGATGATCCACAGCTGCGACAAGTGGCGCTCCTCGATGCGGTTATCAATAACACCGATAGGAAGATTGGTCATCTTCTGCCATCGAAGGATGGACATCTCTACATCTGTGATCACGGAGTAACTTTTCACTCTGACGATAAGTTGCGCACCGTCTTGTGGCAATGGGCAGGCGAACCTTTTACTTCAGAAGAAATCACAGCTCTGCAGAATCTGGCAATGGGGATTGATGGCGATCTTTCAGATGAGTTGCACTCTCTCATCACCGATTATGAAGTATCAGCTCTTCGTTCTCGCATTGATAATCTTTTGAAGACAGCATCTTTCCCGCACCCCAATCCCGATTGGCCTCACATCCCATGGCCACCGTTCTAGCCGCTACTCTTTCCATATGAAATCTTGGGCAACAGTTGCGATTCCGCCACTCGATAAGCGTTTCGTTCTTCCTGAACTCTCATTGTGGGATACAGCGCGTGCTGGAAAATTCCCATTGCCTAACAAGAATCTCTATCGAATCTATGTTTGTGGAATCACTCCCTACGATGCAACCCATCTAGGGCACGCTGCTACCTATCTCACCTTTGATTTGGCTCATCGCTATCTTCGTGCTCGAGGTGCGCAAGTTCGCTTCGTTCAAAACATTACCGATATCGATGACCCTCTGCTTGAGCGCGCAACGCGTGATGGCGTTGATTGGAAGGAACTAGCTCAATCACAGATTGAACTTTTCCGTGGAGATATGGTCAACCTTCACGTTCTTCCGCCAGATCACTACATCGGTGTTGTAGAGGCGATGGATCTCGTCACTTCAGCGATTTCTACTTTGTCTGAACGCGGCAGTACTTACTCGGTCGACAATGATCTCTATTTCTCAGTTCATGCAGATAAGAAGTTTGGATCACGTTCACATCTTGCCCACGAAGAGATGCTCACTATTTTCAAAGAACGCGGGGGAGATCCTCTACGAGAAGGCAAGAAAGACCCGCTCGATGCTCTTCTGTGGCTCTCGCACCGAGAGGGCGAACCTTCTTGGCCAAGTCCTCAGGGAGAAGGCCGACCTGGCTGGCATATTGAATGCTGTGCGATCGCGCTGCACTACTTGCAGCCAGAGGAAGGAGATAGCACTTCAATTGATATTCAAGGTGGTGGAAGCGATTTAATCTTTCCGCACCACGAGATGTCAGCTGCACAGGGAGAGATTCTTGAGGGACGAGAGTTCGCAAGTCATTATGTGCATGCAGGAATGATCGCTCTCGATGGCGTGAAGATGAGTAAGTCCCTCGGCAATCTCGTCTTTGTTTCGAAGTTGGTTTCCGAAGGCACTGATCCGATGGCTATTCGCTGGGCGCTGATGGAATCTCATTACTCAACCGACCGCTCGTGGTCTACTGAGCTCCTTGCATCCTCAGAAGATTGGATTATTCGGTTACGTCGCGCACTCTCCATGATGGAGACTGCGCCGACGGATACAGTAATTCAAGGTTTAATAAATGCTCAGTCAGATAACCTCGACACTCAGAAATCTCTTGCGATACTCAAGGCTTGGGTTGAATACTGCGAAGCAGGTTCAACGGGAGGAAGCGCCGGGGAGCTATCACGAGCAATCGATAGTTTGCTAGGACTTGCTCTCTAGTTCTCGTTTGTATTGTTTTGGCGCCGAAGGAATCTTTCCACTTCACGAGCAAGCTCTTCGCCAGATTCATCCGAGATCTCAGTAGCATCTTTCGATTCCTCAAGAGTCTTGATGTACTCCTCGATATCTGAATCTTCCTTCACCATCTCGTTGACTGAGTTCTCCCATTCTCGAGCTTCTTCATGTAAGTCGCCCTGAGGGAGATTGATCTCTAGGAAATCTTCCAAGCCATTTACCAGCGCAAGAGTTGCCTTGGGGGATGGACTTGCATTTGCGTAATGCGGGACTGCTGCCCATAGTGCAACGGCATCAATTCCACGGCGAACACATCCATCTTGAATAACGGCAAGGATTCCTGTTGGGCCTTCATAACGACTTACCTCCACGCCAAGACGCGCAGCGATATCAGGATGTGCTCCAGTTCCTGAAACAGGAATTGCGCGAGTGTGTGGAGTGTCAGCCAACATAGAACCAAGTGTGATCACGAGTTCAACTTCCAAATCATCGGCGAGATCAAGCAGCTGGGACGCAAATCCGCGCCATCGCATACTAGGTTCAACTCCACGAACAACTACAAAATCACGTTCACCAGTTGGATTTCGAAGACCAAAAATTTGAACTCCTGGCCAGGTAAGGCTTCGAATCATTGAGTCATCAACAAAAATCAGAGGGCGATTTACTTGGAAATCATAGAAATCTTCTGAATCAACTTCAGCGATGAGCTCTGGCGCAAATTCTGGTGAGTCGCAATCACTGGATAAGGTCGAGAGGAGATGGTTAATAACACCAGTTGCTGCTTCACCGGCATCGCTCCAGCCACCGAATGCAATCACCATGATGGGTGAGCGAAGGCTAGGAATCTGATGAATCTCCATGAGTGACACCTTACGGTAACCTCCTCTCCGTGACGAGTTCTCAGCGATCCCAACGCAAGCGCGATGGCCTTCTTCGTGCCGCAATGCGCGACCGCGTCATCATCGCCGACGGCGCTATGGGAACAATGCTGCAGGCCGCAAATCCAACGCTCAAAGATTTCCAGAACCATGAGGGTTGCAACGAGATTCTCAACATCACCCGGCCTGACATCGTCCGTTCGGTTCACGATGCTTATCTCTCTGTCGGCGTAGATGCGGTTGAGACAAATACCTTTGGCGCAAACTGGGCAAACCTTGCCGAGTACGGAATTGAGGATCGCATCTACGAGCTGGCATTTGCTGGAGCAAAGATCGCACGAGAAGCAGCTGATGCGTTCGCTACTCCAGAGAAGCCGCGTTTCGTTCTAGGCTCACTTGGTCCAGGTACCAAACTTCCTACCCTTGGGCATACGACTTACAGCCATCTCAAAGCTGCCTACAAGATTGCATCTCAAGGTCTCGTAGATGCTGGCGCCGATGCACTACTCATCGAGACAACTCAAGATCTCCTCCAGGCAAAAGCTGCTGTCAATGGTGCGCGTGAAGTATTGGATGCGCTCGATCGTGATGTAATTTTGATTGCACAAGTCACTGTTGAGACAACAGGCACAATGCTTTTAGGATCCGAAATCGGCGCGGCGTTGAATGCCCTTGAACCGCTAGATATCGATCTCATCGGTTTGAACTGCGCGACCGGACCTGCCGAAATGTCAGAGCATCTTCGCTATCTCTCCAAGAATGCTCAAGTTGCAATTTCTGTGATGCCCAATGCAGGGCTTCCGATTCTGGGTCCTGATGGTGCGACTTACCCACTTTCTGCGAATGATCTTGCTGATGCTTTGAGCACCTTTGTCGACGATTATGGACTTTCGCTTATTGGTGGATGTTGTGGAACAACACCAGACCACCTTGCAGCTGTTGTAGAAAAGATTTCAAACCGGACCCCAAAGGTCCGTAACGTTGTGGCGGCTCCGGGAGTTTCATCGCTCTATCAGTATGTGCCTTTCGAGCAAGATGCTTCATATCTTGCCATCGGTGAACGCACCAATGCCAATGGTTCAAAGGCTTTCCGAGAAGCACTAGTCGCCGAAGATTGGCAGAGCTGTGTAGAAATCGCTCGAGATCAAATTCGCGATGGAGCTCATGTTCTCGATTTGAGCGTTGACTACGTTGGCCGCGACGGTGCACGCGATATGCAAGAGATTGCCTCACGTTTTGCAACTGCATCCACGCTTCCAATCATGCTCGATTCCACTGAACCCAATGTTCTCAAAGCTGGACTTGAATCACTTGGCGGCCGCTGCGTTATTAACTCCGTCAACTATGAAGATGGAGATGGACCTACCTCTCGCTTTGCCCGCATCATGCCACTAGTCAAAGAACATGGATCAGCAGTTGTAGCCCTTACGATTGATGAAGAAGGTCAGGCGCGTACCGCCGAATGGAAGCTCCGTGTTGCGACTCGTCTTATTGAAGATCTCACCTCTAATTGGGGAATAGCTCTTGGCGACATCATGATTGATGCGCTGACATTTCCTATTGCAACAGGACAGGAAGAGACTCGTCGCGACGGACTTGAGACTATCAATGCAATCAAAACTCTTAAAGAGAAGTTTCCAGCGGTACAGACAACACTCGGTGTCAGCAACGTTTCCTTTGGACTCAATCCTGCCGCACGTGTAGTCCTTAACTCTGTCTTCTTACATGAGTGCGCACAGGTTGGACTCACATCTGCGATTGTTCACCCATCGAAGATCATGCCGATTGCTCGTATCGAGCCACGACAATTAGAAGTAGCGCTCGATCTCATCTATGACCGCCGCACATTCGATGGCGATCAGTGCACCTACGATCCATTATCTGAATTCCTACAGCTCTTCGAAGGCGTCGAACTCGCAGCTTCCCGTCAGACACGTGCAGCAGAACTTGCGGCTCTTCCATTGGAAGAACGCCTACAGCGACGCATTATCGATGGTGAAAAAGTTGGCTTGAGTGATGACCTTGATAGAGCAATGGCGCAAGGCATGAAGCCACTTGCCATTATTAATGACCATCTCCTTGAGGGCATGAAGGTGGTTGGCGAACTCTTCGGCAAAGGTGAGATGCAGCTCCCATTCGTTCTTCAGAGCGCAGAAGTCATGAAAACAGCTGTTGCATATCTTGAGCCATTCATGGAGAAGACTGATGAAGGCGGTCGCGGCACGATGTTGCTCGCAACTGTGAAGGGCGATGTTCATGACATCGGAAAGAACCTCGTTGACATTATTCTCTCTAACAACGGCTATCGTGTCGTCAATATTGGTATCAAGCAGACCGCTAACCAGATTATCGAAGCAGCACTAGAAAATAACGTTGATGCAGTAGGTATGAGCGGGCTTCTCGTGAAATCAACTGTGGTGATGAAGGAGAATCTCGAAGAGATTACGGCTCGTGGTTTAGACCAGAAGTGGCCGATTGTGCTTGGGGGAGCAGCTCTCACTCGCGCTTTCGTCGAAGAAGATCTCTCATCCGTCTTCCCTGGTGAAGTTCGCTATGCACGTGATGCATTTGAAGGACTTCGCCTCATGGATGCAATCATGGCGGTCAAGCGAGGCGAACCAGGCGCAGCCCTTCCAGAATTACGTCAACGTCGAGTAAAGCCAGTTTCTCGTAATGCAGATATCTCTGTCGACGATACGACTCGCAGTGATGTAGCAGTTGATGTCGATATTCCAACCGCACCTTTCTTTGGCTCACGAATCGTCAAGGGAATTCCTCTCGCTGACTATGTCGGAATGCTCGACGAGCGCGCGCTCTTTGTAGGTCAATGGGGCCTCAAAGGCGCACGCGGTGAATACGAGAAGATGGTGGAAGAGGAAGGACGCCCACGTCTTCGCGCACTTCTCAATGAAGTTCAATCAAATGGTTGGCTCGAAGCAGCAGTTGTCTACGGATACTTCCCGTGTGTCAGCGACGGTAATGATCTCGTAATTTTGCATCATGAAGGACCCCTGAAGGGCCAAGAACGCACACGCTTCTCTTTCCCACGTCAACGTCGAGATCGAAGACTCTGCATCTCAGACTTCTTCGCTTCCAAGGATTCAGGTAAGACCGATGTTGTCGCATTCCATGTTGTCACCATGGGAAATACCGTCAGCGAAGCAACCAATAAATTATTTGAAGCGAATAACTATCGCGAGTACCTCGAATTGCACGGTCTCTCGGTTCAACTTACCGAAGCACTTGCCGAACACTGGCATGCTCGCGTCCGCGAAGAATTCTCGGTTCGAGATAAGGATGCGCCTGATCTGCAAGGAATTCTCGACCAGGGTTACCGTGGATCACGCTACTCATTTGGATACCCGGCATGTCCTGATATCGAACAGCAAGTCCAGCTCTGCGAACTTCTAGAACCAGAGCGTATTGGCGTAAAGCTTTCGGAAGAGTTTCAGCTGCATCCAGAGCAATCAACGTCAGCAATTATCGTGCATCACCCAGAGGCGAAATACTTCAACGCAAATTAATTGTGTGCGGGGCAGATGTTCTTAAAGGAACACCAATCGCAAAGTCTGCTCTTCTTAGTAGGAAAGAAATCTGTATCGATTGCAGTCAGAATTTCGTCGCCGATATTGCGCAAAATGCGCTCGGTAGCCTCGAGTTCTTTCTCACTAGGCGAACTTTTCACTGTCTTTCCATCACCTAAGTAGAGCAGCTGAAGTAATCGCGGAAGCACGCCTTCGTTGCGCCAATACAGGAGTGCATAGACTCGCAATTGAAAGAGCGCCTTCTCTTCCCATCCAGGTTTAGGCGCCTTTCCAGTTTTGTAATCCACGATCCGCACCTCGCCAGTTGGCGCTACATCTAAACGATCTACATACCCATGGAGATAGATCTGCTCGGTAAAGTTTTTCTCCAAATGAAGCTCGCGGTATGTCGAATCAAAAGAAGTGGGATCTTCCAGTCCAAAATATGTCTGCAAGAGTGATGATGCACGATTCATCCACTCTTGCTGACTTGTAATGAGCTCTGCCAACTCTGGTTTCTCTGTCAACTGCTTCTCCCAAGCGACAGGCAGTATTGAGAGTGCACTTTCATGGTTGCGTTCTGCCCGAGGAAGTTCAAAGAGATCCTCTAAAACAGCATGCACCAATTTTCCGCGTTCCGCATCGAGGCTTATCTCCTCAGGGAGATTGAGAATTGCGCGGTATTTATAGAGCTGCGGACAGTTGGTGAAGTCATTGATGCGGCTGGGGGAGAGACGTAACTGGTCCATATCGCGACCTTAACCCGTCATATGTACGTGGTGCGCGTTATCTCGCCTAAGATGCTCCACGTGTCTCAGACTTCTTATAAAGGTAGTGGCTACTTCAAAGCCGGCGATCGGGTTCAACTCACCGATCCCAAAGGAAAGCTCTATAGCTTCACAATTACTCCCGGCAAGGAGTGGCACACACATAAGGGGTGGATTACCCACGATGACCTCATCGGATTACCTGAAGGGTCTGTCGTCAGCACAACAGCTGGGCTGAAGTTCACCGCATTTATTCCGCTGCTTGCAGATTACGTTCTCTCCATGCCGCGTGGCGCCACAATCGTCTATCCCAAGGATGCAGCGATGATCGTTGGTGTGGCTGATATATATCCGGGCGCTCGAGTGCTCGAAGCCGGCGTTGGTAGCGGCGCACTCACTCTCTCGCTTCTTCGTGCCGTCGGGCGAGATGGTTTTGTTCATAGCGTCGAACGTCGTGAAGATTTTGCGAAGATTGCTTCGGCAAATGTTGCTGATTATTTTGGAGAAACACCCAGCAATTGGCAGCTCGATGTCGGCTCAGTTCAAGAACAAGAATTTTCTGAAGGATTTGATCGAGTTGTTCTCGACATGTTGGCGCCATGGGAGTGCGTGGCGATGGCTGCCGAAGTTCTTCGCCCAGGTGGTGTATTCCTCGCTTATGTTGCAACTACAACTCAGCTCTCTGCAACTGCAGAAGCTCTGAAAGAAGATGGTCGCTTCACTGAACCAGAGAGCTCTGAAACGATGGTTCGTGGTTGGCACCATGAAGGTCTTGCAGTGCGTCCACAGCAGCGCATGATTGGCCATACAGGTTTCCTTATTCAGTCACGACGTATGGCACCAGGAGTTGATGTTCTTCCTCGACGCCGACGTCCAGCAAAGGGCGCATACGGTGTCTCGGAAGAGTGAGAGGTTAGTTAACCTCACGATTGCACTACTTGCTACAAAGAGATATCTCACCAAAGCTGAGATCTTTAAGACGGTCGCTGGGTACTCAGGAGATGCTGAGGCTAAAGATCGCATGTTCGAACGTGATAAGGATGATCTTCGATCACTCGGTATCAATATTGAGCTCGGAACTTTTGATCCGCTCTTCGAAGACGAGGCTGGTTATCGAATCAAACCCGAAAATTATGCACTTCAATTATCAGATATTGATGCAACTTCCATCGCCCTTCTCTCTCAAGCAAGCAAACTTTGGCGGGAAGCAGCTCTGGGTAGCTCTGCTCAATCCGGGCTTCGCAAATTGAAATCACTCGGAATTGATTCAGATGTCGATGCAATCGTCAATATCACTTCTATTCCTGGCGATATTCCCGAGCAGATTGAAGATCTGATTGAGGCAATCACAGAAAAACGTATTGTGGCTTTTGAATATCGAGGCGAAGACCTCTCTATCTCGCTTCGAACTGTAGAGCCCTACCGACTCTCCAATTCACGTGGGTATTGGTATCTCATCGCTATGGATAAGGACAAGCAAGCGCTTCGTACATTCCGACTAGATCGCTTCGCATCTTCGGTCTCGGCCAAAAGTGGCTCAGGCGCCTTCACTGTTGATGTAGAAGCTCTCGATGCCATGGAACTTCTTGAATCAGATGACTTGTCGGTAGCGCGAGTTGCTATCCGAAAAGGAAAGGGTGCCGCCCTTCGCGCACATGCCACCATCAGCGAACTCGATGCAGAATGGGATATAGCTGATATTCAATACCGAAGTGATGCTCATATTATTCGTGAAGTTCTCTGGGCGGGGGAGAGTGCATACATTCTTGAACCTCTGGATTTACGCGAAACCATAGTTTCGATTTTGAATAAGGCTGTGGCACAACATGGCTAAGTTAACTGCGCCAATTCAAGAAGTTTCGCGTCTGCTCGATTTAGTTCCTTATCTCTCAACACATTCGCATATCTCTCTCAAAGAGCTTGCTACCGAGTTTGGTCTCACTGAGAAAGAGATGGCAAACGAACTCACCGCTCTTTCTATGTGTGGATTGCCTGGATACACGCCATACGAATTGATTGAGATTTTCTTCGACTCTGGTTTTGTGAGTATTAATAACCATGAAGCGCTCGATATTCCTCGAGCTCTCACATCTTTGGAAGTAGCTTCACTTTTGATTGGACTTGAAATCCTTCGCGATAGCGCAACCGAGCAAGATGACCGCGTCATTGCCAAAATCGATAAGCTCATCACGCAATTGCGTAATCTCATTGGTGAGTCCATTGAAGTTCACAACTCAGAGAGCACTGCCCACCTTGCAGCTCTTCATAAAGCAATCGCATCCCGCCAAGTTGTCGAGTTAAACTATCTCTCGCCAGTTCGTGATGAGATAACTGTTCGCACCGTGGATCCACTTGAGGTGAGCGTCGAGAACGGTCACACTTATCTCGTGGCCTTCTGTCACGCACAGAATGGTCAGCGCAATTTTCGTCTTGATCGAATTCAGTCCTTGAAAATTCTCGAGACGGCAGCGAGCGCCACAAAAATCACAGAGCCGAATCAAGAAGTTGATGAGGTTCTCTTCAAGGTCTCAGGTTCGGAGAGAGCTATTGCCGAGCTTCTCGGAGTATCAGAGATCCCTCGAGGGGGAGAGCTCGCCATAGAAATCTTCTCGCCCCAATGGGTTCGTAGGGCTGTTGCGGCCTATTCTCCGGATTTGGCACTTCTCAAGCCGGCCGAACTGCGCCGGCAAATCTCAGGTGACTTAGCCAATATTCTCGCTCTCTACGCTCCATAGAGCGCTTACTTGCGATAGCGTGTGCCCGTAAAGAACGTACTACTTCACCTCAAGGAGCCACTGACATGCCATTCCTACGCGAGCCAAGCCACATTCTTCTGCTTCTCATCGTCGTCACTGTTCTCTTTGGCGCCAAGCGTCTTCCTGATTCAGCTCGTTCTTTAGGTCGCTCAATGCGTATCTTCAAGTCTGAGATGAAGGAGATGAAGAGCGACGAGCCTGGCGATAAGGGCAAGAGCGAAGACTCTTCAGAGAAGTAATCTCTTATGGCGACCCCAGATGGCGGTCGCATGCCGCTTATCGAACATTTACGCGAGCTGCGCCGACGTGTAGTGAAATCTTCCATCGCAATTATGGTGGGATTTGTATTTGGGTGGGTTCTCTATAACCCGATCATTACCAAATTAGCTGAACCAGTCTGCGACCTTAAGAAGGCTCAACAAGAGGGTGCGACGCACTGTGGCTCGCTCTATATCAATGGTGTTCTCGGTCCACTCAATCTGCAGATCAAGGTCGCTCTCCTTACCGGCGTGATTGTGATGGCACCTATCTGGCTCTATCAACTCTGGGCATTTATCGCTCCAGCTCTTCACCGAAAAGAGAAGCGCAATTCGATCGCATTCTTTGCAGCGGCAACTCCATTCTTTGCAGCAGGTGCAACTCTCGGCTACATCATCCTTCCGATCGCAATACGTGTTCTCTTTGGCTTTACCCCAAATGCTCTCTCTAACCTTGTGAAATTCGATGATTACCTTGATTTCGTGCTTCGCATCATTCTTCTCTTCGGCATCGCTTTCGAACTTCCCGTCTTCTTGGTGACATTTAACTTCATCGGCTTCTTAAGCGGTAAAGCCATCCTCAAGCCGTGGAGAATGTGGATCTTTGGCATCACCCTCTTTATCGCGGGTTTTACTCCAAGTGCAGATCCACTTTCGATGTTGCTTCTGGCAGTTCCGTTGATTGCTCTGTACTTCATGGCAGGCGGTATCGCGCTCCTTAATGACCGTAGGCGAGCTAGGAGCTTCAAAGAGAGCGAAGGCGGCGAAGGAGAAATTCTTCCTGCAGCTCCTATCGAGTCAGCAGCTCCTATCGATCAACCAGATACATAAGGAGTTTGACTCATGTGGCTGATCGCTATCAACCCTCATTCCGGAAACGGCAAAGGGGCTGTTGTCGCATCACATGTCACAACTTTTCTCTCTACAGCTGGCGTTGATTACCAATCACTTGCGGCCAGCAGCGCAGAAGAGTTGGCTCATTTACTTTCCAATGAGCTCGATTCATCTAAGTATCAAGGAGTGATTGCTGTAGGTGGGGATGGTCTGACTCATCTCGTATTGCAGGTGTGTGTACCTCGAAATATCCCATTTGCAATAGTTCCTGCAGGCACGGGCAATGACTTTGTGCGAACTTTGGGATGGTCTCTCACCGAGATAGAACCGTTTTTATCAAGAGTGATTTCAACTAAACCAACTTCCATTGATCTAGGAAATGTAGATTCCGAGTGGTTTGGGGCAATCTTGTCTACGGGATTTGATTCAGTCGTAAACGAGCGCGCTAATCAGTTGAAATGGCCAAAAGGTCCTCAACGCTATAACGTAGCTATCGCGCTAGAACTCCCAAAGTTCAGACCAATCGAATATGAAATTACCTGCGACGCAATGACCTTTTCTACCAAAGCCATGTTGGTTGCGATTGGAAATGGAAAGTCATATGGCGGCGGCATGAATGTTTGCCCTCAAGCTCAACTCCATGATGGCCTCTTTGATGTTGTTATCCTCGAACCAGTAAGCAAGGCGGAATTCATTAAGACTTTCCCGAAGGTGTACTCAGGTTCTCATATCCATCATCCGCAAGTGAGATCGATACGGGCCAAGAAGGTCACTATTTCTGCAAATGCCGTCGCATATGCCGATGGTGAACGAATCGGACCTGCGCCGATTTCCGCTGAATGTGTTAAAGATGCGGGGCTGACATGGATTCTGTAGAGACCCCAGCAGAGCGATACGCAGCCGCAAAGAAGCGCTCATCACATCCGCTCACAAATGACTTTATAGCGCAATTCGATTTCGGTTTTGATGATTTTCAAATTGTTGCATGTCATGCAGTAGAAGATGGCAGGGGGGTCCTTGTCGCCGCTCCCACCGGTGCCGGAAAGACAGTTGTGGGGGAGTTCGCCGCTTTTAGTTCTCTCGCACGCGGCAAGAAGTGCTTCTACACAACGCCGATAAAGGCGCTTTCAAATCAGAAGTATCACGAGTTTGTTGCGCGCTTTGGTGAAGAGCGGGTTGGGCTCCTTACCGGAGATACCAATATCAATTCTGATGCTGACATCATGGTGATGACTACCGAAGTCTTACGCAATATGTTGTACGCCAATTCGTCGACATTACTTAATCTTGGCGCTGTTGTAATGGACGAGGTTCATTACCTTGCAGATAAATTCCGCGGTGCAGTCTGGGAGGAAGTTCTCATCCACTTGATGGAGAGCGTCCAAGTAATTTCTCTTTCAGCAACAGTCAGTAATGCCGAAGAGTTCGGTGAATGGCTGGGTGAAGTTCGAGGCCAAACGGATGTCATCGTCAGCGAAGTTCGTCCAATACCGTTGTATCAACATGTCTTGATAGGCAATCGCCTCATCGATCTCTTTAGCGAACCAGGCCGAGTTAATCCTGAAATCCTTGGGCTGGAACGTCAGGCACTCAAGCGTGTTCGCACTCCGCGGCATAGGCGCGATCGCTTCTCCAATGAGGAAGACCGCCTCAGCCGTGATGAGGTCATCGATAAGTTGCAGCGTGAGAATCTCTTACCTGCAATCACATTTATCTTCTCTCGTGCCGGGTGCGACGCGGCGGTAAAGCAATGTCTTCAAGCAGGAATTAAACTGACAAATGCAGAAGAGCGGCTAGCGATTATTAATACCGCAACTGCATATACACAGAATATCGCCGAGGAAGATCTTGAGGTTCTTGGCTATCGTGATTGGTTATTAGCCCTGGAGCGCGGTATAGCCGCACACCATGCTGGCTTGCTTCCAAGCTTTAAGGGGGCAGTGGAAGATCTCTTCAAACGAGGATTAGTGAAAGCGGTCTTTGCTACAGAGACGCTCGCTCTGGGAATCAACATGCCTGCGCGAACCGTAGTTTTAGAGAAGCTCACGAAATGGAATGGTGAAGGCCACGTCTCGATCACACCAGGGGAGTACACGCAACTCACTGGGCGTGCCGGACGTCGTGGTATCGATATTGAAGGTAACGCAGTCGTTCTATGGTCACCCACTGTTGATTCAGCCACCGCCGCTGGTCTTGCATCAACACGAACCTATCCGTTGAGATCTTCTTTCACTCCCTCATACAACATGTCCATCAACCTCATTGCACGATTCGGTCGCGAGCGTGCACGTACCAGTCTTGAATCATCCTTCGCTCAATTTCAGGCAGACCGCGCTGTAGTCGGACTTGTGAAGCAGATTCGCAAGAATGACATTGCGGCTAAGGAGCAGCTAGAGATGGCTGTATGTCATCTCGGTAACTTTGAAGAGTATGCAAGTATCCGTATGGAGATTAAGGATACTGAGCGACTTCTCAGCAAACGCGATGGTCGACGTACTTTCGACAACCGTCAACGTCAGCATATGGAGAATGAACTCGATAGATTGCGACGTCAGTTGCGCCAGCATGAGTGCCATTCTTGCAATGATCGTGAAACGCATGCCAGATTCGCTGAACGTGCCGCACGCTTAAATCGCGAGTCAGCTGGTTTGCGTGAACGAGTAGAGAATCGCACACATGTGATTGCAAAGACTTTCGATCGCATCTGCGATGTCTTGAATCATCTTGGGTATATCGAGGGTGAGAAACCACTTGAACAGGGCAAGATCCTTGCGAAGATTTACGCTGAATCTGATCTCTTGCTCACTGAGACAATTAGAAATGGAGTTCTTGACAACCTCGCAGCGCCCGAACTCGTCTCAGTGATATCTACAGTTATTTACGAAAGCCGCGGCAGCGAAAATTATTCACCAAAGATGCCACATCAAAATGTCGCCAATGCCCTTGCATCCATCGCTTCCATCTGGAGTCAACTCGAAGATATCGAAGAGGATTTTGGTGTTCAGACACAGAAGGAACCAGACTTTGGATTCTGTTTCGCCTCATACCGTTGGGCCAGTGGACACTCGTTGAGCAGCGTACTGAAGGGCAGTGATATGACTGTCGGAGATTTCGTTCGTAATATGAAACAGCTCATCGATTTGCTAACCCAGATTTCTGGAGCTTCCGATAAATTGCGACCTCAATGTAAAGAGGCAATCAAACGAATCGACAGGGGAGTGGTCTCGTATATGGTGAGCGAACTATGACCCTCATGCTTCTCGACAGCGCATCTCTTTGGTATCGCGCCTATTATGGAATGCCAGACACTTTGCTCTCACCAACCGGCATGCCTGTCAATGCCATTCGAGGCTACCTCGATATGACAGCTCGATTGGTTTCTATGTATTCGCCAAATCGCTTAGTTGCTTGTATTGAAGGGGATTGGCGACCTTCATGGCGCGTTGATCTCTGGCCTGATTACAAGGCAAATCGCCTTGAGGCAGATAGCGATGAAGAGGAAGAGCCAGAGACTCTTACGCCACAGATTCCAGTTCTGCTTGATCTCATAGATGCCTTCGGAATTCCTATGGTTGGCGTCGATGATTACGAGGCCGACGATGTCATGGCAACTTTTGCAACAAACGAAAAGGGTCCAATTCGTGTTGTCACAGGTGATCGCGATCTCTTCCAGCTTGTCGACGATAAGCGAGATATCAAGATTGTCTATCTCGCAAAGGGAATTACCAATCACGATTTGGTTGATACGAAATTTGTTGCAGATAAGTACGGAATTCCGGGGGATCGCTACGCGCTCTTTGCGATGTTCCGTGGCGATCCTTCCGATGGTCTACCTGGTGTCAAAGGAATCGGCGAGAAAGGTGCCGCTCTCATTGCAAACCATTTTGCCACCACAGATGAAGCACTCGCTGCCGCTCAAGCCGGGCACGAAGCTCTACCTGCTGCGCTTGCTAAAAAGATCATTGCAGGGGAGGAGTACCTCAAAATTGCTCCAACTCTCGTTCATTGCGCAAGAGATGTCGCATTGCCCTCTATGGATATCGCAATGCCGAAGAAGCCCACAGATCTCTCTCAGATTTACCAGATGAAGGAAGAGTACGGTCTTGGCGCAAGCGTGGATCGTCTGATTTCTGCTCTCGGTTGGTAATGAAAGGTTTACTTCTCACCTCTCTTGCAGCGCTTCTTTACGCCTTAAGTTTTGAACCTGTTGCAATCTGGTTCTTTGCACCGATTGCGTACGCACTTCTTTTCTGGGTTCTTAATAATTTCCAGCGCAAGATAGTTCACGTATCCCTCTTCGCTTTTCTATCAAATCTGGTGATTCTCTCGTGGACCAATTCATTTGTTGGATCGATTCCATGGATTCTTCTCTCTCTGCTTCAAATTATCTATATTCTTCCCTTAGGGTTCTTCGCTAGAAAATCCAGAAGCGCTCCACTCTTCATCTTCTTGGTTTTGCTGAGCGAATCTCTCAAGTCACGAATCCCTTTCGGAGGTTTCGCCTGGACTCGAATCGCATTTTCACAAATCGACTCTCCATACTCTCCGCTCGTGAGTGTGGTTGGTATTACCGCGCTTTCGGGAATCACTCTTCTGGTCTCATATCTTCTGCTTCATCCCAATAGAAGAATTGCGCTCTTGCTCTTTACTTTGTTCGTGGCCTCGCAATTAGCGCCCACTAGCTCACACTCCGTTGATTCGCTCAATGTTTTAGCGATACAAGGGGGAGTGCCTGAAAGGGGTTTGAATTTCAATGCCCGAGCACAGGCTGTGCTGGACCTCCATATTAAAACGTCTATACGTGATCGAGACGGTAGTGAGGATTTGATCATCTGGCCTGAAAATGCGATAGATGTGGATCCACTAAAGAACTTCGTCGCGGAGAGAAAATTAAATGGATTAATCAAAACTATTGATGCAGAGCTTCTAGCGGGAGCGATAGTGCAAGAGGCAGGGCTACGTAATACTTCCATTCTCTTCGATAACTCTGGCGCTGCAAAAAGCATCTACATCAAAAGAAAACTCACGCCATTTGGTGAGTACATTCCTCTCAGACCGATTGCTGAATTTATTTCCCCATATGCAGAAGATGTCACCGATTTCACCGCAGGAAACACACGTGTAATCCATGAGGTACAAGGTCATCAGATTGGTTCGGTTATTTGTTACGAAGTCCTCACCGATGGCCTAGTTAGAGATATCGCATCATCTTCAGATCTACTTGTCGTTCATACAAACAGTGCAACTTTCTCCGGTAGCTCGGAAGGTATGCAGCAATTGGCCATCACGCGCTTGCGCGCCATTGAAAGTGGTAAATCGATTATCAGCGTATCGACGACTGGTCCATCTGCAATTGTGAACCCCAGGGGAGAGGTACTTCAACTCCTTGAAGATGGTGAGATCGGATCCTTGAAGGCACGCGTTCCGCTCATATCAACTGGAACAATTGCAACGCGCCTAGGGGGATGGCTCGAAGTTGCTGTATTACTATTGGCAGGGTTCTTTACGTTCGCGTCTTTGAGAAGAGAGAGATATTCGTTGTGAAACCAGTCATTCTGATTCCCACCTACAACGAAGCAATAGCGATTGTCGAACTCCTCCAATCTTTATCTACTTTACATAATCAACGCGACTTCGATGTCATCGTTCTCGACGATAACTCTCCAGATCAGACCGCCGATATTGTCGATAATCTGCAATATCCTTGGGTTCGAGTATTACGGCGCCCTAAAAAAGCTGGATTAGGTGCTGCCTACCGTGCAGGCTTTGCTGAAGTTCTCAAGAGTGATAAATACACACATGTCATCACCATGGATGCCGACGGTTCACATCGAGTTGAAGATTTGCCAGCGATGATGGATGCCCAGCATTCCTCTGAATTGTCGATAACTCTAGGAACTCGCTGGATCGCCGGCGGATCTGTCGTAAATTGGCCGTTAACTCGCCAATTACTATCCCGTGCAGGCACTGCATATGCCCGAATAGCTCTAAGGATTCCTTTACACGACCTCACAGGTGGTTTTCGAATCTACTCGGTCGCTCTACTGAGAAAACTCAACTTAACTCAAATGACAGCAACTGGATATTGTTTTCAGATCGAAATGGCAATGGCCAGTGACCTAGCTGGTGCATCGAAATGTGAAGTACCGATTACCTTTGTAGAACGCATCAATGGCGTCTCCAAGATGAGTCGAGCGATCGTTATTGAGGCGCTATGGCAGACAACGCTCTGGGGGCTCTCTCGTGCGTTGAAACCTAATGCCGATAAGTTACATTATGTAAAGTCAGAGTAATCTGACCCTCCCTCATTTATGCGAAGTCGCTGATGGGTGCACAGGAGCAGACAAGGTTTCGATCACCATGTGCGCCGTCGATACGAGAAACTGGTGGCCAATACTTCATTCGCGAACCGATGATTTCGCCGCTGACAAAGCCATCCAGGGGCGTTGGATAGCCCCCCTTCTCTCTAGGGTAAGCCCTATCCCAACCGGTAGAGGTCACTGAGAGGGCGGTATGAGGGGCGTGGCGGAGCGCTGATGCCTCAATGGCCACCGTGCCATCAATGACTTCCTGAATCTCGGCCCGGATGGAAATCATCGCATCTATAAAGCGATGGATCTCGGCCATATCCTCAGATTCAGTTGGTTCAATCATTAGAGTTCCGGCTACTGGGAAGGACATCGTTGGCGCATGGAATCCATAATCCATCAATCGCTTAGCAATGTCATCGACCGTAACGCCAGATTCCTTGGTAAGGCCACGAATATCCAAGATGCATTCATGAGCAACTCGACCATTAGCACCTGTGTAGAGAACTGGATATGAATCTGCAAGGCGGGCTGCCATGTAGTTAGCAGAGAGAATCGCAACCTGTGTCGAGTGCGTTAATCCTTGACCACCAAGCAGACGAATGTATGCCCATGAAATCGGCAAGATACTTGCTGATCCAAATGGTGCAGCCGAAATTGGACCAGGACCTGTTGCAGGTCCGGCAAGTTGATCGAGTGGATGGTTTGGCAAGAACGGTGCAAGGTGTGCGCGAGCAATTACTGGCCCTACTCCTGGTCCCCCGCCACCATGTGGAATAGCAAATGTCTTATGGAGATTGAGATGTGAAACATCGGCCCCAAACTTTCCTGGCTGAGCAAGTCCTACGAGAGCGTTGAGGTTGGCACCATCGACGTAGACCTGTCCCCCTGCATCATGAACAAGACTACAAATTTCAGAGACGGCAGTTTCAAAGACTCCATGTGTTGATGGATATGTGATCATCAAAGCTGCAAGTGCATCAGCATGTATAGCAATCTTCGCCTTCAAATCTTCGACTGAAACGTTGCCATTCTCATCACACTCGATAACAACAACCTTCATTCCTGCCATTACAGCAGATGCTGCGTTGGTGCCGTGTGCACTGGAAGGAATTAAGCAGATATTGCGAGCTGAATCGCCGCGTGAATCGTGATAATTGCGGATTGCAAGAAGTCCTGCGAATTCTCCTTGGCTACCAGCATTAGGCTGTAATGAAACTGCGTCATAGCCCGTAATCGCAACGAGCCAATCAGAGAGCTGTTGAATCAGTTTGCGAGTACCTTGATTTTGCTCTGCCGGAGCAAATGGGTGCAACGAAGCAAACTCTGGCCAGGTGACCGCTTCCATCTCTGTTACGGAGTTGAGCTTCATTGTGCAAGAACCCAATGGAATCATTGTGCGATCTAGTGCCAGGTCGCGATCTGCAAGATTTCGCAGGTAGCGCATCATTCCAGTTTCACTATGGTTTGTGTTAAAGACCGGATGCGTGAGATAGCTGGAAGTGCGAACAACAGATTGAGGAAGGCTCTCCCCTGGTGCATCAGCAAAGCCGAGAATCGAGAGCACGTCGGCAAAAGTTTCTTCCGTACTCTCTTCATCGAAGGAAACACGAATTTGAGTTTGATTTACACGTGCAAAGTTAATCCTTTTAGCTGCTGCCGCTTCATGCACAGCCGTAGCATCTTTTACATCGATTGTGACAGTGTCGAATACAACTTTGTTGCGTGAACCAGATGTCTTGCGTAGACGAGATGCAAAGTCATTAACGCGAAGAGCAATCGAACGAAGTCCAGCTGGTCCGTGATACATCGCGTAGAAGGCGCTCATATTTGCGAGCAGCACCTGTGCAGTACAGATATTTGATGTCGCTTTATCGCGACGAATATGTTGTTCACGTGTTTGAAGTGCGAGACGGAAGGCAGGCTTTCCTGTCGCATCAATACTCTGTCCTACGAGACGACCCGGCATAGATCTTTCAAGACCGTTACGAACAGCCAGGAAACCTGCATGAGGTCCACCAAATCCCATCGGTACACCAAAACGCTGTGATGTTCCAACAGCGATATCTGCACCCCACTCCCCTGGCGCTTTGATTAATGTCAACGCAAGTAAATCAGTCGCAGCAATTACGAGCGCATCACGTGAATGTGCGTACTCAGCGAACTTTGAATAATCGATAATCTCGCCAGTGGTGTCTGGATATTGAACGAGCGCACCGAAGAACTCACCGTCATAGCCGTCACGTGCAACATGACCTGAATCCACTTCAATAACTGTGATGCCAAGTGGCTTAGCACGTGTAAGGACTACTGCTTTTGTCTGTGGATGCACATGCTCTTCAATAAGAAAGACGGCATCATCGCTAAGTTTTGATGCGCGGCGGGCAAGTGTCATCGCCTCCGCTGCAGCAGTTCCTTCATCGAGCATGGAAGCGTTAGAGATATCAAGACCGGTGAGCTCGCAGACCATTGTCTGGAATGCAAAGAGAGCTTCAAGGCGCCCTTGCGAAATTTCTGGTTGGTATGGCGTGTATGCGGTATACCAAGATGGATTCTCTAGAACATTTCGTTTGATTACAGGTGGAACGATGGTTCCGTAATATCCAGTTCCAATAAGAGAACGGAAGACCTTGTTCTCGGATGCAATTTCGCGAAGTTCAGCAATAACATCTACTTCACTCTTGCCCTCCCCTAGAGCAGACTCAATGACTCCATTGATTGCAATGTTGGATGGAACGACATCTGCTATAAAGGTGGTGAGATCTTTGTAACCAAGGGCTGCCAACATTGTTGCTTCGTCGGTATGAGTTGGCCCAATATGACGATCTTCAAATGAACGGCTCACAGCGCAACCCCACTAACGATTTGAATAAGTGGGTGCAATATATTGTGAGTTAAGCCCCTTTAGCCTTACGACGGAGCGAGAGTTCATCGTTACCTTCGCCACCCACGATTTCGCCGTTAAACTCTCCAGCCAAGGTTGAGAGTGATCCCTCGACTTCATGCCAAACTTTTCCAACTGCGATGCCAAAGACGCCTTGTCCGCCCATCAAAAGATCGACGATTTCATCAGGGCTTGAGCATTCATAGATAGATGCGCCATCGCTCATGAGTGTGATGCGCTCGAGTTCTGTCACGCCACGACCACGCAGGTGATCGACCGCTGTGCGAATATTTTGAAGTGAGACACCTGCATCAAGAAGGCGTTTTACAATTTTAAGAACCAGAATGTCGCGGAACCCATAGAGGCGTGCACTTCCAGAACCATGAGCAGTGCGAATGGATGGTTCGACCAATCCAGTGCGCGCCCAGTAATCGAGCTGGCGATATGTAATACCTGCAGCAGAGCATGCAGTAGCGCCGCGATAGCCGATCTGAAGTTCTTGTTCTGTCACGAGAGGGGGCTCGCCTTCTAAAGAAATATTCCAAGGGGGTGGAATGGCATAAGGGTACTTCTGCCCTCTGCCTGGCCCTGGGAGCGACACGCTCGAAACCTCTAGTTGAGGTTTACAGTTATGAGCGTTATTTAGGCGAAATCCTCGGGGTTGATGTGGTCCAGAAACTCCCGGAAGGCCTCGACTTCCTGCTCGCTCTCCCCTGCTGCGGCAGCTGGAATCTGGATTCCGGCGCTCGCCAGGAGATCTTGGTCGACCAAGATATTGGTCTTGGTGCGAAGTGCAATTGCAATCGCATCAGATGGACGTGCCGAAAGGGGAACGAGCGGGCCTTCAGCGCTGCGCATCTGGAGTTCGGCGTAGAAGATTCCATCTCGCATCTCAGTGATGTGGACTGCAGTCAGCGTCGCACCTGTTGTCTCCAGAATATCCACGATTAGATCGTGAGTCAGTGGACGCGATGGACGAAGATCTTGTTGAGCAAAGGCGATAGCTGTTGCCTCAACCGAACCAACCCAGATAGGAAGGAAGGTCGTTCCTTCCATCTCTTTGAGGAGAACGATTGGTTGGTTAGAGGGCATCTCAATACGGACGCCAACTACCTCAACCAGAGTAAACATTTAGCGTGGACGGTTAAGTCCGCTGCGCACGAGTGATGCATGGAGACGCACTGAGAGGGCTGCGATCTCCTTCTGCACTTCCTCTGCACGGGCTTTTGCTTCAGATGACTTTTGACGCGTGAAAGGTGTGATGACTTGTTCAATCAAGCCAATCTCGCGATCTGCAGCTGTCTTAAATGAGCGCAAGTGACGTGCTTCGATTCCGAAAGATGCCATCTCAGCAACAGCCTTAGCAACTGAAAGAGCGTCAGCATCGTAGTGACGTCCACGAAGTGTGATGAGGCCAAATGACTCAAGCTCGACGAGCTGTGAATCCTCAAGACCTGATGCATTGATGAGTTCATCACGAGAGAGACGCATCTCTGACTGCTCGCCAAATGTAGAAGGCGCGATCTCGCCATCGACAGTAGCTAAACCAAGTGTTGGACGTGGAACTGCAATGCCCTGTGGAGTCGGAGTTAATCCGCGATCAAGGGCATCAAGATTTTCTTTAATAACCTTGAGCGGCAAGTACTGATCGCGCTGCGCAAGAAGTACGTAGCGAAGGCGCTCGAGATCATTGCTTGTAAATTTGCGGTAGCCGGAAGGTGTGCGCTGTGGCTCGATGAGTCCCTCTGACTCAAGGAAGCGAATCTTTGAGATGGTGATATCAGGGAAATCGCCACGTAACTTTGTTAAAACTTCGCCGATACTTAAATAGGCACGTGCTGGAACGCTCACTTACTTCTCCCCTGATGTTGATGTGCTGCCAATAAAGAGCATATGGAATTTGCCGATCTGAATCTCATCACCAGTCGTGAGCCGGTGAGATGAAGTTTGTACATTGTTGATATAAGAACCATTGAGGCTTCCAGAATCAGCGAACACAAATCCTGAACCATCGCGCTTAATGGTTGCGTGAGTGCGAGAGACGGTGACATCATCGAGAAAAATATCGCTCGAAGATGCTCGTCCAATTGTTGAACCTTCTGGCGTAATCAGAAAACGAGCACCTCGTGATGGTCCGCGATGGATAAAGACCATCGCGTTCTCGCCAGTTCCGTTCATGACGCCTTGGAGAACCTCTTGCTCTTCGGCACTTGACTCTGCAATGAGCTTTTCGATCAGTGCAACTGGGGAAGAATCTGCAACAGATCGGACTCCGAGATGGAGGGTGGTAGTTGCCTCATGGGATGGGACTGCCTTCTCCATGGATACTCCCCTCGTGAACCTCTTACGCAGTGAAACCTAGTAAAACTGGCTCACCTTCAACTTGAGGCTGACACTAGAGAGTTGTTGAAAAATTATCAAGCTGGTGTCAGCTTGTGATATTTCCATATTCCGCCGCGCTCAAAAGCGCTGCTGGCTCTCCGCTTATTGATATTTCAGCTAACCAGCCGGCGCCATACGGATCAGAGTTGACAAGCTCGGGATTATTGACAAGTGCATCATTGACCGCGACGACCGTGCCAGTTACTGGTGAAAAAATCTCAGAGACTGACTTTGTTGATTCAACTTCGCCGCAGACCTTGTCGGCTGTTACTGCTTCACCGACCTTTGGCATCTGAACATAAACGATGTCGCCAAGTGCTCCTTGAGCAAAATCCGTGATGCCCATACGGATTGTTCCTGCAGTTGCAGTCGGCGCAACCCACTCGTGCTCTTTTGTATATTGAAGCTCAGCAGGAATCTGTGACATGACGTCCTCTTCTATTTTTTCTCTATCTTTATTGGATAGAGATGATGCGATCAGATGGCCGCACTCTAATACTTTTCATTGCGCTGCGGAAATATGAAACACCTGTAAAGAGGTAGAGCGCAATCCCCCAGATTGCAAAGGCCCAGCCAAAGATGAACGCCGTTGTGCCTACCCACGAAGTATCGAGGGCGAGGAGCAGAAGGGGGAATGCATAGAGCAGATTGAAGGTTGCGGCTTTACCTATATAGGTCACCTTCAGTGGAGGTAGACCTTTACGGGTAAGGGCAATGGTGACTAGGCCAAGAATCAGATCGCGTCCAAGAAGAAGGAGAATCGACCATAACGGTAGAGCCTCACGCATGTACAAGACGATGAGCGTTGCCAGGATATAGATACGGTCAATAGCAGGATCTGCGAGTTCGCCGAATCGTGAAGTCTGGTTCCACATCCGAGCGAGTTTTCCATCGAGATAGTCAGTCACCCCGCCTATTGCCAGGACGAGAATCGCCCAGCCATCAGCGTGGAGGTCGAGTGCGAGCCAGATAAAGAGCGGAACTCCAAGGCCGCGAAGCGCTGTCAGGCCATTGGGGATCGTTAGGTACTGCTTCACTCTTTTTCGCGCTCCTTGACTCGGATCGCAACTTGTACAGGAGTGCCAGGGAAACCGAACTCTTCCCGGAGGCGGCGCTCGATAAATCGACGGTAGGACGCTTCGATCCAGCCTGATGAGAAGACCACGAACTTAGGAGGCGCAATACCTGCCTGCGTTGCGTAGTAAACCTTAGGTTGCTTTCCACCGCGAACAGGCGGAGGTGTCGCTCCGATAAGGGCGCCGAGGAATGAGTTGAGCTTTGAGGTTGGAACGCGCTTCTCCCATGATGAGAGCGCGGTGCGAAGAGCGGGTGCCAAGCGGTCTCTATGCCAGCCCGTCTTGGCAGCGACATTGACGCGCTGAACCCACTCGATATGTCCGAGGTGGCGGTCGAGTTCCTTCTCTAACTGGTCTCGACGATCTTCATCGACAAGGTCCCACTTATTTAATACCAGAACCATCGCTTTACCTGAATCTTCCACCATAGAGATGATGCGCAGATCTTGTTCAGAGATTGGAACTGATGCATCGAGAACAAGTGCAACACATTCAGAACGCTCGAGCGCTGTCTGCGTGCGAAGCGTTGCGTAGTAATCAGTACCGCTTGCTTGATTAGCGCGCTTCTTGATTCCCGCAGTATCAACGAATCGCCATACCTGACCACCAATTTCAATCAGTGAGTCAACTGGATCACGAGTTGTTCCTGCTACATCATCAACGATCGAACGGTTTTCACCAGCCAGAGCATTGAGCAAACTTGATTTACCAACGTTAGGTCGACCAATCAAAGCGATACGACGATAACCATCTTGGGTTTGTGCACGACCAACTTCTGGAAGTGATTTCACAATTGTGTCGAGGAGATCACCTGAACCACGACCATGAAGACCAGAAACGAAATGTGGTTCGCCAAGTCCAAGATTCCACAGCGCATGCGCATCTGCTTCATCATTATCACCATCAACTTTGTTGGCAATCAAAATTGTTGGCTTTTTCGCTTTGCGAAGTTCTTGCACCATGACATCGTCTTCATCAAGCGCACCTACCTGTGCATCAACAACAAAGGCGAGAATGTCTGCCTCTTCCATTGCAAGTTCTGCACCTGCAGAGATAGCAATCGAAATTCCATCTGGACGAGATTCCCATCCACCGGTATCCATCACAATAAAACGACGTCCGCCCCATTCACATTCGTACTGAACACGATCGCGAGTAACGCCAGGAGTGTCTTCAACAATTGCTTCACGGCGACCGATGAAACGGTTGATCAAAGTAGATTTACCAACGTTAGGTCGTCCAAGAATTGCAACAATAGGAAGACCGAGCAAAGAACGCTCGACGAGAAGTTCCCAGACGCGTTCGATTGTCTCTTCAAGATTAAGTTCAGTGCTATCGATATGCACAGCATCTGAAGCCATAGCTAAAGGGCTTGTTTTACGTGAAGAATCGAGCTCATCACGCGAGGTGAGTGACTCCGCGACAGTCTCAGTAGAAATAGTCGCATCTGCAATTTCATTTTCGCGGCGCGAAGTTCGAGCATCAATATCTGCTGTCAGGTAAACCTTAAGCGCTGCATCAGGACAGACAACGGTTCCGATATCTCGACCTTCTACAACTATTCCGCGTTCGCATGAATCAATGATGGAACGCTGGAGAAGTAGCAACTCTGCACGAATCTCGGGATCGGCTGCAACGATAGAAACTTTATTTGTAACATTGAGAGTACGAATCTCTTCTGAGACATCCCGCTCCCCCAAGAAAATCTTTGGGCTCTTGGGATCTGCGTGAAATGAAATTCGATTGACGGAAAGATAAGCCAAAATATCTTTCGCAACATCGCTTTTTATTTCGAGTGCAACTAGCGCGACTGCGCGATAGAGCGCGCCGGTATCGAGGTAATTCCATCCAGCGCGAGTTGCGATTCCTTTTGAGGTCGACGACTTACCAGCTCCGCTTGGGCCATCAAGTGCAACAACAATCATGTTTAACCCAAACCTTTCTCTTTACTTGTCGACTTATTTAGACATCTATTGTCTCGCACTAATAGCGAAGGAGTCACCACTTAACGAGGCGAATGAGCGCTCCATCCTTGAGCTAAGAGATGGCGATACAACTTCTCTGCATCATCTTTAGATAGCGCGAGAGTAATTAACCCTGTGTACTGCTCTGGTGAGTGTTCGATAGTGAGATCTTCAACGTTGACTTGTGCACTTGCACATTCATCGAAGAGAGCCGCTAATTGACCGGGCTTATCTTCAATCACAACCGGCAAGAAGGTGTAGTTGCGAGCAACACCTCCATGCTTGCCAGGAATCATCGAACGACCGCGGTTTCCGCTCTTGATAAATTCTTCAACTTCGTTCTGCGATGAGAGTGATAGCTGAAGGTTTTTAAGATCTTCAATCACCGCATCTAAAAGAGGTGTGAGAGCCTCTTGATTTGCGACAAGAATCTCTCTCCATAAGACCGGGTTAGATCCTGCGATTCGGGTTGTATCTCGCAGTCCTGTTCCGGCTAAGTCGAGCCACTGGGCCGGCGCTCCCTCAAGGGTGGCAGCCAAAGCTGAGCTCATAATCTGTGGAAGGTGCGAGACGAGAGCAACTGCGCGATCATGTTCTGCAGCCGGCATATCAATCAGGTGCGCGCCGCAGATTTCAATGATCTCCCGACCGGCTTCCAGAAGTTCTGTTCGGACCCCGCGAGAATCAATAATCCAAGGGCGACCTTGAAATAGATCCGCTCGAGCTGACTCAGCTCCCCCAACTTCACGGCCCGCCATTGGATGGCTCGGTAGAAAGTAAGACATATCAAGGTCTAGAGCTGAAACCTCAAGTATAGGCTTAACTTTTACTGAGCTAATATCTATAAATCCTAAGTTGAGACCTTGTTGAATCTCGCTCTTAATGACCTCTGAAACTGTAGAAAGTGGCGAGGCAACGAGAGTGACCTCGCTCTTCTCCGAGGGGGTGGATCCCATCAGATCTTGAGCTAACTTTGCAGCGGCAGGATCGATATCGACCATGGTGACGCTGATGCCCTTAGCTGTGAGCGCTAGGCCGATAGATGAGCCAATGAGTCCAGAGCCAACGATACGTACGTGGGTAAGTGCCATGGAATCTCGCCCTTATTGAGCGATATCTCGGCGGAGCGCCTTGGCTCCAGCTAGGTAGATATGTGAAATTTCGCCTGCGCTACGACTGGTTTCTACCGTCGCCATGGCTCGAATTACGCGTGGAAGAGCACCCGCAACGTCGATTTCAACGGCACAGAGAAGAGGGGTTGCCTCAAAGCCAACCTCTCGGGCAGCTGCTGCTGGAAAGGCAGCTGTTAAATCAGGGGTAGCGGTCAGTAGCACGGAGATGACATCTGCCACCGGAAGGTCATTGGCCTTGAGGATCTCTGAGAGGAGCTCCTTAGTTCCAGCGGCAATGGCCTCGGCGGTATTCGCCTCAACCTGTATTGCTCCACGGATAGCGCGTACTGACATGTCCAAATCATACCCTCCTTCACTCTCCGCGCTTATATATTTATAGCGTTTTGTCGCTAAATCTATGAATGGCTTTCGACCGTTCCAACGTTCCCTAGATGCCACCCTCGGAGATCTCCTCGAAAAGCAACCTTTGCAGAATGTCGATAAACAACTTTTTCTTCTATGAATTTACGCTCACGAATATCGATAAATATCTATTTGTACTCCATCGAATACTAAATATAGATAAAAAGACTTATAGCTATATTGCTTGAGTATCGATTTATTACTTTAAATCTAAAGCTTTTTGCAAACTTAGCAATTCACCGTCATTAAGATCGCGCCATCTTCCCTCGAGAGTTTCCCCCAGAGAGATAGGGCCGAACTTGGTACGGATCAAGCGGATGACCTCTACCCCGATCGCCTCCATGAGACGGCGGATGATGTGATATCGACCCTCATGGATTGTGACTTCTAGCCACGTTGGGGAGAGCTGCTTGTAGTCCAAAACGCGAGCCATACCATCCTCAAGTTCAACGCCATTTCGCAAGGTCTTTTCAACCCCCTGAGGCAAGGTTCCATCAAATTCGATGATGTAGGTCTTCTCTAGTCCATAGGAAGGGTGGGTCGCCCGGAAGGTTAAATCGCCATCATTTGTCAACAAAATGAGACCTTCTGAATCCTTATCGAGGCGCCCCACGTGGAAGAGGCGCTCGGTACGCAAATCGATAAAGTCAGCCAAAGATGGACGTCCATCTGGGTCATACATGGTAGACAAAACACCTCTTGGTTTATGAAGTGCAAGATAAGTCTTAGTCAATTGTTGCGTTATTGTCTCACTATCAACCTCTACATTAACCTTTTCAGGGTCAAATTTAGCTCCGAGTTCTCGGATAACGAGGCCATCGACCATAACGCGGCCAGAGATGATCAGGTCGTCCGCTCCCCTACGAGAGGTGACGCCAGCATCTGCAATGATTTTATTGAGGCGAATTTCTGCCATGTGACTTTCCATTTCCGCGGCTATCCATTGAACGACAGTCGACATAAAGCTGCTTGGTATCTCGCAGCGAGTGGTGGAAAGTGTAGCTGAAGGTTTAGTCAGTCAGCGAATCGAGAATCTCATCGAGGCCATCGATATCAGGCAGATGAGGGGCAAGAGGAGGTAGGTCCTCGAGCTTATTGAGTCCAAGGCGTTCGAGGAAGTAGCTTGTAGTCTTATAGAGAATGGCGCCAGTCTCGTTCTCGATCCCATACTCATCGACGAGGCCACGAGTGATAAGCGTCTTCATAACGGCCTCAACGTTTACGCCACGAATGGCTGAGACGCGGGCACGGGAGACAGGCTGACGGTATGCGATGACGGCAAGTGTCTCGAGAGCGGCCTGGGTGAGGCGGTTCTGCTGGCCGTCGAGGACGAATTTCTCTACAACTGGACTAAATTCAGGTGAGCTATAGAAGCGCCATCCCCCGTTAATCGCTTTGAGGGTAAATCCACGATCTTCATAGGAGGCTGCAAGGCGCTCGAGCGCGTCGACGATCTGATCGACGGTGACTTCAAGAACCGATGCGAGGGTGAGCTCTGTGACAGGCTCATCGACCACCATCAAGATTGCCTCGATTGAGCGTCCCAGGGTTGCCTCATCGTAGACATGTGAAAGTTGGCCTTCAGAAGGCTCAGTCACGCTCTCGATATTCTCTACCTCTTCTGGCGAAAGATCACTCATCGTCTTCACTCTCTTCTGTGGTCTCAACTTCTACTTGAGGGTTTTCAGGCTCAGAACCCTCAACCTCTTCTTCAGGGTACTGCTCACTGACAGGGATATCGAACTCAGAAGAGGCGAGAATATCGCCCTCATCAGAGCCAACCCAGCTAATTTGGAGTTCGCCGAGGGCGACAACCTGCTCAAAGCGAAGGGCGCCTTGGCGGTAGAGGTCTAGCAGGGCGAGGAATCGGGCGACAACGACCAGGGTGGAATCTGCCTCGTGGATGAGGGATCTAAAGCTCACGGTACGACCCTTACGGAGGGCTTCTACGACCAAGCGGGACTCTTCAGCCACGCTCACGAGGGCGCTATGGAGGTGCTCAACAGCAACCACAGGCGCAACTTTCGGGGTCAAGACGCGGTCTGCGATAGCGGCAAAGCGTTCAGGACCTACCCCGATGAGGACCTCAGGGAGCAGGCTTGAAAGGGCTGGATCGAGGGCCACTACGCGTGGGAAAGACTTATCGGCAGCGGCAATAGCCTCTTGGAAGTTTGCTGCAATCTCCTTAAAGGCGCGGTACTGCAAGAGGCGAGCAAAGAGGATATCCCTGGCCTCAAGGAGGGCAAGGTCTTCCTCATCCTCGATCTCACCGCTAGGCAGAAGTCGTGCCGCCTTTAGGTCGAGCAAGGTCGCCGCAATCACGAGGAACTCGGTCGCCTGATCCAGGCGCCATCCCTCACCAGATGCCTCAAGGGCGCGAATAAAGGAGATAAATTCATCGGTCACGAGGCTGAGCGAGACCTCAGTGATATCGAGCTTATGCTTGGAAATCAGCTGAAGGAGGAGATCGAACGGGCCATCAAAGTTATCGAGGTGGACGCTAAAGGCTCCGTCGTTGACGGGAGCCTGCGGGGGCGCATCTGGCGCAGGAGTCTCGAGAATATCCACGCGCGAACCTTACTTGGTTTAGTTGCAACGATGCGCACATCCCGACTAGAGTCGCGCCAATTGAGAAAGAGGTTTGACGCTTGAACGCTAAATCGACATTTGAGGACGATGTAGTCACCGCTACATCACTCTTCGGGGGAACACCCCAGAACTTCCCGCTTCCAGCTCCTATTACAGAGCATGGACAGGCGAAGGTCATCTCTATCTTCAATCAAAAGGGTGGTGTCGGTAAGACAACGACAACTATCAGCCTTGGCGCAGCGCTTGCAGAGCTCGGTCGTCGCGTACTGCTCGTCGACTTTGACCCACAAGGCGGCCTCTCCCTTGGTCTCGGTGTCAATGCGCACCGACTTCCACTTGAAAACACTGTCTACTACGCGCTTCTTGCGCCTGATGCAAATATCGATGAGATCGTTTTGAAGTCATCGGTTGCGAATCTCGATTTCTTGCCAGCAAATAAGGATCTCGTTGGAATCGAAATGAAGCTCTCTAGCGATATTTCAGGCCATCTCTACCTTAAGAAGGCGCTCGCTCCATTACGCAATGAGTATGACGTTATCTTGATCGACTGCCAGCCAACAATGGGTCGTCTCGCAATCAACGCACTCGTTGCATCTGATGAAATTATCGTCCCGATGCAATGCGAAAACTTTGCAATGCATGGTTTTATCGAACTCTCAGAGAACATCGGCAAGGTCCGCGAGGTCTACAACCCAGATCTTAAGCTCATTGGAATCATTGCAACAATGTTCGAGAAGAAGACTCTTCACAACCGTGAAGTTATTTCACGCATTATTGAAGGTCATCCCGGCGTTGTCTTTGACACTCTTATCTCAAAATCTATTCGATTCTCAGAAGCGACTGTTGCTGGCGAGCCAATTACAGCCTATGCAACATCTTCAGCGGGTGCGCAGTCCTATCGTCGACTTGCACGCGAACTAATCTCACGAGGAGGCGCACGATGACACGTAGAGCTAGCTTGCCAGGAGCTGATGAACTTTTCCGTAATACAGCACCAGCACTTTCTGCAGTGCGCGAAGTTGTTGTCGAACCAACAGTTGCAGCACCATCAGTTGCCGCGCCTGTAACGACTTCTGCACCTAAGAGCAAGAAAGGCGTTCGCTCAATCCCGCGTCGCCGAGTTACACAGGCAGATAAGTCACCTTCAGGACGCGAGCGTCACGATGAGAAGATCACTGTCTACCTCTCCCCTGATGAACTCTTTGATTTAGATCAAGCGCGTCTAATGTTGCGTGGAGATCTAGGCCTGGCAGTAGATCGCGGTCGCATTGTTCGCGAATCTATTGCAGTCATCATTGCAGACCTTGAATCAAAGGGAGAGCAGAGCATTCTCGCTCGCCGCCTTCGCGGTCTTTAATAACTACTTAGATCGAGGGTGCGCGAGAGAGTAACTTTCGCGCACCTTATCTATTGTCACCAGCGTATAAATCTGGGTCGTTGTTACCGATGCATGACCTAATAACTCTTGCACGACACGGATATCTGCCCCACCATCGAGAAGATGCGTTGCATAACTATGTCTAAAGACGTGCGGCGAAACACGACCTTCAAGTCCAGATAATTTTGCTGCTTTCAGAACTGTTGTCCATGCGGACTGGCGCGACAACCTGGTACCTCGTGCGTTGAGAAAGAGCGCCCTTTCGCCTTGCGAGTTCTTGGCTAGAAGCGCGGGGCGAACGCGTACTAAATAATCTTCAATTGCCTCGAGCGCAAATTTACCAAGCGGAACTAATCGTTCCTTAGATCCTTTGCCTCGCAATTTAATGATGGTGATTTCTTCGCCATCGACAGAATCCTTGCTTATGTCACTCACATCAATTCCAACTAGCTCTGCAACACGAGCTCCCGTGCCGTAGAGAATCTCCAACATTGCTCTATCTCGCAAAGAATGTGGGTCTGCAGGATTAATCGTCGATTCAATCAACCGTGTTACCTCATCTACCGAAAGCGCCTTCGGTAATTTGCGAGCTACTTTGAATTGGTTGATATCAACCATGGGATTTGCAATTGAGTATTCGAGGGCGCAGTATTTATAGAAACCCTTAAGCGCAGAGAGGAATCTGTTGATTGAGGTCGGTGCTAATCCCCCACTTTTCAATTCACCAATCAGCAGGGAGATTGCAGCTTCATCCACCGATGCAAAATCCATTGAGAGTTCATTAATTAGCTCTTCAAATTTCTTAAGGTCGCGCGCGTAACTTTCAATTGAGTTGGCCGAGAGGCCACGCTCGATTCGTAGATGATCTAAATATGTTGAGATTGCAACGTTACATTGAATAGCCATGGGCTACCGCAACCGCCTCATAGCAAACTTTGCCGGCGTGAACATTGAGACCCTTTGCAAGCGCTGAGTCCTTTGCAATTGCAGCTTCCCAGCCATTGTTGGCTAGAGAGAGCGCGTATGGCAATGTTGCATTTGTCAGCGCATATGTAGATGCCACTGGAACCGCTCCTGGCATATTTGCTACGCAATAGAAAATTGCATCGTGAACCTTAAAGGTAGGCTCTGCATGAGTAGTTGCGCGAGAATCCTCGAAACATCCACCTTGGTCGATAGCGATATCGACAAGAACCGCTCCTGGCTTCATACCCTTGACCTGCTCATTGGTGACAAGCTTTGGAGCTTTAGCACCATGCACTAATACCGCACCCACCACGAGATCAGCTGATTTCACTTCACGATCGATAGCTCCGTATGTTGATGCAAGAGTCTTGATGCGACCTTGATACATAGTGTCGATGTAAGCAAGACGTGGAAGCGAACGATCCAACACCGTCACATCTGCGCCCATCCCCATCGCAATGACCGCTGCATTGAGGCCGGCTACACCGCCACCGATGACAACAACTTTTCCTGGCGCAACGCCCGGCACTCCCCCAAGGAGAACGCCACGTCCGCCATTGGGCTTCTGTAGAGCAGTTGCACCAACCTGTGTTGCAAGACGACCGGCAACTTCGGACATAGGGGCGAGAAGTGGAAGTGTTCCGTTGAGTTCAACGGTCTCATATGCGATTGCGGTTGTTCCGCTTGCAATCAGAGCGTCGGTGCAAGCTTTGCTCGCTGCAAGATGGAGGTAGGTAAAGAGAATCTGCCCTGCGCGAAGTCGTGGATATTCCACTTCAATTGGTTCTTTCACCTTCAAAATCATGTCGGCATCGCGCCAAATTTTCTCAACATCGCTTTCGATTGTTGCTCCAGCAGCGATGTATTGGTCGTCAGTAATTGCGGAACCAAGTCCAGCGCCCTTTTCAATAACTACCGAATGGCCAGCTCGGATAAATTCCGAAGCCCCTTCAGGAGTCAGCGCTACGCGAGCTTCGAGGACTTTGATTTCTTTTGGGACACCGACGAGCATGGTTAGCCTTTCTTGGCGATTGCCGCGGCTACAAGTCCGCTAAATAGTGGATGTGGGCGGGTTGGTCGGGAACGAAGCTCTGGATGAGCCTGAGTGCCGACATAGTATGGATGAACTTCGCGGGGTAATTCAACGAATTCAACGAGATTCTTCTCCGCAAAAATACCCGAGAAGTTAATTCCGGCCGCCGCAATCTGATCGCGGTACTTGTTATTGACTTCATAGCGGTGGCGATGGCGTTCAGAGATTTCTGTGGAACCGTACACCTCGGCAACGATTGAGCCCGGTGTTAATTGAGCTTTATAAAGACCAAGGCGCATCGTGCCACCCATATCGGCATCTCCTGCGACGATATCCAACTGCTCTGCCATCGTTGCAATGACATGAGTGCCAGAATCTGGAGTGAATTCAGCCGAGCTTGCATCCTTGATGCCAGCTAAATTGCGTGCCGCTTCGATGACCATACATTGCAGGCCGAGACAGAGGCCGAGAGTTGGGATCTTATTTTCACGGGCAAATTTGAGAGCACCGAGCTTTCCTTCAATTCCACGAATGCCGAATCCACCAGGAACGCAGATTGCATCGAGAGTACCGAGTTCGCTCTTTGCGCCTTCGGGTGTTTCACAGTTGTCACTAGGAATCCAGACAATCTCTACCTTAGCGTTATTAGCAAAACCACCCGCACGTAGTGCTTCAGAGACAGAGAGGTACGCATCAGGAAGATCTATGTACTTTCCAACTAAGCCAATTCGAACATGGTGCTTTGGATGATGAACCTTCTCAAGAAGCGCATCCCACTCGCCCCATTGAACATCGTGGCCTCCGAGGTTGAGTCGACGAACGATGTATGAATCAAGACCCTCATGATTGAGAACCTTTGGAATGTCATAGATAGATGGCGCATCAACTGCTGCAACTACTGCCTCAATATCAACATCGCACATCAGTGAGATCTTCTTCTTAATACCTACAGGAATTGGGCGATCACATCGAAGAACGATTCCATCTGGCGCAATTCCGATACTTCGAAGTGCTGCAATCGAATGCTGTGTTGGCTTTGTCTTCAATTCACCAGATGGACCAATGTACGGAACAAGTGAGATATGTAGATAGAAAACGTTATCGCGACCAACTTCTTGGCGAATCTGACGAGCAGCCTCTAGGAATGGCTGTGATTCAATATCGCCAACCGTTCCACCGATTTCAGTGATAACAACATCAATATCTGGAGAGTCATTGCCGAGCATGCGCTCTTTGATCTCGTTGGTGATGTGAGGAATAACCTGCACAGTCTCACCAAGGTATTCACCGCGGCGTTCGCGAGCGATTACTCGTGAATAGACCTGACCGGTTGTTACGTTGGCAGAACCTTCGAGGTTGCGATCCAAGAAGCGCTCGTAGTGCCCAATATCAAGATCTGTCTCGGCTCCATCATCAGTCACAAATACTTCACCGTGTTGGAACGGGTTCATTGTGCCCGGATCGACGTTGAGGTATGGATCGAGCTTCTGCATGGTGACGCGGATGCCACGGGCAACAAGGAGGCGGCCAAGGCTTGACGCGGTGAGCCCTTTACCGAGACTGGAGGCGACTCCACCTGTTACGAAGATGTGTTTGGTGACATGTCCATGGCTAGCGTCTTTTTGGCTCATGGAAGTCGAACCTATCATCCTTTGAGGCGTTCACCTCGCATGGCAAGGAGTTCTGACGCGTGTTCTAGGGCACTTGTAGATTCTTCGAGGCCGGCCAACATGCGAGCAATCTCCTCTACTCGTTGAGATTCTGACAACTTTTCTACGCCGGATTCAACGATCAACCCGTCGCTCCGCTTTTCAACGCGGAAATGGGTATCGGCCCAGGCTGCAACTTGAGGGAGGTGAGTCACCACAATTACTTGCGAGCTCTGCGCGAGAAGATGCAATCTACGGCCAACTTCAATTGCCGCCTTGCCTCCGACTCCAGCATCTACCTCATCAAAAATATATGTACCGACAGGATGTGTCTTTGCGATAACAACTTCGAGCGCCAGCATGATTCGCGACATCTCACCACCAGATGCACCCTTACCAATTGCGATAGGTGCAGCAGTTGCATGTGCCTTGATAGAGATACTTACTTCATCACATCCCAGCGATGTGAAGTCACTCTCTTTAAGCAGACCTGCATAATCTGGAGTTTCAATTTCAATAACAAGTTCTGTGTGTGGCATCGAGAGATGTTTCAACTCTTCGGAAACAGCGCCTGACAGATTTTCAGCAGCTGCACTGCGAGCCTTTGTGAGGCCTTGCGCAGCTTCGACTAAACCTTTCTTAATTTTTGAAAGTTCGCTCTCAAGCTCTGCAATGCGATCGTCACCACCGCGAAGATCTGCGATATTTTCTCGTCCGCTCTTTGCTCGCGCTGCTAGATCAATCATCGCAGCATCCGGATCCGTACCGCTTCCCCACTTCTTTACGAAGGCGGTGAGTGCAGCTCGTCGCTCCTGAAGCGCGTTGAGGCGTTCAGGATCGGCTTCGAGCGATGAGAGGTAGGAAGAGAGATCGCGTGATGCCTCATCGAGGATGTAGAAACTTTCAGCGATTTGGTCGGTGATTGCATCGAGTCGCGAATCACGACCCTTTGCATTTTCGAGGAAACGCTTGGCAGCCCCAAGAGCAGTAAGTGCACCGGATTCTTCATCGGAAGTTGCCTCAAATGCACCGGTGCCAGCGATGCGAAGATCTTCAACGCTTGACAGTCGTGAGATTTCGTCGACCGTATTAGCGATCTCACCTCGAGTCGGCTTGAGCTTGTTCCAGCCATCAAGGAATTCTTCAAGTTCAGCGATCTCGCTATCGCGCATCGAGGACGCGCTCTTCATAGCCTTAATGCGATTCTTCAGCTCGAGGTATGACTCATATTGAATCGAATAAAGCGCAAGGGCATCAGAGATTGTAGAGCCACCAAAGCGATCTAGGAGTTCACGTTGCTTTGCTGGCTTTACCAATTGCGTATTGGCCGACTGCCCATGAATCTCAATCAAGTGAGTCGACATCTCGGCGAGAGCGCTTGCAGTCACGGTGGTGCCATTGCAGGATGCTTTGCTCTTACCCTCTGCGGTAACAGAGCGAGAGAAAATTACCTGCGAATCTTCAATGACAGCGTTGTTCTCTTCAAGAATTTGGGCGAGCTCACCATTAACTTGCTGATTCACTGAGAAAGTTGCTGAAGCAGTGAGGCGATCAGAGCCATGACGAACAAGAGCGCTATCTGATTTTCCGCCGAGAACTAAGTTGAGCGCGGTAAGAATCATTGTCTTACCAGCACCGGTTTCTCCGGTTAATACATTGAGACCTTTGCCAAGTTCAAGATGAGATTCTTCGATGATCCCAAGATTGCGGATAGAAATCTCTTCTAGATGCGTGCGTTCACTCACCACGCCATCCTTCAACAGGAAGCTTGAACTTTGCCACCAAACGATCAGTGAAGAGAGTTGGATTTACGTGAGCCAATTTGATGGTGTGCGGATTGCGAGTAATGACAACCCGATCCCCGGCAACAAGTGGTTGCTTGCGCAGTGCATCTGCAGAGAGCAGCGCCACCTGCGATTCAACAGTGACGACGATCTCTGATTGAGTCGAAACCACCATAGGACGTGAGAAGAGCGCGTGGGCCGAAATCGGCAAGAGAACAAGTGCATCAATCTCAGGCCATAGAACAGGTCCACCCGCGCTAAATGCATATGCGGTGGAACCTGTTGGAGTCGAGCAAATCAAGCCATCGCAACCCCAATGAGAGAGTGGTCTGCGATCGATTTCTACGAAGAGTTCGACCATCGTTGTACTGTCGCGCTCGACGGTAATTTCATTGAGAGCCCAGCCCTGTGATATTTCATTACCGTCACGCATGACGGAGTAACCGAGAACCATTCGATTTTCGTAGACATAGCTCTTATTTACAATGCTCGTTGCGATATCAGCGAGAGCCGGCTTTGTAACCTCGGCAAGAAATCCAACATGTCCCAGGTTGATGCCGAGCAACGGAACTCCGCGAAGAAGGGTGACCTCTGCTCCGCGAAGGATTGTGCCATCTCCCCCAAGAACGATTGCGACTTCAACATCTCCGATATTGTCTACTGACACTGGTGAGATGTTCTCTACTGATACTTCAGTGGGTGTTACGAGTTCGAAATCGTGTCCAATCAAAATCGTAGCGAGATCGCGCGCCGCTGAGACGGCTTCGATACGAGAAGGATTGATCAGTACTACTGCGCGGCGTTTGCTCATGCTGGGCCATCCGCAATTGCACGATCGAGTTCAGCCTCATTGATTGCAGGTGCGCCTCGACGAAGCCATAAGAAATACTCAACATTTCCTGCAGGACCCGGAAGTGGGCTTGCAGCAATGCCCATAGTGCCTAGACCAACATCGTATGCGGATTCAGCAACATCTAAGACAGCTGCTTTTCGAAGTTCAGGATCGCGCACGACTCCACCGGCGCCGAGTTTTTCGCGACCTACTTCAAATTGCGGTTTCACCATCAGAACGAAGTCGGCATCTGGTCGCGAGACAGCAGCGAGAGCAGGCAGAACTAATGAGAGTGATATGAAAGAAAGGTCTGCAACTACAAGTGCAATCTCTTCTCCAACTTGATCGCCTGTGAGGTGGCGAATATTTGTGCGATCGAGAACTTTGACGCGCTCATCGGTGCGGAGCTCCCAGGCAAGTTGGCCATATCCCACATCGACTGCAACAACCTTCTTTGCACCGCGACGCAAAAGTACATCGGTAAAACCACCAGTGGACGCTCCAGCATCAAGACAGGTCTTTCCTTCAACTACTACCTCGGTGAAAACATCGAGAGCACCGGCGAGCTTATGCCCACCGCGAGATACAAAGTCATCACGATTTCCCTGAATGACAATGGATGTCTCTGCATCTACCTGTGTTGCTGGCTTTGTTGCAGGAATTCCGTTGACCAAGACAGAACGAGACTCAATTAAATCGGCAGCTTGTTCACGCGAACGTGCTAGTTCGCGGCGGACGAGTTCTGCATCAAGTCTGGTCTTCATAAACTTTTACTGATTAGAGGCCGTCGATTGAGTTAAGTGAATCCTGAAGCTTCTTGTGAAGCGCTTCAAAACGAGCGACGTGTTCAGATGGATCTGACGCATCAATTTCTTCGAGTTCGCGACGGACGCCATCTACGATTGACTCTTCTGGTGCCTCAGAGTGTGCCTGGTTGATCTGGTCGCTCATTACTTGCTCGCTTTCGCTTTTACTGTTTTCGCACTCTTCTTTGGAGCGCTCTTCGCATCTTTCTTCACCGGCTTCGCCGCTTCCTTCTTGGTGCCTTCAAGTTTTGCTACCCGAGCTACGAGCTTGTCGTATTCCTCGCGCTTAATAAAACCCATCTTCGAAACCGTTGTTTCAACTTCTTCAGCGATCTTTGCTTTGACGGATTCAGCGCTCTCGCGAGCCCAATCATTGAGGGCAGATGCGACCTCTGTAGGCGTGCGCTCTCCCTCTGTGAGCTGATTGAAGTAGCTCTTGAGAGTAGAGAAAAGTTCGCCAGTCGGAGTCTTAGCCATGAGGTAAGAGTAACGGCTTACGGTGACGAAGTGCCCGCCATAGGCTAGCTATAGGCGCGTAATGCTCTCGCCCTCAATCTGCCAGCGACTTGCAAGTCCGGCGGGACCTTGCCAGAAACGTCTACGAACTGCGCCAGATATTTCAACCCACTCCCCTGGTTTGAGAGAGAGGGCGGTGCGCCTGGATTTCGCACTCCAGGCAGCAATGTCGAGAGTATCAACGCCCTCGCGTTCGGCGCGTGTGACTATCAATCGAAATTCAACAACATGTTCTCCGCTGGGGAGTTCTCGATCTGTAGCTTGAGCCGAGACTCTGCCCCTCAAGAGACAATCATTGAGCGAGAAATCTACTTGCTCTTCAATCTCTGACTTCTTCTTTGTTGCCATTTGTAAACCTCCATAGGTATATGAAGGTGAGATTGTTAAGGAGAAAGAAAGATAAGTATCAAAACTCAGCGGACGCTGTGGATAGAGCTAAGCCTGTGCACGCTCTGCTGCATCGGTCTCTTCATCCACATCGAGAAGAGCGCACTTCCCAAACCACTCGCGAGCTTCCTCTAATCGACCAGAAGCAGCAAGTGCATCAGCATATGCATAACGAATACGAAGCGACCAAGGTTCGCGATCATTTTGAAGTTCGCGACATTGGAGAGTAACAACTGCTGCATCAAATTCACCGAGGTCGCGACGAGCACCTGCTGCAACGATACGCATCTCAATTTCTTCAGCTTTGCCAAGACGTGAAACCTCTGGAGAACCAGCCATTTTCAAGGCTTTTAAGGGGTTTCCAAGGCCTCGTTCGCAATCAGCCATTACTGGCCACGATGTAACATCGCCAGAGATTCGATTGGCAGCACGTAACTCTTTCAACGCAATTTCATAATGGCCCGCACGGTATGCCGCATATCCTGCTGTTTCGCGAACTACTGCAAGTCGGCCTGCATGATAGGCAGCAGCTGTTGCATGCTTATGTGCAAGCTCTGGATCGATATCCATATACAAGTTCACGCAGACCATGTGGCGCGCAACTACCTTTGCATTTTCCGCAGAGAGACTTAATAACTCCGCACGAACGCTCTTCTCTAGCTCTTCACCAGTGACATGCTCTGGAATATCAGGCTCGAAGATTCGCGGACGGACGCGAGATGGATCGCGATCCATAGGTGTAGGACGGAATCCGCGCGGATCGCTGACTGAGCGACCATCGGAGACATTGCGAGTTGCACCTGCACGGTCATCGCGTCCGCCACGACCTGCATTGCGAACTTCTCCGGGACGTGATGGACGATCTCCGGGACGTGATGGACGATCTCCGGGACGTGAATTAGATGGGCGGCCAGATGAGGGACGACCGGATCCTGAAGGGCGTCCATTTCCTGGACGGCTTGGTCGTTCATTACGTTCGTTCATAGCTCTCTCCCATCGAGTGCATTCATATTTACTTGAGAAAAACAAAAAGGGCGCCCACATTGCTGTAAGCGCCCTTTTTATAATTTAAGTCCGGCATCGTTCTACTCTCCCACAAGGTCACCCGTGCAGTACCATCGACGCTGTGAGGCTTAACTTCCGGGTTCGGAATGGGACCGGGTGTTTCCCTCACGCTATGGATGCCGAAACGCTATTGAGTTATTGGACGCAAGCTTACTAAGTAAGTCTGATCAGAAATTAATCTGATCTTCTTTATTAGCAGCTCTCGACCGTATCTCGAGAGCCACACAGTGGACGCGTAGCAACTTTGTAGTTAAATCCTCGGCCTATTAGTAGTGGTCAGCTCCAAGCCTTACGGCTCTTCCACTTCCACCCTATCAACCCAGTAGTCTAGCTGGGGGCCTTACTTGGTAAACCAATGAGAAACCTAATCTTGAAGCGAGCTTCCCGCTTAGATGCTTTCAGCGGTTATCCCTTCCGAACGTAGCTAATCGGCGGTGCTCCTGGCGGAACAACCGACACACCAGAGGTTCGTCCGACCCGGTCCTCTCGTACTAGGGTCAGCCCTTCTCAAGTTTCTTACGCGCACAGAAGATAGGGACCGAACTGTCTCACGACGTTCTGAACCCAGCTCGCGTGCCTCTTTAATGGGCGAACAGCCCAACCCTTGGGACCTACTCCAGCCCCAGGATGAGACGAGCCGACATCGAGGTGCCAAACCTTGCCGTCGATATGGACTCTTGGGCAAGATCAGCCTGTTATCCCCGGGGTACCTTTTATCCGTTGAGCGACGGCGCTTCCACAAGCCACCGCCGGATCACTAGTTCCTACTTTCGTACCTGCTCGACATGTCTGTCTCACAGTTAAGCTCCCTTGTGCACTTACACTCGACACCTGATTGCCAACCAGGTTGAGGGAACCTTTGAGCGCCTCCGTTACTTTTTAGGAGGCGACCGCCCCAGTCAAACTACCCACCAGACACTGTCCCTGATCCGGATTACGGACCGAGGTTAGAAGTTCAAAACGATCAGAGTGGTATTTCAACGATGACTCCACAAACACTGGCGTGCCCGCTTCAAAGTCTCCCACCTATGCTACACAAACCGTTCCGAACACCAATATCAAGATATAGTAAAGGTCCCGGGGTCTTTCCGTCTTTCTGCGCGTAACGAGCATCTTTACTCGTAATGCAATTTCGCCGAGTTTACGGATGAGACAGCGCTCAAGTCGTTACGCCATTCGTGCAGGTCGGAACTTACCCGACAAGGAATTTCGCTACCTTAGGATGGTTATAGTTACCACCGCCGTTTACTGGGGCTTAAGTTCTCAGCTTCGCCTTGCGGCTAACCAGTCCCCTTAACCTTCCAGCACCGGGCAGGCGTCAGTCCGTATACATCGTATTGCTACTTCGCACGGACCTGTGTTTTTGGTAAACAGTCGCTTGAGCCTGGTCTCTGCGGCCTTCCAACGCTTCGGAGGAAAACTCCTACACGTCAAAGGGCCCCCCTTCTCCCGAAGTTACGGGGGCATTTTGCCGAGTTCCTTATCCATAATTATCTCGATCGCCTTGGTATTCTCTACCTGACCACCTGTGTCGGTTTCGGGTACGGGTCACTCATATTCTCGCTAGATGCTTTTCTTGACAGCATAGGATCATCCACTTCGCCTTACGGCTCGGCATCAGTTCTCAGGCATGTGTTACGCGGATTTGCCTACGTAACGCCCTACGACCTTACCCCGGGACAACCATCGCCCGGGCTGGACTGCCTTCCTGTGTCACACCATTGCTAAACTACTACAGAACCGGGTCAGCGGATCCACTCATACGACTTACGCCATACAAGCTTCTCGGCCTTAGCATTATCTGATTCGTCTTGGGCGAATATAAGCGAGTACTGGAATATCAACCAGTTGTCCATCGACTACGCCTGACGGCCTCGCCTTAGGTCCCGACTTACCCTGGGCGGATTAGCCTGGCCCAGGAACCCTTGGTCTTTCGGCGGAGGGGTTTCTCACCCCTCTCTCGCTACTCATGTCTACATTCTCACTTGTGTGGCTTCCACGGCTAGATTCCTCTGCCGCTTCACCAGCCACACAACGCTCTCCTACCCATCCAAGCCCCTGGATCTTGCGATCGGGGTAATGCTTGAATGATAGAACTTCGGTGCTGTGCTTGAGCCCCGTTACATTGTCGGCGCGAAATCACTTGACCAGTGAGCTATTACGCACTCTTTTAAGGGTGGCTGCTTCTAAGCCAACCTCCT
>ERZ650311.14-NODE-14-length-113269-cov-16.531074_pt1 | contig 113269 bp, 88 predicted proteins | sample MGYA00376247_ERZ650311 | MGnify/ENA primary metagenome ERZ650311 (study PRJEB26733, sample SAMN07839324) | wastewater metagenome | biome: small river; feature: stream; material: water | place: USA: North Carolina | collected 2016-07-28 ... | reverse complement strand
CCGGCTGGAACGACACCTGGGGCCAGTGCTGGGACGTGTTCATCGACAACGTGGTGGACGGCAACATGGCGATGACCTACCCGGAAACCCTGCCCTACGTGTGCAACATGTGCCAGCTGCCCATCCTCGGCACGCCGGGCAAAGGCTGGAACGTCAAGGACTACCCGCTCGAATACAACGGCCGGCTCTACCACTTCGGCTCCGAGGTGGATCGCTGGGTCTTCGAGCAGGACCCGGAGCGCTACGCCGGCCACCTCAGCATCGTCGACCGCTTCCTGGCCGGGATGATCCAGCCCATGAACCTCGAAGGCGCGCTGGCCTACATGAACCTCGCGCCGGGCGAGATGGGCGACGACGCCCACAACTACGCCTGGGCCGAGGTCTACCGCGCCCTGCGCGCCACCCGCAAGGCCGGCTGAGCCCGCCCCATCGCAAACCCGGCGCCGGCGTGCGCCGGGCAACCAGACACCCGGAGATTCCCCATGGCCCTGTTCCCCCTCACCTCCAACTTTGAAGGCGACTTCGTGCTGCAGCTGGTCGCCGTCGACACCGACAACACCATGGACGAAGTGGCCGCCGCCGCCGCCGTCCATTCGGTCGGCCGCCGCGTGCGCGCCCGCCCCGGCCACATCCTGCGCGTGCGCCAGCAGGGCGCGACGGAGTTCCTGCCGCGCGACCTGAAGGTGGCCGACGCCGGCCTCAAGCCCACCGAGACCGTCGAGATCATCTGGCAGGCCGCCTGAGCCCGCCCCGCACCCGGAGCAAGACATGAGCTTTACCAAGATATGCACCGTCGACGACGTGTGGGAAGGCGAGATGGCCCCCTTCACCGTCAACGACCACGAGATCGTGCTGGTGTGCGCCGAAGGCGGTGAGATCGCCGCCTTCCAGGGCGTCTGCCCGCACCAGGACATCTCCCTCGCCGAAGGCCAGTTCGACGGCAAGAAGCTGATCTGCCGCGCCCACCTGTGGCAGTTCGACGCCAGCTCGGGCAAGGGCATCAACCCCGACGACTGCGCGCTCGCCAAGTATCCCGTGCGCATCGACGGCGACGACATCTACGTGAGCACCGAAGGCGTCGAACCGCTCTTCGCCCACAGCTGAACCCAGGAGAACCCCATGAGCACAACCAGCTCCGCGCAGGCCTATCACAACAATCTGGTCGGCCCGGTGATGCGCGCCGGCGACCTGGCCCAGGCCGTCATCGAGGCCGCCAAGGTCGACAACCCCGGCAAGGAAGTCTTCGTGGACGACAAGCGGGCCTACATCCGCATCCACACCGAACACGAAATGATCCTGCGCCAGGCCACCATCGAAGAAGAACTCGGCCGCCCCTTCAAGATGAACGACCTGGAAGTGGACCTGAGCTCCTTCGCCGGCCAGATCGAGAGCCGCGACGACTCGGTGCGCTTCTACTTCGCCAAGAAGCTCTGAGCCCGCCCCAAGCACACACAAGACAAGACAGAACACCGGAGGAGACAACCATGACCGAAGCCCAAGTGCTCAAGCCCCAGAAGACCTGGAGCCACCTGGCCACCCGCCGCAGGAAGCCCAGCGAATACGAGATCGTCAGCGCCAACCTGCACTACAACGACCGCGACCCGAACGCGCCCTACGAGCTCTCGCCCGGCCTGTTCATGAACGAGTGGTACAAGAAGCACACCTTCGGCACTGCCCTCAAGCACGCCGACTGGAACGCCTTCCGCGACCCCGAGGAAGTCGTCTACCGCACCTACAACCTGATGCAGGACGGCCAGGAAACCTACGTCACCGGCCTGTTCGACCAGTTCAACCAGCGCGAGCACGACAAAGCCCTCGACCCGCGCTGGGCCGGCTCCCTGGCCCGCCTGTACACCCCGGCCCGCTATCTGTTCCACACCATCCAGATGGCTTCCGCCTACGTCGGTCAGGTTTCCCCCGCCAGCACCATCACCAACTGCCACTACTTCCAGATGGCCGACAGCCTGCGCTGGCTCTCCCACACCGCCTACCGCACCCGCGAGCTGTCCAGCACCTTCACCGAAACCGGCTTCGGGGCCGACGAGCGCCGCTACTGGGAAGAAGACGCCGCCTGGCAGGGCTTCCGCGAGTTGATGGAGCGCGCCCTGACGGTGTGGGACTGGGGCGAGGCCATCGTCGTGCTCAACCTCGTCGCCAAGCCGGCCATCGAGGAGACCGTGCTGCGCCGCCTGGGCGAATCCGCCCGCCACAACGGCGACATGCTGCTGGCGCTCCTCACCGACGCCCAGCTGATCGACTCCGCCCGCCACCGCCGCTGGGTCGCCGCCTTCGTGCGCACGGCCCTCGAAACGCCGGGCAACCTGGAGCTCATCCAGGGCTGGATCGCCAAGTGGGAGCCCCTCGCCGACAAGGCCATCGACGCCTACTGCGCGGCCCTGCCCGACGTGCCTGAGGCCGCCGCCTCGGCCCGCGCCGCCACCCGCGACTTCCGCCGGTCCCTCGGCCTGTAACCCACAGCGCGCGGGCGCGGCCAGCACCGCCGCCCGCGCCGGGAGCCCTCCATGCAAGAGATCCTCATCCACAACGAGAAGGACGGCGCCAGCTTTGCCCAGGCAGATGGCGACACCGTGCTCCGCGCGGCCCTGCGCGCCGGGGTTGGCCTTGCCCACGAATGCAACTCCGGCGGCTGCGGCGCCTGCAAGTTCGAGCTGGTCGAAGGCGAGCTCGACACCCTGTGGCCCGACGCCCCCGGCCTCTCGGAGCGCGACCGCCGCCGCGGCCGTCATCTGGCCTGCCAGTGCCGCGCCACCGGGCCGCTGCGCATCAAGGCCCCGGGCGGCCCCGAGTACGTGCCGCGCATCCGCCCCGCCCGCCAGACGGCGCGCCTTGCCGGCATCACCGACCTCACCCACGACATCCGCGAGTTCCGCTTCGTCACCAACAGCCCGGCGGCCTTCCTGCCCGGGCAGTACGCGATGCTCGACCTGCCGGGCGTCAGTTCATCCCGCGCCTATTCGCTCTCCAACACCGCCAACGACGGCGGCGAATGGCACTTCCAGATCCGCCGCGTGCCCCACGGCCAGGGCACCCACGTGCTGTTCGACAAGCTCAAGGTGGGCGACGCCATCGGCCTCGACGGCCCCTACGGTGTGGCCTGGCTGCGCACCGACGCCCCCCGCGACATCGTCTGCGTGGCAGGCGGATCGGGCCTCGCGCCGATGATCTCCATCGCCCGCGGCGCCGCCGAGGCCGGGCTGCTGAAGGATCGCACGCTGCACTTCTTCTACGGCGCGCGCACCCCGCGGGACGTCTGCGGCGAAGCCCTGCTGTCCAAGCTGGATGGCTTTGGCGACCGTATCCGCTACGTGCCGGTGGTGTCGCTGCCGGGCGACGACGGCGCGTGGCAGGGCGAGACCGGCTACGTCCACGACGCCGTCACCCGCCTGCTGCCCGATCCGCTGGCCGGCTACGAGTTCTACTTCGCCGGCCCGCCGCCCATGACCCAGGCCCTGCAGGAGATGTTGATGGTTGGCCACCGCGTGCCCTTCGGGCAGATCCACTTCGACCGCTTTTTCTGACGCGCCGGTGCAAAGGGCTTCGCATCGCCGCCCCGGGCGACGTATCGTGATGATGGCGGGCCGACCCGCCATCGACAGGAGGACACCCACAGCGTGACCAGACAGACATCGGTGCGCGGCGTCGTGCTGGGCGACGACGACACCCATGACGTGCGGCGCCAGAAGATGGCCCGCATCATCCTCGACTCCATGTACCAGTTCCTCGGCCTGCTGGACGTGGACGGCACGGTGCTGGAGATCAACCAGGCCGCGCTGGACGGCGCCGGCCTCAGCCTCGACGAGGTGGTCGGCCGGCCCTTCTGGGAGGCCCGCTGGTGGTCGGTCTCCGACGAAGTGCGCCACCGGGTGCGCGACATGATCGGCGAGGCCCGCGCCGGGCGCTTCGTGCGCTGCGACTTCGAGGTGTATGGCGACCTCCACGGCAGCAAGACCATTGCCATCGACTTCTCCCTCACACCCATCCTCGACGACAGCGGCCACGTGGCCTTCCTGCTGCCCGAAGGGCGCAACATCACCGAGAAGATCGCCAACAGCGCCGAGCTCACCCGCAAGAACGGCGAGCTGCAGGTGGCGCTGGAGAAGCTCAAGGAGATCGACGGCTTCAAGACCAAGTTCTTCGCCAACGTGAGCCACGAGCTGCGCACCCCGCTCACCCTCATCCTCGGCCCGGTGGACCAGCTCATCCACGAGACCACCGCCCGCACCGAGCGGGAGCGCGCCCGCCTCACCGCCATCAAGCGCAACGCCCAGTCGCTGCTGCAGCAGGTGAACAACCTGCTCGACCTCGCCCGCATCGACTCCGACCGGATGCCCATGGCCTACGCCCGGGTCAATGTGATGGCGCTGATCCGCGAGATCGCCGCCGGCTTCGAGGGCGAGGCGGAGGCCCGCGCCATCCGCCTGATAGTGCGCGGCGAGCCCGACGACGACGGTGGGCTCTACGCCGACATCGACCGGGCCAAGCTCGTCCGCGTGCTCACCAACCTGCTCTCCAACGCCTTCAAGTTCCCCCCCGCCGGCGGGCGCATCGCCTGCCGTGTCGAGCGCCTCGCCGGCGAACGCCTGTTGATCGAGGTGCAGGACACCGGCCCCGGCGTGCCCGACGCCATGAAGCAGCACATCTTCGACCGCTTCACCCAGGGCGACGAGCAGCTCGGCGCCATCGGCAGCGGGCTGGGGCTCAACATCGTCAAGGAGTTCGTCGAGCTGCACCGGGGCACGGTGGTGGTGCTCGACGCCCCCGGCGGCGGCGCGCTGTTCCAGCTCGAGCTGCCCCTGCAGGCCCCCGACGGCGCCTACGTGCGTACCAACAGCGCACCGAAAGCCCCTGCCCTGCCCACCGCCGACACCCCACCGCTCCCGCAGGCCGAGCCCGCCCCCAGCGCCTTCCGCCCGGGCCGCCCGCGGGTGCTGGTGGTGGAGGACAACCCGGATCTGCGCCACTTCCTCCACGACGTGCTGGTGGACGAATACAACGTCACCCTCGAAGAAGACGGCGACGACGGGATCAAAGCCGCCCTCGCCGACCCGCCGGACCTCATCGTCACCGACCTGATGATGCCCCGCTGCGACGGCGAGACCTTTCTGCGCACCCTGCGCAGCCGGCCGGATTTCCCCAACGTGCCGGCGCTGGTGCTCTCGGCCCGCGCCGACGACGCCCTGCGCGAGCGGCTGCTGGAGGAGCTCGCCCAGGACTACCTCACCAAACCCTTCTCGCCCCAGGAGCTGCGCGCCCGGGTGCACAACCTGGTTACGGTTAAGCGCACCGTGGACATCCTGCAGAAAGAGCTGCAGACCCAGGCCTCGGACATCTGGGAGCTCACCGCCGGCCTCGTGGAGAGCCGCAAATCCCTTCAACGCAGCTTCACCGCCCTGCAGGTGTCCGACCGCCGCTGGCTGGGGCTCTACGAGAACACCGCGGTGGGCATCGCGCTGGCCGACCGGGATGGGCGCATCCTCTCGGCCAACCCGGCGCTGCAGCGCATGCTCGGCTACGGGCCGGAGGACATCGCGGGGGTGTCGCTCATCGCCATCACCGAAGCCTCCGAGCGCGCCACCACCCGCCGCAACGTGCATGGACTCGTGGATGGCGAGCTGCCGGCCTATCACACGCAAAAGCGCTACGAGCGGCGCGGCGGCGGCTACCTGTGGGCCAACGTGTCGGCCTCGCGCATCCCGGCGATGGCCGAGGACGGCCCGATGCTGGCGGTGATCGTCGAGGACATCACCTCGCGGATGGAGGCCGAACGCTCCCTCGCCGCCACGCGGGGCGAACTCGCGCGGGTGTCGCGCTTCACCGCCATGGGCGAGCTCGTCGCCTCCATCGCCCACGAGGTGAACCAGCCCCTCGCCGCCGTCATCACCAACAGCCAGGCCGCCCTGCGCTGGCTGTCCCTCGCCACGCCTAACCTCGACGAAGTGGCCGCCGCGCTGCACCGGGTGAACCGCGACGCCACCCTCGCCGGCGAGGTGATCGCGCGCATCCGCAAGTTCCTGCGGGCCGGCGAGCTCCGCCGCGAACCCATCCCCATCGCCCGCCTGCTGGACGAGCTGCTGCAGATGCTCCAGGCCATGCTCACCGACAACGGCGTACGGGTGCGCGTCCACCTGCCCACCCCGCCGCCGGCCTTCACCGCCGACGCGGTGCAGCTGCAGCAGGTGATCCTCAACCTCATCGTCAATGCGGTGGACGCCCTGCGCGACACGCCCGCAGGCGAGCGCGCGCTGGCGATCCGGGTGGATGCCGAGCCCAGCGGCGGCGTGCGCATCGCGGTGCACGACAGCGGCCCCGGCGTGCGACCGGAGAGCGAGGCGAAGCTCTTCGACGCCTTCTTCTCCACCAAGCCCGACGGGCTGGGCATGGGCCTCGCCATCAGCCGCTCGATCATCGAGAACCACGGTGGCCGCCTGTGGCTCGACCGCACCCAGCCCGGCGGCGCGTGCTTCGTGTTCACCATCCCCGATGCCTGAACGCCATCCGCCAACACCCATGACACCAGAGAAAAGGCCCCCATTAAGCGATGGCCCCCCTGTAGGTCGGACTTCAGTCCGACAACGCCGGCGCAGAATCAACGCGGGGTGTCGGACTGAAGCCCGACCTGCAGACTTTATCGTCAAGCGATGCCAAACCGCATTTCCATGACCCAGCCCGACCTCGTCCACGTCGTCGACGACGACCTCTCGGTGCGCGAAGCCCTCAGCAGCCTGCTCCGGTCGGTGGGGCTGGCGGTGCGCACCTATCCGTCGGCGGCGGATTTCCTCGCCGCCCCGCGGGAGGCCGGCGTCGCCTGCCTGGTGCTCGACGTGCGCATGCCGGGCATGACCGGCACAGAGCTGCAGCAGGCCCTCGCCCGCGCCGGCGACGCCATCCCCATCATCTTCATCACCGCCCACGGCGACATCCCGATGGCGGTGATGAAGATGAAGGAAGGCGCGGCCGAGTTCCTGCCCAAACCCTTCCGCGACGAGGACCTGCTGGGCGCCATCGACACCGCCCTCGCCCGCGCCCGCGCCGCCCGCAAGGAGCACGGCGAGGTGGACGAGATCCGCCGCAAGTACGCGTCCCTCACCGCCCGCGAGAAGGAGGTGATCGCCTACGTCATCAAGGGCGCGCTCAACAAGCAGGCCGCGGCCGAGCTGGGCGTCACCGAGATGACCGTCAAGGTCCATCGCCACAACGTGATGCGCAAGATGGGGGCCGCCTCCATCCCCGATCTGGTGCGCATGATGGAGCGCCTCACGCCCTGAGCAGCGCGCGCCGATGTCATCCGGCTGCAACGGGGGCGGCCTAAGCTGGCCGTCCCTCCCACCCATCCGGAGACAGCCATGTACCTCTCGCCCAGCGACATCCAGCACACCCGCATCCACACCATCGACAACCTGCACGCCGCCTCCCGCGCCTGGGTCGAGGCCACCGAGCGGCTGTCCGAGCTCGCCCTGCGCGCCGGACGCCTGGCCCTGGACGAAGGCCGCGACCACCTCGAAGAGCTCGCCGAAGCGCGCAGCTTCCGCTTCGAGCCCCTGCCCCTCGAACGCCTCGCCGAATGGCGCGGCGAATCCGCCGGGCTGGTGAGCGAATGCTTCGAGATCTTCGGCGACGCCCAGCAGGCCCTGCTGCAGATGGCCAAGGATCAGGTGGCCGTGTTCGACACCGTGCTGCAGCGTCAGATGGACCGCGCGGCCCTCTCCGCCGACGCCACCGGCGAAGCCCTGATCGACCACGCCCGCGAAGCCCTGCGTCAGGCCGAATCCGGCTTCAACGGCCTCGCCGATGCCGCCGCCCAGGGCACCGATCTGGTCGAGGAGCAGGTGCGTCAGGTGTCCGAAGCCCTCGCCGGCGACGCAGAGCCCGCCGAGAAGACCGAAGTGGCGCCCCCCGCCCGCAGCCGCCGCACCCGCGCGGGCTGATTCCCCCGGCGTTCCTGGCGCTAAAATCACGGCCTTGACGGCAGGCGGCGCCCCGCCCCTGCCGGGTCACACGTCAGGAACGCCATGAACGCCCCCACCCCCACCCAACAGGCCCTCTACCAGGCCCGCTACGGCTCGCCCGAAGTGGCAGTACCCGCCGCCCGCTCGCCGATCATCGACCACCTGCTGGCCCACCGCTCGGTGCGCGCCTACCTGCCCGATCCGGTCTCGGATGACCAGCTCGCCGCCATCGTGGCCGCGGCGCAATCGGCCGCCAGCTCCTCCAACCTGCACGCCTGGAGCGTCGTCGCGGTGCGCGACCCCGAACGCAAGGCGCGCCTCTCCATGATGGCCGGCGACCAGCCCCACATCCGCCAGGCCCCCCTCTTCCTCGTCTGGCTGGCCGATCTCGCCCGGCTCGAACAGGTCGCCAACACCGCCGGCGAAGCCCACGCCGCGCTGGATTACCTCGAGATGCTTGAAGTGGGCTTCATCGACGCGTCGCTCGCCGCCCAGAACGCCGTGGCCGCCGCCGAATCCCTGGGCCTTGGCACCGTCTACATCGGCGGCATCCGCAACCAGCCCGAAAACGTCGCCGCCGAGCTGCAGCTCCCGCCCCGCGTGGTTGCGGTGTTTGGCCTTTGCGTCGGCACGCCCGACCCCGCCCAGCCGGCGGCCGTCAAACCGCGCCCGCCGCAGTCCGTCGTGCTGCACAACGAGACCTACTCCCTCCCAGCCCAGGCTGCCGGCCTCGCCGAATACGACGGCGCGATGGCCGCCTTCTACGCCAGCCAGGGCATGAAGGTCCGCGGCACCTGGTCCAACCACTCCGCCAAGCGCATCCGCGACGCCGCCGCCCTCACCGGCCGCGACCGCCTGACCGACGCCCTCAAAGCCCGCGGCTTCCCCCTCAAATAAGCCTGCGAATCCCTCTCGCAAGGCTGCGAATCCTTCACGCAGCCTTGCGAATGCTTCACACAGCGCTGCGATTGCTTCTCGCAGCCGTGCACTTGCTTCTCGCAGGCCTGCGAATCGTTCTCGCAGCGCTGCGAATCCTTCACACACGCCTGCGATTGCTTCACGCAAGCCTGCGAATGCTTCACGCAGCCCTGCGAGAAGCATTCGCAGCCCCCGCAGAAGGTAGGTCGGGTTAGCGCAGCGTAACCCGACAATCTCCCCGCCCAATCCACCCCGGCGCCACCGATACCCCGTCCGCTACGGTGTGAACCGCCCACGGCTCACACCGCCAATCCAGCCACGGAACGTCGGGTTACGCTCCGCTAACCCGACCTACGCCGCCCGAAATACCTCCCGCTGCGCTGCAACGCCTTCACCCGCGCGTGCAAACGCCTCCCCTCGCCCTGTCCGTCCCTCACCCATCCCCCGCGTTGGCTTCGCCCGCCTCCGCGCAACCTGCACCCGCCACCAACAAATGCATTCACCATTCCAAAATGGCGATTTCATGGATACCATGACGCCTTTCTAACGCCACCCGGCACGCCATCACCCCAGGAGGACCCATGACCACCGGCGCCATCACCCGCATCTCCCCGCTGCAACTCAAGAACGACATCGAACTGATCCGCGCCCTCTCGGGCATCGACGGCTACACCCCGCACAACCCCGCCTACAGCCTCGAATCCGCCACCGCCGCGCTCGATCGGCTCAACCACTCCGAAACCGCCGTCATCCTCGCCGAGAACGCCCTCGCCGCCGCCCGCAGCGCCCTCCTCACCGACCGCAACGCCGTCCACAAGATCGCGATGGGCGTAAAAGACGAAGCCGTCGTCCTCTTCGGCCCCGACTCCGACCAGATCGCCGCGCTGGGAATGAAGAAGAAATCGGAGCGCAGCCGCCCGAAACGCAGCGGCAAGGCTGCTGAGAAGGGTTGATGGGTTGAGGCACGGCCCGGGAGTGCAGTGGGGCTGCCGGGCTGTGTTCCTTTCACGCGGCCATTCATACCGGCCCCGCGCCGAATATCATCCGATCGCAATCATGCCAACAGCAGCCCGACGCCATGCTTGCGGGCTGAAGCGGTGCGCGGTAGATTGGTACGGCATACGGCATTGGGGGTGGCAGAAGGATAGCCTCACACCGGTTCGCGCTTGACAATTCATCACGTCACAATCGACGCAAAGGAATATTCGATGGCAACACTCCAAGAGAAAATAGTCAGTCGCCTCAAATCACTGAACGAACTCGACGACGTCACCGTTACGGTTACAAATGAACTTGGCCAACTATTAATTTCTCACCGCTTGCATCATGCAGCCGACTTCAAGTTCAAATGGGTCGATGGAAACCATTTCGTTGGCTACTTCGTAGATGCGCAAGGGGCAGAAAGCCAAGCAATTGTTTCTCTATGGTCAGCAATGGAGGCCGTGAAATTCATCGTCCTGTATTCCACGCTTGTCGAACTCAAGGCTAGGCGTTCATAGGTGCCCAATCCATCATTCGAGCGGACCCCGCGCATAAAGCCGCGCGAGGCCACTCAATTCAAACGTTAGGCCTCAGGAAAGCCAAGTTGCCACCGAACTACTCACTCGAACCAACTCCGACTCAACTTCAATCGAGCCACAATGTTTACTGATCCTATAAAACATCGAGTCATTGGAATTCGCCACGCACTGAAGGTACTACGAGAGGCCGGACTCATTTCGTCAGGCGTCACCTACCCAGAAGACGCGGTCATAGAGATTTCAAAGGTGTATCAGAAGGCCGCAAATGCCAAGCGATATAGAGTCGCCCGGAGCGATTCAAGCATTCCTTCGATGATCAAGACTATAGAAGAGACATTCAACTTGCCCAGCGGAAGTGTTTCTTTGTCTTACCCAAGCGGCCGAAAGGCAGGCACAAATGCAACGGTCGGATCACTTCGGAAGAACTGGAAGGCCAGCACGGACGAGTCTCGTAGGTCGGGTTAGCGCAGCGTAACCCGACACCTTCCATGCACTATCGACGCGCCATCGTCCCCGGCGGCACCTTCTTCTTCACCCTCGTGACGGATCGCCGCCGGCCTATTCTGGCTTCGGCTGAAGCCGTCGATGTGCTGCGCAATGCCTTCCGCTCCGTTCGCCAATCACGTCCGTTCGAGATCGACGCCATCGTGGTCATGCCGGATCATCTTCACTGCATCTGGACCTTGCCGCCGGACGATGGCGACTTCTCGACCCGCTGGCGTCTGATCAAGAGCGTGTTCACCAAGCATTGCCCGGATGAATGCCGGCGCACGCCTGATGCGGCGCGCTTGAAGAAGGGCGAACAGGCCGTGTGGCAACATCGATATTGGGAACATCAGATCCGCGATGAAGCCGACTTTGCCCGCCATGTGGATTACATCCATTACAACCCGGTCAAGCATGGATTGGCCCGATCACCCGCAGCGTGGCCGTACTCCAGCTTCGGCCGCTATGTGAAGGCCGGGGTTTATGCGCCGGATTGGGGGTGTGATTTGATGTGTTTGGAGGGCGTCGGGCGTGAGTAGGGCCGATCAGGGATTGTCGGGTTACGCTGCGCTAACCCGACCTACGTATGCTATGTGAAGGACGGGGTTTATGCGCCGAATTGGGGGCGTGATTCGATGTGTTTTGAGGGCGTCGGGCGTGAGTAGGGCCGATCGCGGGTTGTCGGGTTACGCTGCGCTAACCCGACCTACGGGTACTAACCCGACCTACGTATGCTAACCCCTACGCATACTCCGGTGCCGCGTTAGCAGCTATCCCCTACAGCCGCTTTGGGATCGTTTAGAGAGTGTTTTTCATGGAGATCAAAATGAGCGAAGAAAGTTTGAAAGTAGTTTCAAGTACAGCCGGAGGCGGAGCTTCAGGTGCAGCATGCTCCTTAGCTGCTGTTTCAACGCTGGGTGCTGTAGAAGGGCTGTCCGCGGCAGGCATGACATCTGGCTTAGCCACCCTTGGGAGCCTCGTCGGCGGGGGCATGGCTGCAGGAATCGGCGTTGCGGCGGCGCCAGTTCTTGCCGGTGGAGCTCTGGCAGCGGCACTTACAAGTGACAACATCGAAACAGATGAAAAAATCGCTGCAGGTCTTGGTGCCGGAGCTGGCGTTGCGGGCTCTGTGGCAACTGTTTCGGCGGCGGGAGCCGTTGGAGGGCTGTCAGCAGCAGGAATTACTTCTGGCCTCGCCGCAGTGGGCGGTGTCGTCGGTGGCGGCATGGCAACTGGCGTAGTCATCACATGCGCAGCTCCGCTCGCAGTGGCTGGGGGCGTGTATGCGTTGCATAAGTGGCTCAAGGACTAAACCGCTAACCCGGCAGTTCGAGTAGGAATACCAAAGGACTTCCCCCACCCTTCCGGTTCGATACGGCACAGTGAAGCACCGGCCGACGCGTCTGATAGGAGTAGTCGGGTTACGCTGCACTATCCCCATAAGCCGACTCGAGCAGAAAAGGCACGAACCAAGGCCGGCCGCGCACGGCCGCCCCGAAGCGGCCGGCCTGCCCCCCAGTGGGGGGAGGCGCCGCAGGCGCTTCGGGGGGCGTCCACTAAGCCGCCTTCTTCATCTGCTTCTGATACAAGAACTCCAGAATCGCCGCCCGGCATTCGACGAAGTGGGCGTCGTGGGCCAGGGCGAGGCGGTCGCGGGGTTTGGGGAGCTTCACTTCGAGGATCTCGCCGATGGTGGCGGCGGGGCCGTTGGTCATCATTACCACGCGGTCGGAGAGCAGCACGGCTTCATCCACGTCGTGGGTGACCATCACCACCGTTGCGCCGGTCTTTTCCATCACGCCGATGAGTTCGTCCTGCAGCGAGGCGCGGGTGAGTGCGTCGAGGGCGCCGAAGGGTTCGTCCATCAGCAGGATCTGGGGCTCCATGGCGAAGGCGCGGGCGATGCCGATGCGCTGCTTCATGCCGCCGGAGATTTCGTGGGGCAGCTTCTGGGCGGCGTGGCTCATGTGCACCATCTCGAGGGCTTCGTTGGTGCGGGCCTTGAGCTTTTCCTTGCCTTCCTTGGTGCCGAACACGCGCTCGACGGCGAGATAGACGTTCTCGAAGCAGTTGAGCCAGGGCAGGAGCGAGTGGTTCTGGAAGACCACCGCGCGCTCAGGCCCGGGGCCGGCGATCTCGCGGCCGTTGCACAGCATCACCCCCGAGGTGGGCAGGGTGAGGCCGGCGATGAGGTTGAGCAGCGTGGATTTGCCGCAGCCCGAGTGGCCGATGAGCGAGACGACTTCGCCCTTTTTGATCTGCAGATTGACGTTCTGCAGGGCGATGAAGCGGCCTTTCTTGGTGTCGAAGCTCATGCCGACGTTTTCGACTTTGACGATGGCGTTCATTTGCATTCTCCTCGGGGCAGTATCAGTTGGCGCCGTAGCTGAAGCGGCGGGCGATCAGCAGCAGGAGCTGTTCGAGCAGCAGGCCGACGATGCCGATCACGAAGATGGCGATGATGATGTGCTCGACCTTGAGGTTGTTCCATTCGTCCCACACCCAGAAGCCGATGCCGACGCCGCCGGTGAGCATTTCGGCCGCAACGATCACCAGCCAGGCGGTGCCGATGGACAGGCGGATGCCGGTGAGCATGTAGGGCAGCACCGAGGGGAACAGGATCTTGGTGATGATCTTGAACTCGGAGAGGTTGAGCACCCGCGCCACGTTGAGGTAATCCTGCGGCACGCGCTGCACGCCCTGGGCGGTGTTGAGGATCATCGGCCAGATGGAGCAGATGAAGATCGTCCAGGTGGAGGCCGGATCGGCGGCCTTGAAGACCATCAGGCCGATGGGCAGCCAGGCCAGCGGCGAGACCGGGCGCAGGATGCTGATGATCGGCTCGAGCATGCTGTTCATGAAGGCAAAGCGGCCGATGATGAAGCCCAGCGGGATGCCCACCAGCGCGGCCACGCCGAAGCCGATGGCGACGCGTTTGAGGGACGACAGGATGTTCCAGCCGATGCCCTGGTCGTTGGGGCCGTTGCTGTAGAAGGGGTCGGAGAACAGCACGACAGCGGCGTCCCAGGTTTTGCCGGGGCCGGGGAAGTCGGCGGATTTCATCGCCACCAGCGCCCACACGCCGATCACCAGCGCGAAGCCGAGCAGCGGCGGGATGACCTTGCGGACGAAGTTGCCCAGGTGGGTGCCGAAGGAGACGGAATCGTCTGCCTTGGCGGGCGCGGCGGCGGCTTTGTCGGTGTGGGTCGTGGCGCCCATCTTGGAATCCTCTGTCTTGGTGACTTCACCCCGGACGACCGGGGCAGACTCGGCTTCGGGCCGGACGGCAACGAGGCCGGACGTTAGCGATGCAGTGGTCATGGTGATCTCCGTGATCTTCGTGACGGCGGGTGAGCCTGTCGGGTTGCGTGCGGGATTGAATCGGGGTTTGGGGTGGCGGGCCGGTGGTGCCGGCCCGCCCGCCGGTCAGGCCTTGATCTTGAAGCTGGCGGCGTACTTCTTCGGGTCCTTGCCGTCCCACACCACGCCGTCGATGAGCTTGGAGGTGCGGAAGTCCGACTTGGGCACCGGCGCGCCGACGATGCTGGCTGCCTGCTTGTAGAGATCGGTCTTGTTGATGGCCTTGGCTACGGCGAGGTAATCCACGTCCTGCTTGAGCAGGCCCCAGCGCTTGTGCTGGGTGAGGAACCACATGCCGTCGGACAGGTAGGGGTAGTTCACCTGGCCGTCGTTGTAGAACTTCATGTAGTTCTTCTCGGACCAGCTCTTGCCCAGGCCGTTTTCGTACTGGCCGATCATCCGGCTGCGGATCACATCCACGTCGGTGTTCACATAGCTCTTGGCGGCGACGGTCTCGGCGGTCTTCGAGCGGTTGGCGGCGCTGGCGTCGATCCACTTGGAGGCTTCGAGGATCGCGCAGATCATCGCCCGGGCTGTGTTGGGGTACTTGGCCGCGAACTCGGCGGTGGAGCCCAGCACCTTCTCGGGGTGGTCGGTCCAGATGTCCTGGGTGGTCACGGCCGTAAAGCCGATCTTGTCGACGATGGCGCGCTGGTTCCAGGGTTCGCCGACGCAGTAGCCGTCCATGTTGCCGACGCGCATGTTGGCGACCATCTGCGGGGGCGGCACGACGATGTTCTTGACGTCCTTGAACGGGTCGATGTCGTGGGCGGCCAGCCAGTAGTACAGCCACATGGCGTGGGTGCCGGTGGGGAAGGTCTGGGCGAAGGTGTATTCCTTTTCCTTCTTCGCGATCACCTTGGCGAGGCTGGCGCCATCCACCGCGCCCTTGTCCTTGAGGCCGTTGGAGAGGGTGATGGCCTGACCGTTGTTGTTGAGGGTCATGAGCACGGCCATGTCTTTCTTGGGGCCGCCGATGCCCAGGTGCAGGCCATACACCAGGCCGTACAGCACGTGGGCGGCGTGGAGTTCGCCGTTGGCGAGCTTGTCGCGCACGCCGGCCCAGGAGGCTTCCTTGCTGGGGGTGATCTTGATGCCGTACTTCTTGTCGAAGCCCATCACCGAGGCCATCACCACCGACGAACAGTCAGTCAGCGGGATGAAACCGATCTTCACCTCTTCCAGCTCCGGCTTGTCCGAACCGGCAGCCCACACACCACCCGCAGGAATCATCGTGCCCATTGCCGCCATACCTCCGAGGCCAGCCCCAGCCTTGAGAAAGCCGCGGCGGGAAAGAAACTTGTCGTCGAATTGCTTGCTCATCGCTCGCCCCTGATCGTGAAATCGAAAATTCAAAAAAAACGGGCGCCACATCTCCCCGCAATAACCCGCGAGGGGATGGACGCCCTTGTCCAAGTGAGATCGCCTGATCAAGTCGGGCCGCCGTTGGTCCGACAACCAACATTTAGCGAGGACCGTGCCAGTATTTTTAATTCATTGATTTGTATAACAAAGATTGTTTTGGGTGAATCCATACCCCCTTTTGGGTAGTTGAATCACCCCTTTCTGATGCACTGTTGCAGTGCAACACCCGCCGATTTCGCACCACGCCGGATCATCCGGCCGCGCAGCACGGCAGGCCATTGGGTGCGGCGGGCGTTTCAAAAGGATTCGGGGCGGAGCCGCCACCGCGCCTCCGCCCCGAATCAAGGCCCCACCCGCGGAGCAACTACCACTTTCGGATTACGTCACAGCAACAGGTTAGACATGTCGATCACGTCCTGGGCCACGTCGGCCAGCTTGCGGCCCCGCTCCATCGCCAGTTTGCGCAGCGCGTGGTAGGCCGCGTTCTCGTCGAGGCCGCGGGCCTTCATGAGCACACCCTTGGCCCGGTCGATGGTGATCCGCTCGGAGAGCTTGCGGGTGGCGTCGTCGCGCTCGGCGCGCATGTGCTGAAAGGCTTCGAACTGGGCGATGGCCACCTCGACCACCGCGTCCAGGCGCGCAGGTGACACGGAATCAACGACATACGACGACACGCCGGCCTTCACGGCACGGCGGATCATCTCGGAGTCGGCGTCCTGGGAGAACAGCAGCACCGGGCGCGGGCAGTCCCGGTTCATGATCGCGAGGTGTTCCAGGGTGTCCCGGCTGGGGGAATCGGCCTGGATGAAGATCACGTCGGGCTTGGTGTTCAGCACCTGGTCGGACAGCTCCAGGGCACTGGAAAGCACGGCCGCCACCTGATGACCGGCCAGCGCGATGGCCGAACAGACGTCGGCGGCGCGCTCGCGGGAGGAATCGACAACCAGCACTCGTAGCATGGGAATTCGGACCTTAAAGAGTACCGACTTACCTCAGCAAAAAGCACGCCAGCTTCGGCCCTGCGCCGCGCCGCCCGACGGCGGGGGCTTACACGGCGCAGTCGAGGATCAGCACCGAGACGTCGTCGCCGGCGGCCTGGCGCCCCAGGTGACGGCTGAGCGCCTGACGCAACCGGCTGACCCGACCACTGCGCGGCGAGCCCTGCAGCGTCGCCTCCAGGCCACGCATCCCGAAGGCTTCGCCGCTGGTGTTCTCCGCCTCGGTGAGGCCGTCGGAACACAGCACGATCTGCGACACCTCGCTCCAGACGAACTCCTCGTGGCTGATCCCCGCTTCTTCCGAAGGGAGGATGCCCAGCGGCAGCTGGCGGGAGATGAAGCGCTGCACCACCTTGCCGCCATCGTCGATGCGCAGCACGTCGGGCACGCCGCCCACCCAGATCTGGCCCTTGTGGGTGCCCGCCTCGAGGCGCACCAGCGATGCGGCCACGAAACGCCCCTTGGGCAGCAGGCCGCACAGCAGGCCGTTGAGTTCGGTCACCAGCTCGGTGAGTGACTGGTTGGCCGCGGCGCCCCGGTAGAAGGCGCCGAGGGCCGGCAGCACGCTCACCGCCGCCGCCAGGCCGTGACCGGTGGCGTCGGCCAGCATGGCGTAGAGCGCCCCCTGGGGCGAGCGGGCCACGGCCACCACGTCGCCGGAGAAGTTGCGCGCGGGCATCACCGCGTACTGCACGGCGCCGTCGCGCAGCCAGTCGCTACGCACCTGGCGCTCCATGATCGCCATGGCGAGCTCCTGCTCGCGCTCGGATTCGTCGTGGTAGCGCTGCAGCCGCGCCGCGTCCTCGGCCAGCTGGCGCTGGATGCGGCGCATCTCGGAGACATCGCGCACCACGCCGATGAACATCCGGCGGTTGGGCAGGGTGATGTCGGAGACACCCAGCTCCAGCGGAAACTCGGTGCCGTCCTTGCGCACGCCGGAGAGCTCGCGGATCTGGCCGACCACGTGCTTCTCGCCGGTGCTCAGGTAGCGGCCAAGGTATTCGTCGTGCTTGTCCCGGTGGGGGTTGGGCATCAGCATCCGCAGGTTCTGGCCGACCAGCTCGTTGGCGGTGTAGCCGAAGATCTGGGTGGCAGAACGATTGACGGAGAGGATCGTGCCCTTCTCGTCCGCCGAGATGATCCCGTCGATCACGCCGTTGGCCACCGCGCGCACCTGCTCCAGCGATCCGGCGAGCCGGCGCTGCATGTCGAGCAGCCGGCGCAGGGCCTTGAAGCGGGCGGCAAACACCGGGAACGACAAGGGCTTGGCCAGATAGTCGTCGGCACCGATCTCCAGGCCATGCACGATGTCGCCCTCGCCCGACAGGGCCGACAGGATGATGATTGGCACCCAGTGGTCGTCGGCCATTGCGCGGATCTGCTTGATGGCCTCGAAGCCATCCATGCGCGGCATCATCAGGTCCATCAGGACCACATCGGGGGATTCCATGCGGAACAGCTCGACCGCTTCGACACCGTCGGTGGCGTAGATCGGCGTGCAGTTCAGGTGGGCGAGGAAAGCCCCCACGATGGTTCGGTTGGATGCAATATCGTCTGCGACGAGCACCCGGAGTGGATTTTCAGCCATCAGCAGCACTCTACCGTTGGCAGGCAGCGGACGCTCGCCGCCGCCTGGAAGTTCGATCGGGGGCACGCCTCGCGGCATGCCGGATTCCGGTTCGTCGGGGCCATTACTGGCTGGCCGCCTTGTCGCGGTGCACCCGGGGCACGGTCACGATGACCACGTTGCCGGGCGGAATGTAGGTCAGGCTCGAGAACGACAGCTGGCGCGACAGGGCGATGCCCCGGCCATTGGGCGCGAAGGCCCGCTCCGGGTCGAAATCGAGGAAGCGCCGCCAGTCGAAGCCCGGGCCATCGTCGGAGATCTCGAAAACCCAGCGGTCCTCATCGCGCAGGACGCGCAGCCGCACCACCCGCTTCTGGTTCTCGGGCAGCGCGAGCCGTCGATCCACTTCGTCTTCCCAGCGGTCGGCCTCGCGCAGCCGGCTCTTCTCGGCAAAGTCGATGCCCAGGTTGCCGTGCTCGATGCCATTGACCAGCAGCTCGGACAGGCCCATCGCCAGGGTTTCCGGCTGCGGGCCAAGAAGGGCCACGAAGGAGGCGAGCTTGTGGGCTTCGTCGAGGGTGCGGATGACGAACTCGCCCTCGCCCAGGAAACCCAGCGCCACCGCGTGATCGGCCAGGTTGGCGCTCAACTCCCGGCGGGTCCGCATGTCGTCGAGGGCCGAGCGGATGATGGTCTGCAGGGCCTCGCCCTCGAAGGGCTTGGTGAGGTAGTAGAAGGCGCCGGCGGCCAGGCCTTCGCGGATCTGCTCGGGCGAGGTGGCCGCAGTCTGCATGATCACCGGGATCGAGTGCAGGCGCTGGTCGGCCTTCATGCGGGTGAGCACCTGGATGCCGTCCATGCCCGGCATCATGCGGTCGAGCAGGACCAGATCGAAGGTGGAATCGGGCTGTTCCAGCTCGGCCCACGCGGCCTCGCCGGACTCGACCATCACCAGCTCGAAATCCATCCCGTCCAGGTATTCAGCCACGATGTCGAGATTGAACGGCTCGTCATCCACGACCAGTATCTTTGCCATGCTCATCAAGCTTCTCCCTGTGCCGCAAGGGCGGGCGCCATCTCTTCGGTCCGGCCCAGGGCCGGCAACTCGACGATGAACTCCGCTCCGCAGACGGCATTGTTCCGGGCCGTGATACGCCCGTGGTGGGCCTCGACGATCTCGTGACAGATCGCCAGGCCGAGTCCCGTTCCGCCCGCGCCCGTCCGGGTGCGCGAGCTTTGTACAAACTTGTCGAAGACCAGCTCCAGTTCGCTGGCCGGAATCCCCACGCCTTCGTCGGACACGCCCAGGACAAGCGCCGGCCGGGCATCGGGCAGCATGCCCGTCCCAAGCCGGACGCGGATTGTCCGCCCCTCCGGCGTGAACTTCACCGCATTTGAAAGCAGGTTACGGACCACCTGCCCGATCCGGGCCCGATCGCAGCGGCACAGGGGCAACGCCTCATCCACCGACAGCTCGATGGACTGCCGCCGGGCCTGGACCAGCAGGTCAAATTCGGCGATCACCTCCGACACCACCTCGGACAAGGCGCCGGTTTCCAGGTTGAGCACCATCTGCCCGGCTTCCAGCTTGGAGAGATCGAGCAGATCATTCACCAGCAACAGCATCCGCTCGCCGGACAGGCGGATGCGGCCGAAGTAGTTGCGCAGCTTCTCGTGCCCGGCGCTGGCCACCCGGGTCTCGCCCAGCTTGGCGTAGCCGAGGATGCCGTGCATCGGGGTGCGCAGCTCGTGGGACATGTTGGCAAGGAAGGCCGACTTGGCCTCGTTGGCGGCTTCGGCGGCATCCTTGGCGGCCTGCAGATCCTTGGTGCGCTCATCCACCAGCGTCGCCAGATTGAGGTTGTGGTCTAGGATCTGGGCCTCGCGCGACTTGGCGTCGTCGATGTCGGAATGGGTGCCGATCATGCGCAGCGCGCGGCCGTCGGCATCCCGCTCAACCACCAGGCCCCGCACCAGCACCCACTTGTAGCGCCCCGATCTGGCGCGCGTCCGGACCTCCATGGCGAGCATCGGCGATTCGCCCTTGAGATGAATGCGCCGGGCCTCCAGCAAGGCGGGCAGATCTTCCGGATGGACCAGCGCAGCCCAGCTGGCGTGGTCATCGGGCAGCTCGTCCACCGCGTAGCCGAGCATGGTCTTGCAGCGGTCGGAGCGGAACACCCGGTTCTCGGCGATGTTCCAGTCCCACACCCCGTCGCCGGCGCCGTCGAGGGCGAACTGCCAGCGCGCCTCGCTCTCCCGCAGGGCCAGCTCGGTTTCCTTCTGGTCGGTCATGTCGCGGATGACCACCAGCGCGCCCCCTGTTGGCACCATGCGCAGCCGGGCCTCGAAATGGCGCAGGCGATCGGCGCCGCGCCGGGACGAATACTCCAGCCGCTGCAGCTGGCCGCTGCGCCCCGCGGCATGCACCGCATTGAAGAAGGCCCGGGCCGTGCGGGCCGACAGCACTTCATCGAGCCGCTTGCCCATGAAGGCTTCCGGCGGCACCGTCAGGTCCGGCTTGTCGGCGTGGTAGCGCACGATGCGCATGTCGCCATCGAGCTGAAAAAGCATGTCAGGCATGGCGGCGATCAGCGATTCGTTGGTGGCATTGGCCTCCTGCACGGCCCGCTGCTCCCGCTTCCGTTCGGTCACATCCTCGACGACGATCCAGCGGTGGGAGCCATCGCTGCCGCCCACGACGGTCGTCATCACCATCACCGGCACCCGCTTCCCGCTGCTGTGGAGGAGCTCCTTCTCATAGGCCTTGCCCCGGGCACCGAGGCAGGCATCCACCACCGCCCGGGCATCCCGCGCCGCGTATTCGGCGGGGGTGAGCAGCGGCGGCTGGTCGCAGCACAGCTCATCTTCACTGTAGCCGACGATCCGGCAGAATTCCGAGTTGGCCTGCAGATAGCGCCCCTTGCCGTCCACCATGGCCATGCCGAGGGAGGCGTGGCGGTACAGCGCGTCGAGCCGGGCGTGGGAATCGATCACTTCCTGCTGGGCGCTGCGCAGCCCGGTCACGTCGGCGATGGCGCCGGCGGTGCGCTCCGGCCGGCCACCGGCGTGGAACTCGGTCTTGCCGGCCACGTGGAACCAGCCCACGCTGCCATCGATCCGGGTCACCGGCAACACGCTGTCGAGGGCGCCCTTGCCGGCCAGGTGGGTCCGCAACGAGATCAGGAACTCCCGCCGGATCGGCCCGGCCTGCCATTCCCAGATGCCTTCCTCGGTGGCGGAAACCGCCAGCTCGAAACGCATCTGGCTGGCCCGGTATTCGGAAGTCATCAGATCGGCCAGCTCGCGGGCACGCTTCTGCTGCCCCGACAGGCTGGCCAGCAGAAACGCCAGCAGGCCGCTGCCGGCCACCCCGCCCAGCGCCACCAGAGACGAGACCTCGATCAGCTCGGCCGGCGGCAGCGCCGCCAGGGACAGGCGCCACACCCGCCCGCCAAAGCTGGCGGTGCGGACTTCGGCCAAGGACGCGGTGGCGTCGCCAATTGTGTTGTAGAGCAGCGCCGGATCACTGCTGGACACATCGTCGACGCGCACCCGATAGCCGGCGATGGCCGACTCGGCGAGCCCGTCGAACATCCGGTTCACATCGATCCCGAGGCCAACCAGACCATCCTGGGCCTCGCTCGGACTCAGGTCGTCAGCCGAGCGGGCAACCCGATAGAGCATCACGGCGGCACCGCGCTGGGCATCCCCCAGCGCGCGCATGGCGATCGGCTCGGTCATCGCCATGCCGTCAAGACGCAGCGCGTCGTCGATGGCCTGGCGGCGCAGCGGCTCGGAATAGCCGTCGTAACCAATGGCCCGCGTGGTCTGGGCATCGAGCGGCCACACATAAACCACCGGATAGGTCACCCCGGCGCGGGCAGCGTCGGGCGGCGGCGTAATGCGGATCTCCCGCTCGTAGGCCGCCGACAGCAGCGCCTCGACCGCCGGCACCCGGGCGGCATCCACGCGCCGTACCAGCCCGATCGCCACGACCTCGGGCAGGGTCTCGGTGGGCTTGAGGCCGGCTACGTAGGTTTCGAATTCGCGCTTCTCGACGAGATTCTGGGCCGAGAACAGGCCGGCGACCCCGCGCAGGATGAAATCCACCTTGCCCAGGCGTTCGTTGAGCTGATGCACCAGCCGGTCGGCCGCCGCCGCATGATGGGCCTTTTCGAGATCGCGCTCGTGGTCGCGCAGATGGGCCCACACCAGCGCAGTGATGAGCATCCCCAGCGCGAAGGCCGCAACGAACCAGCGGCCCTCCAGCAAAGGCGATGAACCCTGTGAGCGGAGGGCCCGGTCAAATCTCGAGAAAGGAGGGTGTCGCGGGCTCATTGCCCGAGGTGAACGGCCCCGCGCCATAAAGCTTGAGGGCTCGCCTCAAGCTTTGTCATAGGGGCTGGATCAGGCGCAGCCAGTGCTGTCCTTCACGCCAAACTTACGCAGGATGTTCTCGAGCGGACAGAAGCGCGTGAAGCCGCTCTGGAACAGATTGACCCCCACGAAGGCGGTGAACCACAGGAACTTGCTGTTCACGAAAAGCGGGCTTCCCTCCACGCCGAGGGCCAGCGAGATCATCACGAAAGCGCCGGCAAAGATGCGCACGAACTGGTTGACGGTGAGCTTCATGAGACTTCTCCTTCGGTTGCGGCGCGCCGCTTGTGGGTGGCCGCGTAATACAGGACGGGAATGACCACCAGGGTCAGCAGGGTGGACACCAGCACGCCAAACACCAGGCTGATCGCCAGCCCGTTGAAGATCGGGTCGTCGAGGATGAACAGCGCGCCGATCATCGCCGCGAGGCCGGTGAGGCCGATGGGCTTGGCGCGCACCGCGGCGGCGTGGATGGTGGCCTCTGCGAAGCTTGTGCCGGCTGCCACCTGCTGGTCGATGAAATCCACCAGCAGGATCGAGTTGCGCACGATGATCCCCGCCAGCGCGATCATCCCGATCATGCTGGTGGCGGTGAACTGGCTGCCGAGCAGCGCGTGGCCCGGCATCACGCCGATGATGGTGAGCGGGATCGGCGCCATGATGATGAGCGGCACCAGATAGCTGCGGAACTGCGCCACCACCAGCACGTAGATCAGCACCAGGCCCACGGCGTAGGCGGCGCCCATGTCGCGGAAGGTCTCGTAGGTGATCTGCCATTCGCCGTCCCACTTGATGGCGTAGGCGGCGTAGGGGTCGTCGGGCTGGTGGATGAACCACTCGCCCAGCACGCCCGCCAGCCCCTCGCCCACCAGCGGCAGGTCCTTCACCTTGCTGCGGATGTCGAACATGCCGTAGAGGGGCGAATCCAGCTTGCCGCCCATGTCGCCGGTCACGTAGACCACCGGCAGCAGATCCTTGTGGTAGATCACCTGCTCGCGGCGGGTGGGCTGCACCTGCACCAGCTCCGACACCGGCACCAGCGCGCCGCCGGCCTCCGGCGCACGCGCGCGGACCTTCATCTGGAGGATCTGCTCCACCGACGACAACCGCTCCGGCGGCAGAGTGAGGCGCACCGGCAGCTCGTACTTGTTGTCGCCGCCATGCACCGGGGTGACGTTCTCGCCACCAAGACCAAGGCGCACTACCTCGACGATGTCGGCCTGGGCCACGCCGAGGCGCGCCGCCTTGGCCTGATTGACCCGCAGCACCAGCTTGGGCGCAGCCTCGTCCACGGTGTCGTCCACGCCCACGATGTCCGGCGTCGATTCAAAAGCCTTGCGCAGGGTGCCCGCCACCGCCACCTGGCCGGCGTAGTCCGGGCCGTACACCTCGGCCACGATGGGCGAGAGCACCGGCGGGCCGGGGGGCACCTCGACGACCTTGGCGTTGCCGCCGTGCCTGAGGGCGATGGAGGCCACCACGTCGCGCACCGACACCGCGATCTCGTGGCTCTTGCGGCTGCGCTTGTGCTTGTCCACCAGATTGACCTGGATGTCCCCCATCTCGGGCAGGGCGCGCAGGTAATACTGGCGCACCAGCCCGTTGAAGTTGATCGGCGCAGCGGTCCCGGCGTAGGTCTGGAAGTCGGTCACTTCATCGACCTTCGCCAGCTCGTCGCCGATCTCCCGGAGCACCTCGGTGGTCGTTTCGACAGGCGTGCCCACCGGCATGTCGAGCACCACCTGGAACTCGCTCTTGTTGTCGAAGGGCAGCATCTTGAGCACAACCAGCTGCACCACCGCCAGCGACACCGACAGGGCAATCGCCAGCACCACGCCCAGCCACAGCTTCATCCGCGCCCGGCCGCCGGTTTTGGGGTCGAGCAGCGGCGTCATGATGCGGCGGAACAGGGCTTCGAGGCGCCGGGTGAACTTGTCCGGCCCGTGGTCGACCGCCATCGCGCCATGCCCGCCGCCGGCCATCAGCTTGCCCGCCAGCCACGGCGTGACGATGAAGGCCACCGCCAGCGAGATGAACATGCCCATCGACGAGTTGATCGGGATCGGGCTCATGTACGGCCCCATCAGGCCTGACACAAAAGCCATCGGGAGCAGCGCCGCGATCACCGTGAAGGTGGCGAGGATGGTCGGCCCACCGACTTCATCCACCGCCTTGGGGATCAGCTGCCACAGGGGCGTGGCCGGCTCGAGCGTGTGCCAGCGGTGGATGTTTTCCACCACCACGATGGCGTCGTCCACCAGGATGCCGATGGAGAAGATCAGCGCGAACAGCGACACCCGGTTGAGGGTGAAGCCCCACGCCCACGAGGCAAACAGCGTGGCCGCCAGGGTGAGCGTGACCGCCGCACCGACGATCACCGCTTCGCGCTTGCCCAGTGCAAAAAACACCAGCAGCACCACCGCCGAGGTGGCAAAAACCAGCTTGCCGATCAGCTTGTCGGCCTTCTCGGTTGCAGTGGCGCCGTAGTTGCGGGTCACCGTCACCTCGACGCCGTCGGGCACGATGCTGCCCTTGAGCTGCTCGATCCGACGGATCAGGCCGTCGGCCACGTCGGCGGCGTTCTCGCCGGGCTTCTTGGAGATCGACAGCGTCACGGCCGGGAAGCGCTCGCCGCTGGCGGCGGCATCCCCGCCGCCCTTGCCGAGGGCATGCCACACGTAGCGCGACGGCTGGTCCGCTCCATCCACCACCGTGGCCACGTCGGCCATCGTCACCGGCTTGCCGCCAGAGACGCCCACCACCAGCCGGCGCACGTCGTCGGCGCTCTCGATATAGGTGCCGGTCTGCACCAGCACTTCCTGGTTCTGGTCGATCAGTTTGCCGCTGGGCTGGGACGCGTTGGCCAGCAGCAGCGCACCTTTCAGGTCTTGCGGCGTGAGGCCATAGGCGTTCATCCGGCCCGGGTCCATCAACACCCGCAGCACGTGGTCCGGGCCACCGATGGTGCTCACGTCCCGCGTGCCCTTGACGCGCTTGAGTTCCACTTCCACCGCGCGGCCCACCTGCTGCAGGTCGAAGGCCGAGCGGGCCGGATCACGCGTCCACAGGGTGAGCGCAACGATGGGCACGTCGTCAATGCCCTTGGGCTTGACGACCGGCTCCGCCACGCCCAGCTCGGGCGAGATCCAGTCCCGGTGGCTGTGGATGGTGTCGTACAGGCGCACGATGGCGTCCTGGTTCTTCACCCCCACCTTGAACTGCACGGTGATGATCGCCATGCCCGGGCGCGACACCGAATACACGTGATCCATCCCGGCGATGCGCGACAGCACCTGCTCGGCCGGGCGGGCGACCAGCGCCTCCACGTCCTTGGCCGAGGCGCCGGGAAAGGCCACCATCACGTCGGCCATGGTCACGTCGATCTGGGGCTCTTCTTCCTTGGGGGTGACGAGGGTGGCGAAGATGCCCAACAGCATCAGCACCAGGGCGAGGAGCGGGGTGAGCGCGTTGCGCTGGAACAGCGCCGCAATACGGCCAGAGATCCCCATGGCTCAGCGCGCCTGACGAAGCAGACCGGCGCGCACCGGATCGAGGGCGACCAGTTCGCCGCCGTTGAGCCCCGCCAGCACCTCGACGCTGCCATCGGCGAGCGGGCTGCCCACCCGCAGCTGGCGCAGGCTGAAACCGCCCTTGCCGTCCGCCACGTAAACACCAGTGATCTCGCCCCGGCGCAGGATCGCCCCCGCCGGCACCGCCAGCCGCGGCGCATCGCCGACCACGAAATGCACCCGCGCCGCCATGCCCGGCACCACGCCGGCAGCGTCGGCGGGCAGGCTCACCCGCACCCGCGCGGTGTGGGTGCGCGGATCGGCCGAAGGCAGCACGACGATCGCCGCCGCATCCAGCCAGAGGCCGCTCTCGGGGAATTCCACCTTCGCCTTGAGGCCGGCCTTGCCCAGTTCGGCAAGGCGCGACTGGGGCACATCCACCACCGCGCGCAGACCGCCGGGTTCGTAGATCGTCATCAGCGGACGGCCCGGCTGGGCCATCTCGCCGGCTTCGGTGAGGCGCTGGGCGACCACCCCGTCGATGGGCGAAGTCACCGTCGCAAACCCGCGGGAGGCATCCACCTGAGCCCGCGCCGCCTCGGCCGACTTGTGCTGGGCCGCGGCAGAATCGAAGGCCGCCTGGGCCTGATCCACCGCCGCGGCGCTGATGAAATTGCGTGCCTTCAGGCTACGGGTGCGTTCAAGGCTGGCCCTGGCCTCGACCACCCGGGCCTGGGCCGCCGCCACGTTGGCGGTGGCCGCCGCCACGGCCTGATCGGCCTCGCGGGTGTCGATGCGCATCAGCACGTCGCCACGGCGCACCCGGGCGCCGGCATCGACCCGCGCCTCCAGCACCCGCCCCTGCACCTGGGCGGCCACGGTGGCCTGACGGATCGCCTCGATGGTCGCCTCGCTGGCGTAGGTCTGAGCGTGGGCCTGCAGGCCGATGCGCACGGTGGGCACGTCGGCCGTCGTCGGGACGGCAGGAGCTGCGACAGGAGACAGCGCCAGCACTGCCGCGAGCAGGCCGGACGCACCGGAAAGACGGAGAGAAGTGTATAGGAACATAATATAAGAATACGCTTATATTATGTTCCGTCAAGCCGGCGGGGCCTCCCGCCGGTCAAACTGCGGCCTCAGGCCGCCAGATCGAGTGCAGCCAGCCGGCGCACCACCCCTTCCACGCAACGACCGCCTTCGAGGAAGACCAGATCGGGGAAGGCCAGCATCCGGGCAATCGCGATGCCGCGCCCATGGGGCTCGACGGAGCGCGCCGGATTGAGGTTGAGATAAGGCTCCGGATCGAAGCCGTTGCCCTGATCGCGGATCAGGAAGCGTACTTCCCGCGGGCGCAGCTCCACCCGCAGGTAGGCAAAACGTTCGAGATAGGCCGGCGTGTCGAGCAGGCGCTCGACCTCGTTACGCCACGCGCCACAGCTCATCAGCTCGCCCTTGCGCACGAAGCCCAGCCCCAGGTTGCCGTGCTCCACGGCATTGAGCATCAGCTCGGAAAGGGCGATCTGCACCATCTCGGATTCGGGGCACAGCCCCGCCACCAGCTGCGACAGGCCGGTGACGTCCTCCAGGGTGCGGAACGGGAAATAGCCGCCCGCCGGCGCGCTCACGCCGCCCCACGGCAGGGCCAGCGCCGCCACCAGCGCCTGACGCTCGAACGGCTTGACCAGGAAACCCGACACCGTGGCGTACAGCCCGGTCTCCACCGCCAGCAGATCCTCGGCCTCCAGCAGCAGGGTGACCTGCACGCCGGCATCCTTGAGCACGGCCAGCAGCGCGAGCGAGCACTCGTCCGACGACACATCGACGATCACCCGATCGCCGAGCGTCAGTTCGTCCGTGAGGCGCACGCACGCCTCGAGACAGGCCAGCGACCTGCACGCGTACCCGGCCGGCGCCAGCCAGGCCTCGATCTGCCCTGCCAACTGGGGATTGTCCCCCACCAGCCAGATGCGACTCGCCATCGAACCCCAGACCTCCCCTGTCTCAGTCGGCCGACGCAACACCGCCAGCCCCCGCCGCATAAACCGCCATCGCCTGCACCACCCCGGCATCCTCGCCGACGGCCGTGACCAGCTCGATCCGGCACGCCGGATGCTTGGCCTGCACCGCCTCGATCAGCGCCGGCACGTCGCGCTTCAGGTGCCCGCCCTGGGCCAGGAACAGCGGCACCACGCGCACCACTTCCGCACCCGAGGCCGCCGCCGCTTCCACGGCCTCGGCCAGGGTCGGCGTCATCAGCTCGAGAAACGCCACGCTGACCAGCGTGCCCGGACGCAGCCGACGCACCTCCTCAGCCACCCGCTGGGCCGGCAGGGCCCAGATCGGATCACGCGCCCCGTGGGCAAACAGTACGATTGCTTCCTGCGACATCCATCACTCCCGCGTCTGGCCGGCTTGCCGGCACAGACCATCGATCAACCTGACCGGCCCTTTCGGACCAGCATCAAAGGGCGACAACGCCCTCTCTGGAAGCAGACCAGTCTTTACAAGATGTTAAACCGTGCAAAGGCTTGTCCATGCTCAAATCCGCGTTCCCGCCCAACTTCCTGCAGCCGCGTGTGAAATAGTCCCGGTTGCCACTGAATTCATGACTAAAGTTATAGCCCTCATTGCCGCCGCCACATCGCTGATCGCCAATGCCCACGCCGGGTTCCGGCCCGAAGCGGTGCCCGGCGGTGTCGCCGAGATCCATGTCGCCCCGGCCGGCTCGCCGCGCCCCGAAGTGCGCTTCGGCGGGCGCCCGGTTCTCCTCCAGCAACAGCGCGACGGCTGGCACGCGCTGGTCGGCCTGTCCCTCGACACCCCCGTCGGTGACCAGACCCTCGAAGTCGGCCCCGAAGGCCAGGCCCGCAGCCTGAGTTTTCCGGTGATGCCCAAGGCCTATCCGGTCCAGAAGCTCACCATCAAGAACCCCAAGATGGTCACCCCCGACCCCGCCGACGTGGCGCGCATCGACGCCGAGCGCAAGCGCCAGATGGACATCCGCAGCCAGTTTCGCGACGTGCCGGTGCCCCGCGCCGACCTCACCCTGCCCGCCGAAGGCCGCCTGTCGAGCCGCTTCGGCCTGCGTCGGGTGTTCAACGGCGAACCCCGCGCGCCCCACACCGGGCTCGACGTGGCGGTGCCCACCGGCACCCCCATCCGCGCCCCCGCCGACGGCGTCGTCACGCTGGTGGACGACCTCTACTTCAACGGCAAGACGGTCTTCGTGGACCACGGCCAGGGCTTCGTCACGATGGTCTGCCACCTCAGCGACACCACGGTGACACCCGGCCAGCCGGTGCGTCGGGGCGAGGTACTGGGCCAGTCGGGCATGAGCGGCCGCGCCACTGGCCCGCACCTGCACTGGAGCGTCTATCTCAATGGCGCAGCGGTGGACCCGGCGCTCTTCATTGCTCCGCCGCCAGCGCGTTGATCGCCCGAGCCGCGGCAAACATCCCGACGCAGGCCGTCACCGTGACGATCGATCCGAAGCCGGCGCAGTTGAGGCCGGCCGGCCCGGAGGCGGGCAGCTCGCAGGCGGCATCGGGCGCGGGATAGCGCAGCGGCTCCGTGGAGAACACCGCCTCCACGCCAAATTTCTTCTTCGGGTCACGGGTAAAACCGTGGCCCTTGCGCAGCTGCCCGCGCACCTTGGCGAGCAGCGGGTCCTGGATCGTCCGCGACAGATCATCAACGCGGATCTGGGTCGGATCGATCTGCCCGCCCGCCGCGCCGCAGGTCACCACCGGCACACCCGCGCTGCGGCAGAAGGCGATCATCGCCACCTTCACGCGCACCGAATCGATGGCGTCGATCACGTAGTCGAAGCCGGCGCCCAGCACTTCGGCGCAGTTATCCACGGTCACGAAATCATCCACCACCGCCACCTGGCAGGCCGGGTTGTAGCCGGCGATCCGCTCGCGCATCGCCTCCACCTTGGCCTGGCCGAGGGTCGCGTCGCTGGCATGGATCTGGCGGTTGATGTTCGACTCCGCCACGTGGTCCAGGTCGATCAGCGTGAGCCGGCCCACGCCGCTCCGGGCCAGCGCCTCCACCGCCCACGAACCCACCCCGCCGATGCCCACCACGCACACATGCGCCGCCGCCAGCCGGGCCCGACCGGCATCGCCGTAGAGTCGGGCAAGACCGCCAAAGCGGCGGGCGTCGTCGGGCGTGGAGAGATCGGAGTTTTCCATGGCGGCAGAACGGAAGGGCGGAACGAGCGCGCAAATATACCCGAGCGCGCGATAATCACGACCGCCTTCCCAACGCCTCCATCGCCATGCCCCGCTACAGCCACATCCTGTTCGACCTCGACGGCACCCTCATCGACTCCGCCCCGGCCATCCTCGCCAGCTTCCGCGACGCCTTCGCCCGCGCCGGCCTGACGCCGGTCATCCCCATCGACGACAGCATCATCGGCCCGCCGCTCACCGAAACCCTGCAGCTGCTCGCTGGATCCACCGACGCTGCGCTCATCGACCGCCTCGCCGACGGCTTCAAGGCCAGCTACGACACCGAAGGCTACAAGGCCACCGCCCCCTACGCCGGCGTCGGCGAGATGCTCGCCAGCCTCAAGGCGGCCGGGCTCAGCCTCGCCATCGCCACCAACAAGCGCATCCACCCCACCCGGCTGATCCTCGACCACCTGGGCTGGCTGGGGCATTTCGACCACATCTACGCCCTCGACCTGTTCTCCCCGCGCCTGCCCCACAAGGCGGCGATGATCGGACGGCTGCTGGCCGACCACGAGATCCCGGTGGCCACGTCGATCTACATCGGCGACCGCAGCGAAGACGGCGAATCCGCCGACGCCAACCAGCTGCCCTTCCTCGCCGCCACCTGGGGCTACGGCAGCATCGCGCCCGAAGAAATGCCGCCCCACTGGCGCGCGGTGGGCACGCCGGACGCCATGCTGGCAGCGCTGCTCGCCGACTGAATCCGAATAGCATTACCGGCGGAGATTCGCTAGACTTGCATGCTTTGCAAATATTTGCAGATTCCCGTGCAGCTCACGATGACCCGCTTCAGACTCAACCGCCCCGCCTCCGCGCTCCTCGCCACCCTGCTCCTCGGCCTCGTGGCCAGTGATCCTGCCGACGCCCGGCGCGTCGGCGGCGGCCGCAGCAGCGGCATGAGCCGCGCGACCAGCGTCACCGAAGCCCCGCTGCGCCCCGTCGCCGTGCGCAGCACCACCATCCAGGGCGCCAGCGCCCAGGCCGTGCCGGCCACCGCCAGCCACTTTCCCCTCCAGGACATCGGCCGGGAAAGCGCCTTTCTGATCCGCCGCGCCAACCTCGAAGCCCAGCAGCAACAACGCCTTCAGGCCGCCAACCGCCGCATCAGCGGCAGCGAGGCCGCGGTCCCCGTCGATGGCGGCGCCGAGCCGCTCGCGCCGGTCGTCAGCGCCCCCTTGCAGGTGCCCACCGCCGCCCTGCCCACGGTCCGCGCCGTGCGCAACAACGCCGAGCCCGACTTCAACCGCTTCACCGCCCTGCCGGTCATGGCCGCCGCCTGCGAGATCAAGCCCGTGATGCGCGACGACGACTACATCGCCTGCGGCGCCAATCCGCCCGAATCCCCCATGGGCAACCGGCGCTGATCCCGCGCCGGAAGAATAACCCCCTCTTTTCCCCCCTGTTCCGCCCTAAGCCCCTCCACCGCCACGCATAACATCGTCCCCATCCTTCATGGAGCGACGATGAAAGCCGTGATTCTCGCGGGTGGCCTCGGCACCCGCATCAGCGAAGAGACCGTCAACCGCCCGAAGCCGATGATCGGCATCGGCGGTCGGCCCATTCTCTGGCACATCATGAAGATCTACTCAGCCCACGGCATTCACGACTTCGTGATCTGCTGCGGCTACATGGGCTACGTGATCAAGGAGTACTTCGCCAACTACTTCCTGCACATGTCGGACGTCACCTTCGACATGACCAACAACCGCATGGAAATCCACGAGCGCCACGCCGAACCCTGGCGCGTCACCCTGGTGGATACCGGCGACAGCACCCAGACCGGCGGCCGCCTCGCCCGGGTGCGCCAGTACGTGCAGGACGAAGACGCCTTCTGCTTCACCTACGGCGACGGCGTGGCCGACATCGACATCAGCGCCGAGATCGACTTCCACAAGGCCCACGGCAAGCTCGCCACGGTGGCCGCGGTGCAGCCCCCGGGCCGCTTCGGCGCCCTCAAGATCAAGAGCGGCGGCTGCGTCAGCGCCTTTGTCGAGAAGCCCCTGGGCGACGGCGGCTTCATCAATGGCGGCTTCTTCGTGCTGTCGCCCAAGGTGCTCGACTACATCGACGAAGGCGACCAGACCATCTTCGAAGGCCCGGTGCTCGCCCAGCTCATCGCCAGAAAGCAGCTCGCCGCCTTCCAGCACACCGGCTTCTGGCGCCCGATGGACACCCTGCGCGACAAGACCCTCCTCGAAGAACTCTGGCAGAGCGGCGAGGCGCCATGGAAAACCTGGTGACCCCCGCCTTCTGGCGCGGCCGGCGGGTCTTCCTCACCGGTCACACCGGCTTCAAGGGCGGCTGGCTCGCCCTGTGGCTGCAGGAGCTGGGCGCCGAGGTCCACGGCTTCGCCCTCGCCCCGGCCACCGACCCGGCCCTCTTCGACGTGGCCGCCGTCGGCCGCGGCATGCACTCCACCATCGGCGACGTGCGCGACTACCCGGCGCTCCTCGCCGCAATGCAGGCCGCCCAGCCCGAGATCGTCTTCCACCTGGCCGCCCAGCCGCTGGTGCCGCTGTCCTACGAAACCCCGGTGGACACCTTCGCCACCAACGCCATGGGCACCGTCCATCTGCTCGAAGCCTGCCGCCACGTGGCCGGCATCCGGGCGATCGTGGTGGTCAGCAGCGACAAGTGCTACGAAAACCGCGAGCAGCTCTGGGGCTACCGCGAGACCGACCCGATGGGCGGCCACGACCCTTACTCGGCCAGCAAGGGCTGCACCGAGTTGATCGTCGCCAGCTACCGGCGCGCGTTCCTCGCCGCTGCCGGCATCCAGCTCGCCAGCGCACGCGCCGGCAACGTGATCGGCGGCGGCGACTGGACGCCCAGCCGGCTGGTGCCCGACGTGCTCGCCGCCTTCACCGCCGGCGAGCCCGTCACCCTGCGCAGCCCCGGCGCGATCCGCCCCTGGCAGCACGTGCTCGAACCCCTCTCCGGCTATCTGCAGCTCGCCGAGCGCCTGGTGGACGAAGGCGCCGCCTTTGCCGACGGCTGGAACTTCGGCCCCGACGAAACCGACGCCCGCAGCGTCGCGTGGGTCGTGCAGCAACTCGCCGAAGGCTGGGGCCCCGCCGCCCACTGGGCCAGCGCCGCCACGCCCCAGGTGCACGAGGCCCACACCCTCAAGCTCGACTGCACCAAGGCCCGCGTCCGCCTGGGCTGGCGCCCCCACTGGCGGGCCGACGAAGCCGTGGCGCGCAGCCTCGCCTGGTATCAAGCCAGGCAGAACGGTGCCGACATGCACCGCTACACCCTCGACGAAATCGCCGCCTTCGGAAGCAACTCATGAGCATCATCCGCCAGACCCTCACCCCCGGCGCCGACGGCAGCCTGCAGCTGGATCTCTCCGCCCACCCCGAGCTCGCCGGGCAGGATCTCGAAGTCATCGTCCGCCCCGCCCGCGCCGCCGCCGCGCCCCGCGACTGGCGCCCGGGCATCGACCCGGTGCCGCCCTCCGGCAAGGTGGTCGGCGACCCCGAGAAGGACGCGATGATCGACGCGGCCCTCGACGCCTGGCTCACCACTGGCCGCTTCAACGACGCCTTCGAGGCGCGCCTCGCCGAGTTCGTCGGCACCGCCTACGCGCTCACCGTCAATTCCGGCTCGTCGGCCAACCTGGTGGCCTTCTCCACCCTCACCTCACCCAAGCTGGGCGAGCGTGCCATCCGCCCGGGCGACGAGGTCATCACCGTTGCTGCCGGCTTTCCCACCACCGTTAACCCGATCATCCAGAACGGCGCGGTGCCGGTGTTCGTGGACGCCACCCTGCCCGGCTACAACATCGATGTGGCCATGCTCGAAGCCGCGCTCTCACCGCGCACCAAGGCGGTGATGATCGCCCACACCCTCGGCAACCCCTTCGACCTCACCGCCGTCTGCGCCTTCTGCGAAGCCCACGGCCTGTGGCTGGTGGAAGACTGCTGCGACGCCCTCGGTTCCACCTGGAAGGGCCGCAAGGTCGGCACCTTCGGGCATCTGGCCACGCTGTCGTTCTACCCGGCCCACCACATCACCATGGGCGAAGGCGGCGCGGTGCTCACCAGCGACCCGAGCCTGCGCCAGATCGCCGAATCCTTCCGCGACTGGGGCCGCGACTGCTGGTGCAAGCCCGGCTGCGACAACACCTGCGGCAAGCGCTTCGGCTGGCAGCTGGGCAGTCTGCCGCCGGGCTACGACCACAAGTACACCTACAGCCACATCGGCTACAACCTCAAGATCACCGACATGCAGGCCGCCTGCGGGCTGGCCCAGCTGGATCGGCTCGACGGCTTCATCGCCGCCCGCAAACGCAACTTCGCGCGGCTCACCGAGGCGCTCGCCGACGCGCGGGATTTCCTCGTGCTGCCCGAAGCCACGCCCGGCAGCGATCCGTCGTGGTTCGGCTATCCCATCACCCTGCGCCCCGAGGCCGGCGTCAATCGCGTCGACCTCCTGCAATACCTCGATCAGCACAAGATCGGCACCCGCCTGCTGTTTGCCGGCAACCTCGTCCGCCAGCCCTCGATGGCCGGACGCAACTTCCGCGTCGTCGGCGATCTGCCGGTGGCCGACCGCATCATGCGGGACACCTTCTGGATCGGCGTGTGGCCGGGGCTCACCAGCGCCCAGCTCGACTACACCGCCAGCCACATCCGCACCTTCCTCGGAGTCGACCTATGACCAAGCCCCTGATGGTCTATGAAATGGCCAACAACCACATGGGCGACCTGCCCCACGGCATCGCCACCATCCGCGCGATCCGCGAGGCCTGCCGCGGCTTTGAAGACGACTTCGACTTCGCCTTCAAGCTCCAGTACCGCGACCTGGACACCTTCATCCACACCTCCGCCCGCGGCCGTGACGACATCAAGTACGTCAAGCGCTTCGAGGAAACCCGGCTCTCCGACGACGCCTTCCGCGCCCTGGTGGCCGAGATGGACGCCCAGGGCTTCATCACCGTGTGCACGCCCTTCGACGAGAACTCGGTCGGCCGCATCGAAGCCCACGGCATCCACACCATCAAGATCGCCAGCTGCTCCTTCACCGACTGGCCGCTGCTGGAGCGCATCGCCGCCGCCGACAAGCCGGTGATCGCCTCCACCGCCGGCGCCACGCTCGATGAAATCGACAACGTGACGAGCTTCTTCCTCCACCGGGGCAAGGATCTCACCCTGATGCACTGCGTGGCCGAATACCCCACGCCCGACGAAGCCCTGCAGGTCAATCAGATCGAGCTGCTGCGCGCCCGCTACCCGGGCGTGCGCGTGGGCTACTCCACCCACGAATCGCCGGACAACACCTTCGCCGTGGGCCTCGCACTGGCCAAGGGCGCCAGCGTGTTCGAGAAGCACGTGGTGCTGCCCACCGACAAATACGCCGCCAACGCCTACTCCGCCAACCCGGATCAGATCCGCGCCTGGCTTGAAGCCTGCCGCCGCGCCCGCGCCATCTGCGGTAGCCACGAGCGCTACCAGCCCTCCGCCGGCGAGCGGGCCAGCCTGCATTCCCTGCGCCGGGGAGTCTTCGCCACCCGCGACATCCCCGCCGGCAGCGTGATCGCCGCCGACATGATCGAGTTCGCCTTCCCGCCGGTGGAAGGCCAGGTCACCGCCAACGAGTGGTCCAAGTACGCCCGCTTCGTCACCTGCGAAGCCATCCCCGCCGGCCAGCCGGTGCGCCACGCCCAGGTGGACGAGACCCAGCTGCGCGGCCAGGTGCTGGAGATCGTCACCGCCGTGAAGGCGCTGCTCAAGGCCGGCAACGTGGTCGTGCCTGGCAAGTCCGATCTGGAGATCTCCCACCACTACGGGCTCCCGCGCTTCAACGAGTTCGGCCTGACGATGGTCACCGTGGTGAATCGCGAATACTGCAAGAAGCTGCTGGTGATGCTCCCCGGCCAGACCCACCCGGAGCAATATCACCAGAAGAAGGAAGAGACCTTCGTCGTCCTCCACGGCCACCTCACCCTATGGCTCGACGGCGAGGAGCGCGAGGCGCAGGCCGGCGACGTCATCACCGTCGCCCGCGGCGTGAAGCACACCTTCAAGACCACCGATGGCGTGGTGTTCGAGGAGATCTCCTCCACCCACGACAAGCACGACTCCTACTACACCGACCCGGCGATCGCGGCCAACCCCAGCCGTAAGACCTGGCTCACCTACTGGATGTAAGCCCGATGACGATCCGCGTTGCCGACTGGATTCTGCGTCGCCTGGCCGACGAGGGCATCCGCCACGTCTTCATGCTGCCCGGCGGCGGCGCCATGTACCTCAACGACGCCGTCGCCTGCGAACCCAGGCTGGCCGCGGTGCCCTGCCACCACGAGCAGGCCGCCGCCATCGCCGCCGAGGCCGCCGGCCGAACCGGCAACGCCGGCAACCCGGACTTCGGCGTCACGATGGTCACCACCGGCCCCGGCGCCACCAATGCCATCACCCCGGTGGCCGGCGCGTGGATCGATTCGGTGCCCATGCTGGTGCTCTCCGGCCAGGCCAAGCGCCCCGACCGCCTAGCCGGCCGCCCGATCCGCCAGGGCGGCGTGCAGGAGGTGGACATCGTCCCCATCGTCCGCCCGATCACCAAATACGCCGTCACGCTGGACGACCCGCAGATGGTGCGCGTCCATCTCGAGCAAGCCCTGCACCTGATGAAATCCGGCCGCCCTGGCCCGGTGTGGATCGACGTGCCCCTCGACGTGCAGGCCGCCCCCATCGACCCGGCCACCCTGCCCGGCTGGACGCCGCCGGCGACTGAAAGCGCCCCGGCGCCCGACCTCGCTCCCGTGCTGGCGATGCTCGCCGAAGCGAAGCGCCCGCTCATCCTCGCCGGCCACGGCGTGCGCCTCGCCGGTGCCGCGGATGCCTTCCGCCAGCTCGTCGACCGCCTGCAGGTGCCCGCCGTGCTCACCTGGAACGCGCTGGACCTGCTGCCCTACGACCACCCGCTCAACATCGGCCGCCCCGGCGTGGTCGCCGCCCGCGCCGCCAACTTCGCGGTGCAGAACTGCGACCTGCTGATTGCCATCGGCGCCCGCCTCGACATGATCGTCACCGCCTACAACCCCAAGGGCTTCGCCCGCGCCGCGCGCAAGGTGGTGGTGGACGTGGACGCCCATGAGCTCGCCGACAAGGCCGCGATGGCCATCGACCAGCCCCTGGCGATGGACGCCGGCGACTTCATCCGCGCCCTGCAGGCCGCCGCCACGCCCGGCGACACCGCCGACTGGCGCGCCCGCTGCACGAGCTGGAAGGCCCGCTACACCCAGAACGAAGGCCGCGTCTTCCCGCCGTCCGGCCCCATCGGCCACGCCCATTTCGTCGAGGCGCTGTCGGATGCCGCACCCGAGCACACCCTCATCGCCACCGGCAGCTCCGGCCTCGCGGTGGAGTTCTTCTACGCGGGATTCCGCAACAAGCCGGGCCAGCGCAGCTTCCTCACCTCCGGCCTCGGCGCGATGGGCTACGGGCTGCCGGCGGCCATCGGCGCCTGCCTCGGCAACGACCGCCAGCCCATGCTGGCCGTGGAATCCGACGGCAGCCTGCAGCTCAACCTGCAGGAACTCGCCACCCTCGCCGGGCTCCAGCTCCCGATCTGCCTGTTCATCATGAACAACGGGGGCTACGCCTCCATCCGCAACACCCAGCGCAACTACTTCAACGGGCGCTACGTGGGCAGCGGCCCGGCCTCGGGCCTCACGATGCCGGATCTCGAAAAGCTCGCCGCCGTGTATGGCCTGCCCTTCATGCGCATCGACGACTGCGCCAGCCTCGCCGACGCCCTGGCCCGCGCCCAGCAGCTGCCGCGCCCCTGCCTGATCGACGTGCAGCTAGTGCCCGACGAGACCCTGCAGCCCAAGTGCGCCGCCATCCCGCGGGCCGACGGCTCCATCGTCTCGATGCCGCTGGAAGACATGAGCCCCCTGCTGCCCCTCGAAACCCTCAAGGCCGAGATGATCGTGCCGCTACTGCCTGCTTCACTCGAGGCTCCGCGACCGCCCGCGGCCGCGGAGGCCTGACCCCGTAACGACAACAACGACAACGATCGACCCAACCCCAGCGAGGTGACGCCATGACCCGGATCCTGTTCATCGTTCCGCCCAATCTGCCCTTCGACAAGTACGTGAATCCTGCCGACAACACGCGCCACGTCCCAAAGGCGGACGGACGGATGTACGGCAACCTCGCCACCGACATGCCCCTCGGCATCATGTCGATGAGCGCCTACCTCAAGGAAAACACCGAGGCGCTGACGATCCAGCTCATCGACTTCAACATCGAGCTCAACGCCCTCGACCGCTTCGACGCGGCAAGCTTCGACGAGTACTTCAGCGCCACCCTCGCCGAACGCTACGCCGACTTCCAGCCCGACATCGTCGGCATCTCGTCGTTGTTCACCCCCTCGTACCACAACCTGCTCGCCCTCGGACGCAGTGCGCGGGCCTGCTTCCCGGACGCGCTGGTGATCGCCGGCGGCAGCGTGCCGTCGAGCATGTACCGGCAGATCTTCCGGCAGTGCCCAGACTTCGACGCCCTGTGCTACGGCGAAGGCGAGAAGCCGCTGCTCGATCTCGTCCGCGCCACCGACCGCCGTGCCTACATCGCCGCCAGCCCGTCGTGGATCACCATCGACAAGATCCTGCGCGGCGAACAGTTTGCCCACGACTTCATCGACAACCTCGACGAACTGCCTTTCTACGATTACGAGCTATGCGAGTTCGAGCGCTACGGGCTCAACCCGGCGCTCACCGCCTACGCCGCCATCGAAGACAAGACCAACAACTTCCACGTGATGACCTCCCGTGGCTGCCCGTTCAAGTGCACCTTCTGCGCATCCCACCAGGTGCATGGCCGCAAGATGCGCTACTACAGCCTCGAGCGCGTCCGCGCCGACTTCGAGCGCCTGCGCGACCAGTACGGCGCCCGCACCCTTGTCGTCCAGGACGACCACTTCATGGGCGACAAGGAACGCGCGCGGGCCATCGTCGACATGATCGGCGAGATGGGCATGACCGCCGTGTTCCAGAACGGCCTCGCCCTTTACGCACTCGAACGGCCGATGCTCGAGGCCATGCACCGGGCCGGCGTGTACCACCTGATGCTGTCCATCGAATCCGGCAGTGCGCGGGTGCTCAAGGACATCATGAAGAAGCCGCTCAAGGTGTCGATCGCCAAGCGCGTCGCCGCGGACTGCCGGGAGCTCGGCATCTACACCAACGCCAACATCCTCATCGGCCTGCCCGGCGAGACCAAGCAGGACATCGAGGACACCCGCCAGTTCCTGCGCACCGTCGACGCCAACTGGTTCATCATCTTCGCCGCCGCGCCGCTCGTGGGCAGCGAGATGCACGAAATCTGCGAATCCAAGGGCTACCTGACGGAAGGCTACATCGGCCAGGACTATAAGAGCGCCGTCGTCGAGACCGAGGACTTCAGCGCCGAGTACATCCAGGAACAGATCTATCTCCTCAACCTGGAACTGAACTTCGTCCATAACGCGGACATGCGCCTGGGCGACTACAGCAGCGCACTCAAGGGACTCCTCAACGCGATCCGCGCCAAGAGCGACCACGCCTTCGCGTACTACTACGCGGCCCGCTGCTTCACGCAGCTCGGCGATCACGACCGCGCCGCCCAGTACCACGCCAGGGCCGTCGAGTTCTTTGCCGCCAGCACCTTCTGGCAACGCTACCGAGACCACTTCGGGCTGGTCGTCGAGCCGGCCGTCGCCCTGGCCGCCTGAGCGGAAGCCCCACGATGCCCGCCACGGCCTGCCGGCTCTGCGCACAGCCGCTGTTTCCTGAAGCGCTGCTCGTCCAGCGCGACATGCCGGCGGCCGCCCAGGGCCTGCCCACCGCAGATCAGCTCGACACCGACCTGGGCGTCACGCTGGCGCTCCACCAGTGCAGCGGCTGCGGCACCGTCCAGCTCGTCGCCGAGCCAGTGGCCTACTGGCGTGACGTGATCCGCGCCGCCGGCATCTCCGCCGAGATGCGCGCCTACCGGCTCGAGCAGTTCGGCCGCTGGCTGGCTGAACACGGCCTCCAGGGCCGCAAGGTGCTCGAAGTCGGCTGCGGCCGCGGCGAATACCTGAGTCTGCTGCGGGAAGCCGGCGCCGACGCCTCCGGCATCGAACACCTGCCCGCCTCGGTGGCGGCCTGCCACGCCGCCGGGCTGCCGGTGGTCGAAGGCTTCATCGACGGTCCCGACACCCGCCTTGCAAGCGCCCCCTTCGACGGCTTCGCGATCCTCAACTTCCTCGAACACATCCCCACGGCCCACCTCACCCTGCGCGGCATCGCCGCCAACCTGGCCGATGGCGCCACCGGGCTCGTCGAGGTGCCCAACTTCGACATGATCCTCACGGCCGGTCTGTTCGCCGAGTTCATCCCGGATCACCTGTTCTACTTCACCCGCCAGACCCTCACCACGCTGCTGGAATCCAACGGCTTCGAGGTGCTCGACTGCAGCCCCGAATGGCACGACTACGTGCTCTCGGCCACCGTGAAGAAGCGCCGCCCGCTCGATCTGACGCCGCTTGCCGCCTGCCAGGCCGGGCTCAAGGCGAGCTTCGACGCCTTCCTCGCCCCGTTTGCCGCCGGCCGGGTGGCGATCTGGGGCGCCGGCCACCAGGCCCTGGCCCTCGTCAGCCTGATGGAGCTCGCTCCGCGCATCCGCTACGTGGTCGATTCCGCCCCCTTCAAGCAGGGCCGCTTCACCCCCGCCACCCACCTGCCCATCGTCGCGCCTGAGCGTCTGGCCGATGGCGAGGTGGACGCGGTGATCGTGCTCGCCGCCAGCTACTCCGACGAAGTCGCGCGCATCCTTCGCGAGCGCCACGGCAACCGCTTCACCGTGGCCGTGCTGAAGGGCAACCGCCTCGAAACCGTGATCGCCCCATGACCACACCAACTCCAGACGCCATCCACGAGGCCATTGCCACCCTGCGTTCCGCCGTCGGCCCTTCCGCCCGCGGCGGACTTCCGGAAGAGATCTTCCTCTTCGCCAGCAGCCTCATGCCGATGATCAACGTCGACCTGCTGATCCGCGACGACACCGACCGCACGCTGCTCACCTGGCGACACGACGCCTTCTATGGCCCAGGCTGGCACGTACCGGGCGGCATCATCCGTTTCAAGGAATCTGCTGCCAACCGCATTGCCGCCGTGGCCCAGGGCGAACTCGGCACCAAGGTGAACTTCGACAGCACACCACTGGGCATCTTCGAGATCACCAACCCGAAACGCGACGTGCGCGGCCACTTCATTTCGCTGCTGTACCACTGCACCCTTGCAGCACCACCAGATGATGCCCGCCGCTTCGATCCGTCGAATCCCAGGGTTGGCGACTGGGCCTGGCACAGCGGAGCCCCGAACGACCTGATCGTGCAGCAGCACATTTACCGCCCCTATTTCGACTGACACTGAAGGCGGCCCCATGCCCCCCCTCGATATCATCGTCACCACCTACAACGGTGCCCATCACCTCAACGACTCCCTGCGCTCGATCCGCAACCAGAGCTACCGCGACTTCCAGGTGCTGGTGATCGACAACGCCTCCACCGATGACACCGCCGAGGCCATGGCCGACTGGCTCGATCGCGACCCACGCATCCGCTACTACCGCAATGAGCAGAACGTCGGCCACATTGCCTCGGCCAACATCGCGTATCGAATGACGTCCGCCGAGTACGTGCTCCAGATGCACGTGGATGACGTCCTGCATCCGGATTTCCTCACCGAGGTACTTGCCAACGGCCTTGCCAGGCATCCCGAATGCGCGTTCGGCTACAGCCTGTTCTATCGCCTCATCAACGGGGTAGCGGTCGAGGGCACGCACCAATACCGGCCGAACCTCCCGACCGGCGTGCAGCAGGTCATGGGCCCCCTGTGCTTCACGAGCTGGATCATCCAGTCCTTCGCCGTGTTCCGCCGTGCCAACTTCGACGCGGTAGGTGGCTTCGACCGCCACATTTCCCGCTTCTGGGGCAACGACTCCGTCAGCCTCCGCGGTGGCTTCGTCGATCACTACATGTGGGCGCGCCTCGCCACCACCGGCCCCGCCTACGTGGTCGATGCGCCTCTCGGCTACTACCGCATCCACGAAAAAAGCCAGTTCACCCAGACCGCCGAACGACGACGCCTCATCCAGGAAGCCATTCGCACATACGACTACATCTACGACGACCACGACCTCTTCGACGATGTGACCCGCTACCTGGTCAAGGTGAACGAAGTGGGCCGGCTTCTCACCGACAACGGCCTGGTGAAGACCGCCATCGACATGCTCGCCAGCACCGAAACAGGCCCGGAGATCAATCCGCTCCGCAAGGGATTCCTCACGGCCCTACACGACGCCCTGCGCGTGATGATCTTCGACTCACCCAAGTGGCGCGATCACTACCAGATGGAGCCCACGGCGACGCTCGATGCCCTCGCAGCAACATTGGAAACCCTGCCGCCCGACACCATGCCGGAGAAACGCCGCGCGCCCATGGGCGGCCGGGCAAGCTGACGCCATGACCGCCGCGCCGCTTTTCGCCGCCGAGATCGACACCGCCGTCGCCCGCTTCGGCAACGGCTGGGATGCCCTGCGCGGCGCGCGCATCTTCATCACCGGCGGCACCGGCTACTTCGGACGCTGGCTGCTGCCGGCCCTGGCCAGCGCCAACGACACCCTCGGCCTCGATCTGCGCGTCACCGCCCTCAGCCGCGATCCGGCCCGCTTCCTCGCCCACGCGCCCGAAGTCGCCACCAGCCCGGCGATCCGCTTTCACCCCGGCGACGTGCGCGACTTCGACTTTCCCGCCGGCGACTTCACCCACCTGATCCACGCCGCCGCCACCTCGGCCGCCGCCACCTTCCACCGGCAGGAAGACCCGCTCACCAAGTTCGACACCACGCTCCAGGGCGCCCGCGGGGTGCTGGACCTCGCCGCCGAGCGGCGCATCCCGCGCCTGCTGATGCTCGGCTCTGGCGCCTTCTACGGCCCGCTCCTGCCCGGCCACGACGCCTACACCGAGGACTACCCGGTCGCCCCGGCGGCCGACAACCTGGACGTCGCCATCGGCCAAGCCAAACGCGCCGCCGAATTCCTCTGCGCCGCCTACGCCGACCGCCACGGCCTGTCGTACAGCACCGCGCGCTGCTTCTCCTTCGTCGGCCCGCACCTGCCGCTCGACCTGCACTACGCCATCGGCAACTTCATCCGCGATGCCCTGTGGGGCGAAGCGATCACCGTCGGCGGCGACGGCACGCCGGTGCGCTCCTACATGTACGCCGGCGATCTGGTGGTGTGGCTGCTCACCCTGCTCGTGCGGGGCGAAAACGGCCGTGCCTACAACGTGGGCTCGGATGAAGCCGTCACCATCGGGGATCTGGCCCGCCGCGTCGGCCGCGTCGTTGCACCGGGCAAGCCCGTGCGCATCCTCGGCCAGACCACGGGCCTGCCCACCCGCAACATCTACCTGCCCAGCATCGCCCGGGCCCGTAGCGAGCTGGGGCTGGACCTGTGGACGCCCCTCGACGAGGCCATCCGGCTCACCGCCCGCTGCGCCGAAAGCCGGAATTAGGCCGCCGTCCTCCCCCTATTCCGGCCATGCCTCTGGCCTTCCAAATCGCACAATCCGTAGCCAGACCCTGAAATGGCATCGTGCCCTTCAGAAAGCGGACAACAAGCCGTAAGTGCCGACACCACCGCGTTTTTCCCGGATCCAGGCGTGCCCCGCCAAGCCCCCGAAAAACCGCGCAAGCCCCAACAGCCTGTCGGCACCCGGCGCGTCGTGTCCGGCTCCCGACGCCAAAACGAGATTCGAACCATGACCGCCATCCTGACTGCAGACCCCGGCCTCACCGCCTCCGAAGCTGCGAAGCGCAACGATCTCGCGTCCCGGAAGCCCCACGTCGCCGCCAAGCTCGCCCGCGTCGCCGAGATGGAAGAGCGCGGCGAGATCAGCCCGATCATCCGTCTGGAAAAAAGCTACCTGTGCAACTTCCAGTGCACCCACTGCTCCGCCGAGTACTACATGGACCGGCACCTGGAGAAGGTTTTCAAGATCAAGGACGAGCGCCAGAAGATCGACCTGGACGACATCCGCCGCCTGTCGAAGGAAGCCGACGAGCTGGGCCTCGCCCGCTTCGTGATCACCGGCGGCGAACCGCTGGTGATGAAGGATTTCGACGCCGTCGTCGAAGCCATCGACCCGGACCGCCACTACGTCATCACCGACACCAACGGCTGGTTCCTCGACCTGGAGCGCGCCAGGCACCTCAAGGCCATCGGCGTCGAGAAGGTCCAGCTGTCCCTCGACAGCATGATCGAGGCCGAGCACGACAAGTTCCGCAACAAGCCGGGCTCCTACAAGCGGGTGATGCGCGCCATCGACGCCTCGCTGGAAGCCGGCCTCAACCTGATCCTGTCCACCGTGCTGGTGCGCGGCCGCGGCAAGAGCGACGAGTTCCGCCAGATGTGCGAGTTCGCCAAGTCGAAGGGCATCGGACTGTACGTGTCCTACGCCAAGCCCACCGGCTCGTGCACCGACCACCCCGAATTCGTCATCGACAAGGAAGACGCCGACGTGGTGCGCGAGCTCGAAAAGAGCTACCCGGTGTTCACCCACATGACACCCTCCTACGGCTCGTTCAAGGGCTGCATCACCGTCAAGGGCATCATCACGGTCACCTCCACCGCCGAGATCACCCCCTGCCCGTACATCGACTTCTCCCTGGGCAACCTGCGCCAGAACTCCCTCAAGGAGATCCTCGACCGCGGCATGCGCAACCCCTGGCTCGGACCGCACCGCCCCGACTGCCTGATCGGCGAAGACCCGCAGTTCATCAAGATCCACACCGAACGCACCAAGGGCGCCACCCACCTGCCCCTGCCCTGGGGCAAGGGCTTCTCCGACAACGACTCGCTGCAGGACGAAAAATGAGCACGACGACCCTCGCCCCCGCCGCCTTCGACGAATTCGGCCGCTGCCTGCCCACCGCGGTCCAGTCGCCGGCGCACCGGCAGTCGCGGCGCTATTTCCGCCTCGGCACGCCGGCTGTCGATCCCGCCGCCATCCTGGCCCGCCTGGGTCGCCACCTGGGCGCCGGCAAGGGCCTGGATGTGGACAGTTTCACCCGCCGCATCGACGCGATCCGCGCCCGCCTGGCGGCCGATCCGGCCACTGCCGGGCTCCTCAACGGCCTCGCCGTGCCCTTCATCGTGCCGCGCACCCCGGTCACCGAGATCGGCACGCTGATGGAAGAAGGCTACCTGCCCGCCGTCGCCCGCAGCTTTGAAGAGGCCTTCCCGGCCGAGCGCTTCACCAACCACGTCAAGCTCGGCCTCGCCGGCAAGCTCACCGTCCAGCCCGGCTCGCGCCACGAGCGGCTGATCGAGGCGATGGGCAACGACGAGGTGGTCGGGCTGTACTTCCCCTGCCTCACCGAATACTCCCTGCCCGCAGCGGTCGAGCAGATCGCCAGCCTGCCGGATCACCTCCTGCTCGCCGGCGGCTTCGACACCGCCGCCGCCTTCGTGGGCGTGCCCGACCTGCTGCTGCGCACCGACGGCTACCCGCCGCTCCTGTGGCTCACCGGCCTCGCAGGCGAGAAGCCCGGCATCGGCTATCACTTCGAGGCCTACGGCCACGACCTCACCTTCAACCGGCGGGCTCACCTCGGCCAGACCGCCGAATACTGGTGGAGCGGTATCTCCGTCCTCGAAACCCGCTAAACAGAAACCCGAAACCCGTCAGCGGAGCACGCTCCGCCCAACCAGACCGCCACCATGCCCGCAAGCCCCCCCAGCCTCTACGCCAGGCGCCGCCATCCGTACTACGTGTTCGCACCAGACTACGTGCGGACGTCGGCCGGCATTCGGGTCATGCACCAGATCTGCGACACGCTCAATCGGCTTGGCGAAGAAGCCTACCTCACCACACAGGTCGTCAATCCAAGGCTCAACACCCCCCTGCTAACCGACGCGGTCCGCGCCCGTCACGAAGAAGCCGGTTTGCGTCCGATCGCCATCTACCCCGAGATCGTCGGCGCCAACCCGCTCGACTGCGACGTGGTCGTGCGCTACATCCTCAACCGCCCCGGCGTACTCGGCGAAAAGCCCGCCTACGCAAACACCGACCTCTTCTGGATTCACTCCGACGAATTGCGGGAATACGTGCCCAACGCGATTGGCACGCTGTATCTCCCCCCCGTGGACACCTCGCTCTTCCACAACAGGGACAATCCCGACGACGACCAACGAAGTGGTGCCTGCATCTATTTCGGGCGCTACCGGGAAGGACAGCGGGAACACGCCGAGCTGGCCGATCGCTGCACGGTCATCACCAAGGATTTTCCGGCGACCCACGAAGAACTCGCCGCACTCCTGCGCCGCAGCACGCACCTGTATTGCTTCGAAAACACCTCCGTCACGATGGAAGCCCGCCTCTGCGGTTGCCCCGTCGTGCAGCTTCCCAGCAGCTTCCTCAATCCGGCCAAGCCGTGGGGCACCCACCTCGGCCTGGACTTGGGCCTGACCGACGGTGACGCGCCCGAAACGCTCGCGGCAGCCCGGGCTGCGCTGCCGGAACTCGACCGACGCTATCAGGAACTCGAAACTCGCTTCTGGGACGATCTTGCTGATCTGGTGCGCGAGACTCAGCGCGCTGCCACCCGTTGTCCCCCACGCAAACGCCCGCTCCCCGACAAGGCCGAGGACGAACTCTCCAAGCTCTACGAAACCTGGCGCGCCCGCCGCACGCTGCAGGAGATCGACGCCCAGCTCCTCGCCGAGCGCATGGTGCTCACCTGGAAGACCCGCCCGGGCATCCACCTGTTGATGGCCGTCCATCCGGGCGAGGAAAACCTCCTCGCCGACACCCTCGACAGCCTCGCCGCGCAGCTCTACCCCGAGTGGCTGCTCACCGTCGCCACCGTGCTGCCCACGCCCGAGGGCCTGGGCGACATCCCCAACCTGCAGTGGCTCGCCCTGCGCGACGCCGCCCACATCGACTACGTGCTGGGTGAGATGGCCGCCGCCTCGCCGGGCAGCTGGCTGGCCCGCATCGAGCCGGGCGTCACCTTCGAGCCGCACACCCTGCAGGTCGTCGCCGACTACATCAACATCCGCCCCGACTGGCGCCTCATCTACACCGACGAGGACACCCGCGAACCCGACGGCCGCTACAGCCAGCCCTGCTTCAAGCCCGACTTCAACCTCGACCTGCTGCGGGCCCAGGCCTACTTCGGCAGCTTCGTGGTGGTCGCCAAGGACGCCTTCCTGGCCGCCGGCCGCTATGGCAGCCACAGCGGCGCCGAAAACTACGACCTCGCCCTGCGGGTGCTCGACCACGCCGGCGAAGCCGCCATCGGCCACATCGACCAGATGCTCGCCCACCTGCCCCGGGCCTCGGCGCGCACCATGAACCCGGCCGCCGAGAAGGCCGCCCTCGCCGACCACCTCGCCCGCCACGGCCTCGACGCGGTGATCCACGACGGCGCGTCCTTCGGCACCCGCCGCGTGCAGTACCGCTGGGCCGACGCGCCCCTCGTCAGCATCGTCATCCAGACCCGCGACCGGGAGGAATACCTGCGTCCGCTGCTCGACAGCATCGCCACCCGCACCGATTACCCGAACTACGAGCTCGTCATCGTCGACAACGACAGCACCGACCCCGACGCCGTCGCCTACCTGCGCGGCCTCGCGACCGAAGCCCGCTGGGCCGGCCGCTGCCGCGTCGTGGCCTGCCCCGGCGAGTTCAGCCACGCCCGCGGCGCCAACGCCGGCGCCGCCGCCGCCCACGGCGACTACCTGCTGTTCCTCGACAACGACACCCACGTCGTGCAGGACGAATGGCTCGTCCGCATGATGGACATCGCCATGCGACCGGAAGTCGGCATCATCGGCCCGCGCCTCACCTACCCGGAAACCGCCAAGGTCCAGCACACCGGCTGGGTGCTCGGCCTGCGCGGCAGCGCCGGCAGCCCCTGGAACAACGACCTCGAGATCACCGATCCGGGCTACATGGCCCGCGCCCTGTGCGACCAGAACGTCAGCGCCGTGTGCGGCTCGGCCCTGCTCGTGCGGCGCAGCCTGTTCGATCAGCTCGGCGGCATCGACGCCGAAGGCTTCCCGCTCTCCCACGGCACCCTCGACCTGTGCCTGCGTGCCCGCGAAGCCGGCAGCAAGATCGTGTGGACGCCCTACTCGATGCTGGTCCACTTCGACGCCATCTCCCTCAAGGCCCGCCAGCGCAAGCCCGACGGCATGCTCGCCGACCTGCTCGGCGCCATGGCCGCCAACGACCGCCTGCTCGAGCGCTGGCTGCCGAAGCTCGCCCACGACCCGGCCTACAACCGCAACCTGAGCCTCGCCGATCCCTTCAAGCCCGAGCACGTGGCCCCCATCGACTGGGACACCCACTTCCACGACCGCCCGCGCATCCTCGGCGTGCCGCTCACCGGCGGCGCCGGCGAATACCGCCTGCGCGCCCCGCTGCGCGCCATCGGCCAGGCCGGCCTCGCCCAGACCATGATCTGCGAACCGCCCAAGGCCTTCTCGGTGCGCATCCTGTCGCCCGTCGAGCTGGCCCGCGCCGCGCCGGACGCGATCATCATGCACCAGCCGCTCGACGACCCGCAGACCGACGCCCTCGAAGCCTACAAGCGCTTCATGCCCCAGGTGCGGCGCATCATCACCATCGACGACCTCATCACCGCGCTGCCCAAGAAGAACTCCTTCTACAAGGCCGGCTTCAAGGACGCCCGCCCGCGCCTGCGCCGCACCCTCGGCCTCGCCGACCGGCTGGTGGTCAGCACCCGCCCGCTGGCCGACATCTGCGCCGACATGATCGGCGACATCCGGATCATGCCCAACTGCCTTGAAGGCGCCCTCTGGAACGACGTCGCCCCGCCGCGCCTGCCGCGCAAGAAGCCCCGCGTCGGCTGGGCCGGCGCCCAGCAGCATCTGGGCGATCTGGAACTCATCTACCCGGTGGTCGAAGCCCTGGCCGACGAGGTGGACTGGATCTTCATGGGCATGTGCCCCGAGCCCCTCAAGCCCTTCGTCCGCGAATCCCACGGCTTCGTGCAGGATTTCCGAACCTATCCCCAGGCCCTGGCCCGGCTCGACCTCAACCTGGCCATCGCCCCGCTCGAAATCCACGCCTTCAACGAGTGCAAGAGCAACCTGCGCCTGCTCGAATACGGCGCGATGGGCTGGCCGGTGATCTGCACCGACATCTATCCCTACCAGAACGCCCCGGTCACCCGCCTGCCCAACGAACCCGAAAAGTGGATCAGCACGATCCGCGAACAGCTCGCCGACCCTGCCGCGCTGCAGCACGCCGGGCACCTGCTGCAGGCCTGGGTGCGCGACGGCTACATCCTCGAAAACCACGCCACAAGCTGGTTTGCGGCCTACGGACCCTGAAGGGCATCGCCCCCACCCCAAAAGCATATCGACAACCGGCCGGAAAACCGCGCCGGTTCGTGATTTTTGGTGCTAAAGCTTTGATTTTCTGAGCCGCTATCAAAAGCCAAGCGGTAATCCGCAGAAAAAATGCAAAGCACACAAAAACGAAAATGTCAACATTTCTTCTAAAGTAGCGCCAGCCAACTCCGTTAATGAATTCAACGGCGGTTGCCTTACACACACCGGGCAAGGCGAACCAAAGTTAAGCCTCGTCGCTTATCTTGAACGGAATTAAGGAGAACCAAAATGGCTGCCACTATCAACACCAATGCGATGTCGCTGAATGCGCAACGCAACCTTTCCACGTCCCAGGCCAGCCTGGCGACCTCGGTTCAACGCCTGTCGTCAGGCCTGCGCGTCAATAGCGCAAAGGACGATGCTGCCGGTCTGGCGATTGCCGACCGCATGAACTCCCAGGCCAAGGGCTTCGACGTTGCGATCCGCAACGCCAACGACGGCATCTCGATGGCGCAGACCGCCGAATCGGCGATGCAGGCCGTCACCGACAACCTGCAGCGGATGCGCGAACTGGCCGTCCAGGCTGCCAACGGCACCTACACCTCGGGTGACCAGGCCAACCTCGACACCGAATTCCAGCAGCTGCAACAGGAAATCCAGCGCGTCGTCGGCGGCACCACCTTCAACGGCCAGAACGTGCTCAACCTGTCGTCTGCCGTGACTTTCCAGGTTGGCGCCGGCAATGCCACCACCGACACCATCACAGTCCAGGGCAGCGCGGTTTCCCTGTCCGGCGTGTCCGCCGCCGTATCCGGCGCCGTGACGAGCGTTGGCGCCGCCACCGCAGCGATCGCAAGCATTGACACCCAGCTCAACAACCTGAACACCGCCCGCGCCACCTGGGGTGCCGTTCAGAACCGCTTCAGCTCGGTCGTGCAGACCCTGTCGGTTGCCTCCGAAAACGCCCAGGCGTCCCGCGGCCGGATCATGGATGCCGACTTCGCGAAGGAAACCGCCAACATGACCCGCGCCCAGATCCTCCAGCAGGCAGGCACCGCGATGGTCTCGCAGGCCAACAGCATGCCGAACAACGTGCTGTCCCTGCTCCAGTAACGCGATACAGACGTAACCCTGACGTGCGCGGCCGCCCACAGGGCGGCGGCGCCGCCAGCACAAGGGGGAGATGAGCATGAGCATCCAGCCAGTCGGCACAAGCAGCGCGCAGTATGTGCCACCCGTCAATGCCTCGACGGGCGCCGGCGCCTCCCGTGCAACCGAGAACGCCGCAAGCACCGGTGCGGTTCAGGCATCCCAGAGCACCGCCCAGACCGGCAAGGTCGCGCCCCCGAGCAACGAACAACTCAACCAGGCGGTCAAGCAGATCCAGGACGTCATCAAGCAGACCGCCAACAGCCTGCAGTTCTCCATCGACGAAGACCTGGGCGTCTCCATCGTCAAGGTGGTGGACACCGAGTCCAAAAAGCTCATTCGGCAGATTCCGTCGGAAGAGGTGCTGGCCATCGCCAAGGCGCTCGACAAATTGCAGGGACTGCTCGTCAAGCAGCAGGCCTGATCCGGACACCCCAAGCCGCCAGACCCTCCCCTGGCGCAGATTTGATCCCACCCTCGCGGTGGGATTTTTTTTGCCGCCGCATGCCGGACAGCTGAACCTGGCACAACTAATGCATTCCAACTGACAACACGCGACCACACTCAAGTTTTCCGGGGTGCGGTCGTAATTTCCGTCAATCGCTTCACCGCACCACAAGGGGTCCATCATGGCCACAATCTCATCAGCTGGAGTCGGCTCGGGAATCAACGTCGAATCGCTCGTCAGTTCGCTGATGTCTGTTGAAAAACAGCCCCTTACGAAACTCCAGTCGCGCCAGAGCAGCTACGAATCGAAGATCTCCGCCCTCGGCACGCTCAAGAGCGCCCTGTCCACCCTGCAGACCGCCGCCAAGGCACTGACACCGGCAACCGGCAGCACGGCAACGGCATCTTTGTCCGCCTATAAGGCAACTCTTGCCGATTCGACCATCGCAACGGCAACAACGACCAGCTCGGCCGTTGCCGGCAGCTACTCCCTCGAAGTCACCGCCCTGGCCACCAGCCAGCGCTACGCGCTGGGCAAGACCTTCGCCGCCGGCGACGCGGCGCTCGATTTCGGCACCGACAGCAGCCGCACGCTCACCTTCACCAAGGGCAGCACGACCACCACCGTCACCCTGGAAAGCAGCCAGAACACCCTGGCGGCCGTGCGCGACGCCATCAACAAGGCCGAGCCCGGCGTGAGCGCCTCCATCGTCACCGACACCAGCGGCAAGCAGAACCTGCTGCTCACCGCCACGTCCGGCGGCACCGCCAACGCGGTGACCATCGGCGGCACCGCCACCTTCATCGACGCTGCCGCACCGGGCTCGCCGATCGCCGCCTCCAGCGCCTTCAACCAGACCCTTGCCGCCAGCGACGCGGCGGTGAAGATCCAGGGCGTGTCGATCGCCACCAGCGGCAACTCGATCACCAACGCCATTGACGGGGTGAACCTCGAGCTCACCAAGACCGGCACCACCACCCTCTCCGTCACCCGCGACAACACCGACCTGAAGAGCAAGCTCGACACCTTCATCAACGCCTACAACAGCCTCAACACCTCGCTGAAAAACCTGGGCGCCTACAACGCCAGCACCAAGACGGCTGCCGTGCTCAACGGCGACTCGACCCTGCGCAGCATCCAGTCCCAGGTGCGCAACACCATCGGCAGCGTTCCCGCGTCCCTGAGCGGCGCCACCTACAAGACCCTCAGCGACATCGGCATCGCCTTTCAGACCGACGGCAGCCTGAAGATCGACAGCGCCAAGTTCGACAAGGCGGCCAGCGCCAACTTTTCGGCCACCGCCGCAGTGATCGGCGCCTTCGGCAGCACGATGAAGACGACCACCACCAACCTGCTTGCCAGCAACGGGGTGATCGCCAGCCGCACCGACGGCCTGAACAGCAGCATCAAATCCATGGGCAATCAGATCGACGCCTTCGAGACGCGCCTGACCATGATCGAAAAGACCTACCGCGCCAAGTTCACCGCGCTCGACACCAGCATGACCAGCATGACGACCACCAGCAGTTACCTGTCACAGCAGTTGAGCCTTCTCAGCAGCATGGCCAGCAACTAACCCCGACCGGAGAGCAACTACATGTCGTTTGGACTCGCGGCCCGTCGCGGCGCTGCTGCCTACAGCGCAGTAGGCGTCGAAACCGGCGTTTCCACCGCCGACCCCCACAAGTTGATCCTCATGCTTTTCGACGGCGCCATCCTGCAGGTCGGGACGGCCGCCATCGCCCTCGAGAACAAGGACGTCCCCGGCAAGGGCACGGCGATCTCGAAGGCCATCGAAATCATCCTGAACGGACTCAAGGTCAGTCTCGACTACGAGGCCGGCGGCGAACTCGCCCAGCGCCTCGCTTCCCTTTACGACTACATGACACAGCGACTTCTCTACGCTAACCTGCACAACAGCCGGCCCGCGATGGACGAAGTCACTCAACTGCTCACCGAACTGAAAGACGCCTGGGCCGCCATCGGCAATTCCGACCAGGCAGACCGTTAGATTGCCGGAGACATCTTCATGAGTTCCCTCGCCCTCCTGGAACAGATGAGCAACTACTCCACCGAAATGGTGGATGCGGCGCGCGCCAACGACTGGGATCGCCTGACGCGTCTTGAAAAGCAGGTCGCCTCCCTGCGCGACCGCATCGGCGTCGAAGAGGCCCTGGCCTTCCCCAGCCGCCCCCGACGCATGTCCGAAGACGAGCGCGCCCGCAAGATTGCCCTGATCCGGCGCATCCTCGACGACGACAAGGAAGTCCGCGTCCACACCGAACCGTGGATGGACAGCGTCCGCCAGATGCTCTCCGGCGGCGTGCGCGAACGCAATCTGCGCAACGCCTACGGCGGCAACGACGGCGACGCCTGATCCAGTGCAGGCGGGCTGACGAGGCCGTCATGATTCCCGGCGATCTCGCTGCCCGCCTCCGGATGCTCACCGAGGCCAGTTTCTTTCAGGGCGAACCCACCGTCGCCCCCCTGGCCCGCGTCAAGGGCATCTCGAACCACCTCCCCGATTTCACCCCTGGCCAGCGCATCGTCGCCAATCTCCAGGCCACCAGCGCCGACAACACCTTCCTCGCCCGGGTCGACGGGCGCGAAGTCACCCTGGCCCTGCCCCAGTCCGTCAAGGCCGGCGACACCCTCGAACTGGTCGTCAGCCACGTCACGCCCCGGGCGGTCTTCGCCACCCTCGCCCAGCCGACACCCGACGCCGCAGCCGCCGCCAGCCGCCCGGCCCTCAGCCAGGCCGGCAAGCTGATCAGCTTTCTCCTCACCGGCCAGCCCGCCCCCGAAACCGCCAGCCTCGCCGGTGGCGAACCCCTGCTCGCATCGCCGCCCACCGCCGGCACCGGCGCCGCCCAGCTCGCCGCCAGACTCGGCAACGCGGTCAGCCAGAGCGGGCTGTTCTACGAAGCCCACCAGGCCCGCTGGCTCTCCGGGCAGATCGACACCGCCAGCCTGAAGCAGGAGCCCCAGGGCCGCCTCACCGCAACCCAGGCCAGCGCTTCGGCCGCGCCCCCCAGCACCGGCAACGCCGCATCGGCCGACACCGCCGCTGCTGCCACCTCGCGCCCCGCCGCCGACAGCCCGTCGCCCATCCCCGAACGCCTGCTGCCGCTGGTCCATCAGCAGCTCGACGCCATCGCCACCCAGCACATGGTGTGGCAGGGCCAAGTGTGGCCCGGGCAGATGATGGAATGGGAGATCGAAGACCCGGAGCAGGATCGCGCCGCAGCGGAAGAAGGCGCCGAGCCCTACTGGAACACCACCCTGCGCCTCACCCTGCCGGGCCTGGGCGGCGTCGAGGCCCGCCTCCACCTCACCCCGGCCGGCGTGGCCATGCGCCTGATCACCGACAGCGACACCGCTCGCGACGCCCTCGACGCCGGCCAGCAGCGCCTGGCCGACGCCCTTGCCGCCGCCAACGTCCCCTTCACCGGCCTCGTCGCAGAACGCCGGAGCACCCCGTGAACCGCCCCGAGCACCCCGGCGAGCAACGTGCCGAGGCGGTCGCCCTCGCCTACACCGCCGGGCAATCCGCCCCGACCGTGGTGGCCAAGGGCCGCGGCCTGATCGCCGCCGAAATCATCAACCGGGCCAAGGATGCCGGGGTGTACGTCCACGAATCCCCCGAGCTCGTCGCCCTGCTCATGCAGGTGGACCTGGACGCCCGGATTCCCCCCGAACTCTACGTGGCCGTGGCCGAACTGCTCGCCTGGCTGTACGCCATCGAGAACGGCCAGTCCGACAACCGACCACCGCCCAAATGACAACGGCCCCGAAACGGGGCCGTCTGTGCGCACCAGCCGGCATCACCGCCGGCCGTCGAACCGTGCTTACTGCTGGGGCGGAACGTAGCCGCTCACCTGGTCGGCACCGCCACCGAAGAAGTAGCGCTCCATCTGCTCGGCCAGATACTTGCGGGCCCGGGCATCCATCAGGTTGAGACGGTTTTCGTTGATCAGCATCGTCTGATGCCGCACCCATTGCTGCCAGCCTTCCTTCGAGACGTTCTCGAAGACGCGCTTGCCAAGTTCGCCGGGAAGCGGCGGAACATCCAGACCTTCAGCCTCGCGGCCGAGCTTCACACAATTAACCATCCGTGCCATGTTTCACCTCATGAGTTGGGGATGCCGGCGCGGTTGCGCCATCGCCGGCAGGTGCCGTGATTATAGGTCAGCCCGGCCCCGGGGCGATCGCGCCGCATCACGCCACGGTTTCACCGACGGACTCCCGGGCAAACTCCCAGCAGTTGCCGCCCAGCGCCTTGGCCAGGTACATCGCCCGGTCTGCTGCGCCGATCAGGCTTTCGGGGTTGTCCCCGTCCCGGGCGCTGAGGGCGATGCCGATGCTCGCGGTGACACCGGCCGGCTGATTGTTGAAATTGAAGCTCATGCCGGCGATGCACGCACACAGGCGCCGGGCGAGCTCCGAGAGCTCGCTGGCCGAGGCCGACGGCACGAGGATCGCGAACTCGTCCCCCCCGAGCCGGAAGAACATCTCGTTGCGCCGGACCACCGACCCCAGCTCGCTCGCCAGATCCACCAGCACCTCGTCACCGGCCTGATGACCGAAGCGGTCGTTCACCGGCTTGAAGCCGTCCAGGTCGATCGCCAGCAGGCCCACGCACTCCCGATGGCGGCTGCTGTCGGCCAGCATCCGCGCCAGCTCTTCATGGAAGCGCCGACGGTTGTAGAGGTTGGTGAGGGGATCGCGCTCGGCCATGTGCAACAGCTGACGAGCCACGCGGCGCTGCTCGGTGACATCCTCGAACACCCAGATCCGCCCCAGGGAGCGCCCGCCGTCCGGCCCCGGCACAACCCGCGAGAAATCGGTGACGACGCGTCCGTCGCTGAACACGATCTCGTAGGGCTCGCTCGGCGCGCGCTGGCTCAACACCTGATTGACGTGCTCCATGTACGCCGCCGGCTCGGCGACGAACTGCAGCACGTGCTGCTGCAGCACCACGTCGCGCACCCCGACGAAGCCCTCGCCGTCGTCCATCCGCCAGATTTCGTAGAGAGCGCGGTTGCAGTAGACCACCCGCCGGTCGGTATCCATGAACAGGATGCCCATCCGCACCACGTCGAGCAGGGCAGACAGGCGCGAACGCTCCTCGTTGCTGCGCCGCAGGTAGTGCTCGGAAAGCGCCTGGGCGCGGCGCAGCGCCGCGACGGTTTCGAGAAGCTTGAACTCCGCCTCCTTGCGCGCCTGGATGTCGCTCATCGTGACCCGCAGCCCGAGCAGCAGGCCCTCACCATCGCGGATGGGCTGCCAGTGCCAGCTGATCCAATGTACACCGCGGCTGCCGCCGATCAGGCGCAACTCGAGCTCGCTGATCTGCTCGTCGGCCAGCGCCCGGCGGATCTGATCGCGGCAGTAGCCCCGGTCGCGCTCATAGACGACCAGATCGACGAAATCGCCCGCCAGCACCTCGGCCGCGGTGCGCCCGGTGTAGCGCTCGATGACCTGGCTCACCCAGAAGAAGCGCCCGTCGCGGTCGACCCAGGCCTCGAGCGTCAGGCCGTCCGCCACCGCCACCTGAAAATGCTGGCCGATGCCCTCGGCCGGCAGCGGTGCGGGCGGGCCAGCAGGCGCAGGCGACGCCACCGGCGCGCCGTGCCGTGCCACGAGCGCAGCCTCGCATTCGGCGAGCCGGCGCCGCAGGAGCAGCACGTAAATGCCACCGCCCATCCCGAGCATGGCGGCAAGGCCGCTGCAGATCGAGACGACCGGCGAGGCGAATGCCTCGGGCAGCGCCGCCCACACGGGAGCGGCAGGCAGCAGGAGCGTCAGGCCGAGGCCTGCCAGCGGGCGGGCGCGGGGGGATGAAACCGATCGAAGGAGTCGGAAACTCACACAGTCACTTTCGCGGCAGCGCCGCTCACAGCGTTTTCATGAAAACCTTGGAACGGCGGCTCACGTCGTACATCTCGCGCTTCTGGCGCGGCAACTCCTCGGGTGGCGCCTGCCGGAAACCCCGCTCCCGGAACCAGTCGGACGTGCGGGTGGTGAGCACGAACAGCCGCTCGACGCCGATCGCCCGGGCCCGGGATTCCATGCGCTTGAGGAGCATCTCGCCCAGCCCGGCCCGGCGGTGCTCCGGCACCACCGCAACACACGCCATCTCGGCCGCGCGCTCGTCGATGAAGGGATACAGCGCCGCACAGCCCACCAGCACGCCGTCGTACTCGACGACGGTGAAGCGTTCGATCTCGGCCTCCAGGCGCTCGCGGCTGCGCCGCACGAGGGTGCCGTCGGCCTCCATCGGGGCGATCACCGCGCCCAGCGCACCCACGTCCTCGATGGTCGCCTCGCGCAGACGGAACAGCGGGTCGCGGGTTACCACCGTGCCGACGCCCAGCGGGGTGAAGAATTCGAGCAGCAGGCCGCCGTCCTTGTCCCGGTCGATCAGGTGGGCCCGGCCGACGCCCTTGCGCACCGCACGGATCGCGCAGGGCAGGTAGAGGTCGAGGTCTTCGGTCATCCCCTCGCCGGCCTTCAGCATGGACTCGGCGTCGTCGGCGGTGATCGCCTCGATCAGGCTGCCGGCCTTGTCGAGCAGCCCCGGCGCATCGCACAGGTAGATCAGCTTCTCGGCCTTCAGGGCGATGGCGACGGACTCGGCGACGGACTCCATGCTCAGGTTGAAGATTTCGCCGGCCGGCGAGACCCCCAGCGACGACATCAGCACCACGTTCTGCTGGTCAAGGTCGGCGGCGATTTCCTCGGCGATCACCTTGCGCACCGCGCCGGTGAAACCGTAATCGACGCCATCGACCACGCCCACCGGTTTGGCCACGACAAAGTTGCCGCCGGTCACGCGCATGTAGCTGCCGGCCATCGGGGTGTTGGGCAGGCCTTGCGAGAGCAGCGCCTCGACCTCGATGCGGGTCACCGCCACCGCTGCCTTGACGCATTCGAGGGCCGCCGCGTCGGTCACGCGCAGGCCGTTGTGGTAACGCGGCGTGAGCCCGCGGCGGGCGAGTTCGGCCTCGATCTGCGGACGCGCGCCATGCACCAGCACCAGGCGCACGCCCAGCGCGGCCAGCAGGTTGCAGTCATAGGCGAGCTTCTCGGCGAGCTGGCCGGCGGCCACCTCGCCACCAAAGCCCAGCACGAAGGTCTTGCCACGAAACGCGTGGATGAAGGGCGCAGCTGCCCGTACCCAGGCGACGAAGCGCTGGGAGAGATCATTGGGCGCAAGCGCCGGCGAGTTGTCGGGTGAATTCACGGAATGTTCCACAGCCAGGGGGGTGATCGGGCAATCCGTTTGTCCAGGTCAGTGTTTCAGGGCCGATTCGAGCTTATCGACCAGGACACGCAGAATCTTTACCCGCGCATAATATTTGTTGTCGGCCTCGACGAGGGTCCAGGCGGCGTTCTCGGTGCTGGTGCGGTCGATCATGTCGCACACCGCGGGCTCGTAGAGGGGCCACTTCTCGCGGTTGCGCCAGTCGTCCGGGGTGATCTTGTAGCGTTTGAAGGCTTCTTCTTCCCGCGCCTTGAAGCGCCGCAGCTGCTCCGCGTCGCTCACCGACAGCCAGAACTTCACGACGATGGCCCCGGCCGACACCAGCTGATCCTCGAAATCGTTGATCTCGGCGTAGGCGCGCATCCAGTCGGCCTCGGAGCAGAAGCCCTCGACCCGCTCCACCAGCACCCGTCCGTACCAGGAGCGGTCGAAGATCGCCACCTTGCCCTGCCGCGGCAGGCGCCGCCAGAAGCGCCACAGGTAGGGCTGGGCGCGCTCCTCGTCCGACGGCGCGGCGATCGGGATCACGTGATACTGGCGCGTGTCGAGCGCGGCGGTGACACGGCGGATCGCCCCGCCCTTGCCGGCGGCGTCCATGCCCTCGAAGACCAGCACCAGGCTGCGTTTCGCGAACTCCTCGCTGCGCACCGCCAGGGCCAGCCGGCCCTGGAGCTTCTCCAGCTGGCTCTCGTAATCCTTCTTGTCCATCGGCTGGTCGAGCACCAGCGCGTTGAGCAGGTTGCGCTCGTCCGGCGCGGCCACCAGCGGCGCGGCGGTCTGCCGCGTGCGGAAGCCCTTGCGGACGAACTCGATGCGCCGCTGCAGCCGCTCGAGGAGCGTCTTGCCCACGTGCACGGCCCGGTATTGAGGGTCGCTGCCATCGACGATCACCCACGGCGCGATGCCGGTGCTCGTGCGGCGGAGCACGTGCTCGGCCACCTCGCGGTAGCGGTCGTAGTGCTCGTAGATCTCCCAGTCGGCCTCGCGCACCCGCCAGCGGGTGTCCGGGTTGGCCTCAAGGGCCTTGAGGCGTTTCTTCTGCCCCGCCTGGGACAGGTGGAACCAGAACTTGATGAGCAGCACGCCCTCGGCGGCGAGCATCGCCTCGAAGCGGTTGAGCTCCGACAGACGCTGATCGAGATGCGCCTTCTTCATCCGCTTGAAGCTGCGCTCGTTGATGGGCTCGGAATACCAGTTGCCGAACAGAATGCCGATCTTGCCCTTGGCCGGCAGCGCCCGCCAGAAGCGCCACAGACGGGGCCGCTGGCGCTCCTCGTCGGTGGGCTGATCGAAGGCGTGCACCTCGATGTGTCGCGGGTCCATCCACTCATTGAGCAGATTCACCGTCTCGCCGCGACCGGCGCCGTCGATCCCGTTGATGAGGATCACCGCGGCGAAATCCTTGTGTTCGAGGAGATCGAACTGGGTGTTCAGCAGGTCGGTGCGCAGCTGCGGCTCGATCGTCGCGTACTCTTCCTTCGACAGCTTGTGGCCCAGCTCGGCTGACTCAAACATCAAGGTCTCCCGGAAAATCGCCCCACAGGGTTTGCATGGCCGCGATGGCCGCCAGGCCCGCGGTTTCGGTGCGCAGCACCCGCGGCCCGAGGGCCAGGGGCTCACAGCCGGCGCGATCGGCCAGGGCCAGTTCGGCCGGCGACCAGCCGCCCTCCGGCCCGATCAGGATCGCCACCGGCCCGGCCGGACGCGGCTTGCGGGCCAGCGCGCCCTCCGCCCCGGGGGCGAGGATCATCCGCGTGCCGGCAAAATCCTGAGCCAGGTACTTCGCCAGCGGCAGGATTTCGGCCACCTCCGGCACCCGGTTGCGGCCGGACTGCTCGCAGGCCGACACGGCGATCTGCTGCCAGTGGGCGCGGCGCTTGTCCGCCCGGTCGCCCGACAGCTTGAGCACCGAACGCTCGGCCGCCACCGGCTGGATCGCGGCAACGCCCAGCTCTACCGCCTTCTGCACGACCCAGTCCATCTTGTCGGCGCTCGCCAGGGCCTGCACCAGGGTGATCGCCAGCGGCGATTCCCGCTCGGCATTGAGCCGCGGGCCGAGCCGCGCCAGCGGCTGCTTGCCGAGGGCGACGAGGGTGGCCGCGCACTCACCGCCACGGCCGTCGAAGAGGGTCACCGCGTCACCCACCGCAAGGCGCAGCACGCGCTCGGCATGGTGGGCAACGGCCGCCGGCAGCGGCATGTCGGAATCGGGCACGAGGCCGTCGGGGCAAAAGAAGCGCGGGTTCATCATGCTATTATCCGCGTGCCTCCACGGGATTGAAACCAAACGAAGATCATGGTCAGTCTTACCACGCCCCTGTGCGATTTCGGCTGGTCCGCCCCGGACTTCGTACTGCCCGGTGTCGACGGCAAGCCCCACAGCCTTTCCAGTTGCCGCGGCCCCAAGGGGCTGCTGGTGATGTTCATCTGCAACCATTGCCCCTACGTGAAGGCCGTGCTGCCGCGCCTCGTGCGCGACTGCCGCGAGCTGGCCGGCCTAGGCATCGGCTGCGTGGCCATCATGTCCAACGATCCGGCCGACTACCCCGAGGACTCCCCGGAGAACATGCAGCGCATCGCCGCGGCCATGGATTTCCCCTTCCCCTACCTGATCGACGAGAGCCAGGCCGTCGCCAAGGCCTACGGCGCGGTGTGCACACCGGATTTCTTCGGCTTCGACGCCGGGCTCGGCCTGCAGTATCGCGGCCGCCTCGACGCCTCCGGCAAGAACCCCGCCCCCGAAGACGCCCGCCGCGAGCTTTTCGAGGCCATGCGCCAGGTGGCCGAAACCGGCCACGGCCCGGCCGAACAGACGCCCAGCATCGGCTGCTCCATCAAGTGGCGGGCCCCATGCTGAACGCCGCCCAACGCCTCGAACAGGCCCGCGCCCTGGCCGATCTCGTCCGCGAGATGGCCAAGGAAACCATCCTGCCCCGCTACCTCAGCGCCGTGCGCGAGCACAAGGCCGACGGCAGCGTGCTCACCGAAGCCGATCTGGCCTCCCAGGCTGCGCTGGTCGAACGCCTGCCCAGGCTCATCCCCGGCGCCGTGCTCGGCGAAGAGATGAGCGCCGAGGAGCAAGGACGTGTGTGGCACCTGGGCAAGGGCGGCCTGTGGGTCATCGACCCCATCGACGGCACCACCAACTTCGCCAACGGGATTCCCTTCTTCGGCGTGGCGGTGGCCTATCTTATCGACCACAAGACTCAGCTCGGGGTGGTCTACAACCCGATCACCGACGAAGCCTTCTACGCCGCCCGCGGCGCCGGCGCCTGGCTCAACGACGTGGCGCTGCCCCTGCGCAGCCCCGCCTCGCGCCTCAAGGACGCCGTCGCCGGCGTCGACTTCAAGCGCATCAGCCACCACCTGGGCGACGAGCTCGCGGTGCGCCCGCCGTATTACTCCCAACGCAACTTCGGCTCCAGCGCCCTCGAATGGTGCTACGTGGCCGCCGGCCGGCTCGACGTGTACATCCACGGCGGTCAGATGCTGTGGGACTACGCCGCCGGTCGCCTGATCCTCGACGAAGCCGGTGGTGCCTACAGCACCCTGGGCGGCACGCCGCTCACCGCCGGGCCGGCCATCAAGCGCTCGGTGATCGCCGCCGCCAGCCCCGCCCTGTTTGAAGAGTGGCGCGTGTGGCTGCACAGCCACGCGTGAGGCCCTCAGGAGACTCGGCACAGATATTGCTGAGCTAACCCCGCTCGCTCCGGAAAGTTGCTGGAGTGCTTTTGGAACAGTTCATGACCCCGTGGCCTGCTCCAAAAACACTCATTTTCTGGAGCAATCCATGTCCATGAAGCACCCCATCGTCGTGGTGACCGGCTCGTCCGGCTCCGGCACGACGACCGTGAAGCACACCTTCGAAGGCATCTTCTGGCGCGAGAAGGTCAACGCCGCGATCATCGAAGGCGACAGCTTCCACCGCTACACCCGCGACGAGATCCGCGAACTCATCATCGACGCCGAAAACAAGGGCCAGCGCGGGATCAGCCACTTCGGCCCCGAGGCCAACCTGCTCGAAGACCTCGAGCAGCTCTTCCGCACCTACGGCGAATCGGGCAGCGGCCGGCGCCGCCATTACCTCCATCACTCGGAAGAAGCCGCCCGCCGCGGCCTGAAGGTGGGCAGCTTCACGCCCTGGGAAGACATCCCGCCGGACACCGACTGTCTGTTCTACGAAGGCCTGCACGGCGCGGTGATCACCGACAAGGTGAACATCTGCCGCCACGCCGACCTGCTGATCGGCGTCGTTCCAATCACCAACCTGGAGTGGATACAAAAGATCCACCGGGACACGAAAACCCGCGGCTATTCCCTCGAAGCCGTGCAGGAGACCATCCTGCGGCGGATGCACGACTACGTGCATTACATCGTCCCGCAGTTCTCGCACACGCACATCAACTTCCAGCGGGTGCCGATGGTGGATACGTCGAACCCGTTCATCGCCCGCGACATCCCCACCGCCGACGAGTCGATGGTCATCATCCGCTTCCGCGATCCGCGGGGCGTGGATTTCCCCTACCTGCTGCGGATGGTGGACGGCAGCTTCATGTCCCGCGCCAACACCATCGTGGTGCCCGGCGGCAAGCTCGATCTGGCGATGCAGCTGATCCTCACCCCGCTGATCTGGAAGCTGATGGAACGCCGTCGCCAGTGGGTGTGACGCCAGCCTGAAACGACAACGGGGCAGCCGCGGCTGCCCCGTTGCATTTCCACGCCCGGCCTTATTTGACCGATGCGGTGAGGTTCTTGCCCTTGTCGGTCTGCTGGTCGTTCTGGAATTCGCCCTCCCAGCCTTCGCCGCTGGCCCAGGTCAGCCGCCCCTGGCCGTGCTTGCGGCCCATGTTCCAGGTGCCGTCGTAGCGGTTGCCGTTCTTCCAGGCGTAGCTGCCCTGGCCGTGGAACACCCCGCGCACGAAATCGCCGGTGTAGCGGTCACCGCTGGGGAAGATCTGGGTGCCGCGGCCATTGGGCTCGCCATCCTTTACAGCGCCCTCGTAGCGGTTGCCGCCGGCAAAGCGGATCACCCCGTAGCCGACGGCCTGGTCATCCACCCAGTCGCCCTCGTACCACTGGCCGCCCACCCACTCGAAGCGCCCCTTGCCGTGCTTGCGGCCATTGACCAGAGTACCCACGTAACGCTCGCCGTTGGTCCATTCGACGGTGCCGGTACCGCTCACCGCACCGGTCTGGCGCTCAAGCGTGAAGGCGCCGCGATACGTGGTGTCGCCCGCCACCAGCACCACTTCGCCCGGCGGAGCGGCCGGGGTCGGGGCGGCAGGTTTGTTCTCGGCCACCGGCGCAGGCTTGGGTGCCGGGGCCGGCGCTGGGGCGGCGGTCGTCGCCGCGGCTGCCGTGGCCGTCACCGCGGCAGCGGCCGGCAGCCTGGCGACCGCCGAGGCCGCCGGCTGGACGACCACCGGCGCCACCACCGGCTGATTGGTCACGATGGCCGGCGGCGGCGCCTTGCGGCTACCGTACAGGGCCATCGCGTTCTGGGGCAGCGGCGTGCCGCGCTCCCGGGAGATCGCGTCGGCGTTGGTGCGGGCGAGGCTCTGGGGGTTGCCACGGCACTGGATCACCGCGTCGCGCCAGGCCACCTCGGCCTTCACCGACAGCACGTCCTTCTCGGTGGCCGAAACGGCCTGCCCGGTGGTGCGCAGCTGCTGGGTCTGGTCGGTGGCGGCATCCCACAGGGGGCCGCAGTGCTCGGCGTTGTGGGCGTCGATCTGGGTCTGCTCGACCTTGCGCATGGCCTGGGTCTGGCGGGTGCCGGCGCATTTATCGGCGGCGCCTTCCCAGGCCAGCACGGCCTTGCTGTAGAGGGATGCGGCATCGTCCCAGCGCTTGTCCTTCCAGGCCACGCGGGCGTAATCGCCCAGCGACGTGGCGCTCTTCCAGGCAGCATCGCAGGCCGGGCCGGAGCTGAGCAGCTCGGCATTGGCCGCGCGGGCGCGCACCGTGGCCGCGAGGCTCTTCTCGGCTTTCTCCTTGTGGGGCGGATGGCACAGGTCGGCCGCCTCGCGCCACACATTTTCGGCGTCGGCCAGCAGGCGTTCGATCTGGGCCGGATCGCCCTTCTCGCCGCGGGCCGCGGCCACCTTGACCTCCAGGTCGAGGGCCTTGTCGAGGCGCGGCAGGCATTCGCTCTGGTGGCTCGACGCGGCCTCGGCCTGCCTGAGGAGCGCGGCGGCCTTGTCGCCCTGCTTGTTGGCCTGGGCCGCCACCGCCGGGCAGTTGGCGGCGATGCTCAGAAAGGCGCCGCTGGCTTCGGCAAGCAGGGGCTGGGCGTCTTTCCAGCGCTTGGCGGCGGCCACCTGCTGGCCGCGCTCGAAGGTCAGCTCGGCCTGCTGCATGGCGGCCGGGCAATCCAGCTGGGCGCCGGAGTCGTCGGGCATCGACGAGGCCGGCGGCGGCGTCTGGGCGACCGCCGCGGTGATGAGCGAACAGGCCAGGGCACCGCACAGATCAAGGATTCGCATCTTCTTCATGACTCATTCGTCGCCCGATTCGAGGGGCATTCTCAGCATTGCATCGATCAGGCCGGTCTGGCCAAGGCCCGACGGCGGCTTGATCTCCTCGCTGTCCGAGGCGAGCGCCATGCCGCCGATTTCGTCGGAGGCGCTGGGCAGATCGGAGAGCTTCAACGTAAACGCCTCCAGCGACGCACCCTTGAGGACGGCCGCGAGCATTTCTTCACGCTGGGTCTGGCGGGCGAGGTTCACGAACTTGGCCAGCCGCTCTTCATCCAGCACAAAGACGTTGCTGATGCGGTTCTGGTCGAGGAGCTTCTGATGCAGGCTTGCGCCGGCCAGCGGGTCGCCGCCAAGCTTGCCGATGCGGTCGTAAGCCCAGCGGTCGGCATCGTCGAAAGCCGTGGTGGCCACCCACGACAGGCTCGACACCGCCATGCCCATCCGCGCCATGAAGGTGTCCCGCAGCACATTGCCAGCCTGGCGGCCGACCGACTTCACCACTTCCTCACCAATCTTCTGGACGTAATCCTGGGCGGCCTGTTCGGCCAGCTTCCTGGCGGCCTCCTGCAGCGCCTGCTTGGCGACCGCTTCGGATGCCGACTTGGCGGCCGCCGCAGCCGCCGCCTGGGCTGCCTGGTTGGCCGCCACCTTGGCGGCCTGCGCCGCGGCGTTGAGGCCGGTGGCAAGGGACGCGATCTCGAACAGCGTGGAGACGATCTCCTTGCTGTAGTGGTAGGTCTTCATCCGCGCCCCACCCTCTTCCGACAGGCCCTGGGTCCACAGCACCATCCACAGGGCTTCATCGGGGGTGATCTGGGGGCCGAAGATCTCCAGCGGATGAATGCTCATCAGCCAGTGAAAATCCTGGTAGCCGGGCGTCACCGGCGGCGCCAGCCGGGCATAGCCACGGCACACCTGCAGGGGCTTGATGGTCACCGTCTTGCCGGCGGCCGTCCTGATGGGGAAAGGCTCGCCGTCGTCACGCAGTTCGGCGAGCTCGGCCAGCATCTTGTTGGCGTCGTTCTTCTTGTAGCCCTTGATCTCGACGATCTTGTCGCCGGGCGCAAGGCCGATGTCCGGCGCGGCGGCCACCACGGTGAGCCGCTCGTCCACCTGCAGCGCGCGCACCCACGCCACCCGGTCGTCCTCTTCCCACTCGTAGCTCGTCGCCACGCTGAAGGGCAGCTCCCACTGGTGGCTGCAGTCCGGGTCCTTGAGGGCCGCGGAGCGCACGATGGCCGGGCGCAGCGCGCGCTCGCCGTGGCCCAGGGCACGCAGGTTGCCGAGCAGCGTCTCATTGACCTTGCGGCCATCATCAACGGTGTATTTCATGCCGCCACAACCGCCCAGCAGCAGGGCGGCAAGGACGACGACGAGGGCGGTCCAGCGGGAGAGCAGACGCATCGGCGGGCGCGATGTAAGAAAATGTAAGGCGTCCGGGATTATGCCGGAGTTTTTCCATCCCGGCCGTGACGGGCCCAACAGGTGGATTCAAGCCGCCAAGGCTACCCAAGCCCCGGGAAATCAAAGATAATTGCGGTCTTTGCGCGCCGCTCTCCCCGGCCGAAGGTTCCCAGATGTCTTCTTCGCGTAATGTCAAGCCGCCCGTCTTCAACCCCCTGACTGGCGCGATTCGCGCGCTGGCCATGGACGCCGTCCAGAAGGCCAACTCCGGCCATCCTGGTGCCCCGATGGGCATGGCCGAGATCGCCGAAGTCCTGTGGCGCCGCCATCTGCGCCACAACCCGGCAAATCCCAAGTGGGCTGACCGCGACCGCTTCGTCCAGTCCAACGGCCACGGCTCGATGCTGATCTACGCCCTGCTGCACCTCACCGGCTACGATCTGTCGATCGACGACCTGAAGAACTTCCGCCAGCTGCACAGCCGCACCCCGGGCCACCCGGAAGTCGGCTACACCCCCGGCGTCGAGACCACCACCGGCCCGCTGGGCCAGGGCATCACCAACGCGGTCGGCATGGCGCTGGCCGAGAAGATCCTCGCCGCCGACTTCAACCGTCCCGGCCACGACATCGTCGATCACCACACCTACGTCTTCCTCGGCGACGGCTGCCTGATGGAAGGCGTCTCCCACGAAGCCTGTTCGCTCGCCGGCACCTGGGGCCTGGGCAAGCTGATCGCCTTCTACGACGACAACAACATCTCCATCGACGGCCACGTCGAGGGCTGGTTCACCGACGAAACCCCGAAGCGCTTCGAGGCCTACGGCTGGCACGTGGTGCGCGACGTCCAGGGCCACGACCCGGTCGCCATCGAGGCCGCCCTGAAGGCCGCCCAGGCCGAGACCGGCAAGCCGTCGCTGATCTGCTGCAAGACCATCATCGGCGCCGGCAGCCCCAACAAGCAGGACAGCCACGACGTCCACGGCGCCCCGCTGGGTGCCGCCGAGATCGAAGCCGCCCGCGCCTACATCGGCTGGAACCACCCGCCCTTCGAGATCCCGGCGGATGTTTACGAAGCCTGGGATGCCCGCGCCAAGGGCGCCGCTTTCGAGGCCGACTGGAACACCCGCTTCGCCGCCTACGCCGCCGAGTTCCCCGAACTCGCCGCCGAATTCACCCGCCGCATGGCCGGTGAGCTGCCCGCCGACTGGGCTGCCCACGTGGATGCAGTGCTCGCCAAGGTCACCGAAAAGGCCGAGACCATCGCCACCCGCAAGGCCAGCCAGAACAGTATCGAAGCCTTCGCGCCCAAGCTGCCCGAACTCCTCGGCGGCTCGGCCGACCTGGCCGGCTCCAACCTCACCCTGTGGTCCGGCGCCAAGGGCGTCTCCCGCAGCACCGGCGGCAACTACGTTTACTACGGCGTACGCGAGTTCGGCATGGCGGCCATCGCCAACGGCATCGCGCTGCACGGCGGCCTGATCCCCTACACCGCCACCTTCCTGATGTTCAGCGAATACGCCCGCAACGCCCTGCGCATGGCGGCGCTGATGAAGGTGCGCCAGATCTTCGTGTTCACCCACGACTCGATCGGCCTCGGCGAAGACGGCCCAACCCACCAGCCGGTCGAGCAGACTGCCTCCCTGCGCCTGATCCCCAACATGGACGTCTGGCGCCCCTGCGACACCACCGAATCGGCGGTCGCCTGGGCGGCGTCGATCGAACGCGCCACCGGCCCCAGCTCGCTGGCCTTCTCGCGCCAGAACCTGCCCTTCCAGCCGCGCAGCAGCCAGCAGGTGGCCGACATCCGCCGCGGCGGTTACGTGTTGTCCGAAGCGGGCACTGTGTCACAGCCGGTTTCGCCGCAAGCCGTTATCATAGCGACCGGCTCCGAGGTCGCCCTCGCGATGGCCGCCCAGAAGCAGCTCGCCGGCGAAGGCGTGGCCGTGCGCGTGGTGTCGATGCCCAGCACCAACGTCTTCGACCGCCAGGACGCCGCCTACCGCGCCGCCGTGCTGCCCAAGGGCCTGCCCCGCGTCGCCGTGGAAGCCGGCGTCACCGACGGCTGGCGCAAGTACGTGGGCCTCGAGGGCGAGGTCATCGGCCTCGACCGCTTCGGCGAATCGGCCCCGGCCGGCGAACTGTTCAAGTACTTCGGCATCACTGCCGAGGCAGTCGTCGCCGCCGTGAAGAAGGTGCTCGCCTGATCCAGGCGGGCCACAATACAGGCGCGGCGCCCCCGGGCGCCGCAAGCAACATGATTTCGGTTTCGTGTAATTAACTAGGGAGAAGGCTCGATGAGCATCAAAGTTGCCATCAATGGTTTCGGTCGTATCGGTCGCTGCACGCTGCGCGCCATTTACGAGCAAGGTCTGCAGAACGAATTCGAAGTGGTCGCCATCAACGCCTCCGGCGATCTGGCCACCAACGCCCACCTGCTCAAGTACGACACCACCCACGGCCGCTTTGCGACCTCCGTCGAAACCGAAGGCGACAACGTCATCATCATCGACGGCAAGAAGATCCCGTTCTACTCCACCAAGGATCCGAAGGGCGTCAACTGGGGTTCCCACGGCGTGGACGTGCTGCTCGAGTGCACCGGCGCCTACACCACCAAGGCCAAGGCCCAGGCGCTGCTCGACCAGGGCGCCAAGCGCGTGCTGATCTCCGCCCCGGGCGGTGACGACGTGGACACCACCATCGTCATGGGCGTCAACGAAGAAGCGCTGCGTGCCGACATGACCGTCGTCTCCAACGCCTCCTGCACCACCAACTGCCTGGCCCCGGTCGCCAAGATCCTGGCCGACAGCGTCGGCATCAAGCAGGGCCTGATGACCACCATCCACGCCTACACCAACGACCAGGTGACCGTGGACGTCCGTCACAAGGATCTGCGCCGCGCCCGCGCCGCCGCCGCCAACATCATCCCGACCAAGACCGGCGCCGCCAAGGCCGTCGGCCTGGTGCTGCCGCAGCTGGTTGGCAAGGTCGATGGCTTCGCCCTGCGCGTGCCGACCATCAACGTCTCGCTGGTGGATCTCACCTTCACCGCCGAGCGCGCCACCACCAAGGAAGAAATCAACGCGCTGATGACCGCCGCGGCCAACGGCCCGCTGAAGGGCATCCTGGCCGTCAACAACGAGCCGCTGGTGTCCTCCGACTTCAACCACACCACCGTCTCCTCCACCTTCGACGCCACCCAGACCCGCGTCATCAAGGGTGAAGACGGCTCCGTGCTGGTCAAGGTGCTGGCCTGGTACGACAACGAGTGGGGCTACTCCTGCCGCATGCTCGACGCGGCCCGCGCCTACGTCAACGCCAAGTAAGCCTGTTGTTTCGACGCCCCGCCTGCGCGGGGCGTTTTTCATTCCGAAGCCTCGAAGAACATCATCATGCAAGTCAAGAAACTCACCGATCTCGACGTCAAGGGCAAGCGTGTCTTCATCCGTGCCGACCTGAACGTGCCCCAGGACGACGCCGGCAACATCACCGAAGACACCCGCATCCGCGCCTCCATCCCGTCCATCAAGTACGCCGTCGAAGGCGGCGCCGCGGTCATGGTCACCTCCCACCTGGGGCGTCCGACCGAAGGCGAGCTGAAGGCCGACGACACCCTCGCGCCGGTCGCCGTGCGCCTGGGCCAGCTGCTGGGCAAGCCCGTTCGCCTGATCCAGAACTGGGTCGACGGTGGCTTCGAAGTCGCCGCCGGCGAAGTCGTGCTGCTCGAAAACTGCCGCTGCAACAAGGGCGAGAAGAAGGACAACGAAGAGCTCGCCAAGAAGATGGCCGCCCTGTGCGACATCTACGTGAACGACGCCTTCGGCACCGCCCACCGCGCCGAAGCCACCACCCACGGCATCGCCCGCTTCGCCCCCGTGGCCTGCGCCGGCATCCTGATGGGCGCCGAGATCGACGCGCTGGGCAAGGCCCTGGGCAACCCGGCCCGCCCGCTGGTCGCCATCGTCGGCGGCTCCAAGGTGTCGTCCAAGCTGACCATCCTCAAGTCGCTGGCCGACAAGGTGGACCAGCTGATCGTTGGCGGCGGCATCGCCAACACCTTCCTGCTGGCCTCCGGCAAGCGCATTGGCGAATCCCTGGCCGAGCCCGATCTGGTCAAGGAAGCCCACGCGATCATGGACATCATGAAGGAACGCGGCGCCGAAGTCCCCCTGCCGACCGACGTGGTGGTGGCCGACGAAGTCTCCGCCCTGGCCCGCGCCAACAAGATCTCCGTCGATGACGTGGCCGCCCACGACCGCATCCTCGACATCGGCCCGAAGAGCGCCGCGCGCCTGGGCGAGATCATCGCCAACGCCGGCACCATCGTCTGGAACGGCCCGGTCGGCGTGTTCGAGCTGCCCCAGTTCGCCGGCGGCACCAAGATGATGGCCTCCGCCATCGCCCACTCCGAAGCCTTCTCCATCGCTGGCGGCGGCGACACCCTGGCGGCCATCGCCAAGTTCCACATCGCCGACGACGTGGGCTACATTTCCACCGGCGGCGGCGCCTTCCTCGAGTTCCTCGAAGGCAAGACCCTGCCGGCCATCGCGGCCCTCGAAGAGCGCTACAAGGACTGATCCGGCCCTGCCGGCTCACCCTTTTCCAGACGGCCTTCGGGCCGTTTGGCATTTTTGGAGGCGTAACCCTACACAGGCGGGGCTTTCGTGCCGATAATCAGCTCATCGTCCTGCCAGCCTCGCCGTCGCCGACAACCCGGCGGGGTGCTACAACGTCCATGCCGATCCCGGTCAGTACCCTGATAGGTTCGCCCCGTCGACTCATCACCGCCATCGTGATGTTTGTCGCGCTGGACCTCAGCGTGCTGATGATCAACCTGTGGCTGGCCAACCAGATCGCCCAGGATGCTGTCGCGATCAACCTGGCCGGGCGCCAGCGGATGCTCTCCCAGCAGACCACCAAGGCGCTGCTCCTCACCACCCGCGCCACCACCCCGAACGAAGTCAACGCAGCAGCCCAGGAGGTGGACCTCGCCTTCGGGCTGTTCGAGCGCACCCTGTTGGCCTTCGCCGACGGCGGCCAGACCACCGGGGGCGACGATGCGCCGGTCACCCTGCAGGCCGTGGAGGGCGAGGCCGCCGAGGTCGTGGCCCGGGCCCGGACACTCATCACGCCAGTGCGTGGCTTGCTGCCCGCCGCAGCCACCGCACAGGAGGGGCGCGCCTATACCGCTGCGGCCGATTACATGGTGGGCAACAACCGGGAGATCCTGGCGCTGATGAACAGGCTCACCACCGCCCTCGAACACGACTCGGTGCGCCGCTCGCGGGATCTGCGGGCGATCCAGACCGGCGCCTTCGTGCTGGCGCTGGGCAATTTCCTGGTGATCGTGCTGGGGATGCTGCGCCGGCACCGGCAGATGGAGAAGGAGAGCGAACGCTGGCGCGAGATGGCCCGCCATGATCCGCTGACCGGCCTCGCCAACCGCAAGGCCTTCACCGAAACCGGGCTGGGCATCCTGGCCCGTGCGCGGGTCGACGGCTCGGCCGGCGCGGTGCTGGTGATCGACCTGGATGGCTTCAAGCCGATCAACGACCGCTTCGGTCACGCCACCGGCGACCAGGTGCTGGTGCAGCTGGCGGCACGCCTGGAATCCACCGCCCGCACCACCGATCTGGTGGCGCGTCTGGGGGGCGACGAGTTCGCGATCCTGTGCCCCAACCTCCACGACCCGGAGCACATCGGGCAGTTCTGCAACCGGCTGGTGGCGGCCATTGGCGACATTCCCGACGACATCTGCCCGGGCAACGCCCTCGGGGCCAGCATCGGCATCGCCACCTACCCGAAGGATGGTTACGACCTGCACCACATCCTCGGCCAGGCCGACCGGGCGATGTACGCCGCCAAGCAGGCCGGCGGGAGCCGCTGGAAGCTGGCCTGATACGCCCGATTACTGCTGGGCTTCGCGGCGGATCTTCCAGTCGCTGCCGTCCTTCACCCACTCTAGGCGCTTGCGGCCGGCGTCGCTGTAGTTGCCGGACTTGTAGCGCTGCTCGAAGGTGACCACCACCACATTGCCTTCCAGCTTGAAGCTGGGGGCATCCACCTGGACGCGGATGTCGCCCTTCTTGTCGAGCTTCACCCGGCGGTCGGCCTCCCAGGCGCTACGGGCGCGCTTGTCGGCGGGCACGAAGTCGGCGCCATAGAAAGCCAGATAGCGGTTGGTGTCCTTGGCTTCCCAGGCCTGCCGCCAGGATTCCAGCCGGCTCGCGACGGCCTTGGTCGCATCGGCATCGACTGCGGCCGGCTTCGCTGCCGGGGCTGGGGCCGCTGCCGGGGCCGGAGCAACGGCTGGCGCGGCCTTCGGGGCGCTCGCCACCACGGCCGGCGCGGGTGCCGGTGCGGGGGCCGCCACGACAGCCGCGGGCTTGACCGGCGCGGCCGGCGCGCTGGTGGTCGCGACGGTCTGGTTGGAACCGAGCATGGTGTGATGCTGGCGCAGGGTCAGGTTGCCGGGCTCCAGGGCCAGGCCCTTCTCGAAGGCCTGACGGGCGGCCTTCGAGTCGTTGCGGGCCAGGTACACCACACCCAGGGTGTCGTAGAGGCTGGCCCGGTTGCCGTCCTTGGCCACCGCACGTTCGGCGAGCTTGAGGGCTTCGTCCAGCTTCACCTTCTGGCTGGCCAGCACGAAGGCCAGATTGTTCATGATGCGCACATCTTCGGGGTCGATCTTCAGGGCTTCCCGGTAGGCGGCTTCGGCCTCGGGCAGGCGCTTCATCTTTTCAAACGCGATGCCGCGCAGGGCGTGGGGGTAGGCGCTCCTGGGCGCCAGCGCGCTGGCGCGGGTATAGGCGTCGATGGCCTGGTCGCCCTTGCCGAGGGCCAGGAGGGCGTCGCCGCGGCCGATCATGGCGCCGGCAAAATCCTTGCGCAGCGTGAGCGCCTTGTCGAAGGCGGCGAGCGCCCGGTCGGCCTGACTCAGGCGCAGGGCCACGAGGCCCTGGGCGTGGAGCGCGAAGGGGTTGTTCGGATCACGGCGGACGGCCTCGTCGAGCACCCGGGAGGCTTCCTCGATCTTGCCGTCGGCCGACAGGGCGAGGCCGAGCCCCAGGTGGGCGGCGGCCATCTCGGGGTGCTGCTTGAGCACGTCCCGCAGCACCGCGGCGGCCTGGGCCGGCTTCTTGAGTTTTTCAAGGTACAGCGCGGCAAGATCCAGCTTGAGCTGCACGAGGCCGGGCTGGCCGGCAATCGCGGCGCGGTAGCTCTCCTCCGCCTCGGTCGTCAGGCCGAGCTCCACCAGCAGCTTGGCCTGGGCCTGCAGCACATTGGCCTGACCGGGCGCCATGGCCACGGCGCTGCTCATCCAGTCCCGGGCCAGCTTCGACTTGCCTGCTGCGTGGGTTGCAGCAGCCAGCCCGAGCATGGCCTCGACGGAGCGGGGATTGAGCTTGTAAGCGTCGCCGAAATATTTTTCGGCCTGCTCGAACTGACGGGCGGCGAGTGCCTGCTGCCCCTTGTTGAGCGCCTCGAGATCGGACCGGCCGGGGGCTGCCGTGAGCGGGTTCTGGGGCGTGGTGAGGAGCACTTCGGCGCTGGCGGTAGCCGCCAGCATGGCCAGGCCTGCACCAGTCAGAACGGCAGAGAGGGAACGGGTTCGATACATGACAACCTCGGGTGCGAATGGCGGGGTGCGGAACCGGATATTCACGGTTCACGGACGTTCGGCAGACGATAGCCGAGGCCCGCGTCCCGGACGAATGCATACGTCACGGCCTGCAGCAGGCCACGCCGACTGTTTGGGGACGATCGAGATTTAATTGGTGACAGCGGCGGGTCGATGCCTCCCGGCTGCTGCCAGAAAAGGCGAAAAGGGGGCGAGCCCCCTTTTCGCGATACCGTTACCGGCCCTGCTTCGGCGAGGTGACGCGGCAAGCCCGCACCACCTCGGCCCGCAATCAGGACTTGCGGCGACGGACGAGCGACAGACCGGCCAGGCCCAGGGCGCCCAGGGCCATGCTGGTGGGCTCAGGGATCTTGGCTTCGATGATGTCCTGGCTCAGGGCGTTGCCCCAGTTGGTCAGCTTGTAGCTGGCGGTGGCGGGGTCACCATCAGCCAGGGCGGTCAGGTAGATCCAGGCCTGGTCGAGGGCTTCGCTCTCGGTCACGGAGCCGGTCTTGCCAGCCCAGTTCTGCAGGGCGCCACCGAACAGGTCGCCGTCATCCAGGGCTTCCCACAGGGCGATCTGGAAACCAGCAACTTCAACGGCGCTGGTCGGGTTCACCAGGCTGAAGCTCTGGTTGTAAAGGGTCTGCACGGCAGCCGGCACGGCGCCGGAGGGGCTGAACTCGAGGCCGGTGGTCACGGCATCGACGGACACGCCCTGCAGCAGCTCCGAGCAGAAGGCCAGGAAGGAGCCGCCAGTGGTCTGGTTGGCGACGTTGAAGACGCCGGTTTCGACGCTCTTCGACAGGCCGGAGACGTCCACCGTGAAGGCCAGCAGGGTGTTCACGTCCTGGTCCAGCAGCAGGGAGTCGGCGTGGGCGGAAGCGCTGGCCATCAGGCCGGCGGCGGCAAAGGCCAGGGCAGCCTTCTTCATGTTGGAGATTTGCATCATTTACTCGCTCCTACGTTAAAAAAGTGATTTCGGGTATTGCTTGATTCAGGTGCCTGGCCGGCCGGGCGAACCCGGCCGGGGCCAAGCGTTTTTTAGGCTGCTGCCAGGGCGAACTGCTGCTCTTCGTAGAGGTGGCTGAGCTGGCTCAGGGCAGCCACGGCGCTGTCGCTGACAGTCACCGGGGCAGCCACTTCACCCACCGCCACGGAAGCACCCAGCACCTCGTCGAGGCTGACATCGTTGCTCAGCAGCTCGGAGATGGTCGGCAGGGTGATCCCGGCCTGGGCGGCTTCGGCGGCATCGACGTTGAAATACACGTCAGTCATGTCCACCGAGCTGCCGTCAGCCAGGGTCGCGGTGCTGCGCTCGAGGTGCAGGTTGCCCTGCTCATCGACCGCCGGCAGGGCGAAGTACGAAACCGCCATGCTGGCCACACCGGCTTCCGACAGGCTCATCAGCTCGCCGGCGTCGGTCTGCTGATTGCTGTTGGCGTCACGCCACACGGAGAGGCTGGCAAAGGCCGCATCGCCGGCATCGACCACACCGTCACCGTTGCTGTCGAAGGACGCCAGCTTGGCGAAGCCCTGACCGGCACCGTTGCCGCCGAACAGCTCGTTGATGCCGTCAATCACACCGTTGCCGTTGGCGTCGATCGCCAGGAAGGCATCGCCGCTGGACAGCCAGCCGGAGCTGACGGCCACGCCGGTACCAAACAGGTCGAAGGTGCCATTGGCGTTTTCACGGCTGATCGTCTGGATGCCGTTACCGTCCAGGTCGATCACGATCGGGCACACACCAGCGTCGCGGCTGCTGTCGTACTGGCCCGACACCAGGGTGAACTTGTCGGTGTTGCCCTGGTTGTAGTACGTCGAGGACACACGGGCGACATCGCTGTCGGTGGTGTCGTAGGCGTTGCTGCCGACGTCCTTCGTGGTCCATTGGTAGCCAGTGGAGGACACGTTCTGGGTCTTGGCATTGCCCCACCAATCGTACGAACCGGTGTAGTAGTAGGCGTTGCTCTTGTCGAACTGCAGGCTGTACTGACCCGGATCCAGGTTGCTGAACTTGTAGCACCCGGCGGAATCGGTGGTCGTGGTGGCAATCACGGCACCTGCGGCGTTCAGCAGCTTGACCGTGACGTTGGCCACACCGCACTCACCGCTGTCCTGGATGCCGTCGCTGTCGCTGTCCAGCCAGACCTTGTCGCCAACGCTGGCCTTGCGATACAGGCCGGCATCCGCCTTCAGGAGGGACTGGCCCGCCGCCAGGGCGATGGTGCCGGTGTAGCCGGAGGCATTGACGGCGCTATCGGTGCCGTTCCAGCCGGCCTGATCCTGCTTGGTCACGTAGTAACCGGTCGGGGTCACCACCTGAACCTTGTAGTCACCGGCGGCGAGGTTGCTGAACAGGTAGTTGCCGCTCGCGTCGGTCGTGGCGGTGGCCACCACGGAGCCGGCGCTGTTGAGCAGCTTGACGGTCACGCCCTTGATGCCGGCTTCGCCGGAATCCTGGATACCGTTGAAGTTCTTGTCCTCCCACACCCGGTCACCAATGCTGGCCGCGGCGGCTGCGGGCTTGTAGAAGCCGGCATCGACGGTCAGGTTGTTGCTGCCCTGGGTCAGGGTGTAGAGCCCGGTGGTACCCGTCGAGTCGATGTCACTGTCGGTGGCATCGTTGCCGCCAGCATCCTTGGAGGTGATGGCGTAGCCGTTGGGGGTGACGACCTGGATCTTGTAGTCGCCCGCCGCCAGCTTCGAGAACAGGTAGCTACCCGTCGAGTCGGTCGTGGTGGTGGCAACCACCGAACCGGCACCGTTGAGCAGCTTGACGGTCACGCCGGCAATACCGGCTTCGCCCGCGTCCTGCACGCCGTTCTTGTTGGTGTCTTCCCACACCTTGTCGCCGATGGAGACGTCGGTGGCGCAGAAGGCGCTCGGGGTGCTGACCACGACTTGCTGGAGCTTGAAGTAGTCGTCGGTCTGGCCCGGGTTGGCCGCCACGATCAGCACGTTACCCGCCACGCCGCCGGCATTGAGCTCGGCCCAGCGGGCAGAGGTCAGGGTGCTGGCGCTTACCTCGGTGAAGCCCATGCTGGTGAGCACGGCGTCGCTGAGGGTGATGTGGCTGTCGAACGCGCCATTGACGGTGCCGATCCACACCTTGGCATCGCTGTCGCCGACCACGTAGCCCAGGTAGGCCTTGTCCACCACCACGGTCTGGGAGAACTCGAACAGCACGTAGTTGTCGCGGGTGCCGTTGTTGTCCACCGTGTGGGTGTTGCCGGAGCCGGTGCCTTCGCTGCTGTCGGTCACACCCAGGCCACCGCCGTAGGCGCCGAGGTAGGCCTTGGCCCACGCACCGGTCGTCTTGTCACGGCTGAAGGCACTGGCGTTCACCGAGATGCCGTTGTTGCTGTAGCACAGGAGGTTGCCATCGGTGCCGTCGGTCGCGGTGTTGCCGGTGAAGTCGAAGCACGCGGTGACGGGCTTGACGGTCAGGCCGGCGTCCCAGGTCAGATCGTTCTCACCGGATTCGAGGGTGGTCTGGATGGTGGTGCCAACCGTACCGCCGCCGTTGATGGTGACCAGACTGACGTTGTCGATGATGCCGCCAACGCTGTCGTCGTCGCCCGCTTGCTCACGGAACTCCAGGCGGCTGCTGGCATCGGCCGCAGTCACGGTGAAGGTGTACTTGGTGAGCGCGGTCGAGGTCGGATCGATGGTGGCGATCTTCACCCCTTCCCAGAACACTTCCACGGTGTTGGTGGAAGCAGCGTAGCCGGCACGCTGGGCCACATCGACGGAGAGCTGGTAGCTCTGGCCGGCGACGGTGGTGATGTCCTGATAGACGCCGGTGACCGTGTTGGTCTTGTTGGCATCCAGTTCGAGCACCATGGCACCGGTAACGGCGGAGACGCCGTAGGCACCCGCGGTGTTCACCTCGATGTAGTCACCATTGCCGCACCAGCCGGTCGTGCCGTTCTCGAAGCTGCCGTTGGTGATGAGGTTGGTGGTGCCGATGACGGTGGTGCCACCGACGTCGGAATCCACCGCGTCGTTGCTGCCGACATCCTTGGTCGTGAAGGTGTAGCCGGTGGGGGCCACGAACTGCACGGAGTAGGTGCCCGGCATCAGGTCCTTGAAGACGTAGTTGCCGTTGATGTCGGTCAGGGTGGTGGCCACAACAGCGCCAGCCGCGTTGAGCAGCTTGACGGTGATGCCCGGCACGCCGGATTCGGTGGCGTCCTGGATACCGTTGTTGTTGCAGTCAGCCCAGACCTTGTCACCGATGGAAGCCTTCTGGTACAGGCCCGCATCCCACGACAGATCGTTCTCGTTGGCCGAGAGGGTCGTCGTGATGGTCTTGCCGGTGGTCGGATCAAAGTCGCTGTCGGTGGCGTCGTTGCCGCCCTGGTCCTTGGCGCTGATGAAGTAGCCAGTCGGCGCCACCACCTGGGCCGAGTAGTCACCCGGGGTCAGGTTGGTGAAGAGGTAGTTGCCGTTGGCGTCGGTGGTGGTGGTCGCAACCACGGAACCGGCGCTGTTGAGCAGCTTCACGGTGACACCGGAGAGACCGGCTTCGCCCGCGTCCTGAACACCGTTGGCGTTCTTGTCCAGCCACACCTTGTCGCCGTAAGAGGCGGCCACGACCGGAGCAACCAGGCCAGCGTCCCAGCTCAGGTCGTTTTCACCCGAGTCGAGGGTCGTCAGCACGGTCTTGCCGGTAGTCGCATCCACGTCGCTGTCGGTCAGGTCGGTGGCCGAGGCGGAATCCTTCGTGGTGAAGGTGTAGCCGGTCGGCGCCACAACCTGGACGGCGTAGCTGCCCGGGATGAGGTTGCTGAACAGGTAGTTGCCCGAGGCGTCGGTCGTCGCCGTGGCGACCACGTTGCCGAGGGCATCCAGCAGCTTGACGGTCACGCCGGAAACACCGGCTTCGCCCGAGTCCTGCACGCCGTTCTTGTTGCTGTCGAGCCAGACCTTGTCACCCAGCGAGGCGGTCTTGTAGATGCCCGCATCCCAGGAGAGGTCGGTTTCGCCGGCGCTGAGGGTGGTGTTGATGGTCTTGCCGGTGGTCGGATCGATGTCGCTGTCGGTGGCGTCGTTGCCACCCTGATCCTTGCCGGTCACCACGTAGCCAGCCGGCGCCGTCACCTGGATCGCGTAGTCGCCCGGGGCGAGGCTGCTGAACAGGTAGTTGCCGTTGGCGTCGGTGGCGGTGGTGGAGACTACGTTGCCGGTGCTGTCGAGCAGCTTCACGGTCACGCCGGAAACACCGGCTTCGCCCGCGTCCTGCACGCCGTTGGCGTTGGTGTCGAGCCACACCTTGTCACCGATGGCGGCGGTGCGCTCATCGACGAAGTCGTTGCCGGTGCTGGACTGGCCCGGGGTCAGCGTCACGGAGATGCTGTTGGGGTTGCCACCATCCTTGTCGCCAACATCGGTGTAACCCGGCTTGTTGGTTTCGACCACGTTGTACGTACCTGCCGGCACACCGGTGAAGGTGTAGTTGCCATTCACGTCGGTGGTGGTGGTGGCAACAACCAGGCCGGTGGTGGCGTTGATCAGGGCAACGGTGACGCCAGCGATCGGGGTGTCGCCGGTGTTGTTGTTGTCGTTGTCTTCGCGCACGGTGCCGCTGATGGCGCCCGGCAGACGTTCGTCAACAAAGTTGTTGCCGCTGTTGGTGCTGCCCGGGGTGACGGTGACCGCGATGCTGTTCAGGTCGCCGCCGTCCTTGTCGGACACGTCGGTGTAGCCCGGCTTGTTGGTCTCTTGCACCACGTAGTTGCCCGGGGGCACGCCGTTGAAGCTGTAGTTGCCGCTGGCGTCAGTGGTGGTGGTGGAGATGACGGTGCCGCTGACCGGGTCCTTGAGCACCACGGTGACGCCCGCCAGCGGGGTGTCGCCGACGTTGTCGTTGTTGGTGTCTTCGAGCACGGTGCCGGTGATGGCGCCCGGGCTGGCGATGATGCCGGCGTCCCAGGTGCGATCGGACTCGCCGGAGTCGAGCACGGTCTGGATGGTCTTGCCGGTGGTGGTGTCGGCGTCGCTGTCGGCGCTGTCGGCGCCCACGTCCTTGGTGGTGAAGGCGTAGCCGGCCGGCAGGGTGGTCTTGTCGAACTGGACCGAGTAGGTGCCCGGCTTGAGGTTCGAGAACAGGTAGTTGCCGGAAGCGTCGGTGGTGGTGCTGGTCACCGCGTTGCCGGCGGCGTCGAGCAGGGTCACCTTGACGCCGGTGACGCCGGCTTCGCCCGCGTCCTGCACGCCGTTGCTGTTGCTGTCGAGCCAGACCTTGTCGCCCAGTTCGGCCAGCTTGTAGAGGCCGGCGTCGAGGGTCGGGTTGTTCTGACCGGAGACGAGGGTGACGTTACCGGACTGGCCGGCGCTGTTCACATCGGAGTCGGTGGTGTCGTTGCCGCCCTGGTCCTGACCGGTGACCACATAGCCTGCCGGGGCCTGCACGGCGACCGAGTAGGTGCCGGGGGTCACGGTGAAGCTGTAGTTGCCGTTGGTGTCAGTGGTGGTGGTGCTGATCGGGGTGCCGGTGGCGTCCTTCAGCACGACGGTGACGCCAGCGATGCCGGCTTCGCCCGCGTCCTGCACGCCGTTGGCGTTGGTGTCTTCCCAGACCTTGTCGCCCAGGGTGGCGAGGCCGGGGGACGGCACGTTGAAGGTGATGGTGTTCGGGGTCGCGTCAAGATCGACGCCGCCGCAATCGGGGTCGATGCCGCCGTCGTCACGAACCTGGAAGGTGAGGCCGAAGTCACCGCCGGCAGAAGCCGGGGCAACGTAGGTGAGGTGGCCGGCGTCGATCTCGGAGGCCAGGATTTCCTGGCCGGCGGTTACGGCGACGCCGTTCAGCAGCAGCGCGCCGCTGGCGGGCACAGCGTTCACGACGACGGACTTGAAGGCGTTGCCGTCGATCGGATCGGTGAAGCCGAAATCGGCAAGACCCAGCACATAGACGTCGCCATTGGCGACGGTGACGGATTCGTCGGCACCAGAGGGTGCGTCATTCACCGGCGTCACGTTGACCGTCACGTCGAGCGTGAAGGTGTTGCCGGTGCTGTCGTAGCCAAGCACGCGAATGAGCTTGGCGCCGTTGAAATTCGGGATGGCGGACGCGTCGAGCGTCAGGGTGTCCTTGTCGACGGCGGTGAAGAAACCCGCGGTGAACAGCACCCACTTGGCGCCGTCATAGACGTAGAGCTTGATCTTGGCGGGATCGACTGCGCTGTAGCCGGGATCAGCCTGCTTGAGCAGGTCGAACAACTCGAAATTTTGACTGGTGTCTTCGCAGACTGAGACGCTGGTTACGTAACTCGTATTTGACATGAACGATCTCCACTTTTCTGTTTTGGATACCGCCGAAGCCGGAACTGGCCCACGACGAGTCGAGAAAATCGGAGATCAAACTGCAATTTACGGGCCACCTCGACGCGATTATTTGTCAAAAACACTAAATATCGTTCATCTCAATGGCTTATCGAATCCTTTCGCCATTTTTACATCTGCAAAAAATCACAAACCACTAAGCCCTGTAAAAAAATCCGACAAGCCCACTTGAAACAAAGCGTCGCAGGAAACCGGATGCAACCATGATGAAACCCTGAAACACGCCCTAAAAAAGCAACCAAGCAACTGTTTTAAAACGATTAATGCACGACGAAAAGACACCCCGGCAAACCTCAAAGGACATCGCGCACCTCGCAACCGGGGCCGTAAAAGGTCGGAAAAATCCCGACATGAACTATTCCACGCACCGCACCCAATCAACGCTGGTCATTTAACTCAATATGAAATTTTTATCCGACCACCCTCGGGAGCGCCAGAACACTGCCCACAAAAACATAGCAATCGTCAAATTCAGTCAATTTGCCTAATCCCGCCCATACCAAAGACAGGAAATTTGTCACAAACAACCCGGCGTGAATTTTGCAAAACGAATACTCGTGACTTTTTAACATTTGCCATATGGCACCTTATGGCACCATCGCCACCTGACCGTTGCCACGGCGCCTCGAAAGCCGTGCGCAACCTTGGGAAAGCCTGCTGCCCCAGCCCCGGTCGGCCCCTCTTCCGCCGATCCGGACGGCAGCCCCAGACGCCCTATTGAGAACCCAGCCCATGCGCGAATCCCCTTCTTCAACACCCGGCGCAGCTTCGGTCGACGGGGTCATCGACCAGTTGCAGTTTCTGGCCCACTTCTTTGGAAAACGCGCCGATCCGATGCAGCTGCTGGCCGATACGCCGGTGGTGGATGGCTGCATCACCGAAGCCCAGATGCACGAGTGCGCCCGTCGCGGCGGCCTGTCGCTGAGCCGCGCAAAGAAGGGCGTGCCGGAATTCAAGCCGTCGGAGCTGCCGGCGATGGTGTTCAGTGCCGAAGGGGGCGATCCGCTGGTGCTGCTGCGCCGCGATGGCGACACCTTCGAATGCGTGCAGGCGGGCATCCAGGGCACCGTCAAGCTAGGGCTCGAGCAGGTGGTGGCCGAACACCCGGGCGCCGCCTGGTTCGTGCGGCCGATGGTGTTCTTCGACACCCGCAGCCTGCTCTACCACCTGCCCCGCCCGCGCCGCTGGTTCTGGGACACCCTGCTGGCCAACAAGCCGATCTACGGCTGGGCGCTGCTGGCCACGGTGCTGACCAACGTCTTCGCGGCGGTGATCCCGTTCTACACGATGTCGGTGTACGACCGCGTGGTGCCCAACAACGCGCTGGACAGCCTGTGGGTGCTCACCGGCGCGGTGGTGGTGGTGGCCCTGTTCGACCTGGTCATCAAGATGCTGCGCAGCTACCTGCTCGAATCCGCCGCCCGCAAGGCCGACGTGGCCATGTCATCCCACGTGTTCGCCCAGGCACTGCGCCTGCGCGCGGCGGCCCGCCCGGCCTCTGGCGGGGTGCTCGCCAACATCGTGCGGGATTTCGAATCGGTGCGTGAGTTCGTCACCTCATCCACCCTCACGGTGCTGGGCGACGTGCCCTTCATGCTGTTCTTCCTGGTGCTGATCGGGATCATCGGCCACTGGCTGGTGCTGGTGCCGCTGCTCCTGATCCCGGTGACGATCTTCGTGTCGTTCATGATCCGCAAGCCGCTCACCCGCATCCTCGGCGCCAACATGCAGGAATCGGCCCAGCGCACCGCCCACCTCTTTGAAGTGATGAACGGGGTCGACACCATCAAGACCCTCGGCGCCGAAGCCTGGGCCCGCCGCCAGTGGGAGATGCTGACCGTCAAGATCTCCGAGAACTCGGTGCAGATGCGCGAGTGGACGTCCTTCGGCACCTACATGTCTCTGCTGGTCACCAACCTGGATTCGATCCTGCTGGTAATGTTCGGCGCGCTGATGATCAGCTCCGGCGACCTGACCATGGGCCAGCTCATCGCGTGCTCGATGCTCGCCACCCGCGCCATCACCCCGGCCACCCAGATCGCCGCGCTCATCGTGCGCTACGAGCAGACCCGCCAGGCCATCGACGCCCTCGACAAGATCATGGAGGCGCCCACCGACGAGACCACCGACAGCCTGCACCTGCCGCGCATGTCGGGCCGCATCGACTTCCGCGACGCCCACTTCGCCTACCCCAACTCGGCGCCGCTGCTGAAGGGCCTCAACCTCACCATCCGTCCGGGCGAGAAGGTCGGCTTCATCGGCCGCATCGGCTCCGGCAAGAGCACCCTGTTCAAGCTGCTCCTCAACCTCTACAGCCCCGACCAGGGCGCGGTGATGGTGGATGGCATGGCGGTAAACCAACTCGAACCCCAGAGCCTGCGCCGCCAGGTGGGCTACGTACCCCAGGACGTGGTGCTGTTCCACGGCGACATCCGCGAGAACATCCTCCTCGGCAGCGCCCAGGTGAGCGACGCCGACATGCTCGAAGCCCTGCGCCTGTCGTGCCTGGACGAAACCCTCGCCCAGATGCCCAACGGCCTCGGCACCCAGGTTGGCGAGCGGGGCGAACGCCTCTCCGGCGGCCAGCGTCAGGCGGTGTCCATCGCCCGCGCCCTGGTCCAGCAGCCGCGCATGCTGCTCCTCGACGAGCCCTCCAGCATGATGGACCCGGCCACCGAAGCCCGCCTGATCGAGAACCTGCGCAACATCAAGGGCACCACCATGCTCCTGGTCACCCACCGCACGGCCATGCTGCCGCTGGTGGATCGGCTGGTGGTGCTCGACCAGGGCCGGGTTGTCCTCGACGGCCCCCGCAATGAAGTCCTTCGCAAACTGCAGGGCGGGCCGGCACCGGTCGCCCCCCGGGAGGCCGCAGCATGAAACTCGCTTTCCAGTCCGCCCAGCCCCGCATCGAGGCAGAACCCATCAGCAGCCATCCGGATTTCGACCGCGGCCCCCGCAAGGCCGTGATGATCCTGCTCGGCACCACGGCCGCCTTCTTCGTGATCTTCTTTGCGTGGATGAGCTTTGCGCCCCTCGACATCTCGGTGAATGCCGTCGGCACGGTGGTGCCCTCCAGCCGCCTGCAGCAGATCCAGAGCATGGAAGGCGGCATCCTCCAGGCGCTCAACGTGCGTGAAGGTGCGGTGGTCAAGAAGGGCGACGTGCTCGCCATCGTCCAGAACCTGCAGTTCAACGCCGAACAGGGCGAAGCCCAGCAAGGCCTGTGGGGCGCCCAGGCGGCCATCGCACGCCTCGACGCCGAAGCCCGCAACGCCGCGCCGAACTTCCCGCCCGACCTCGAGAAGAACGCGCCGGATCTCGTCCGCGAACAGCGCAACCTGTGGCAGACCCGCCGCCAGGAGCGCGAGAACACCCTCGAAACGCTCTCCCGCCAGGTCACCCAGCGTCAGCAGGAGCTGGCCGAAGCCCGTGCCCGCCACCAGGCCATCAGCGAATCCATCGGCCCGGCCCGGGAAACCCTGGCCATCGAGGAGCGCCTCGCTGCCAACGGCGCCGGCGCCAAGGCCGACCTGCTGAACGCCCAGCAGCGCTACTCCAGCCAGAAGGGCGAACTGGAAACCACCCGCATCGCCATCGGCCGCATCCAGGCCGCGGTGGCCGAAGCCCAGGCCCGCCTGTCGGAGACCCGCTCCCGCTTCTTCGCCGAGATCAGCAAGGAGAAATCCGAAGCCGAACTGCGCGCTGCCCAGATCAGCGAGCAGCTCACCGGCCGCAACGACCGCGTCGCCCGCCGCGAGATGCGCGCCCCGATGGACGGCGTGGTCAATCGCCTGCTCGTCAACACCGTGGGCGGCGTGGTGAAGGCCGGCGAGACCATCATGGAAGTCGTGCCCGCCGAAGACCGCCTGCTCATCACCGCCAAGGTCAAGCCGTCCGACATCGCCTTCCTCAAGCCCGGCCAGGATGCCCGCATCCGGGTGACCGCCTACGATTCGTCGATCTTCGGCTCGCTGCCCGGCAAGGTCGTGCGCGTGGGCGCCGACGCGGTGGTCGATGGCGAGAAGAAGGAAACCTACTTCGAAGTCCTCCTCGAAGCCGAAAAGAACTACCTCGGCGACCCTGCGGAGCACCTCACCATCTCCCCGGGCATGGCCGCCGACGCCAGCATCCAGACCGGCAAGCGCACGATGATGGAATACATGCTGAAGCCCATCGTCAAGACCCTCGACAAATCCCTGCGCGAACGCTGATGAGCCCGAACCCGAACGCCCGCCCCCACCGCCGCACCCGTCTCGCCGCCATCCTGGCCACCCTCGGCCTGGGCCTTGCCGCCGGCATCGCCCACGCCGAACCGCTGCCGGCGGTGGTGGACAAGGTGCTCCTGCAGCAGCCCAGCGTGCGCTCCGCCCAGGCGCTGCTGCGCGCCGCCGAAGCCCAGGTCGTGCAGGTGCGCTCCGACTTCCTGCCCAGCGTCGGCCTCAGCTACCGCAACTCCGATTCCCGCGACGAGACCCTCGGCACGCCCATCGACCGCAACGTCCGGCGTACCGACGCCACCGTGCGCTGGAACATCTTCAACGGCGCCACCGACACCAACCGGCTGCGCGCCGCCGGCTTTACCCGCGACGCCGCCGACGCCGACCTGGACAACGTGCTCGAGCAGGTCGCCTACGAGATCACCGAGAACTACAGCGACGTGGTGCGCCTGCGCCAGCTCATCACCAGCCTGCAGGCCACCATCGCCAGCCAGGAGCGGGTCGAGGCCAACGTCGCCCACCGGGTGGACGCCGGCCGCATCGCGTCGTCCGAGCTCGACCTGATGCGCGTGCGCCTGATCCAGAACCGCACCCTGCTGGGCCAGCTGCGCGCCCAGCTCGGCACCGCCGAGTACCGCTACCGCCTGCTCACCGGCGAAGCGCCCGACAGCCTCGTCGCCCCGTCGATCCTGCCGGCCCCGGCCCTCGCTGGCGCCGACCCGGTGGACGCCCTGGTCGAGCGCATCCACGAACGCAACCCGCGCCTGCGCGCCGCACTCCAGCGCACCGCCGCCCGCCAGGCCGACGTGGGCGCAGCCCGCGGCCTGTTCTTCCCGTCGGTGGATCTGTCTTACAGCAAGCGCCTCGACAACACCACGATCCCCGTCCCCACGGCCGACACCCAGCGCGCCGCACAGCTGGGCGTGAACCTCGACATCCCCCTCGGTGGCAAGAACATCGGCCGCCACACCGAGGCCGTCGAGCGCCACCAGGCCGCCCAGGCCGACGCCGACGACCTGATGATGAAGGTCTCGAAGGACATCACGGATCTGTACCGCCAATACACCGAAGCCCGCGGCATCGCGCCCCAGCTCGAACAGCGCGTCGCCGCCGCCCAGCGGGTGGCCGGGGCTTACGAGCTGCACTTCGAGGCCGGCCGGCGCTCGCTCAACGACCTCTCCATCGCCCAGGGCGACCTCTTCGACGCCCAGCGCAACCTGGTGGACAACCGCGCCCAGCAGACCACCCTCCAGGCCCAGCTGCTCGGCCTCGCCGGCGAACTGCGGGAAGCCCTGCGCAGCCGCTACCGCCCCGCGCCGATCGCCCCGGAGCTCCTCGGCACCCGCTATGAGTCTCCCGCCCTGGCCGCCGCGCCCGCGCACGTGGTCGAAGCCGCGCCGGCACCGCAGATCGAGCTGATCGAACCGGCCGTCAGCATCGACCCGGCCATCCGCGCCCGCATCGACGCCTGGACCAGCGCCTGGACCGCCGGCAACTTCGACGCCTACCGCGCCGTTTACACCACCGACTTCCAGCCTGGCAAAGGCCGCAGCACCGCCGACTGGGAAGCCGAGCGGCGCCAGCGCGTCACCCAGGCCAAGTCGCCGCGCATCCGCATCGACAACCTGACGACCCGCAGCAGCGACGCCAGCCGCGTGGTCGTGCAATTCACCCAGCACTACACCGCCGCCCAGTACAAGGACACGGTGCGAAAGCAGCTCGAATGGGTGAAGGCCGACGGCCAGTGGAAGATCGCCCGCGAAACCGCCAGCCCCGCCCGCCCTGCCAAGGCCCCCGCCGCCGAATAAGCCACCCCATCGCCGGGACGACGGAAGACACACCCTTTCCGTCGTCCCGGCCGGCGCCCTCTTAGCCGCTCCACCCGCCCCACGCAAGACAGCTGCCGAAGGTTTTTACAATCCTTCACCGGGCTACGCTTGGCCCCGCCCAGCGATTTTTTCCAGCCTCTTGACGAAAAAGGCGATTTCGCCGTTTTTTGCATAAATTTTAAATCTGGCGCAGAAATTGCTCGAATTTTCGTAACTTCGAAATTCACGCTCAACCGAGCAGGAGCTCATCATGCGCCTCATCACCACCGCCCTCGTCGCCGCCCTTGCGGCCCCCGCGGCCTTCGCCGCCCCCGCTTACTGGACCGATTGGACCAGCGAGATGTCCTCCGCCTCCGGCGTCACCGGCAGCATCACCACCGGCACGGATACCGTCGGCGTCACCTTCACCGGCCTCTACAGCTTCGCCCAGCTCAGTGGCGGCACCTTCTACTGGACCAATCCGGCCACCTACACCAGTGCAACCGTCGACAATGCACCGGCCACCGTTGATCTGATCGGACTCAATCGAGGCGGGGCCAAGACCATCACCTTCAGCCAGAGCGTCCACAACCCGCTGATCGCCCTGACCAGCTGGAACGGCAATGTCGTCGATTTCGGCGCCCCCATCACCGTCCTCAGTGAAGGCTGTGGCTACTGGGGCTGCGGCACGGCCCTCGTCAACGCAGGGGGCACCGGCTTCACCGGCAGCGGCGAGATGCACGGCGTCATCGAGTTGCTGGGCGACTTCACCTCGATCACCTTCACCGATACCAGCGAGAACTGGCACGGCTTCACCGTCGGCATCCAGGGCATCGCCGATCCCGGTACCGGCGTGCCCGAACCGGCCTCCCTGGCCCTCATCGGTGGCGCCTTGGCGGCCCTCGCTGTGGTGCGTCGCAAACGCTGAACGCGTCTGACCGGCCACACAAAAACGGCAGCCCCACCGGCTGCCGTTTTTGTTTGTCGCCGCTGTAACCGATCTGGAACCGCCCTCACCCCAAGCTTCGTTCGCCCCGCCCTGGCGGCGGCCCATAACGAACAAGGGGAAGACACATGCAAATGAGCGTTCAATCTGGCGCAGCGACACTGCTCGCCATCGGCCTGACGACGCCCGCCATCGGCGGCGAGATCAAGAACACCGAAGAGATGAACTGCCCGGGAGACGGTACGGTGTACTGGGCGCGCTTCGACAGCAAGGGCGGCAAATACGACACCGGCAGCAAAGCCTGCAAGAAAGGCGAAACCGTGAAGGTGCCCCTGGAGGACAACGGCGGCGCAAAGGCGATCGGCTTCTTCCAGGCCGGCAAGAAGCTGCCCGACCCGCTCGCCATCGAGTACTTCATGTCCTGGGATGGCACCGGCTACCGGCTGGATGATCTGGCCTACGGCATCTATCTGACGATCGGCAGCACCCCCTACCGGGTACCCCTGTTCGAGAGCACCGTCAGCGAACTCTATGCGCTGATCGACATGACACCCTACCTCGCCGCCACGCCGGCCCTGGACCCGACCATCACCTACGACTTCAGCGCCGGCAACTCGGCGAGCCTGCCCGGCGTGCGAATCTCGACCACCGAGCCGGTGTTCTCGGCCACCGACGGCTGGACGATCTCGCCCTACACCGGCCCGGCCACCCTGCTCGCCGAGGTCAGCGGGCAGGCCACCCACATTCCGGAACCCGCCACCGCGCTGCTCGGGCTCACCGGCCTTGCGGCACTCGGCGCGCTGCGGCGCCGACGGCTCGGCAACTGAACCCACCTCTCCCGCCGCTGCGCAGCGCGACGGCTGGATGCACAGCTCACAACCCCAGACTGCTCCACATCTCGTCCACCCGCTGCTTCACCTCCGGGCTCATCTCGATCGCCCGACCCCACTCGCGGTTGGTCTCGCCCGGCCACTTGTTGGTGGCATCGAGGCCCATCTTGGAGCCCAGGCCGGCCACCGGGCTGGCGAAGTCCAGGTAGTCGATGGGGGTGTTGTCCACCAGCGTGGTGTCGCGGGTGCCGTCCATCCGGGTGGTAAGCGCCCAGATCACTTCCTTCCAGTCGCGGATGTTCACGTCGTCATCCACCACGATGATGAACTTGGTGTACATGAACTGGCGCAGGAAGCTCCAGATCCCGAACATCACCCGCTTGGCGTGGCCGGGGTACTGCTTGCGGATGCTCACCACCGCCAGCCGGTACGAGCAGCCCTCCGGCGGCAGATAGAAGTCGACGATCTCGGTGAACTGCTTCTGCAGGAGCGGCACAAACACCTCGTTGAGCGCCACGCCCAGCATCGCCGGCTCGTCGGGCGGCTTGCCGGTGTAGGTGCTGTGATAGATCGGGTCGCGCCGATGGGTGATGCGCTCGATGGTGAACACCGGAAATTCGGCCTGCTCGTTGTAATAGCCGGTGTGGTCGCCGTAGGGGCCTTCGAGTGCGGTCTCGCCCGGGTGGATCACGCCTTCGAGGATGATCTCGGCCGACGCCGGCACTTGCAGATCGGAGCCGATGCACTTCACCAGCTCGGTCTTGGCGCCGCGCAGCAGGCCGGCAAACTGGTATTCAGACAATGAATCGGGCACCGGCGTCACCGCCCCGAGGATCGTCGCCGGATCGCAGCCCAGCACCACCGCCACCGGGAAAGGCTGGCCCGGATTGGCCTTCTGGTGCTCCAGATAATCCAGCGCGCCGCCCCGGTGGGCGAGCCAGCGCATGATGACCTTGTTGGGGCCCAGCACCTGCTGCCGGTAGATGCCCAGGTTCTGCCGCGTCTTGCTGGGGCCACGGGTCACCACCAGCCCCCAGGTGATCAGCGGCGCCACGTCGCCCGGCCAGCAGTGCTGGATCGGCAGGCGGCCCAGATCCACGTCCGCCCCTTCCTTCACCACCTGCTGACACGGCGCCGACGACACCGTCTTCGGCGACATGTTGAGCACCTGCTTGAACACCGGCAGCTTCTCCCAGGCGTCCTTCAGCCCCTTGGGCGGCTCCGGCTCCTTCAGGAAAGCCAGCAGCTTCCCGGTCTCGCGCAGGGCGCTCTGCCAGTCGTCGCCGCTCTCGCCCATGCCCAGCGCCACCCGCTGGGGCGTACCGAACAGGTTGGCCAGCACCGGCATGTCGTAGCCCTTGGGCTTCTCGAACAGGATCGCCGGGCCGCCGGCGCGCAGCACCCGGTCACAGATCTCGGTCATCTCCAGGTGTGGATCGACCTCGACGCTCACCCGGCGCAACTCCCCCAGCTGTTCCAGACGGGCGATGAAGTCGCGCAGGTCAAGAATTTTCGTGCTCATTGAATCTCATGCCTCTCGGATCGCGGCCCTGCACCGGGCCCGCATGGCGAAAGGACGGAATGGTAATGCGGATTCCGACCCGCCGCTTCGATAAGGTAATTTTATCGTTTCAGTCAATTGTCGACGATTTTTACAAAATACAGCCAAACCTTTACATAAAGATACACAACCCATTGTCTTTGTTAAATTTTTCGATTCTGGCATGCTTGTTGCTCATTTTAGGCACGGTACGCACACCCAGGCGCTCAGACCCAGGCGCGCACCTTTCGCTCAAGCACCCTCATCGTCAATCGTCATAAATCAAGGAGTTACCCCGGTTATGAAAGCCAGCAAACTCTCCATGGCCGTGCTGCTCGCAGCCACCGGCCTCGTGGCAGGCGGCGCCAACGCCGCGGCCATCATCGACAACGGCACCGTGCAGATCGGCGTCCGCGACCTCGGCGACCTGAACGTCAGCGGCGGCACCAGCGCAGCGGGCAGCGGCACCTCCATCGTCGGCCTGCGCTCGATGACCACCAACTCCGATTCCACCTCGCCGGGCTGCACCTGCGAAGGCTGGGGCGTCGGCATCGCCAGCACCGGCCAGGCCGGCTACGCCAACAGCTCTGTCGGCACCGCCAACCTGTCGCTGGTCAGCTTCACCTCGACCGCCAACAGCGCGGTCTCGGTCGTGAACGTGCTGAACTCCGCGGGCGCCACGATCCTGCAGGTCACCCACGACTACCACCCCCTGGCCACCACCCCGTACCTGTACGAAACCGTCGTCAAGATCACCAACCTGACCGGCGCCGATCTGGCCGCGGGCGATCTGGTCTACCGTCGCGTGATGGACTGGGACATCCCCAGCCCGGGCCACGAATCCGTCAGCATCCAGGGCGTGCCCGCGCTGCTCGGCATCGCCAACGGCAGCAACGTCCGCAAGACCGACAACAACGGCTTCAACTCCGGCAACCCGTTCTCGTTCTCGTCCTACGGCCTGACGAACACCAACTACGTCAACTCCCAGAGCGGCAACCTGCAAGGCTCCGCCAGCTCTGACCAGGGCGCCCTGTTCGACTTCGAATTCGAAGCCCTGGCCAATGGCGCCACCCGCGTGTTCGCCACCTATTACGGCGTGGCCCCGAACAAGGCAACCGCCGATGCCGCCCGTAGCCTGGTCGACGGCGACGCCTCCACCGTCGATATCGCCCTGTACTCCTACGGCTCCTGCGCCTCTGGCCTGACCGGCTGCGATCCGACCACCGGCGCGCCCGACACCTTCATCTTCGGTTTCGGCTCCTCGGCCAGCGGCGTGCTGCTGCCCCCGCCCCCGCCGACCGGCGTGCCCGAACCCGCCACCCTGGGCCTGCTGAGCCTGGCGATGGCTGGCATGGGCCTGTCCCGCCGCAAGCGCGCCTGATCATCCGGCCGCTGTGACACCAACCCCATTCAGGACAACCTGAATGGGGTTGTTTCTTTTGGAGTCTGGCAAACTAAGCCCTCCTCTTGCCACCTGTCCGGGATCATGAAAAAACGCGCTGCTGGCACCCTGCTCCTCGCCCTCCTCACCCTGGCCGGCAGCCCGGCCCACGCACTGCTCGAAATGTCGGAAAGCGGCGCGACCCGTTTCGAATCGCCTGCCACCGCCAAGGAAACCCCCTTCAGCGAAAAGCTCCGCGCCGGCCACGAAGCCCTGCGAAAGCTCGACTATCCGCGCGCCGAGGCCCTCTTCAACGAAGCCGCCCAGATCAATCCCCAGTCGCCGCTACCCGCCCTCGGTCATGCCGAATCAGCCCGTATCCGCAACCTGCCGGACGACGTGCGCAAGTGGCTCAAGCAGGCCCTCGACATCGCCCCGAAAAGCGCCGACGCGCTGACCGCCTGGGGGCGCTGGCAATACGCCCAGAAGAACTACCCGGAAGCCGAAAAGGCGTGGAAGGCCGCCATCGCCGCCGACGCCCGCGCCGCCATCCCGCTGGTGGATCTGGGCGACCTGAACTACAACGTCCGTCACAACATCGACGTGGCCGCCGACTTCTACCGCCGCGCCCTGCAGATCAACCCCAAGCTCGGCGGCGCCCATTACGCCCTGGGCACGATCTGGCTGGACAAGAAAGCGCCGGACAAGGCCATCCGCGAGTTCGAGGAATCCGCCAGGCTGTCACCCGGCAACCCGCTGCCCCAGCACGGCCTGGGCCGCGCGCATCAGATGCAGCAGAGCTACAAGGCCGCCCACGCCGCCTACGACCGCGCCCTGACAACCAACGCCGATTACTACCCGGCCCGCCTCGCCAAGGGCGACGTCTTCCTGGCCCAGGGCGAAGTCAAACAGGCGGTCGGCGAATATCAGGCCGTCGCCCGAGCCCAGCCCAAGCTCTACGACGCCCAGCTCAAGCTCGGCATGGCCCAGCAGCAGGCCGGGCAGCTCCGCGAAGCCCAGGCCGCCTACCAGGCCGCTGTCCGGCTCAACCCCGATCTGCCGCTGCCTTACAACAACATGGCCTGGATGGCCGCCAGCGACCCGGCCAACAAGCCCTCCGACGCGGTGCTCGAATGGGCCCGCAAGGCCGTCGCCCTGGCGCCAAAGGTGGGCGACTTCCAGGACACCCTGGGCTGGGTGCATTTCAAGCGGGGCGAATCGGCTGAAGCCATCAAGGTGCTGGAGAAGGTCAGTCACGCGGAAGGCCGCCAGTCTGCCGGCGTCCACTACCACCTGGGCTCCGCCTACGCGGCGGCCGGCCGTACGCGGGATGCGGTCACCGCGTTCAAGACAGCCCTCAAGCTCGACCCGAACTTCGCCGAAGCGGGCGACGCCAAGGCCCAGCTGGCAAAGCTCGAAGGCAGCGCCAAACCCTGAGCAGGCACCGACACCTCATCGGGACGCACAAAAACCAGACGGCCGCTCTTCAGCGGCCGTCTGTCATGAGGCGGAGCATCACCTGCCCATAAGCAGGCCAAATGGCTCAGTCGAGCAAGCCGTTGATCGCCTTGATGTCTTCGTCACCCAGCGTACCCGCCGCGGCCTTCAGCTTGAGCTGGGCCAGCAGGGTGTCGTAGCGGGCCTTGGAGAGCTTCTGCAGCGTGTCGTAGAGCTGGCTCTGGGCGTTGAGCACGTCGATGTTGATCCGCACGCCCACCTCGTAGCCGAGCTTGTTGGCGTCGAGGGCCGAGCGGGACGACACCTGAGCGGCCTCGAAAGCCTTCACCTGAGCCAGCCCGCTGGTCACGCCCAGGTAGGCCTGGCGGGCGTTCTGGGCGGCGGTGCGGCGGGCGTTGTCGAGATCGGCGCTGGCCTTGTCACGCAGGGCGGAGGCCTCGCGGACGCGGGAACTCACGCTGCCACCCTGGAACAACGGCAGCGCGAGCTGCACGCCGACGACGGTGGAATCAGTGCTGGTGCGGATCGGCGTGAGCGCCGACAGGGGCGCGGTGGACGACGCCGTGTTGCCATAGCTCGCCACCAGATCGACGGTCGGCAGGTGGCCGGCGCGGTTACGCTCGACTTCCCGCTGGGAGATTTCCTGGGCCACCTGGGCGGCCTGCACGGTGTAGCTGCCGTTCTCGGCGGAATTCACCCACGCCTGGATGTCGGCCGGCTCGGGACGGCTGAGGGCCACGCCCTTGCGTAGGCCCTTCAGGGCGTCGGGCTCCTTGCCGGTGAGCACCAGCAGGGCATGACGCTTGACGGCCAGATCGCTCTCGGCGGCGATCACCTGGGCCGACGACAGATCGGCGCGGGACTGGGCTTCATGGACGTCGGTGACGGTGACCGTGCCCACCTCGAAGCTCTTCTTCGCCAGCGCCAGCTGCTGGGTGTTGGCCTCGTGCAGCGCGCTGGCCGCGGCCAGCACGTCCTGGGCGACCAGCACGTCGAAGTAGGCCTGGGCGGCCCGCAGGGTCAGATCCTGACGGGCCAGCTGGTACTGGGCCTCGGCCAGGGCCACCTGCATCTCGCCCTGCTTGTACTGCACCCAGTTCTGCCAGCGGAACAGCGGCTGGGTGAGCTGGACCTGCCAGCCGTTGCTGTTGTAGCCACGGGTGACGTCGTAGTGCTTGAGGTCGACGTCGTTCCAGCTGGAGTTGCCGGTGAGATTGAGTGACGGCAGCAGGCCGGCACGCCCCTGGGGCAGCTTTTCACGACCGGCCTCGAGGGACGCGCGGGCACTTGCCAGCGCCGCGTCATAGGACAGGGCATCCCGGTAAACCTGTTCGAGATCCGCCGCCCACGCTCCACCCGCCGCGAACCCTGCCGCCATCGCCAGCACTACACGTCCTGCAACCCGTCTCATCGCGTTCTCCGTCACTCGTTTCGCACGTCTCAATACTGGGGCATCGCAGGGTCGACCTGCTGGGCCCACTGGGCCACGCCGCCGGCGAGGTTGATCACCTCGCCAAAGCCCTGGCGCTCCAGGAACATCGCCACCTGCATGCTCCGCCCGCCGTGGTGACAGATCACCACGATCTCGGCGTCGTCAGGCAGCTCCTGCATCCGCGCCGGCACGCTGGCCATCGGCATCGGCACCGAGCCCGCGATAGCACAGTAGGCGAACTCGGAGGGCTCGCGGACATCGAGGAGAAAAGGCGCAGGACGGGTCGCGTCCTGCAGCCATTCGGCCAGTTGTGGCGGGGTGATGTGCTTCATCGGGTAACGGGGCTCAGAACTTGAAATGGCTCTTCTGGGGCGCGTTGCGCATCATCGGCACGAGGTTCTCGAAGAGGGACTCGGTGCGGAACTTGCCTTCGGCCACGTGGGTGATGAGCTGGGCAGTCATCAGCGGCGCTTCGCCCACGAAGGCGAACAGACGGCCACCGACCTTGACCTGCTGCAGCAGGGTTTCGGGCACGTAAGGCACACCGCCGGAGACGACGATCAGGTCGTAAGGCGCGCCGCCGGCCCAGCCGCGCACGGCATCACCTTCCTCGACGATGACGTTCTCGACGCCGTAGCGCTTGAGGTTGTCGTGGGCCATGTTGACCAGGGCCGGCTCGATGTCGACCGTGCGCACCCACTCGGCCTTGGCAGCCAGCAGGGCGGCGAAGTAGCCGGAACCGGCGCCGATTTCGAGCACCTTGTCGGAACGCTTGACCTGCACGGCCTGCAGCACCTTGCCCTCGATCACCGGGATCAGCATGCTGCCGCCGTTGCCGAGGGGAATCTCGGCTTCGGACAGGGCGAGCGACTTGTAGACTTCCGGCACGAACTCCTCGCGGCGGACACTCATCAGCGTGTCGAGCACGCCAAAATCCAGCACCTCCCAGGGGCGGATCTGCTGCTCGACCATATTGAACCGTGCTTGTTCGTAATTCATTTGGGGCTCCCCGAATAATATTAGCAGAAGCTAATATTTATGATCCGCATAAAAACTTTCGGATTCTAGCTTACTTGTGCACTGCGCAGTTCATCCGGCTCGCGCCGGACGCGATACCACGCCGCGTACAGCGCCGGCACGAACAGCAGGGTGAGCAGCGTGGCGACGATCAGGCCGCCCATGATCGCCACCGCCATCGGCCCGAAAAAGGCGCTGCGGGTGAGCGGGATCATCGCCAGCACGGCCGCCGCTGCGGTGAGCGCGATCGGCCGCAGCCGTCGCACCGCCGACTCCACGATGGCGTTCCAGATCGACAGCCCCTTCTCCACGTCCTGCTCGATCTGATCCACCAGAATCACCGAGTTGCGCATGATCATCCCGAACAACGCGATGGTGCCCAGCATCGCCACGAAGCCGAAGGGCTGGTTGAACAGCAGCAGGAACAGCACCACCCCGATCAGCCCCAGCGGCGCGGTGAGCACCACCATCGTCGTACGCGAGAAGCTGCCCAGCTGCACCATCAGCACGGTAAAGACGACGCCCAGGAACAGCGGGAAGCCCGCATTCACCGAGCTCTGGCCCTTGGCGCTCTCTTCCACCGCGCCGCCGGTCTCGATGCGATAGCCGGCCGGCAGCTTGGCCCGGATCGGCTCCAGCTGCGGCGCCACCTGGGCGGTGACGGTGGGCGCCTGGACCCCATTCACGTAGATCTGCCCCCGCACGGTGATGCTCGGTTCCCGGTTGCGCCGCCACACCAGGCCCTGCTCGTAGGCGTAGCCGACGGTGGCGACCTGGGTCAGCGGCACGGATTTGCCGGCCCGGGTCGGGATCGCCAGTTCGGCCACCAGCGAGAGCTTGTCGCGCTCGAAGGCGTCGCCGCGCAGCACCACGTCGATGGACTCGATGCCTTCCCGGTAGCTCGTCGCCACCAGGCCGCGCTGGCTGCTGTTGAGGAAGTTGGCCACGTCCTGGGTGGTCAGGCCGAGCAGCCGCGCCTTACGCTGATCCACCTCGACGCGCAGCACCTTGGATTGCTCATCCCAGTCCAGCTGCACATCCGACAGATTGACGTTGCCACGCATCACGTCGGCCACCTCGGCGGCGTACTTGCGTACCGTCGGGATGTCCGGCCCGCTCACCCGGAACTGCACCGGGAAGCCCACCGGCGGGCCGTTTTCCAGCCGGGTGACGTTGGCGCGCAGGTTCGGGAATTCCTTGCGGAACAGCTCGATCATCCGCTCGCGCAGCGCCTCGCGGCTGGCGATGCTGTCGGTCAGCACCACAAACTGCGCAAAGTTGGCGGCCGGCAGTTGCTGGTCCAGCGGCAGATAGAAGCGCGGGCTGCCGGTGCCCACGTAGGCCACGTAATTGTGGATGCCCTTCTCGTTCTTCAACACCTCTTCCAGCTTTTCGACTTCCGCCTTGGTCGCCCGCAGGCTGGCGCCCTCCGGCAGACGCAGGTCGATCAGCAGCTCAAGCCGCGTCGAGTTCGGGAAGAACTGCTGCTGAACCATCCCGAAGCCGACGAGGGCCGTCGCGAAGATCGCCAGCGTGGTGCCGATCACCACCCAGCGCCGCGCCACGCACCAATCCACCACTGCCCGGAAGCGGTTGTAGAACGGGGTGCGGAACACCGAATCCTCGTCGCCCTCGATGTGCGGATCACCCAGGCCGATGCGGTCCTTGAAGGCATCAATCCGCGGGAAACGCTTCGAAAACCAGCTCGGCTTCTTCGGCCCGCGCGGATCCGGCAGCAGCACGTAGCCCAGGTAAGGCACCACGATCACCGCCGCCAGCCACGACGCCAGCAGCGCGATCGCATTCACCTGGAAGATCGAGCGGGTGTATTCGCCGGTGGACGACTGCGCCGTGGCGATGGGCAGGAAGCCCGCCACCGTCACCAGCGTGCCCGACAGCATCGGCCCCGCGGTGCTGGTGTAGGCAAAAGCCGCGGCCTTGCTGCGCTCCCAGCCCTGCTCCATCTTCACCAGCATCATCTCGACGGCGATGATCGCGTCGTCCACCAAGAGGCCCAGCGCCAGGATCAGCGCGCCCAGCGAGATCTTGTGCAGACCCACGTCAAACAGCCGCATCCCGAAGAAGGTGACCGCCAGCACCAGCGGAATCGAAAGCGCCACCACCAGCCCGGTGCGCAGCCCCAGCGAGAAGAAGCACACCACCAGCACGATGATGACCGCCTCGGCCAGCGAATGGACGAACTCGCTGATCGAGCGCTGCACGGCTTCCGGCTGGCTGGCGACTTCCTTCAGCTCCATGCCCACCGGCAGGTTGGCCTGGATGCGGGCGGTCGTTTCCTTGAGGTTGGCGCCCAGGGCGATGATGTCGCCGCCCTTCGCCATCGACACGCCAAGGCCCAGCGCGTCCTGCCCCTGGAAGCGGAAGCCCGGCGCCGGCGGCTCGACGAAACCGCGCCGCACGGTGGCGATGTCGCCGATGCGCAGCTCGCGCCCGCCGGCCCGGATCGTCATGTCGCGGATCGCCTCGACGGTGTCGAAGGCGCCGCTCGGGCGCAGGTAGATCCGCTCGTCCTTGGTCTCGAAATAACCGCCGGGCACCACCGCGTTCTGCTGGGCCATGGCGGTCGTCACCGTCTGCACGTCCAGCCCCAGCGTCGCCAGCCGCGCGTTGGAGAGTGACACGTAGATGCGCTGCTCCTGCTCGCCGATCAGATCCACCTTGGCCACGCTGGGCACCCGCAGCAGCTCGGCGCGGATCTTGTCGCTCTCGGCCTTCAGCTGGGCGTAGTCGAAGCCATCGCCGGTCAACGCGTAGATGTTGCCGAACACGTCACCGAACTCGTCGTTGAAGTACGGCCCGCGGATCGTCGTCGGCAGCGTGCCACGGATGTCGCCGATCTTCTTGCGCACCTGGTAGAAGATGTCCGGCACGTCCTTCGCCGGCGTCGAATCCTTGGCCACGAACAGCACCACCGATTCGCCCGGCCGCGAATAGCTGCGCAGGTAGTCCACGTTGGGCACCTCCTGCAGCTTCTTCTCGATGCGGTCGGTCACCTGCTCTTCCATCTCCCGCGCCGACGCGCCGGGCCATTCGGTGCGCACCACCATCACCTTGAAGGTGAAGGGCGGGTCTTCCGACTGGCCGAGCTTCTGGTACGACAACACCCCGACCAGCGCCAGCAGCACGATCAGGAAGCGCACCAGCGGCTGGTGGCGCAGCGCCCATTCCGACAGATTGAAACCCATCGCCTCAGCCCCCCGCGCCAACCGTGGCGGCCGCCGGACGGCTCGCCACGCGCGGCTGCATCAGCTGGCCGGCAACGATCTTGTGAACGCCCGCCGCGGCGATGGTCTCGCCCGGCTGCACGCCGCCGGTCAGCAGCACGCCGTCCTCGCGGAACTGGCGCACCTGCACCTTGCGCAGCACCGCCTTGACCAGCTCGCCTTCCGGCTGCAGCACCCACACCGCGCTGCCGCCGTCGTGCTCGAAGAGCGCCGTGGCCGGCACCAGCAGGCCGCCGTCGGCCGCCGCCGCGTCGGGCAGGATCACGTTGGCGGTCATGCCCAGCTGCACTTCCGGCGTCGCATTGACGATGGTGACGCGCACCGCGTAAGTCCGCGTGGCCGCGTCGGCCGCCGGCGCCACCTCGCGCACCCGGCCGACGAACACCGCATCCGGCGCCGCCAGCAGGCGCACTTCGATGTTCCCCGCCTTGCGCAGCGCGGCGATGCGGCTCTCGGGCACGGCGATCAGCACTTCCCGCTCACCATCCCGGGCGAGCTTCATCACCGGCGCCGAATCCTTCACCACCTGCCCCACCTCGGCGGTGATCGCGGTGATCACCCCGGCCTGATCGGCCACCAAGCTGGTGTAACCGGCCTGATTGCCCGCCACCGTGGCCTGGGCGCGGGCCTGCTCGACGCGGGCAGCAGCCGACTTGAAGCTGGTCTCCTTGGCGTCGAGCACGCTGCGGGAGACGAAGTTCTTGGCCACCAGATCCCGGTAGCGTTCCACTTCGGCCTTGGCGTAGGTGAGCTCGTTCTGGGCCGCCGCCAGCTGGGCCCTGGCCGCCTCGGCGTTGAGGCCGGCGTCGCTCGGGTCGAGGCGCGCCAGCAGCTGGCCGGGCTTGACCACCGCACCGACGTCCACCTTGCGCTCGATGATCTTGCCGGTGATGCGGAAGGCCAGGTCGGATTCGTAGCGCGCCCGCACCTCGCCCGAATACAACGCGCCGGCCTGCACCGACGACAAGGCCAGCTTCTGGACCATCACCGGCCGCGGCCCTTCGGCCACCGGCTGGGGTTTGGAACAAGCGGAAAGCAGCGCCACGGAAAGGGCGCCGAGGAGGATGCGTCGGTTCATCGTTGGGATTCCTCGGTGGGCTCGACCAGCAGGCCGCGGAAGAGCACGTCGAAAAAGGTGTCGAAATAGTTGTCAGGCATCGGCCGCGCGCCGCTACACACCGGCAGCGAGCACTGCCAGACCGACTGCAGCAGCAGCGGCGAGAAGACCATCTGGCGCACGCTCTCCGGGTTGCCCGGCCGGAACACGCCCTTCTGCATGCCGGCCTCGATCACCCGGTTGAGCAGCATGTGCCACGGGCCGATGACCCGTTCGTTGAGGAACACCGCCACTTCAGGGAAGTTGCCCGCCTCGCACAGCATCAGCTTGCAGGTGCCCGCCAGCGCCGTGGACCCGATCCGCTCCCACCAGAACACCAGCAGGGCGCGGAGCAGGTGCGCGGGGTCGTTCTCGAACTGCGCCACCATCGCCTCCACCTCGCCGATCATCGGCACGATGGACTCCTCGATCACCGCGCGGAACAGGGCTTCCTTGCTGTCGAAGTAAAGGTAGAGCGTGCCCTTCGAGACCCCGGCACGACTCGCCACGTCGTCCAGGCGCGTGGCGGCAAAGCCCTTCTCCACGAAGAGCGCCAGGGCGGCGGCGGCCAGTTCGGCAGGGCGGGCATCCTTGCGGCGCTGGCGGCGATGACTGTCGGTGGTATCCATGAAATTTACTGACTGACTGGTTAGTCAGTAAATTTAGGCGAGTGCGTCGGACTTGTAAAGGCCGGGAATACCCAACGTCTGCAAAAGCCTTGGGCACAGTGCAATCGTAAAATGATGTGGATCGTCTGAAGTTGGCGCGCGGCGTGGGGAAAGGCGCCTACGATCCTGCCGGACTGGCGCATCTTTCACCGCGCATCGAGCACATTCCGGAGACTCGCGATGACACGGCCTCATCGTCTGCTGCCCGCTTTTTTCGTCGCCCTGCTGGCAAGCTTCGCCTTTGCCGACGAGGCCCGGGCTTTCGCCTATTTCGCCACGCCCACCAAGTGGTCGCCCGCCGGCCCCGGCCAGCTCCAGCAATTCATCGCAGCCCCGCCCGCCGGACCTCACATCCCCGGCGTCGCCAGCTACAGCTTCATGGCCAGCGGCCTCACCGTGGCCGACCTCGCCACCGATCCGGAGCACGGTCTCACCCCGAGCCTGCCCCTCGCCAGCCTGCTCGCACCGCTCGACAAGGAGACCGCCGCCCAGCGCGAACTGCGCGTCGAAGCCATCCTGACCAGCGCCCTGCTCACCTGGGCCAACGCCGTGAATGTCGGCGCCGCCATCAACCTCACCCTCCAACCCGTGGCCGACTCGGGCGCCCGGGCGGGCGACGCCGTACAGGGCGGCGTCGGCGATATCCGCATCGGCGCCTACCGTTTCATCGGCGCGCTGCCGCCGCAGTCCCAGCCGAAGATGGATTTCCTGGCCTTCGCCTTCCAGCCCGGCACCCTGGCCTTCGGCAGCACCCTGTTTGGTGACGTGCATTTCCGCTGTCGCCTCGACAAGGACCCGGCCTCTGCCACCTTCTGCCCCGAAGGCGTCAACTGGGTGGACGACCCGAAAGCCGGCGCGGGCAGCTTCGACCTCTTCACCGTCGCCCTGCACGAGTTCGGCCACGCCCTCGGGCTCGGCCATTCCGACCAGGCCGGCTCGATCATGGCCGATACCTACCAGGGCCCCCAGCGCGCGCTGGGCGCCGACGACATCGCCGGCATCCGGGCGATCTACCAGCCCATCCCCGAACCGTCCGGCCTACCCGTCGCCATCGCCAGCCTGATCGGCCTCGCCGGCCGACGCCGAATACGCGGCGCACCAACAAACCTCGCACGAAACGTGAATATGTCACAGTGTAAAAATTGAATCTGTTGACATAAATAAAACCCATCCTGAGATACTCTCATCTCCTGCAGCGACAACAACCAGGAGAACTCCAATGAAATCCCCCGACCAGCACGCCCCGTCCGCTCGGCAAACCAACCGGCGCAGCCTCCTCCTCGCCGCAGGCGGCGCCCTCCTCCTTGGAGCGACAGGCCTGCCGTTCGCCGCGCGGGCCGCTAGCCAGCACCAGAACTTCCTCCCCGACCTCCCCTACGCCCTCGACGCCCTGGACCCGGTGCTCTCGGCCAACACCCTCGGCTACCACTACGGCAAGCACCACAAGGCCTACGCCGACAACACCGCTAAGCTCATCGCCGGCACGCCGCAAGAGGGCCAGTCGCTTGCCCAGCTCATCGCCGCCAGCGCCGGCAAGGCCGACCAGGTCGCGCTCTTCAACAACGCGGCCCAGACCTGGAACCACAGCTTCTACTGGCAGAGCTTGCGCCCCCGCGGCGGCGGCGAACCGCCGGCCGAGCTGCGCCAGCGCCTGGAGGCCGCCTTCGGCAGCACCGCCAACTTCAAGAAGGAATTCGCCAGCGCCGCCACCACCCAGTTCGGCAGCGGCTGGGCGTGGCTGGTGGCCGATGGCGACCGCCTGAAGATCATCAAGACCGGCAACGCCGACACACCGCTCACCGCCGGCCTCAAGCCGCTGCTGGCGATCGACGTGTGGGAGCACGCCTATTACCTCGACTACCAGAACCGGCGCGCCGACTACGTCAATGCCGTACTCGACAAGCTGATCAACTGGGAGTTTGCCCTGCGCAACCTCGGCTGACCGCCCCACCAACCCGATCCACGATGACGTTCCCGACCATCCTGTTTGGCGCCTTTGACCGGCACAATTTCGGCGACCTGCTGTTTCCCCATGTGGCTGCCGCCCTGCTGCCGGCGCGGCCGCTCATCTTTGCCGGGCTCGCCGAACGGGACATGCGGGAGTGGGGCGGGCATCCCGTCCACGCCATCACCCAGCTGGCCGAAACCTGGGGCGACAAGCCGATCCGGCTGATCCACGCCGGCGGCGAGCTCCTCACCTGCAAGGCCTGGGAAGCCGCGGTGATGCTCCAGCCGCCGGCCGCCGCCCAGGTCATCGTCAGCCGCCTCGACGCCAGCCCGTCGGCCCGCGACGCCTGGACCGAGCGCATCCTCGGCCTGCCATCCCACGCGCCGTACTGCGTCTCGCCGGGCCTCTTTCCGGCCGCCCAGCGGCGCGTTTACTGTGCGGTGGGCGGCGTCGAGCTGGCGGACAGCCCAGCCGAACTCCGCGATGAAGTCATCACCGCCCTCCGCGCGGCCAACGCCGTCGGCGTGCGCGACCGGCTCACCCTGGCCCACCTGCGCGCCGCCGGCATCCAGGCCCGGCTGATGCCCGATCCGGCGGTGATGGTGGCCGAACTCTTCGGCCCCACCATCGGCGCCCACGCCGCCCAGGGCGAGCTCGCCGACATCCGTGCGGCCTTCCCCAAGGGCTACCTGGCCGTCCAGCTGCGGGCCGATTTCGGCGACGACGCCACCCTCGCGGCGCTTGCCGCCCAGCTCGACCGGGCTGCTGGCGCCGCCGGGCTCGGCATCGTGCTGTTCCGCGCCGGCGCCGCGCCGTGGCACGACGACCTGGACTGCCTGCAGCGCCTCGCCGGCCTGCTCCGCACCCGGCCGCTGACCATCCTCAACTCGCTCTACCTCTGGGACATCTGCGCCCTCATCGCCCACAGCAGCGGCTACTGCGGCAGCAGCCTGCATGGGCGCATCGTGGCGATGGCCTTCGGCCTGCCGCGCATCAACGTGCTCCACCCCCGCCAGGCCGGCCACCCCACCAAACAGGCCGCCTTCGCCGCCACCTGGGAAGCCACCGGCCACCCGGGCGCCGTGCACGTCTCCGACGTGGCCGGCAGCCTCGCCCGGACCCTCGCCACCGATCCAGCCCAGCGTCGCAAGATGGCCCACGAGCTCGCCACGCTCTACCGTCAGGGCTTCGCCGCCCTCGGCGCCTGAAGCACCCAGCCCCTCAGCGCCAGCTCACCCGCGCGCCCGCCGGCACCAGCATCGCCGCGCCGTGCACCGCCTCGAAGGGCCGCGCGCCGCTCCACGCCGTCAGCCGGCCGGCGGCATCGGCCTCCAGCCGGTCGAGCCGCACGCCCTCCGGCGCCGGCCAGTGCCCGAGCACCCGGCCGCTGAAGCCGTCGTGGGCGTCCAGCCCGTTCGCCGCCAGCACCCACACCCGCCGGCTCGCCACCTGCACATGCACCGCCAGCACCGGGCCACGGGGGCGGCTGCGCAGGGTGGAGAGCGGCGTCACGCCGCGGCTCACGTCGATCACCTGCACCGCGCTGCCGCCTGCCGGCGCCAGCAGCACCCATTTCAGATCGGGGCAATATGCCTCCACGCCGCCGGCCCGGGCCGGCGCGGCCACGATGGCGATGACGGTGGTCAGCACAAGCAGGGGCAGGCGAAACATGGCGGGTCTCCTCGAAAATCAACTTGGACGACCTGACAATACCGAACACTTTCACCCCACCCCAGATACACTATCCGGACAAATCACCTTCCCGTACCGGTCGAGTTCGGCCCACTGGCCCGGCGATCCGACCGATACACCGGAGCCTCCCATGCTGCAGCTCACCCTCTCTGCCGACAGCCCCACCCCGCTGGTGGATCAGATCGTCACCGCCGTGCGCACCCGCATCGACGACCGCATCCTGCGCCCCGGCGCACGCCTGCCGCCGATCCGCCAGTTCGCCGAGCACCACCGGGTGTCGCGCTTCACCGTCGTCGAGGCCTACGACCGGCTGGTGGCGGTGGGCTACCTGCAGTCGCGCCGGGGCTCCGGCTTCTACGTGGCGAGCCGGGCCCAGCCGGCCCGCGCCATCGGCGGCGGCGACGCCATCGAGCGGGCCATCGACGCCAGCTGGCTGATGCGCGAGATGGCCAACGGCGACCCGGAGCGCATCCTGGCCGGTTCCGGCAGCCTGCCCGCCGCGTGGCTCGACAAAGCCGGCGTGCTGCGCGCCCTGCGCGGCCTCACCCGGCGCGCCGACGTGCGCCCAGTGAGCTACGGCTCGGCCCAGGGCTACGCGCCGCTGCGCGCCCAGCTGCAGGTGCGCCTGGCGGAGATCGGCATCGGCGCCACGCCGGAACAGATCGTGCTCACCTACGGCGTGCACCAGGCGCTCGACATCGTGTGCCGCTACTTCCTCAAGCCCGGCGACTGCGTGCTGGTGGATGACCCCGGCTACTGGAACCTCTTCGGCAACCTGCGCCTGTACGGCGTGGCGCTGATCGGCGTCCCGCGCACGCCGGACGGCCCGGACACCGCCGCCCTCGAAGCCATCCTCGCCGAACACCAGCCGCGGCTGTTCTTCACCCACTCGGTGCTGCACAACCCCACCGCCTGCAACCTCTCGCCGGCGGTCGCCTTCCGGGTGCTCCAGCTGGCCGAAAAGCACGACTTCATGATCGTCGAGGACGACATCTACGGCGACATCGCCCCCGACGCCGCCACCCGCCTCGCCGGGCTCGACCAGCTGAGCCGGGTGATCTACACCTCCAGCTTCTCCAAGACGATCTCCGGCAACCTGCGGGTCGGCTTCCTGGCCTGCCGGCCGGATCTGGCGCATCTGTTCACCGACGTGAAGATCGTCTCGATGATGTCGTCCGCCGAACTCGCCGAGCAGCTCGTCCATCAGCTCCTCACCGACGGCCACTACCGCAAGCTGCTCGACCGCCTGAAGGGCCGCCTCGCCGAATCCACCGGGCAGGCCCTGCGGATGCTCGAGCGCGTCGGCCTCAAGCCCGACCCCGAACCCCGCGGCGGCCCCTTCGTGTGGGCCCGGGTGCCCGGCCTCACCGACACCGCCGACCTGGCCCGCAGCGCCACCCGCGAGAACATCCTGCTCGCCCCGGGCAACGTCTTCCGCCCCCAGAACCAGCCGTCCGGTTTCCTGCGGCTTAACGTGGGCTTCTGCGGCGACGCCCGACTGGAGCGCTTTCTCACGGCCGCCATCGACGCGGGCAGGCACTGATCGACGGGATTCATGACAAATGTCCTAAAGTTTCCGCCCCCCTCTCCGCTACATGCGGAACACGCCGCAAAACCTTGCCAGCGGCATCCGGACAGTTTTGAGGAATATCCATGTCGCACACGCCCACCTCGCGCCTCCGGCGCCTGATCCTCGCCGCCAGCCTCCTGTGCCTTTGCGGTGGCGCCCTCGCCGACGACCTGCGGGAAGTCCGCGAGCGGGGCGTGCTGCGCCACCTGGGCGTGCCCTACGCCAACTTCGTCACCGGCAGCGGCGACGGGCTCGACGTGGAGATCGTCCAGCTCTTCGCCAGACACCTCGGCGTACGCTATGAATTCGTGCCCAGCACCTGGGAGAACGTCATCGGCGACCTCACCGGCAAGGAGATCCGTTTCAAGCCCACGCTCCAGGAAGTCGGCCGCCGACCGATCCGCGGCGACATGATCGCCAACGGCATGACCATCCTGCCCCCGCGCCTGAAGGTGATCGACTTCTCCGACCCGACCTTCCCCTCCGCCGTGTGGCTGCTGGCCCGCCCGGACACCCCGGCCCAGCCCATCAAGCCCAGCGGCGACAAGGAGCAGGACATCCGCGCCACCAAGACCGCCCTCCGGCTCGGCACCACCTTCGTGATGGACAACTCCTGCCTCGACCCGACCCTCTACGACCTCGAGAACAAGGGCCTCAAGCTCAAGCGCTTCACCGGCAGCACCAACCTCAACGACATCGTGCCGGCCATGCTCAAGCACGAAAGCGACATGACGCTGCTCGACGTGCCCGACGTGATGATCGCCCTCGAACTGTGGCCCGGAAAGATCAAGGTGATCGGCCCGATCTCGGAAGAGCAGCGCATGGCCGCCGCCTTCCGCAAGGATTCTCCCGAACTGCGCGAGGCCTTCAACAGCTTCCTGGCCGGCATCAAGAAGGATGGCACCTACATGAAACTGGTGAAGAAATACTTCCGCGTCGCCCCCCGGTACCTGCCCGAATTCTTCAACGACATTCCCGGCGGCAAGGCCGGCAAGTAGCCGTCACCACACCACCATTCTCCGGAAGGCCCGGAAACGATTCGCAATACCTTCTAGAATGGTGAGCATGAAGACACTGAAAGACATCAAGCTGTCCATGCTCGACCTCGTGGCAATCCGCGAAGGCCGCAGCGTGGCCGACGCCCTGGCGGTCGCCCTCACCACCGCCCGTCACGCCGAGGCCCTCGGCTTCACCCGCTACTGGGTGGCCGAACACCACAACATGCCCGGCATCGCCAGCTCGGCCACCGCCGTGCTGGTAGGCCACATCGCCGGCGGCACCTCGCGTATCCGCGTCGGCTCCGGCGGCATCATGCTGCCCAACCACGCGCCGCTGGTGGTCGCCGAAGCCTTCGGCACCCTCGCCGAGCTCTACCCGGACCGGATCGACCTGGGCCTGGGCCGGGCGCCAGGCACCGACAGCGTCACCATGCGGGCCCTGCGCCGTGACCGGGTCGAGACCGAAGACGACTTCCCCCGCGAAGTGGCCGAGCTGCAACAGCTCCTGGGCCCTGTCCAGCACGGCCAGCGAGTCATTGCCGTGCCCGGCGCAGGCACCAACGTGCCGATCTGGATCCTCGGCTCCAGCCTGTTCTCGGCCCGCCTCGCTGCCGAGCGGGGCCTGCCCTACGCCTTCGCCTCCCACTTCGCCCCGCGCCAGCTGCTCCAGGCCATCGCCCTGTACCGCAGCAAGTTCCAGCCGTCGGCGGTACTCGACAAGCCCTACGTGATGATCGGCGTGCCGGTGATGGCCGCCCCCACCGACGAAGAGGCCGAATTCCTGGCCAGCAGCAACTATCAGCGGGTCCTCGGCATCCTCACCGGCAACCGGCGCCGGCTGCAGCCCCCGGTCGAGCACTTCATGGACAAGCTGCGCCCCGAAGAGCGCGCAGCCATCGGCGACTTCCTCGCCGCCGGGGTGGTCGGTGGTCCGGAACGGGTCCGCGAGGGCTTCGCCCGCCTCGCCCAGCTCACTGACGCCGACGAGTTCATCATCGTCTGCGACGTATTCGATCCGGATCTGCGCCTGCGCGCCCTCGAAATTGCCGCCGGCACAATGGAAAAATGACAGAGGGCTGCGCAAACCCGCTGTAAATCAGGTAACTTCCGGTAAAGATTCATCACCCGACTCCGTTATCGGTGGAGTCATGCGTCATCCAGCACGCCGAGCCCATCCGGGCCGGCGACTGGCCCGGAAGCGATCGGCCCATCCCCATGTCCAGCGACGACTCCCTGCTAAGGCGTTACCGGAAGAGCTTCATCGCCATCCTGATCTTCATCGGCTATGCGGTGAGCCTGCTCGTGCATAACCTGAGCGTCCGCGACCAGCTCCGGCAGAACCTCATCGACGCAGCCCAGCTCGATCTCGTACGCCGGGCCGACGCCCTCTCCTACTACTTCACCGAACGCCACAACGACCTCACCGACCTGGCCGAGTCGGAAGTCGTCGCCAGCTACTTCGGCAGCTACGACCTGGGCATGAGCGCCGACTACGGCCTCGCCATCCAGATCCAGGCCATCGAGGACAAGTTCAACCGCCTCATCGAACGCAAGCGCCTGGGCTTCGTCCCCATCTACGACCAGCTCACCCTCACCGACGACAAGGGCGCCATCGTCGCCCAGGCCGGCGAGCTTCCCGATGGCGCCAACGACGACCTCCACGCCACGACCGCCACGACCGCCTCGGGCAACGTCGAGCTCCTCGACGACGGCAAACGGCTGCGCCTTTCCCAGGCAGTGACCATCAAAGGGCGGATGCGCGGCCACATCATCGCCACCGGGCCGTTCACCCCGATCGAAAGCCGGGTCAGTTTCAGCACCGCCCTGCGCCCCGAGGCGCTGGTCAGCACCCAGTCCGGCGACCCTCTTTCGAGCAATGCGCCCGACGCCTTCCGCCAGCCAGAGATCCGGCTCGCCCTGGCCGGTCTTGGCAACCGCGGCAAGGCGGGGGCCATCAGGGTCGCCGACAGCGACGACGACAGCCCCATCGCCACGCTCAAACAGCACGTCGAAGGCTCTCCGGTTTCGCTCGCCGCACTCATCACCGATGGCGAATTGAACAGCCACTCCATGCCAACGCTGCTGCTGCTCGGCATGGGGCTGGTGCCGCTGGTGGTCATCTTCATCGTGCTCCAGGAGATGTTCGAGCGCCGGCGGGTCGAGCGCGCCCACGTCCTTGCCCGCGCCGAAGCCGAACGCCTCGCCCAGGCCCGCAGCGAGTTCCTGGCCAACATGAGCCACGAGATCCGCACCCCGCTCAACGCGATCCTCGGCCTCGCCCAGATGGGCATCCGCAACTCATCCGGGCGCAACGCCGAACAGCAGTTCATCCGCATCAACGAATCCGGCCAGCACCTGCTGGGCGTGATCAACGACATCCTCGACTGCGCCAAGATCGAGGCCGGCAAGCTGAAGGTCGAGCACATCCCGATCGAGCCCGGCAAGGTCATCGACTCGGCGCTCACCCTCACCGCCGAACGTGCCTATGCCCGCCACCTGAAGTTCTTCGTGCGCGAAAGCGGGCTGCCCGCCAGCTGCCGCAGCGACCCCCTGCGCCTGTCCCAGGTGCTGGTCAATATGCTGGGCAACGCGATCAAGTTCACCGACACCGGTTCGATCAGCCTCGAAGCACGGGTCGAGGCTGGCCTGCTGTGCATCCGCATCAGCGACACCGGCATCGGCATGACGCCCGAACAGGTCGAGCGCCTGTTCCTGCCCTTCGAGCAGGCCGACAGTTCCACCACCCGCCGCTTCGGCGGCTCCGGCCTGGGCCTGTCGATCTCATCCCACCTGGTCAAGGCCATGGGCGGCAACATCGTGGTCACCAGCGCACCGGGCGTCGGCAGCAGTTTCGACGTGCGCGTCCCGCTGGTCGCCGCCGAACCCGAACCGCCCCCACCGCCCGGGCACATCGTGCTGGCCGGCTTCCCCGTCGACGAGGCGGCCGATCTCGTCGCCCAGCTCGAAGCCCGTGGCATTCCGGCCATCACCCTCGACGCGCCGGCCGGCACGCTGCCCGGCGACAGCCTGATCGTCATCGACGCCGGCATCGCCGACCACAGCCTCGACTGGCGCAAGTGGCTGCGCGAACTGCGCGACGAAGGACGCCCGCTGGCCCTCGCGGGCCGCATCGACGAGATCGACATGTCCGGCCTCGCCGACGGCCTCTCCGGGCGCCTGCCGCTCGTCGAGCGCCCGCTGCGGGCCCGCCACCTCGTGGACTGTCTGCGCAACGTCGGCACCGTCCAGAGCACCGCCTACACCCCGCCGGAAGCCCGCCTCACCGGGCTCACCGTCCTCGCCGTGGACGACAACGAGATCAACCGGCTGGTCCTGACCGACCTGCTCACCCAGGAAGGCGCCCGGATCGACTGCTTCCCCAGCGGTGCCGAAGCCCTCGGCTGGCTCGAAGCCGAAGGCACCGCCCGCTATCATCTGGCCATCACCGACATCCAGATGCCCGGAATGGACGGCTACGCGCTGACCGGCCGCCTGCACGCCCTCGACCCCACGCTGCCAGTGCTCGGGCTGACCGCCCACGCCGGCGCCGAGGCCCGGGAGCAGTGCCTCGCGGCAGGAATGCTCGCCCACATCCCGAAACCCCTTGATCTGAACACACTCGTCACCGAAATCCTGAGACACTGCCGCAAGCAGGCCACCACCGAGATCACTGCCATGTCCCCCGATACACCCGAACGCACCGTGCCCACCTCCGCGCCCACCCACAGCCTGATCGACTGGCAAGGGCTCGAGACCCAGTTCAAGGGCAAGACCGCCTTCGTCACCCGCCTCGCCAGCCGGGCCCTCGCCAACTACCGCACCAGCGTCGTCCGGCTGCGGGCGCTGGCCGCCGGCGAGGGCGACCTGTCCGAACTATCCTTCATCGCCCACAGCCTGAAGGGCACCGCTGGCTCCCTCAAGGCCCAGACGATCTACGAACTGGCCGCCCAGACCGACATGTCCGCCCGGGCAGCCGACCCGGCCAGCCGCGCGCTCGCCAGCCAGCTGGCCGACGGCGTCGACCAGATGATCGTCGAGCTCGAAGCCCGCACCGGCGAATGAACGCAAAAAGGGCGAACCGCCGGTTCGCCCTTTTCCGCAGTGCCGCGCCGGGGCCGCAGCCCCGTCAGACCTCCAGCCCCTTCAGCGGGATTCCTTGATCATCCGCCCACGCACCGACTGGATCGGCCGCGCGTTCATCGGATACATCCGCGCAAAGATCGCAATCTGCTCCGACGACAGCTGCTGGGGCTGCTTCATCACCATCCACAGTACACCCTCGCTGCACGGCGGCGTGGTCAGCGACCCCATGTAGGTGTAGTAGTTGCGATCTTTCGGCAGCAGCTCGTTCAGATCAATCGCCACACCCTCCGGCGAGTAATCCACATTCTTCTCCAGCGGCAGGTTATTCCACAGGGTCTGCACCAGCGGGTGCTGCTGGCCGCGCTCCAGGAGCACCGCCACCACCGCCAGCCGGCCATCCAGATCCTTGTGCACCAGGTGCGCCACCATCTCGAAGCCCTTGCCGTTGATACGCTCTTCGGACGGGCGATGGAAGTGGAACTGCACCAGATCGTAGTATCGCCCCATCACCTGCAGGCTGCTGCCAGGGCCAACGTTCACCTGCACGGTATGGCCGTTATCAACGATGCGGAACTGGGTCGGCTTGTAGTCAAAGCGGATCGGCTCCAGCTCGACCTTGATGCCCTCGCGGATGTCGATCGGCGACTGGCGCTCGCCGCTGCCGCACAGCTGCCATTCGGGCTTGAGCACGCCCCAGTTGGCCGGACCGCCTTCGCCGTCGTAACTCCAGTGGATGTCGTGATGGGCCAGCGGCGTGCCGGCAGCCGCCGGGCCGTGGGCCGCATGGGCATCCACCGACACCACCGGCGAGCGGACGACCCGCGGCTTCGGCCGGGGCGGCGGCACGTAGGCCGGCACCCGCTGCACTTCAGGCGGCGCCTCGGCGCGCATCGGGCGCTCCACCGGCCGCTCGGCAGCCGGCTCAGCCTTCGGGGGCGGCGCCGGCTTGTCGATGAAATTCTTCTTGATGGGCAGGGCCGGCTCGGCGCCGTGCTCGCCCTTGGTCTCGGAGACCTGAGCCACCACCGGCTTCTCGGCGCCCTTGGCCGGGCGGTAATCCGCGGCCCGCAGTTCCGGCTTGGCCTGGGCAGTCTGGGCCGCCTTCGCAGCGTTCTTCGCCAGCGCCGAGATGTCGCCACCACCGGCGGGCTTGCACACATCGCGCCACAGCTTTTCGTCCACGCTGCCGGCGGCCACCGGCATGTCCTTCTCGACCTTGACCTTCTCGTCCTTGATCACCGCCGAATCGGCATCCAGATACACGCGCTTGATGGTGGCGAAAGTCTGGTTCCTGCAATCGTAGCGGTTGAGGGCCTTCACCGCGGCATAGCCCGCGGCACCGGCTTCGGCGTCGGACAGCACGATCCGCCCCCAGGCCACCTTGGTTCCCGGGTCAGACTGGAGGATGCTCGCCCGGTCGAGTTCGATCGTGCGCTTCTTGTCGGAGGCAACGGTCTGCCAGTCGGCAGCCAGCGCGGAAGACATGCCGGCAAGCGCCAGCAGGGCAACGAGGGGGCGCAGACGGTGGCGCATTTTTATTCTCCGGAAATTGGCGGGCCGCAGGGGCCGGATGCCCCTATTTCGGCCCGAAGGCGCCAAAGCTTTAGCGGCTGCAGCCTCACCGTGCCCGCCAAAACCCTCGGGGAATCTTGCGTTTACCGGTCGCTTCCAGTACTTTCGGCAAATACGTTAGGGGTGCCGGTGCGCTTTTTGGTGGGCGCTTGCCGGCTGAGACTTACCCTCCGAACCTGATCCGGGTCGTACCGGCGTAGGGAAACGTGGCTCCTGCCCCGTCTTTCCCATCCGGCGGCCCTCCCCAAGGAGCCTTCATGAACGCCCACGATAAATTCCTCGCCGCGTCCGCCCACGTGGACGAGGCTGCCGTTGCCCCGCTGCCCAACTCCCGCAAGATCTACG
>ERZ650311.13-NODE-13-length-117279-cov-7.478912_pt1 | contig 117279 bp, 95 predicted proteins | sample MGYA00376247_ERZ650311 | MGnify/ENA primary metagenome ERZ650311 (study PRJEB26733, sample SAMN07839324) | wastewater metagenome | biome: small river; feature: stream; material: water | place: USA: North Carolina | collected 2016-07-28 ... | reverse complement strand
GCTGGTCTCCCTGGCCATCTACGGCTCCAACGGCAACTTCAACCTCTCCGGATAGAAGGGACGACGTGACGCGTAACCTCGGTCCCGGTCCGGCCGACCGATCCGAAACCGACAGCGCCGCAGCCCCGGTCGCCGCGCGGCCCGGTCAGAGCTTCGGCGCCCGCAGCTATGCGCGCCCGCTGGCGGGCCTGGCGACCGTGGTCGCGATCCTGGTCGTCGTCGCGCTCTCGGTCGGACTTTTCCGCGGTAGCTTCACCAAAACCGTTCCGGTGACCGTCATCTCCGACCGTGCCGGCCTCGTGATGAACCCCGACGCCCGGGTGAAGATGCGAGGCGTGCAGGTCGGCAAGGTCGCCTCGATCGAGCCGCGCGCCGACGGAACCGCCGCCCTGCACCTCGCGATGGACCCCGACCAGCTTCGGCACATCCCCGAGAACGTGTCCGTCGACATCGCATCGACGACGGTGTTCGGCGCCAAGTTCGTCGAACTACTGCCGCCGGCCGATCCCTCAGCGAAGCGGATGTACTCCGGCCAGGTGGTCAACGCCCGCCACGTCACCGTCGAGATCAATACGGTGTTCCAGCAACTGGTTTCGGTGCTCAACAAGCTCGATCCGGCCAAGCTCAACGAGACGCTCGGCGCCATCGCCAAGGCGTTCAATGGCCGCGGCGAGAAGATCGGCCAGACCCTGACCGACTTCGACCGGCTGCTGGCCAAGCTCGACCCTAGCCTGCCCAATCTCAAGCACGACATCGAGGTCTTCCCCGCGGTGGCCAACGCGTACGCCGACGCCTCCGACGATCTGATCCGCACCGTCAACAACGCGTCGTCGATCTCCCGGTCCATCGTCGACGAACAGCAGAACCTGGACGCCCTGCTGATCAGCGCCACCGGGCTGGCCGATCTCGGCAACGAGGTCATCGGCGGCAACCGGCAGGGCCTCGCCGATGCGATTCACGTGCTGCTACCGACGACCTCGCTCCTGGCGAAGTACCACGAGAACATCTCCTGCGGCCTGGGCGGTATCGCGACGTTCGCCACGTCACCGCCGCTGCCGGTGCCCGGCGTGCTGGTGTCGGTGAGCTTCCTGCTCGGCATCGAGCGCTACCGCTACCCGCAGGACCTGCCGAAGGTCAACGCCAAGCTCGACCGCTCGATCTGCAAGGAGATGGGGCTGCCCAACGTGCCGTTCGAGTACGTGCCGCCCATGCTGGTCGCCGACGTCGGCGCCAACCCGTGGCGGTACGGCAACCAGGGCATCCTGCTGAACTCCGACGGCCTCAAGCAGTTCCTGTTCGGACCGATCGACGGACCGCCGCGTAACACCCCGCAGATCGGGATGCCCGGATGATGCGCCCGCACCGGACCCTGATCAAGTTCGTCACCTTCGCCATCGTGATGGCGCTGCTGACCGCGTCGCTGTTCTTCATCTTCGGCCAGTACCGCACCGGCGCCACCAACGGCTACTCCGCCGTCTTCACCGACGCCTCGCGGCTGAAGAGCGGGGACACCGTACGCGTCGCCGGCATCCGGGTCGGCACCGTCAACGATCTCGAACTGCGGCCCGACAAGACGGTGCTGGTGAAGTTCGACACCGATCGCGACCTGGTGCTGACCACCGGAACCAAGGCCGCGGTTCGCTACCTGAACCTCGTCGGCGACCGCTACCTGGACCTGGTGGACGGTCCGGGGTCGACGAGGGTGCTGCCCGCCGGCTCGCAGATTCCGGCCGACCGCACGGCCGGGGCCCTCGACCTCGACCTGCTGCTCGGCGGCCTGAAACCCGTTATCCGGGGCCTGAATCCACAGGATGTCAACGCGCTGACGTCCTCGCTGATCCAGGCCTTCCAGGGCCAGGGCGGCACGCTGTCGTCGCTGTTCTCCAAGACGTCGTCGTTCTCCAACACCCTGGCCGACAACGACCAGACCATCCAACAGTTGATCGACAACCTCAACACCGTTGTCGCGGTGCTGGCCAAGGACGGCGGCCAGTTCGACGCGTCGATCGACAAGCTCGAACAGCTGATCACCGGGCTCTCGGGCGAGCGCGACCCGATCGGTACCGCCATCACCTCGCTGGACAACGGCACCGCCTCGCTGGCAAGCCTGCTCGGCGAGGCCCGCCAACCCCTGGCAGGCGCGGTCGAGCAGGCGAACCGCCTCGCGCCGCTGCTCTACGACAGCAAGGACGGCCTGGAGGCCGGGATCAAGCGGATGCCGGGCAATTACCGCAAGCTGCAGCGACTCGGCGCCTACGGGAGCTTCATCCAGTACTACATCTGCGGCCTGTCTTTCCGCGCCAGCGACCTGCAGGGCCGGACCGTGGTCTTCCCGTGGGTCAAGCAAGAGACCGGAAGGTGCACCGAACCCTGATGCTCAAGTACCACGGATCCAATCTGGTCAGGGCCGGCTTCCTGGGCGCGGTCCTGATCATCCTGGTGATTCTCGTCGGCCTGCAGCCGGAGAAGCTGCTGTCGATGGCGACCAACGTCCGCTACCAGGCGCTGTTCAGCGAGGCCGGCGGCATCATGCCGGGCAACGACGTCACGGTGTCCGGGATGAAAGTGGGCACGGTTCAGGATGTTTCGTTGCGCGACGGTGACGCCCTGGTCACCTTCCTGGTCAAGGGTGCGGTCGAACTGGGAAGCGACACCACCGCGCACATCCGCACCGGAACCCTGCTCGGTGAGCGGGTGCTGACCCTGGAGTCGGCGGGCAACACCACGATGAAGCCGCAGACCCTCATCCCGATCACCCGGACCTCGTCGCCGTATTCGTTGACCGACGCCGTTAGTGAGTTGACCACCAACACCGCGGGCACCGACACCAAGGCGCTCAACCAGTCGCTCGACACCCTGTCCGAGACGCTGGATCAGCTTGCGCCGCAACTGGGCCCGACCTTCGACGGGGTGAGCCGGTTGTCGAGATCGCTGAACGCCCGCAACGACTCGCTCGCCTCGCTGCTCAAGAACGCCGCCGATGTGAGCAAGGTGCTGGGCAAGCGCAGCGACAAGCTGAACACCCTGTTGCTCAACGGCAACGATCTGCTCGGCGTGCTGAACGAACGGCGGCTGGCCATCTCGAACCTGTTGGCCAACACCTCGGTGGTGGCCCAGCAGCTGACCGGTCTGGTCAAGGACAACGAGGCCACGCTGGCGCCGACCCTGCAGCGGCTGAACTCGGTGCTGGCGATGCTGGAGAACCAGCGCGACAACCTGTCCAAGGCGTTGCCGGGGCTGGCGAAGTTCGAACTCACCCAGGGTGAGACGGTGTCCAGCGGTTTCTACTACAACGCCTACGTGCCCAACGTGATCACGCCCCAGCTGATCCAGCCGTTCTTCGACTACGCCTTCGGCTTCCGGCGCGGCACCGATGCCGGCCAGCCGCCGGACAACGCCGGGCCGCGCGCGGAGATTCCGTTCCCGTACAACGGGATTCCGCAACCCAACGAACGGTGGGGCCAGCCATGAAGCGCAGGGGACTCGCCATAGCGGTGGCGGCCGTTCTGGCCGTGCTGCTGCTCGTGGGTGTGGGATTCCTGGTGCGCAACGTGTTCTACGCGCCCACCAAGGTCACCGCCTACTTCCCGAGCGCGACCGGCATCTACGCCGGTGACGAGGTACGGGTGTCGGGGGTGAAGGTCGGCAAGATCAACTCGATCGAGCCCGACGGCACCCAGGCCAGGATCACAATGAGCATCGACCGGGGCGTGCCGATCCCCGCCGACGCCAAGGCGGTCATCGTGGCCCAGAACCTGGTCGCGGCCCGCTATGTCCAGCTGACCCCGGCCTACCGGCGGGGCAGCGGCCCGAAGATGGCCAGCGGTGCGGTGATTCCGATCGACCGCACCGCGGTGCCGGTCGAGTGGGACGAGGTCAAGAACCAGGTGATGCGGCTGGCCACCGACCTGGGCCCGAAGGGCAGCGTGTCCGCCACGTCGGTCAGCAGGTTCATCGACAGCGCCGCCAACGCGCTCGACGGAAACGGCGACAAGCTGCGGCAGACCATCGCGCAGTTGTCCGGGGTCAGCCGGGTGCTGGCCGAGGGCAGCGGCAACATCGTCGACGTCATCAAGAACCTGCAGACCGTGGTGAGCACCCTGCGGGACAGCAACGTTCAGATCGTCGCGTTCCAGAACCGGCTGGCGACGCTGACCAGTGTGATCAACGACAGCAGTTCGGATCTCGACGGCGCGATCGCCAACCTGTCGGTGGCCATCGGCGAGGTGAAGCGGTTCATCGCCGAGACCCGCGACCCCACCTCCGAGCAGATCCAGCGCCTCGGGAACGTCACCCAGATCCTGGTCGACAACAAGACCGCGCTGGAGAACGTGCTGCACATTTCGCCGACCGCGTTCGCCAACGGCTACAACATCTACAACCCGGACACCGGTGACTTCGGCGGCGGCTTCACCCTGCCGAACTTCTCCAGCCCGGCCGAGTTCGTCTGCGGTTCCATCGCCGCGATCGAGAACGTCACCGCGGCCGAGAGCGGCAAGCTGTGCGCCCAGTACCTCGGTCCGGCGTTGCGGCTGTTGAACTTCAACTACATCCCGATCCCGACCAACCCGTACCTGATGAGGTCGGCGAACCCCAACAACATCGTCTACGCCGATCCGTCGCTGGCACCGGGCGGTCCGGGTCCGGTGCGTCCGCCCGAGGACGCGCCGGCCATCTCGGCCTACACCGGGCTGAACAACGATGTCGGCGCGCCGGAGAACTACGGACAGCCGCCGGCGATCGCGCCCGGGCCGGGGGCGCCGGACGTCCCGCATGCACCGGCGTATCCCTCGCCCGCGCTGTTGCCGGGCCAGGAGGTGCCGACGGTGTCGAACCTGCCGGGCATGCTGATGCCGGGCGGGACCGGCCCGGTCCGCGATCCGTCGTACGTCGGGCCGCCCCCGCCGGCGGCGGTGCCGCCGGGCCCGCCCCTGCCCGCGGAAGGGACACCGTGATGCGCAGAACTTCCATCCAGCGGCTGCTCGTCGTGGGTTGCGGCGCGCTGCTGACCTCGGGTTGCGCGTTCCAGGGCCTGAACTCGCTGCCACTGCCGGGTGCGGTCGGCCGCGGTCCGGGCGCGAACATCTACCACGTCGAACTCGACAACGTCGGCACGCTGGAATCGAATTCGCCGGTGCTGATGAACGACGTCGTGATCGGCAGCGTCGGTGCGATGAAGCTCAAGGGCTGGCACGCCGACGTCGAGATCTCGGTCAAGCCGGACGTCGGCATCCCCGCCAACGCGGTGGCGACCGTCGGGCAGACAAGCCTGCTCGGCTCGATGCACGTCGCGCTCCGAACGCCACTGGGCCAGGCCCCCAGCGGCCGGTTGGTTCCCGGCGCGACCATCCCACTGAAGCAGTCGTCGAAGTACCCCTCGACCGAGCAGACGCTGTCCGCGGTGGCCGCCGTGGTCAACGGCGGCGGTCTGGGTCAGATCAGCGACATCATCCACAACTTCAGCACGGCGCTGGCCGGCCGCGAGAGCGACGTCCGGGACCTGCTGATCCGCCTGGATGACTTCGTCGGTGTGCTCGACGCGCAACGCGACAGCATCGTCGCCTCGATCCAGTCGCTGAACCGGCTCTCCGGAACGTTCGCCGGGCAGACCGACGCGATCGACCGGGTGCTCAAGGAACTGCCCCCGGCGCTCGACGTCCTGATCAAGGAGCGGCCCGCACTCACCACCGCGCTGGTGCGACTGGGCACCTTCAGCGACACCGCGACCGCTCTTGTGAACGACACCCAGACCGACCTGGTGCAGAACCTGAAGAACCTGGAGCCGGCGTTGAAGGGACTCGCCGACATCGGACCCGACCTCGGTAAAGCGATTCCCTATCTCACCACCTTCCCGTACAGCCAGGGCCTGATCGACCGAGGGGTTCGCGGCGACTACATGAATCTGTATGCCGTGCTGGACTTCACGGTTCCCCGGCTCAAGCGCGGGTTGTTCCTGGGCACCCGGTGGGGTGAGGAACATGCGAAACTCGTTCCCGCACCCGGTGATCCGTGGTACCTGAACTACAGCTACGACCCGCTGTCGGCCGGGGTGGCGCCGCCGCCGCAGTTCGACGACGCGGCTCCGGTCAACGCCGCGTCGGCCCCGCTGCCGCAGGTGGACGGCCCCATCCTGCCGGTCGTGCCGCAGCCGTTCGGCGGGCTCTTCGCGGTGCCCAGCCAGGAGACGGTCGACCAGATCTTCGCCGGCCCGTACCCGGCCCAGGGCGGCCAGTCGCAGCCCGCTGCGGCAACGCCGGCCAGCGCTCCCAGCCCGACCGGAGGAAACTGATGCTCACGCGTTTCGTCCGGAATCAGTTGATCATCTTCACGATCGCCTCGATCGTGGGCGTGGCGGCGATGGTGTTCGTCTACATGCAGGTGCCGACGCTGCTGGGGGTCGGCAAGATCAACGTCAAGCTGGAGCTGCCCACCAGTGGCGGTCTGTACCGGTTCGCGAACGTCACCTACCGGGGCGTCCAGATCGGCAAGGTGACTTCGGTCGACCTGACCGACGACGGCGCGGTGGCGACGATGTCGCTGAACACCTCGCCGAAGATTCCGTCCGACCTGCAGGCCAACATCCGCAGCATCTCGGCGGTGGGCGAGCAGTTCGTCGATCTGGTGCCGCGCACCAGGTCCGGGCCATACCTCGGTGACGGCTCGGTGATCCCGGCGAAGGAGGCCTCCGTCCCGCAGCCCGTCGGGCCGATGCTCGACCAGGTCAGCAAGCTGCTCGACACCATCCCGCAGGACAAGATCGCGCAGCTGCTCGACGAGTCGTTCAAGGCATTCAACGGCGCCGGCTTCGACATCCAGTCGCTGCTGGACTCCTCGTCGAAGCTGTCCGGCGATCTCAACGGGGTGTCCGACCAGACCCGGGCGCTGGTCGACGACAGCGGACCGCTGCTGGACGGGCAGGCGCAGACCAGCGACTCGATCAAGATCTGGGCGCGTAACTTCGCCGGCATCACCGACTCGCTGCACGCCAACGACCCGCAGATCCGCAACATCCTGCAGACCGGACCCGGTGCCGTCAGCGAGGTTTCGGCCCTGCTCAACCAGGTGAAGCCCACCCTGCCGGTGCTGCTGGCCAACCTGAACACGGTGGGTCAGGTGCTGGTGACCTACAACCCGGGCATCGAGCAGTTGCTGGTAATCCTGCCCGCCTACATCGCTGCCCAGGAGTCGTTCGGTCTGCCGAAGAACAATCCCACGGGCCTGCCGCTCGGTGAGTTCGCGACGATGTTCGGTGATCCGCCGCCGTGCACGGTCGGCTTCCTGCCACCGTCGCAGTGGCGCTCGCCGGCCGACCTCTCCGACATCGACACCCCGGACGGCCTGTATTGCAAACTGCCCCAGGATTCGCCGATCTCGGTGCGCGGGGCGCGCAACATCCCCTGCATGGACAAGCCCGGCAAGCGCGCACCCACGGTGGAGATCTGCAAGAGCGACATGCCGTATGAGCCGTTGGCCATGCGCCAGCACGCCACCGGGCCGTACCCCCTGGATCCCAGCCTGATCTCGCAGGGCATCCCCCCGGATGACCGGGTGACGCTCAACGACAACATCTACGGTCCACTCGACGGCACGCCGCGACCACCGGGTCCGCCGCCGGCCGCTCCGGCGCCCGCGCAGGCGCCGGTGGCCCCCGCCGCCGGGCAGCTGCCGCTACCGGAAGGTGTTGCCCCCCAGGCTCCGACGGGTCCGCTGCCCGGTCCGGTGCCCGACGGTGGAGCGGTGCCCGCCGCACCCAGCGCGTACGGCGCGAACGCGACCGGTAAGCCGCCGGTGGCGGTGGCCTACTACGACCCGCAGAACGGCCGTTATCTGACGCCGGACGGCCAGTATCAGCAGCAGACCAGTGTCGCGGCCGGTGGTGCGGCCAAGACATGGAAGGACCTGCTGCCTACCTAGGCGGTTCGTCCGGATGGATGGAGACGACGTGATGCGCTCGGTCAGTGCACTGGTGGGTTCCGGTGTTGTAAGCCTGGTTGCCGCAACGGGAATCGCTTCGCCTGTGCACGCGGACGACACCACCGGCCTGCAGCTCAACGGCCGCTACCTCGTCACCTCCAACGGACAGTGGTCCAAGACCAACGAGGTCTTTCACGACGAGCAGGTGGTTCGGCAGGTGTGGACCACCTCCTCGAGCTGCGAGAGTCCCACGTCCTGCACCGGTCACCTGACGAGCAGCCTCGGTTGGGAAGCCGACATGGTCTACACCGAGGACCGCTGGGTGGTCCGCCGCACCATTCCCAACTGGATGCCGTGTTATGACGGGTCGGCGGCCCCTGGCCGGCAGGAGTTCCGGTTCTGGCCGGTGGATTCCAACGGTCAGCGCTATCCCACCGACGGGTCGACCTTCGGCGGCTACGACGAGACCTACGGCCTGTCCGGCGCCTGCGGCCGCAACATGCCGCTGGTGATCAAGATGCCGGTTCGCATGCAGCGCATCATCGACTAAAGCGGCCGCGCCTCAGGCGAATTCGACGTCGGACATCTTGATCTGGCCGCCGTCGCGCTGCACCGTCACCACCACCCGCCACACCCGCGGCTGCTGGTCCTCCTTGGGCGCGTTCGGTCCCTCACGGTGCGACGTCGCGGCGATGAGGACCGTCGCGGTCTCCTCGTCCATCGACTCGACGGCCGCGTCGTTGACGGTCACCTTGGTGACCATCTTGGAATCCTGCAGGGCCTTGATCAGATCCTTCGAGGTGTCCTCGAAGTTGGTCTTCATCCTGCCCATCGAGTCGTCGATCACGCGTTGCACGCTCTCCTGGGCATGCGCGTAATCCATCGACATCAGGTTGACCACGCCCTGGCGGGCCGCGGCGGCGTACTCGGCGCTGCGATGCCGTTCCGCGTCGGCCTTGCGGTGCTCCCACAGCATCCAACCGGTGGCGCCAAGCAGGCCGGCGACCGCCACCAGCACCAGGCTCGCGGCCAGCGCCGCGCGGCCGGGCAGTCGCCGCTTCTTCGCCGGGGGGACCTCGGCGGGTTCGTCGTCGGTCGCCTCGGCAAGCTCGTCGTCCATGATGGTCTCATCGACCTCGGGGGCGTCGCTACCCGCGGCTAACTTGCGGCGCAATTCATCCGCACGGGCACGGGCCGCCTCCGCCCGCGCCTCGGCCTCGGCGGCGGCGGCCTCCGCGGCCTCGGCCGATGCGGCGCCGTCGGCGTCGGGAGTCTCGGACTCGGGCTTGCCGGACGGCATTACGACCTCCTCGTCTAGCACTGCCGCCCAGCATTGCACAGCAACTATTTTTTCTTCCCGGAGGGGGAGAATTCGCTTACCGAATATGGGAAGGTATTCGGGTGCGTATGACCGTGGCAGCTCTTGCTGCGCCCCTGGCCGCGGGTCTGCTGATGCCGGCCCAGGCCGCCGCGGACCCCGCCCCGGCGCCGGCCCCGGCGCCCATCAACGCCAGCGAGTGCAACGACGCCTTCTGCACGCCCGGGATCACCGCCGGGGTGGAGCTCGGTGCGCCGTGCAGCGACACCGGCTACTACGTGTTCGGCGTGGACACCCGCAACAACTGGGGCAGGCTGGTGTTCTGCGGTTCGCCGCGGCGCTACGAGCCGCGCTACTTCCGGTCGCCGCCGATGGTCGGCGTCAAGGAGTTCAACAGCAACTGCAGCGGCTACGAGACCTACGTCGCGCAGGCGCCCGACGGCCTGTTCCTCACCTGCGCCGCGCAGAACGGTGAGTCGATCTGGGTCCGCGGGGACGCCTGACGCTCAGGCCGCCGGGGTGAACCGGACGTGAATGTCGGTGAGCCCCCGCAGGATGTAGGTCGGTTCGTAGTTGTAGCTCCGCGCGCCGGCCGGCCCGTGGAACGTCTCGTCGACGGTGATCTCGCCCATCCGATCCAGCATGCGCTCCAGCGACACCCGGCCCTCCACGCGCGCCAGTGGCGCGCCCGGGCAGGAGTGCACGCCGCGGCCGAAAGCGATGTGCTCGCGGACGTTGGCGCGGCGGAGGTCGAACTCGTGCGGATCGCTGAACCGGCGCGGATCGCGATTGACCGCACCGGGTAGCACCATCACGACGGTGCCGGCCTTGACGTCCAATTCGCCGACCTTCGTCGTCCGGCGGGCCAGCCGGGAGTCGCTCTTCACCGGGCTCTCCAGCCGCAGCGACTCCTCGATGAAGGTGGGGATCAGGCTGCGGTCCCCGCGCAGGGCCCGCTGAATGTCCGGGCGCTCGGCGAGGGCCTTGATCGCGGCCGACAGCAGCTTGGCGGTGGTCTCCTGGCCGGCCGCGAACAGGAATGTCGCGGTGCGCACCACGTCGATGATCTCCGGGGTGGACCCGTCGGGGTACTTGGCGGTCGCCAGGTCGGTCAGCACGTCGTCGCGGGGCCGGCTGCGGCGGTCCTCCAGGTAGCCGCTGAACTTCTCGTCAAGGAACTCCAGCGGGTTGCGTCCGACCGACTCGTGGTCCAGCGAGCCGACCCGTGCCCCGGGCCGCTCGGCCCCGAGCACCACGCGGAACTCCCGGTGGTCCTCCTCGGGAACGCCGAGCAGATCGGCGATCACCAGGAGGGAGAACGGTTTCGCATACTCGGCGAGGAACTCGCTGTGGCCCTCGGCCAGGAACTCGTCGAGTTGGCGGTCGGCCAGCCGCCACATGAAGTCCTCGTTCTCCTTGAGCCGCTTGGGCGTCAGCAGTCGACTGAGCAGCGATCGGGCCTTGGTGTGCTCGGGGGGATCCATGGTGACCATGTGCTCGTACATCGGGAATGCGGTGCGGTGCGCGTCGATCTGAGCGTTGAGGTCGTCGCCCTCGGGGGTGAACGGCAGGGGAGGGAACGGCCCGCCGAGAGCGACGATCGAGGAGAAGTCCTCGACGTTCTTGTAGACGCCGAGTGCCTCGTCGTAGCCGGTGACCGCGACGAAGCCGTGTGGCTCCAGCCGAAGCACCGGGTTCTGCTCCCGCAGGTAGTCGTAGTACGGGTAGGGGTCGGCCACCAGCGACTGGTCGGTGAGGAAATCAAGGCCGGCGTAATCGGTCATACGTGAGTCCTCCCGGGAGCGCGAAATGCTGAGCACTTGCTTAGCATGCCGTAAAGTGCACGGTCAAGGTTGGCCGCCAACGCCCACGTACGATCGGCGTGTTCAGTCGAGAACGGAGTGATCATGGCATCGGCGCGACGCATCGGGGCGCCCGACGCGAAGAATCGCGCCGCGCTGATCGACGCCGCCGAAGCGCTGATGATCGAGGACGGCTACGCCGCGGTGACCTCGCGCCGGGTCGCCGAGAAGGCCGGGCTCAAACCGCAACTGGTGCACTACTACTTCCGCACCATGGACGACCTCTTCCTCGAGGTGTTCCGCCGCTACGCCGACCTGGGTATCGAAGCCCATCGACAGGCGCTGGAATCGGCTCAGCCGCTGTGGGCGCTGTGGCGGTTCGGCATCAACCCCGCGGCCAGCCGGCTGACCATGGAGATGGCCGCGCTGGCCAATCACCGCAAGGAGTTGCGCACCGAGATCGCCCGCTACGCAGTCGTATTCCGCGAGCAGCAGCGCGCGGCGTTCGTCACCGCGTTGCAGCGGCACGGTGTGCTACCGGACGAAGTACCGCCCATCGTGTGGTCGATCCTGCTCACCGGGGTCTCGACGGTGGTCATGATGGGCGAGGCCCTCGGGGTCACCGCCGGGCACGCCGAAACCCTCGAGGTCGTCGAGCGGTATCTGACCTTGATGGAGGGCGAGCCCAGCGAGAGTGACTCAGCTCACCAGTGGCGCAACGAGCACAGCGCGCCCTTGGCGCCGGAGTTCTGCGAAACAACCACACCGTCCACGGCCAGCACGCAGTGAAAGTTCGGCGGGAACTTCGAGGGCCCGCTGGTCGCCATCACCATCGCCCACTCGTTGGGGTTGGCCAGTTGCACGTTCATCGTCCACTGCTGCCCGGGCCCCAGGTCGGCCTCGACCTTCGGGCTGAACAGGTAGGGATCATGGCTGTAGTCGGCCCATGTCGGCGGATCGGTGTCGCGGTAATAGACCTGCGCGCCGCGGAACGGCTGCTCGGTGAAGACGCTGTAGGTGATCTGGTGCATCACCGCCTCGTCGGCGGCGGCGGGAACCGCGGCGGCGGCCAACCCCGCGGTCGCGACCAGGACGGCCGCACCGAACCGGACGAACCTCATGGCACTGCCTGGCACGCCGCCTCCTTCACGAGAAGCTATTCGGCGATTGTAGGGCTTGGCCGTGGCCGCCCACCGGCGAACCCGTGATCTCGGCAAAGCTACTTCCCCCGGTTCATCACCCGGTCGGCGGCGGCCCAATGCTCGTCGGAGATCCACAGGCCGGCGAATGCGGAGATCGCCTCCTCCGGAGTCACCCCGGCGAGGACCCGCTTGATCTCACCGGCCGGCCGGTGCGCCAAAGACTGCGCCACCGAACGCCATTCGGCATCGAACTTCGCCCGCGGGACCACCCGGTTGATCAAGCCGATGCGGTGCGCCTCGGCGGCGGACAGCACGGTGCCCGACCCGGCCAGCAGCAGGGCCTCGCTGCGCCCCACCAGCGCGGCCAGCCGTTCGGCCCCGCCCCACGCCGGCATGATCGCCAGCGACACCTGGTTGAAGCCGATCTTCACGTCGTCGGCGGCCACCCGGATGTCGGCCGCGACCGCAACCTCGGCGCCACCGCCGAGGGCGTGGCCGTTGAGGGCGGCGATGACCGGGGCCGGAAACGCCGCGATGCGGTCGCAGATCGCTCGCATCCGGCGGGCCATGCCGGCGGCCTCGTCGAGCGTGCGCAGCGCGGCGAGCTCCTTGAGGTCACCGCCGGAGACGAACGCCCGATCACCACCCCCGCGGATCACCAGCGCGGCGGCGCCGGCGGCGGAGTCGAGGGCCGCCTCGAGTTCGCCCATGGTCGACAGTGCGATGGCGTTGCGGGCGTGCGGACGGTCGATCGTCAGGACCGCCAGGCGGTCGATCCACTCGACGTCCACCATCGTTGATTCTCCGATTCCGGTATTGGCATTCTCGCGTTGCGAGAATAGCATCGCCAATACGATGCGGAACATCCCGGTTGAGCTGAGGAAACACTACGAGGAACAGGGGTGGTGGACCCAGGACACCCTCGGTGAACTCCTCGCCCGTGGCCTGGCCGCCAACCCGGACACCGGCTTCTGGGTGCATTCCGACGTCCGGCCGTACCAAGGCACGTTTCGCGATGTGGAGCTGATGGCCCGCCGGCTGGCCGCGGGCCTGCGGGCGCGCGGAGTCGGGCCCGGCGACATCGTCGCGTTCCAGCTGCCCAACTGGGTCGAAGCCGCGGTGACGTTCTGGGCTTCGGCATTCCTGGGCGCGGTGGTGGTGCCGATCGTGCACTTCTACGGCCGCAAGGAACTGGCCTACATCATCGACACCGTCAAGCCGAAGGTGTTCATCAGCACGGCCCACTTTCGGCACATGGAGTTTCATCCGGACCTGTGCGCCGACATCCCCATCGTGGGGCGGGTGGGCGGCGATTTCGACGATCTGCTCGCCGACGAGCCGATGAGCGGCGAACTGCACACCGACCCGGCCGCGCCGACGCTGATCGCCTTCACCTCCGGGACCACCCGCGACCCCAAGGGTGTCGTCCACAGTCACCAGACGCTGAGCTGCGAGACCCGCCAGCTGCTGGCCAACTATGCGACCGACCGCGGCCGCCAGATCACCGCCACCCCGGTCGGCCACTTCATCGGGATGGTCGGCGCGTTCCTGATCCCGGTGATCGAGGGCGCGCCGGTCGACCTGTGCGACGTGTTCGACCCGGGCCGGGTGCTGGAACTGATGGAGAGCGAGGGCATGTCGATGGGGGGCGGGCCGCCGTTCTTCGTCACCAGCCTGCTCGACCACCCGAACTTCACCGAGGCACACCTCAAGCGGATCAAGCACGTCGGCCTCGGCGGATCGACGGTGCCGGCCGCCGTCACCCGCCGGCTCGCCGATCTGGGCATCCACGTCTTCCGGTCCTATGGCAGCACCGAGCATCCGTCCATCACCGGCTCGCGCCAGGACGCGCCGGAGGAGAAGCGGTTGCTCACCGACGGCAACGTCCGTCCGGGCGTGGAGATCAAACTGACCGAGGAGGGCGAGATCCTCTCCCGCGGGCCGGACCTGTGCCTGGGCTACACCGACGACGAACTCACCGCGCGGGCGTTCGACGGCGAGGGCTGGTATCACACCGGTGACATCGGCATCCTCGACTCCGACGGGTATCTGACCATCACCGACCGCAAGGCGGACTTCATCATTCGCGGCGGCGAGAACATCAGCGCGCTGGAGGTCGAGGAGCTGTTGCTGACCATGCCCGAGGTGGCCGAGGCGGTGGTGGTGGCCGCGCCCGAGCCCCGGCTGGGTGAGCACGCGGCGGCGGTGTTGCGGATCCGGGAGGGTCACGCCATGCCGACGCTCGAAGAGGTGCGCGCACACTTCGAGCGTTCGGGTGTCGCCCGGCAGAAGTGGCCGGAGGAACTGCACCGGGTCGACGACTACCCGCGCACCGCGAGCGGCAAGGTGCAGAAGTACCTGGTGCGCAAGAGCATTCGCGAAGGTCGCTTGAGTTGAGATGGCATTGAGAGCGAAGTTCGGACGGGATTCTCGCTCTCAGTGCGGTGTCAAGGCCAGGCCTGGCGGACCCGGCGCACGATATCGGTCTTCCGGTGGCCGGCGATCACCCTGATGCGGCGCCATCCGACGTGAGCGATGTATTCGGATCGGGCCAGATCGTCGCGGTAGACATTGCGATCGACGCGATGCTGCTCACCGTCATATTCGACCGCGACCATCACATCGCGCCAGCCCATGTCGAGAAAGTAGTGCGAGTAGCCGTCCAGCCTGGGCACCGGTATCTGGGTCTCCGGGCGGGGTAGTCCCGCCTCGATCAACAGCAGTCGCAACCACGTCTCGCGGGGCGACTGAGCACCGGCATCGACTTGCTCCAGCAAGCCCCGAACTCTCTGCAGACCTTTGACGTGTGGATGGTTCGCAGCGATGTCGAGAACGTCCTGGACCGCGAAGTTGGTGACCGCGGCCAATGCGTCGAGCCGCTCGACTGCCTGACCGGCTGGGCCTCGCCGGGCCAGGTCAAAGGCGGTCCGTGGAATGCTGGTGACGGAAACCCCTGCGCGTGAGGTGATCTCCGCGTCCAGGAGGGTCTCGTTGCGAGCCTTGACTCCGGGTGGCGCCTTGCGGCCGGGCCAGTTCAGTTCGATGACAGCATCGTCGTCGACCCATCTCGCGCCGTGCAGCGCCGACGCCGCGACACCTGAGATGACGCCCCGACGCCGCGACCACAGCCACGCGGCGACAGTTCGGTCGCGCAGTGACAGCGGCGCACCCTTCGCGATGTAGACATCCGGTAGGACCCGCCGATAGCGGGCCCGCAGGTCGTACTTGCTGACCGTGCCGGCCGCGAACGCCTCACTCCCGATGAACACCTGCGCCACGAGTCGAAGGGTGTCAAGAGGCGCGGATTCCTGCTCTCAGCCATCCACAAGGGATTGAGATGGCGCTGAGGGCGAAATTCGGACGGGATTTTCGCTCTCAGCGCGGTGTCAACGTGGGATGTCGACCGGCTTACCGGTCGCGGCCAGGTGCCCGGCCCGGTAACCGAACACCATCGCCGGGCCGATGGTCCCGCCGGCGCCGCCGTAGGCTCGCCCGGTCACGCCCGCCATCGCGTTGCCCGCGGCGTACAGCCCGGGAATCGGTTCGCCGCTGACATGCAGTACCCGGCCGTCGGAGTCGGTGCGCGGGCCACCCTTGGTGCCCATCGAGCCGATCGAGATCGGCACGGCGTAGAACGGCGCGGTGTCGACGGGGCCCAACGTCTTTCCCGCTGTCGTCGTCGCCGAGGCGTCACCCCAGTAGCCGTCGTAGGCGCTCGAACCCCGGCCGAAGTCCGGGTCCACCTCGTGGGCGACGTTGTCGTTCCACCGCTCCAAGGTCGCCGCGAGACCATCGGGATCGATGCCGGTCTTCTCGCCCAACTCGGCGAGGTCGGCGGACTGGTTGAACCAGACCGGCGGCGGCCCGTCCGGCTCGACGCCGAGAAAGCCGTAGTGCTTGAGATGCAGCGAATCGAACACCATCCAGGCCGGATCGTTGACGTAGCCACCGCGCGGGTCGAGGTAGTGGAACGCGCCCGCCATCGAGTTGTAGTCACAGGCCTCGTTGACGAATCGCTTGCCGGCCCGGTTCACGATGATGCTGCGTGGCCGGGTGCGCTCCAGGCGCACGCTGCGGCTCCGCGGCTTGCCGTCGATGGTGTCGCCGGGGATGCGCACGATCGGCACCCACCAGGCCTCGCCCATGTTGCCCAGATCCGCGCCCTGGGCCATCGCCATCCGCAGTCCGTCGCCGGTGTTGTTCGGCGGGGAGACTGCGCCCCGCATCGGGCCGCGCAGGAATGCACCGACGAGGGCCTCGTTCCACTCGAAGCCGCCGGTGCCCAGGATGACACCCCGGTGTGCGCGCACGGCGATCTCGCTGCCCGGCAACTGGATTCGCACCCCGATGACCGATCCCGAATCCGAGATCAGCTCGAGCGCCCTGGCGTCGGTCACCGGGACGACACCACGGTCCAGCAGGCCCTTGAGCAGACCGGCGATCAGGGCCCCGCCGGCCACCACGATCTCGCCGCCCCGGTCGTCGACGTCGGCGTTGAGGCGCGCCCTGGTCTCGGCGTCGAACCCGACGTTGCTCCAGTCGGCGGGGAACGTCGTGATCTTCTCCGCCCACTCGCCGACGCGGGAGACCTCATAGGCCATGGGACTCAGCGACCGCCCGCCGACCGCCTTGCCGCCCGGCAGTTCCGGCTTGTAATCCAGGTAGCCGGGCGCGATCTCGAATCGCGCGTCACTGTGCTTCTCGACGAAGTCGATCACCGATTCCCCGGTGCGCACGAACGTGCCCACCAGATCCTCGTCCATCGCGCCGAGTGCCTGGGCCCGCAGGTAGGTCAGCGCATCCTCGACGGGCAGGTCGACATCGGGGGAGCGGTGGTGCGCCGGCGTCCACACGACGCCACCCGAGACGGCGGTGGTACCCCCGACGGTCGGGGCCTTCTCGTAGACCGCGACGGAGGCGCCGTCGACGGCGGCGGCCAGGGCCGCGGTCAGTCCGGCCGCACCGGTGCCCAGCACGACGACATCGACCTCGCGATCCCAGCTGAGCGAGTCCGGATGTGCCATGGTCGGCTCCCTCTTCGGTGCGGTTGCCGCACAACGGGTTTCGGTGCGTGCAGATAACGAACGGCGTGGTTCGTTCTTTACACGCTAATGACGGGATTTGCGGGGTGTCAAGCGGCCGGCGGGCATTTGCGCAGTTCAGCGGGGTGCTTAACTGAGGATCTTCGAAAGGCGTTCCGCCGCAGCGACAACGGCGTCCCTGCCGCGCAGCACGACGTCCTCGCGATGCGAGATCAGGTTGATGCAGGTATGCGGCGAACTAGGCGGCCGGAGCACCGGAACCGCCAGGCCGTAGGTGCCCGGCTCGATCTCGCCGTGGGTGATGACCCAGCCCTGCTCGCGGGTCCTGGTCACCAGCTCCCGCTCGCCGGGCCGGGCCGGCATGCTGGCCAGCAGGGCGATGCCGGCCGCACCCCGGTCCAGCGGGTAGCAGCTGCCCTCGTGGAAGGACAATTGGTAGGACACCTGGGTGGGCACGATCACGGCGATGGCCACCTGCTGATCGCCCTCGGCCACCAGGAGCGACACCGTGGTGCCCACTTCGTCGGCCAGCCCGCGCAGGATCGGCAGGCTCAGTTCGCGGACGTTGTTGTCGAACGAGGCGCCCAGCGTGGCCAGGCCCGCGGCCGTCCGAAACCTGCCGTCCTCGCCCTTGGCGACCAACCGGTACTGGGCCAGCGTGCTCAGCACCCGGTAGGCGATGGTGCGGTGCACCCCGATGCGGTCGGCCACCTGCTGAATCGTCAGCCCGCCCTTGGCCGCCGCGACCAGCTGCAATGCGCGCAGCCCCCGTGCCAGCGTCTGGGAGCCGGGCGCGCTGGTGGCGCGGTCGTCGACCTCGGCTTGTGTCATGTGAACTCCGTAACCCGCTCTGCAGAGCGCCCACTTTCGACGGATTTGCTTGACAGACCGCGCCGAGAGTGATGCTCTGATAGATATAGCACACCATAGTGCACTAATTACACATACCGCTTACAAAAATGAGAATGCCATTATCGCAGAAGGGGCGGCTGGTGGCGCAGTTCGAGAGCGTTTGGAGTGACCTGCAGGGCGTGCCGTTCTCGCAGGGCTATCTGAACGCCGGCGGCGTCCGCACCCGCTACCTGCATGCGGGTGATCGGGACAAACCCGCGCTGGTCCTGCTGCACGGGTCCGGCGGACACGCGGAGGCGTACGTCCGCAACCTCGAGTCCCATGCGGAGCACTTCTCCACCTGGTCGATGGACATGCTGGGGCACGGCTACACCGACAAACCCGGGCACCCGCTCGAGATCCGGCACTACGTCGAGCACCTGAGGGCGTTCCTGGACGCGATCGGCGCGCAGCGCGCGCATCTGTCCGGGGAGTCGCTGGGCGGTTGGGTGGTCTCCCGCTTCGCCGTCGACCATCCCGACCGGCTCGACCGCCTCGTGCTCAACACCGCGGGCGGCTCGCAGGCCGATCCCGAGGTGATGAAGCGGATCATCGCCCTGTCCATGGCCGCGGCCGAGAATCCGAGCTGGGAAACCGTGCAGGCCAGGATCAAATGGTTGATGGCCGACAAGTCCAAGGACTACGACGACATCGTCGCCAGCCGCCAGCGGGTCTACCGCCAGCCCGGTTTCGTCGGCGCGATGCGCGACATCATGGCCCTGCAGGATCCCGAGATCCGGCAACGCAACCTGTTGGGGCCCGCAGACTATGGCGCGATCAGTGCACCCACGTTGGTGCTGTGGACCAGTGACGACCCGACCGCCGATGTCGGTGAGGGGCGACGCATCGCGCAGATGATCCCCGGTGCGCGGTTCGAGGTGATGGCCGGCTGCGGACACTGGCCGCAGTACGAGGATCCCAAGACGTTCAACCGGCTGCACATCGACTTCCTGTTGGGCCGGTGAGCATGGCGGTCAATGGCAACGGGTCGGTACCGGACGTCGACGTCATCGTAGTCGGCGCCGGACCGGTTGGGCTGACCCTGGCCAATGTGCTTGGGCTGCAGGGGGTTCGCACCCTGGTGGCCGAGGAACGCGACGCGCTGATCGACTATCCGCGCGGGGTGGGGCTCGACGACGAGGCGCTGCGCACCTTCCAGGGCATCGGCCTGGTCGAGGCGGTGCTGCCGCACACTGTGCCGAATCAGATCCTGCGGTTCTTCGACGGCAGACGACGCCTGCTCGCGGAGATGGCGCCACCGGACGCGCGGTTCGGCTGGCCCAAGCGCAACGGCTTCGTTCAGCCCCTCGTCGATGCCGAACTGCTCAAGGGTCTGGACCGCTTCGAGCATGTCGAGGTGGCCTGGGCGCACCCGATGACCTCGATAACCGAGAGCGGCGACGGCGTCACCGTGTGCTTGGACCACGGGGGCGCCACCAGGCAGGTCCGGGCCCGTTATGTCGTCGGCTGCGACGGGGGCCGCAGTGCCACACGGCGTTTGATGGGGGTCTCGTTCGACGGAACAACCTCATCGACGCGATGGCTGGTGATCGACGTCGCCAACGACCCGCTCGGCCATCCCAACAGCGAGGTCGGGGCCGACCCCGCGCGGCCCTATGTGTCGATCTCGATCGCGCACGGCATCCGCCGCTTCGAGTTCATGATCCACGCCGACGAAACCGACGAGCAGGCCGAGGATCCCGCGTTTGTCGCCGCGATGCTCGGCAAGCTGATCCCGTACCCCGACCGCGCCGACATCATCCGCAGGCGGGTCTACACCCACCACTCCCGGATCGCCGGAGCGTTCCGCAGGGGACGCCTGCTGGTCGCCGGGGACGCCGCCCATCTGATGCCGGTATGGCAGGGCCAGGGGTACAACAGCGGTATCCGCGACGCGGCCAACCTCGGCTGGAAACTGGCGGCCGTGGTCAACGGTAGGGCGGGCGAGAAACTGCTGGACACCTACGATGTCGAGCGCCGCAAGCACGCCCGGGCGATGATCGACCTGTCCACCACCGTCGGCCGGGTGATCTCGCCGACCAACCGCCGCGTCGCCGGTGCCCGCGATATCGCGATCCGAGCGGCCTCCCTGGTCCCGACCCTCAAGCGCTATGTGCTCGAGATGCGGTTCAAGCCGATGCCGTTCTATGAACAGGGCGCGGTGGTGCACAGCCAGCCGCCCGCGCCGGGAGTGGGCACCCTGTTCATCCAGCCGCGCGTCGACACCCGCGACGCGCCGAACGTCCTGTTCGACGACGTCATCGGCCCCTGGTTCGCGGTGCTGTGCTGGAACAACCACCCGCGAAAGATTCTGGGCGAGCAGGCCTTTGCGGCCTGGAAGTCCCTCGGCGCGGTCTTCGTCGCGCTGCGCCCGCAGACCCAGCTGTTCTGGCCCGACCAGGACGACGCCGACGTCGTCGTGGTCGGTGACCGCACCGGCGCGCTCAAATCGTGGTTCGACGCCCGCGAGGAGTCGGTGCTGTTCCTGCGTCCGGACCGCTGCATCGCCGGGGCCTGTATCGCCCAGCGCGCTCCGGAGCTGAGCGCGGCCCTGATCGACAAGCTGACCCTGATCCCGGGAGGCAACGATGGCCCTGGCCCTCTGCTGCATGTCACACAGCCCGCTGCTGAACCTTCCCGGCCCGTCGGCGGAACTGCTCGAGGACGTGGAGGGCGCACTGAGCACCGCACGTGACTTCGTCCGCGACTACGACCCGGAACTGGTCGTCATCTTCTCCCCGGACCACTACAACGGCTTCTTCTACAAGTTGATGCCGGCGTTCTGCATCGGCACCGCCGCCACCGGGGTCGGTGACTACGGTTCGCAGTCCGGAGCGCTCGACGTGCCGGCCGCACTGGCGACCGAACTGGCCGAGCATGTGCTGGATTGCGGTGTCGACGTGGCCATCTCGGCCGGGATGGACGTCGACCACGGCACCGTACAACCGTTGGAGAAGCTGTTCGGCGATGCGACCGCCGTACCGGTCGTCCCGATTTTCATCAATTCGGTCGCCACCCCGCTGGGGCCGCTGCACCGCTCGAGGGCGCTCGGGGCCGCGGTGGGCGGCTTCCTGGCCGCGCTGGACCGCCGCGTCCTGGTGGTGGGTTCGGGCGGCCTGTCGCACGACCCGCCGGTGCCGACGCTGAAGACCGCCGACCCCACGGCGCTCGACCGGATCGTGCACGGCACGCCGATGACACCCGAACAGCGCCGCGCGCGGCAGGATTCGGTCGCCGCGGCGGCCGCGGAATTCGCCGCCGGTGGCGGTGGCTGCCGGCCGCTGAATCCGGGCTGGGACGACGCGTTCCTGGACCTGATGGACAACGGCCGGCTCGATGAGCTCGACAACTGGACCAACTCTCAGGTCGCCGGTGAGGCGGGCAATTCCGCGCACGAGGTGCGGACCTGGGTTGCCGCGTTCGCCGCGCTGGCCGCCCAGGGTCCGTACCGCACCGTCGACCACTACTACCGGGCCGCACCCGAGTTGATCGCCGGGTTCGCGGTGCGCACCGCGGTGCCGACGGGAGCCGCCCGGTGAGTGCGGAATCGTTCGACGCCTGCGTGGATGTGCTCGTCATCGGCTCCGGCGGTGGCGGCATGACTGCGGCATTAGCCGCAGCTGCCGCTGGTCTGGACACCCTGGTGGTCGAAAAGTCCACGCACTTCGGCGGTTCCACCGCGCTGTCCGGCGGCGGTATCTGGGTTCCGGGTGCCCCCTCGCAGCGGCGCGCCGGCTACACGCCCGACCCCGCCGGCGTCAAGGCCTACCTCAGACGGATCACCGACGGCCTCGTCAGCGACGCACGCATCAGCGCATACGTCGACAACGCACCCAAGATGATGGAGTTCCTCGAGAAGACCAGCAGTTGGCTGGAGTTCGTCTGGAAGCCCGGGTACGCCGACTACTACCCGGAGCTGCCCGGCGGATCGGAACTCGGCAGCACCATCAACGTGCCGCCGATCGACCTGCGCGCACTCGGCGACGAGGAGGCGAACCTGCTCAAGCCGCTGGCGCTGGCGCCCAAGGGAATCTGGCTGGGACCCAAGGATCTTCGGCTTTTCTACCAGGTGCGGCAGAACTGGCGCGGCAAGGTGGTCCTGCTCAAGCTGCTGTGGCGCAAGTTTCGCGCTCACGTGTTCGGCGACCGCATCGCGGCCATCGGCCAGTCGCTGGCCGCCCGGTTGCGGCTGGCGATGAAGGAACGAGACATCCCGCTGTGGCTGGACGCGCCGATGACCGAACTGATCACCGATGTCGACGGCGGAGTCGTCGGTGCGGTGATCGAGCGGGCCGGCACGCCGGTGCGGATCGGCGCCCGCGGCGGCGTCATCCTGGCCACCGGTGGCTTCGACCACGACATGGCCTGGCGCCGTGAGTATCTGCCCGAACTCGAACACGACTGGAGCTTCGGCAACCCGGTGGCCATGGGCGACGGCATCCGGGCGGGAGAGAAGGTGGGCGCCTCGACCGACCTGCTCGACGAGGCGTGGTGGTTCCCCGCCATGTGCTGGCCGGACGGGCGGCTGCAGTTCATGCTCAACGAGCGGATGATGCCCGCGCAGTTCGTGGTCAACGGTGCGGGAAAGCGGTTCATCAACGAGGCCGCCCCCTACATGGATTTCGCGCACGCGATGATCGCCGGCCACCGCACCGGTGTCAGCCACATCCCGTGCTGGCTGATCACCGACACCCGCTCCTTCCACCGCTACGTGGTTGGCGGGCACCTGCCGATCCCCAGGGTCCCCGGCGCGCCGGTGCCCACCGGGCGCACGGTGCCGCAGGCCTGGCTGGACTCAGGGGTGGTCCGCTCGGCGGCCACCCTCGACGAGCTCGCGGTGCGGATCGGGGTTCCGCCGGCCGAACTGCGGCGCACCGCAGAGCGTTTCAACGAGCTGGCGCGTAAGGGGCACGACGACGATTTCAACCGCGGCGACAGCGTCTACGACAACTACTACGGCGACCCGACACTGCCCAACCCCAATCTGTACCCGCTGACCACCCCGCCGTATCTGGCGTTCCAGATCATCCTCGGCGATCTCGGCACCTCCGGCGGCCTGCGCACCGACGAGTACGCCCGCGTCCTGCGCTCCGACGACACGGTGATCGACGGGCTCTACGCGGTGGGCAACACCTCAGCAGCGGTCATGGGCCGCAGCTATGCCGGGGCCGGCGCCACCATCGGCCCGGCCATGACCTTCGGCTACATCGCGGCCCGGCACATCGCCGGCCGTTCGGGAAACCGGGACAACACCGCAGACATACGCAAGGATTCCACCCACACCGGAGGTAAGTAATGAAGATCTCGCTGTTCTACGAGTTCCCGCTGCCGCGGCCGTGGGGTGAGGACGACGAGCACCAGCTGTTCCAGGACGGGCTGACCGAGGTGGAGGCCGCCGACAAGGCCGGCTTCTCCACCGTCTGGCTCACCGAACACCACTTCCTCGAGGAGTACTGCCACTCCAGCGCCCCAGAGATGTTCCTCGCCGCGGCAAGCCAGCGCACCAAGGACATTCGGCTGGGCTTCGGGGTGATGCACCTGCCGCCGCCGATCAACCATCCGGCGCGCATCGCCGAGCGGATCTCGACGCTGGACCATCTGTCCAACGGCCGGGTGGAGTTCGGCACCGGTGAGGGCTCCTCGGTGGCCGAACTCGGCGGCTTCAACATCGATCCGGCCGACAAGCGGTCGATGTGGGAGGAGGCCCTCGAGGTCTCGATCCGCTGCATGGTCGAGGATCCGTTCAGCGGGTTCAAGGGCCAACACGTCGAGATGCCGGCCCGCAACGTGATCCCGCACCCGCTGCAGAAGCCGCACCCCCCGGTGTGGGTGGCCTGCACCCGGCCGTCGTCGGTCAACATGGCCGCCGAAAAGGCCATCGGCGCCTTGAGTTTCGCCTACACCGGACCCGGACCGCTCAAGGACCGGGTGGACACCTACTACAAGGACTTCGAGGAGAAGGGATCGCCGGTCACCCCGGCGATCAACCCCAACATCCTGGCCATCGGCGGCGACCTGTCCATGATGGTGGCCCGCACGGACGAGGACGCGATCAAACGGCTCGGTGTCGGCGGCGGCTTCTTCTCCTTCGGCATCATGCACTACTACCTGACCGGGATGCACACCCCCGGCCGCACCAAGGTGTGGGAGCTCTACGAGCAGGCCGTCAAGGAGGACCCCACCCTGGCCTACGGCCCCGGCCGTGGCGCCATCGGCTCGCCCGACACGGTGCGGCAGTTTCTGCGGGACTACGAGGCCAGCGGCGTCGACGAGATCATCCTGCTGCTCAACCCCCGGGCCCACGAGGGCATCATGGAGTCGATCGAGATCATGGGCTCCGAGATCCTGCCCGAGTTCATCGAGCGCGATGAAAAGGCCCTGGCGGCCAAGGCGAAACGGCTCGAGCCGGTGATCGAGAAGGTGGAGGCGCGTCGGCGGCCGTCGGAGGCACCGTTGTTCGACGACACCTACGCGTTCGGTGGGCTGCCCACCGGGCAGGGCGGAAAGTTCACCGCCTCGGAGATTCCGGAGGCGTGGGCCGAGATCAACGAGGGTCGGGTGCAGGCGGCCCAGGCCGAGAAGGATGCGCGTGCGCGTGAGGCCTCCAGCTGAGAGAACCGGTCGTTGACCGGTCTCGCCGAGTTGATGCGCTACGACGGTCGCCGCGTCGTGGTCACCGGGTGCGCCTCCGGGATCGGCGCCGCGCTGTGCGGACAGCTCGGGGAACTCGGCGCCGCGGTGGTCGGCCTCGACGTGCGGCGGCCGGTGGCCGAGTCGCCGCTGGACGGGTTCGTCGAACTCGACCTCGCCGACCCGGCCTCGATCGAGAGTGCGGCGGCATCGGTGGCGGGACCGGTCGATGCGCTGTTCAACGTCGCGGGCGTCTCGTCGGGAATCCGCGATCCGCTTCGGGTGGTCACGATCAACTTCCTGGGCACCCGATTGTTCACCGAGGCGATGCTGCCGACACTCGGTTCCGCCGTCGTGTGCGTGTCGTCGCTGGCCGCGGCGAACTACCGCGAGCACCTGCCGCAGGTGGCCGGCCTGTTGGCGACCGACTCGATGGCCGCGGGTGTGCGGTGGTGCCACGACCATCCGGAGGCGCTCGCCGACGGCGGCTACCGGCTGTCCAAGGAGGCCATCATCGGTTACACCGTGCGCAACGCCGTGCCGTTGGGCGCCAGGGGAATCCGGATCAACTGCACCGCGCCGGGCGTCACGGAGACCCCGATCCTCGACCAGCTGCGATCGGCCTACGGCCAGGACTTCCTCGACACCATCCCCAAACCGCTGGGCCGGGTCTCCAACCCGGTTGAACAGGCGGCGGTGCTGGCTTTCCTCGGCAGCGCGGCGGCCGGGTACATCACCGGGCAGGTCATCTGGGTCGACGGCGGCAACATCGCGGCCCGCCAGGCCGCGGACTTCGAGAAGGGATTCCCGTCGTGGCAACCATGAAGGACTTCCGCCGGGTCGCCGACGACGTGCGGAACTGGGGTCGATGGGGTGACGACGACGAACTGGGCACGCTGAACCTGATCACCGCCGACAAGGTGGCCCAGGCCGCGGCGCTGGTGTCGCGGGGCAAGGTCTTCCCGCTCGGCGTCGAGTTCGGGTCGTCCGGTCCGCAAGGCGCGTTCAAGTACCGGCAGAACCCGACGCACGTGATGACCATCGACGGCGGCGACGCGAACACCCTGATGGAGTACGGGCCCAAGTGGCTGCGCAATCCCGGTGCGGTGCAGCTGAGCAGCTACTCGAAGGCCGGCCCGATGCGCTTCAACGACGACATGATCATCATGCCGCTGCAGGCCGCCACCCAATGGGACGCGCTGTCGCACGTCTACTACGAGGACAGGCTGTACAACGACTTTCCCGCCGACTCGGTGACCAGCCTCGGCGCCTACTACCTCGGCATCGACAAGGTCGTCGACAAGGGCATCACCTCCCGCGGCGTGTTGCTCGACATCGTCAAGCTGCGCGGGGCGCCCACCCATTGTGAACTCGGCCGGCCGATCACGCCGGCCGAACTCGACGACGCGGCCAGGGCGCAGGGGGTGACGGTGCAGCCCGGTGACATCGTGCTGGTGCGGACCGGTTGGTGGGCAAGGTTTCTCCAGACCGGCGACGGGGCCGAGCCCGGCGCCGGACTGGACTGGACCTGTGCGTCGTGGCTGCACGACCACCGGGTGGCCGCCGTGGCCGCCGACAACCTGATGGTGGAGAACCCGGTGTCCGGCGTGGACGGCGTGATCCTGCCGATGCACATGCTGTGCCTGCGGGACATGGGGTTGATGCTGGGGGAGTACTGGAACCTCAACGAACTCGCCGCCGACTGCGCCGCCGACGGACGCTACGAGTTCCAGCTGGTGGCGCCGCCGCTGGCCGTCACCGGCGCCGTCGGATCGCCGGTCAACCCCATCGCGATCAAGTGACCCGGTGATGAGCCTTCAGCGCCGCACCATCTCCGTCGACGGGCTCACCACCCACTATCTGGAGGCCGGATTGGGCGAGCCGGTGGTGCTGCTGCACGGCGGCGAGTTCGGCGTGGATGCCGAAACAGCCTGGGAGCGAGTCATTCCCGCGCTCGCCGAGCGATACCGGGTGCTGGCGCCGGACATGCTCGGGTTCGGCGGGTCGGCCAAGGTGGTCGACTTCACCGACGGCCGCGGCATGCGGATCCGGCACATCGCCCGGTTCTGTGCGGTGCTCGGCATCTCCTCGGCCCATTTCGTCGGCAACTCGATGGGGGCGGTCAACCTGCTCGTCGATCTGACCTCCGAGGCTCCGGTACTGCCGGTGCGCAGTGCGGTGGCCATCTGTGGTGGCGGCGAGATTCAGAAGAACCGGCACACCACCGCCCTCTACGAGTACGACGCCACCCCGGACGGCATGCGGGCGATCGTGGCGGCATTGTTCCTCGATCCGGCCTACCCCGCCGACACGGCCTACGTGCGGCGGCGCTACGCGTCCAGCATCGCCCCCGGTGCGTGGGAGTCGTTGGCGGCCGCCCGCTTTCGCCGGCCCGGTCTCGAACCGCCGCCGACCCCGTCGAGCACTCGTGCCTATCGGCGGATCACGGTGCCGGTCCTGGTGGTCGAGGGTGCGGGGGACAAGCTGCTGCCCGCCGGGTGGGCCGCCGAGATCGCCGGACAGATCACCGGCGCCCGCTGCGCCATCGTCGAGGGGGCCGGGCACTGCCCGCAGATCGAGCAGCCGGAGGCGCTCACCGCGCTGGTGCTGGAGTTCCTCGCCGGGGCGTCGGGCTAGGCGGAACGGGCGGCGGCCTTCTTCAGCTCCCGGTAGGCCTGCCGGGTGTGGTCGGCGAGGGCCGACACGTCGCTGATCGACGCCGTGTTGGCGACGAACCCGAAGTCCATGTGGTCGTGATACGAGCTGAGCGTGACGTTGAGCCCGATCGAGGCGGCGAGCGCCGAGATCGGGTAGATGCCGAGCAACTCGGCGCCGTTGAGATACCGGGTCTCCTTGATACCGGGCACATTGGAGATGACCAGATTGCAGGCCGGCGGGGTGAGCTGGTCGACCCGAGTCTGGGCCCCGAGGATGGCCAGCCCGAGCAGCCCCGCACCGTAGGTCATCGCGGTGTCCGACGACCAGGCGCCGACGTCCTTCTTTGCGATCTGTACCGACTCGACGATCTGCTCGATGCGTTGTGCCACAGCGGCTTGCGGCTCGCCCAGGCGGGGGAACAGCGCGGTGACCCGGGTGCCGACCGTCGTGTCACCATCGGCGCGCAGCGACACCGGGATCATCGCGACGAGCCGGTGCGGGAACGGGTCGCCCGTCTCGGCGAGGTAGGCGTGCACACCGGCGTCGACGATGGTGGCGGCCACATCGTTGAGCGTGCCCCCGAACAGGTGGCCGATCTGGTGCATCTCCTCCAAGGGCAGCGACAGGGTAGCGAAGCTGCGGCCCTGCTTGAGCGGCTGGTTGGTGGGGGCGTGGTGGGCGAGGAACGGCACGCTGCCCTTGGGATCGCCGCCGACGGCCGCGGAGACGGCCTTGCGGAGCATCTCCATCGAGATCTGGTTGACCGCGCCGGCTTGCGACACCACCGTTTTGATCGAGTCGGTGATCTTGTGCAACAGCGGTGTCGGCTCGTGCGGCTCCGGCTCCGACGGGGGCAGCGCGAACGCCGGCTTGGGGATGCGGCGCTCGTCGGTGCTGGCCAGTCCCTGGTACAGCATTCGCAGTCCCGAGACGCCGTCGACCACGCTGTGGTGAGTCTTGGTGTAGATCGCGAACCGGCCACCCGGCACCCCGTCGATGATCCAGCAGCGGAACAGCAATCGGTCGCGGTCGAGCATCGGTTCGTGCAGGTCGGAGACCAGCCGCAGCAGATCGTCGTAGGAGCTTCCGGTCGGCAGCGACAGGTGTCCGACGTGGTAGTGGGGATCCCAGTCGTCGGTCTCGCGGAAGTGCGGGGCGCCGCGGCCCATGAGCTCCGGCAGCACGTTGAAGGGCGGCGTCGGGCGGAACTGCCGGTAGGCGTCGACGATCTCGCGCACCGCGGCCGGGTTGCCGCGCGGCTTCTTGAACAGCATCATCGCGCCGACGTGGGTGGTGCCCGCCGGCGTCTCGAACAGCAGCCACGAAAGATCGAGCGGCGCGATCGACTTGTTCATTCCCCTGACCTCCACGCGTCGTTGCGTGAGGACAGATGCTGCCACGCGGCGGCCCGCCCGGGAGCGGATTCAGGCGTTCGCGGCGGCGGCCTTCAACTCGCCGAACCGTGCGGTGTCGGGGTCGCCTCGACGCCGCATGGCGCCAGGCAGCACCGGAAGAAGGTGTGGACGGTTATTTCAGGCAGCTGCCCGCATCGATCGGCAGCGTGACGCCGGTGATGTACCGCGCCTCGTCGGAGGCCAGGAACAGCACCGCGTTGCTGATGTCCACCGGCTCCACCCAGCCGATCGGCAGGGTGTGCATCAGCTGCCCGATCGGCAGCAGGTCCTCGGGCCCCGGGTTCTCCAGGTCGGGCCGGAACAGTTTCATGGTGGCTTCGTTCATGAACAGCGGTGTGTTCACGTTGGTCGGGTGCACCGAGTTGACCCGGATGTTGTGCTGCCCCAACTCCACGGCGAAGGTCCGCATCAGGCCCACCACCCCGTGCTTGGCGGCGACGTAATGGCCGGTGTGGGGATAGGCCTTCAGCCCGCCCACCGAGCTGGTCAGGATGATCGAACCACCGCGGCCACCCGAGAGGATATGGGGAACACCGGCTTTCACCGTCTTCCAGACCCCGCCCAGGTTGATGTCGATCATCGCGGTCCAGTCAGCCTCGCTGGTCTTGTCCAGCGTGTTGCCACCGTTGCCGATGCCGGCATTGGCAACGATGATGTCCAGGCCGCCGAGTTGTTCCACCCCACTGTCCACGGCGGCCTTCAGTGCGTCGTAGTCGCGCACATCGACCTCGGCGGTGACGATCCGCCGGTCGAAACCCTTGACCAGGTCGGCGGTCTCGGCGAGGTCCTCCGGTGTGGTGGGCGGAATCCGATCGACGGTGTCGATGGGCCCGCAGATGTCGACGGCGATGATGTCGGCGCCCTCCTGGGCCAGTCGCACCGCGTGGCTGCGGCCCTGCCCCCGCGCGGCGCCGGTGATGAATGCGACCTTGCCTGCTACACGTCCCGTCATCGGTTCGAATCCTCTTGTCGTAGTTGGGTTCAGGGAATCAGGGTGGGCATGGCCTCCCAGCCGCGCACCGCGGTGGTGGGGGACGTACGCGCATTCGGCCAGTCGACCTCCCAGGTGGGGAAGCGCGCGAGGATCTCCTCGAGGGCGATGCGGCCCTCCAAGCGGGCCAACGCGTTGCCCATGCAGAAGTGGGTCCCGGCCCCGAAAGTCATGTGCGACTTGAGTTCACGGTGGATGTCGAAGACGTCGCCGTCGGGGGCGAACCGGCGATGGTCTCGGTTCGCGGCTCCGACCAGCATCAGCATCGCCGACCCGGCGGGCACCGTCTGCCCATAGTAGTCGACGTCGCGAGTGACGTAGCGCGCGATCTGCAGCGCCGGCGGCTCCCAGCGCAGGATCTCCTCGATCGCCTGGGGAATCAGCGCGGGATGTTCGGCGAGTTCGCGGCGCTGATCCGGGTACTCGGCAAGCGTCTTGCCCGCCCAGCCGATCAACCGGGTGGTGGTCTCCGATCCCGCGGTCGCGATCACGGTCAGGTAGAGCAGGAGTTCCTCCCGGTGCAGCCGGCGCCGGGTTCCCGTCTCGTCGGTGAACTCGGCGTTGAGCAACTCGGTCATGATGTCGTCGGACGGGTGCTCGGAGCGCCAGTCGATGAACTCCGCGAAGACCTCGCCGGTGGCCAGCGAGTCGACCTTCTCTTTCTGCAGTGTTGCCTCGCCGTGGTCGGTGATCTGGCGCTGCCGGTCCTCGGGGATGCCCAGCAGCATGCCGATCACCCGCATCGGCATCTGCTCGCCGAGGTCGTTGACGAAGTCGAATCGTCCCGAACCCACCAGGGGATCCAGGCACCGCCTGGTGAACTCGCGGATCTGCGGTTCCAGCGCGGCGACCTTGCGCGGGGTGAACAGCCGCGAGAGCAGGTTGCGGTGGATGTTGTGGATCGGCGGATCCTCGAAAATCAAAGTGCCCGGGGGGATCTCCATCCCGGACTTGATGATCTCCAGCAGCGCGCCCCGCCCGGAGATGAAGGTCTCGTGGTCGATGACGGCCTTGTTGACGTCGTCGTAGCGGCTGAGGGCATAGAAGTCGTGCTCGGCGTTGTAGTACAGCGGCGCTTCCTCACGCAGCCGGGCGAACATCGGAAAGGGGTTGATGTTCATTTCGACGTCGTAGGGGTCGTAGTGCAGATCGGCACTGACTGTCACGCGAGCAACTGTGGCAGTTCGCGCGAAAGGGTGTCAATGACATCTGCGAAGTGAGAGAAGCAGGTTCTCGCGTCCCTCGTTTGGCGGCCGTTCGAGCGTGCGCTCGCGGCATTCACCGTGCGTCGATGGCGGCGATCGTCCAGATCTTCCGCCGCGGGCGCACGGTGGATGCCGTGGATGCACAATCGTCATGACGGGCCCGGCAATTAAGTCAATCGCTTGACCGGAGTTCGGTTCAGCGAGTTGACTGCGCCGACATGGGCAACGAATTGGCGGGCAAGGTCGCGGTCGTCACAGGTGGGGCCGCCGGACTCGGGGCGGGCGTCGTCGAACGCTTCCTGGCCGAGGGTGCCGTGGTCGCGTTCGGCGACATCGACACCGACCGGGGGCGGGTACTGGCCGACCGCCACGGCGACCGGGCCCTGTTCCTGGAGACCGACGTCGCACAGACCCAACAGGTCACCCGGCTCGTCGATACCGCGGTGGAGCGTTTCGGCGCCCTGCACGTCATGGTCAACAACGCCGGGGTCTCCGGAAAGATGCAGCGCAGCCTGCTCGACGACGACCTCGGTGATTTCGAGCGGGTGATGGCCATCAACGTCAAGGCGGTGATGGCCGGAACGCGTGACGCCGCCCGGCACATGACCGAGACCGGCGGCTCGATCATCAACCTGACGTCGATCGGCGGCATCCAGGCCGGCGGCGGTGTGCTGACCTACCGAGCCTCGAAGGCGGCGATCATCCACTTCACCAAGTGTGCGGCGATCGAGTTGGCGCCGTACGAGATCCGCGTCAATTGCCTTGCGCCCGGGCACATCCGGACCGCCATCGTCGCATCGTCCGCGCACGGTATGGACGCCGAGAAGGTGGCGAAGTTCGAGGCCGGCATCCGTGCGCAGATGCGCGCCGACCGGCCACTGGAGCGCGAGGGGACCGCCGCCGACGTCGCCGAGGCGGTGCTGTACTTCGCCGGCGACCGCTCGCCCTACGTCACCGGCACCGTGCTGCCGGTCGACGGCGGCACCGCGGCGGGCAAGCCGAACCCGAAGAAGACTAAGCCCGCGGATTCCTAAATCAATCACTTGACTTAAAGCATTCCGCGCGGTTGACTGGCGGGCGATGACCACCGCGACCAGTCCCTCCAGAAGCTCCCGCACCGATCGGGCCAGCCTGACCCGGGAGGCGATCCTCGTCGCGGCCGAGCGGCTGTTCGCCGAACACGGCGTCTTTGCGGTGTCCAACCGGCAGGTCAGCGAGGCCGCCGGGCAGGGCAACAACGCCGCCGTCGGCTACCACTTCGGTACCAAGACCGACCTCGTGCGCGCCATCGAGCACAAGCACGCCATCCCGGTGGAGAAGCTGCGCGAGCAGCGGGTGGCGGAGATGGGCAGCGACTCCACCGAGTTGCGGGACTGGGTCGAGTGCCTGGTGCTGCCGTTGACCGACCACCTGACGGCGCTGGGCAATCCGACCTGGTACGCCCGCTTCGCCGCCCAGGTGATGGCCGACCCGGCCTACCACAAGACGGTCACCCGCGACGCCCTGGCGCTGCCCGCCCTCGTCAAGGTGCTCGAGGGTATCAACCGCTGCCTGCCCGAACTGCCGGGCGACGTCCGCGTCGAACGAAACATCATGGGGCGCAACCTGTTGATGCACACCTGCGCGGAGTACGAGCGGGCCTTCGCCGAGGGTTCGTCGTTGCCCCTGACCAGTTGGCGCGCAGCCGCCTGCGGACTGATCGATGCGATCGTCGGGTTGTGGCGCGCGCCCGTGACGCGACAGGGTTAGAGCCGATGAAGGTCACCGTCGACCAGGACAAGTGCGTCTCTTCCGGACAGTGCGTGCTCAACGCGGCCGCAGTGTTCGACCAGCGCGACGCCGACGGCGTGGTCGTGCTCCTGAACGACGACCCGCCCACCGATCAGGCCGACAACGTCCGCCGCGCAGTGGCGGCCTGTCCCGCCCAGGCCATCGCAGTCGAGGAGTAGGCATGTCCGACACAGTGACCTCAACGGAGGCGGTCGCCGCGCCTGAGTACCCGATGGAGCGCTCCGGCCGCTGCCCGTTCGCGCCCCCGCCGGAGGTGATGGAACTCGCTGCCGCCGCCCCGTTGAGCCGGGTGCGGATCTGGGACGGCAGCACACCGTGGTTGATCACCGGCTACGAGGCGGCCCGTGCGCTGTTCGCCGACTCCCGGGTCAGCGTCGACGACCGCAAGCCCGGCTTCCCGCACTGGAACGAACACATGCTGGCCACCGTCGACAAGCGGCCCCGTTCGGTCTTCACCGCCGACGCCGAAGAGCACACCTTCTACCGGCGGATGCTGTCCAAGCCGTTCACCTTCAAGCGCGTGGAGGCCCTGCGTCCGGCGATCCAGAAGATCACCGATGGCGCCATCGACAAGATCCTGGCCGGCCCCAAACCGGCCGAACTGGTCACCGCGCTGGCGCTGCCCGTGCCCACGGAAGTGATCTGCGAAATGCTCGGCGTGCCATACGAAGACCATGGTTTCTTCCAGGAGCACGCCAACGTCGGGCTGGCCCGTTATGCCAAGCCCGAGGACAGCATGAAGGGCGCGATGAGCTTGGCCAGGTACCTGTCCAACCTCGTCGAGACAAAGATGGAGAATCCGGCCGAGGATGCGGTGTCGGATATCGCGGAGCGGGTCACGGCGGGGGAGATCAGTGTCAAGGAGGCCGCGCAGCTGGCCAGCGGCCTGCTCATCGCGGGCCACGAGACCACCGCCAACATGATCGGTATCGGCGTGCTCGCGCTGCTGGAGAATCCCGAACAGCTGGCCTTCCTGCGCGACACCGACGACCCCAAGGCGGTGGCCAACGCCGTCGAGGAACTGCTGCGGTACCTCTCGATAATCCAGAACGGCCAGCGTCGGGTCGCCACCGAAGACATCGAAATCGGTGGGCAGACAATCAAAGCCGGCGAGGGCATCATCATCGATCTGTCCCCGGCGAACTGGGATGCCGCCGCGTTCCCGGACCCGGAACGTCTCGACCTCCGGCGCCCGGACGCCGACAAGAACCTGGCCTTCGGCTACGGCCGCCACCAGTGCGTCGGCCAGCAGCTGGCCCGCGCCGAACTGCAGATCGTGTTCGCCACGCTGCTGCGCCGCATCCCCACACTGGCCCTGGCCGCGCCGCTCGAAGAGATCCCGTTCAAGAACGACAAACTAGCCTACGGCGTCTACGAACTACCCGTCACGTGGTGAAACCCGCTTAACCCCAGCCCGATTGGAGTGTCAACGATGTCAGCACCCACCCTCTACCCGCCCGGCGGCCTGGGCGCGCCGAAGGACCGCCACACCCACGCCGACGACGACAACGGCCTGCCCGCCGGCACCGAGGTCTTCTCCGCCGACAACCACATCTCGCTGTCGGAAGACATCTTCTACGAGAAGTTCCCGGCGGAGCTCAAGGAGAAGGCGCCGCGCATCTGGTACGAGGACGGCGCCTACATGGTCGGCAAGGGCAAGGGCCAGACCTTCCTGCCGCTCGACTTCAGCCGGGTGCTCATGCAGTACGACGACCTGGCCGGCGCGGCTACCACCAACATCGAGGCCCGCATCGCCGAACTGCACGACGACGGTGTCGACCGGGAACTGGCCTTCCCCAACGCCGTTCTGGCGCTGTTCCACTACCCGAATCTGGAACTGCGCGAGCGGGTGTTCCGCATCTACAACGAGCACATCGCCGCGGTGCAGGAGCGCAGCAACGGTCACTTCTACGGTGTCGGGCTGATCAACTGGTGGGATCCCGACGGTGCACGGCGCACCCTTGCCGAGGTGAATTCGTTGGGGCTCAAGACGTTCCTGTTGCCGCTGAACCCGGGCAAGGGCGTCGACGGCGAGATCATCGACTACGGCGGCACCGCCTTCAGCCCGGTATGGGACGAGATCGAGGCCGCCGGACTGCCGATCAGCCACCACATCGGTGAGACCCCGCCGAAGACACCGTGCGAGGTCAACAGCGTCATCGTCGGCATGATGATCAACGTCGACGGCTTCCGCGAAACCTTCTCGAAGTACCTGTTCTCCGGGATCCTGGACCGCCACCCGAGCCTCAAGGTGGGCTGGTTCGAGGGCGGTATCGCCTGGGTGGCCACCGCCCTGCAGGACGCCGAACACCTGCTGGCCTCCTACCAGCACATGTTCAACCGCAAGGTGGAGCACGATGTCCGCTACTACTGGGACAACCACATGAGCGCGTCGTTCATGGTAGACCCGCTGGGCCTGCGGCTGCTCGACGAGATCGGTGTCGACAACGTCATGTGGTCATCGGACTACCCGCACAACGAGAGCACGTTCGGGTACTCGCAGCGTTCAATCAAGTCGGTGGTCGACGCCGTCGGTCAGGAGGCCGCGGTGAAGATGTGCAGCACCAACATCAAGAAGTTCCTGGGCGTGTGATGACCACATCGCTGACTGGGCCGGTGCGGTCCGTCGCCGACATCCCCACCCGGCCCGACCGGAACCGGATGCGGGCCGAGACCGGCGCGCGGCTGCGGGCCGCGATGGCCGAGCGCGGTGTCGGCGCGCTGATCCTGCTGGGCAACAACGCCGTCACCTACGCGACCGGGACCAGCTGGCCGCTCGGGGACGCGGGCTTGTCGCATGTCGAACGTCCGGTCGCCCTGGTGCTCGCCGACGACCCGGCACCGCACCTGTTCCTGCCGTTCCGTGAGGGCGCCGCCGAGGAGACCGAGCTACCAGCAGACCACCTGCACGGACCCGTCTATCTCGAATTCGACGAGGGTGTCGAGCATTTCGCCGGCATCGTGGCGGATCTCGTCCCGCGCGGCACCGCCGTCGCCGTCGACGAGCTCACCGGAGCGATGCGCCGCTGCGCGAGCCTGCTGTTCCCCGACGGCGCCCCGGGTGACGCTGCGGTGATCGTCGGGGCCGCCAAGACGGTCAAGACGGCCGACGAGATCGCCTGCATCCACAAGGCGGTCCAGATCACCGACACCGCGATGATCGACGTCCAGCGGGCACTGGCCCCGGGTATCCGGCAGGTCGACCTGTCGGCCGAATTCCTGCGCCGCGCATTCGAACTCGGCGCGGTGGCCAGCATGCTCGAGCCCATCTGGCAGGTCATGCCGCACACCCGGGCCGAAGGCGTATGGACCACGCACGGCGACTTGGCCCTACCGCTGCTGTCCACCGAGCGGGAACTTCGCGCCGGTGACGTGCTGTGGACCGATGTGTCGATCACCTACGGCGGCTACTGCTCCGACTTCGGCCGCACCTGGATCGTCGGCGAGGACCCGAGCCCGCGCCAGCAGGCGCAGTTCCGCCGCTGGGACGACATCATGACCGCGGTGCTCGACGTCACCCGGGCCGGCGCCACCGCCGCCGATCTGGGCCGGGCCGCCACCGAGGCCAACGAGGGCGCCAAGCCGTGGCTGCCGCACTTCTACCTCGGGCACGGAATCGGCGTCAATGCCGCCGAAATGCCGATGATCGGAACCGATCTCGGCGACGAGTTCGACGAGAACTACGTGCTGCAGGCCGGCATGGTGCTGGTGCTGGAGCCGGTGGTCTGGGAGGACGGCACCGGGGGCTACCGCAGCGAGGAGATCGTGGTCATCACCGAGGAAGGCTGGATCAAGTTGACCGACTACCCGTACTCGCCCTATGGCGACTGAGGTCCTGGGCGACGAGCGCTCTCTCCGCACCGGGCGGCGGGAGCGGGCGCTGGCCCAGATGGAAGCCCACGACCTGGACATCCTGGTCCTCGGCAGGCAGTCCAACATCCGCTACGTCAGTGGGGCCCAACAGCTCTGGGTGGCCGGTACCCGGCCGTTCGCGCCGTCATGTGTGCTGCTGCGTGACGGCGCGGTGCACCTGCTCAGCACCTGGGACGAGGGGGTGCCGGAGGACATCCCGCACGAGAACCTCTACGGCATCGCCTGGAACCCGATGAACACCATCGAGAACCTCAGGAAGATCCCCGGTGCGGCCACCGCCCGGCGGGTGGGATCCGATGCCTTGTCGCCGGGCTTCGCCCAACTGCTTCCGATGGCGTTCCCGAACGCCGAACTGGTCGACGGCGAGCCCGCGATCCGGGCCGCCCGGCGGATCAAGACCGCCGAGGAGATCGCGACGCTGCGCGAATCCGTGCGGGTCGCCGAGGTCGGCCTGGCCGCCGGGCTCGCCAGCCTGGAAGCCGGCGCCTCGGTGCAGGATCTGACCGCCGTGGTGCTGGAAGCGATGACCGCGGGCGGGGTGAGCACCCCGGCCCACCAGGACGCGGTGTGGGTGACCGCCAAGGATCACCCGTGGCGGAGAGCGCACGACGGCGACCGGGTGCAGGACGGCGACCTGGTGGCGTTCGCCTCCGGGGTGCTCGACCGTGGCTACATCGGCGAGGTCGGTCGCACCTGGCCCGTCGGCGACGTCACCGCGGGGGCTCGCGCCCTGTTCGAGCGCTCCGATGCTCTGCACGATCGGCTGATCGGGGCGTGCCGTCCCGGCGCGGCCAACGCCGAGCTGCTCGCCGCGTACGAGGCTGCCGGCGAAGCGCTTCCGGTGGTCCCGGTGGCGCACGGGCTGGGCGCCGGGTTCGATTCCCCGGTCGTCTCACCGCAGCTCGCGGCGACCGCCGCCGCGGAGCGGCAGGAGCAGGGCATGGTGCTCGCGGTGACCGGCTACGTATTCGAGTCGGGAGTCGGCGCCGTCTTCCGGCGCGACGTGGTGCTGATCACCGAGGACGGCGCCGACGTGTTGACCTCGGCTCCGGCCTGGAGCGCGTGAATGGGTAAGGCCAAACGGCCGTCGGCCGAGGAGATCATCCGCTACCAGAAGGACCCGAAGACCAAGATCGCAACGATCACCTTCGACCGGCCCGAATACCTCAACGCCCCGACCGCCGCGGCGCGACTGCGCTACTCCGATCTGCTCTACCAGGCCGGGGTGGACGACCAGGTGAAGGTCCTGGTGGTCCGCGGTGTCGGTGAGGATCTCGGCAGCGGTGCGGACCTGCCGGAGTTCATGGAGATGCAGGACGACGAGGACGAGGCACCGCGCCTCTCGGAGTTCCGCATCCCGCCCGGCGAGGTGAAGTACCCGCCCAAGGGTTCGTTTCGCCGCGGGGCGACGATCAGCGCGTGGTACGCCAGCCCGCACTCCGGCATCCGGACGCTGCAGGACTTCAAGAAGATCTCGATTCTGGAGGTCAAGGGCTACTGCTACGGCTGGCACTTCTACCAGGCCGCCGACGCCGACCTGGTGATCTCGTCCGACGATGCCCTGTTCGGCCACCCGTCGTTCCGCTACTACGGGTGGGGGCCCCGGATGTGGTGGTGGGCGCAGATGATGGGCATCCGCAAGTTCCAGGAGATGGTGTACACGGGCCGGCCGTTCACCGCCGCCGAGATGGCAGAGTGCAACTTCCTCAACAGCGTGGTGCCACGTGCGGACCTGGAGGACGAGGTCAACAAGTACGCGCTGGCTTGTGCGCGGAACCGGCCGACCGACACGGTGTTTCAGCAGAAGATCTTCTTCGAGGTCATGAAGCAGTTCCAGGGCGAGTACATGGGTAGCCTGCTCGGTGGGTACTTCGAGTCGATGGGGGCGGCCATCGCCCACGACGAGGACGACCTGGACATGCACGAGGCGCTCGACGAGGGACTGTCCGGCGCGGTGAAGGACAACGACGCGAAGTTCCCGCCGGAGTGGCGGCTGTCGAAGACCGGCCGCAAGAACGCCAAGCCGAAGAAGAAGAAGTAGCCCCGTGGACCCAGGGCGGCCCAGCCCGCCGTTGAGCGGATTCGTCCTCGTCGAACTCGCCACCGGCATCCCCGGCGGCTACTGCACCAAGCTGCTGGCCGACGGTGGCGCCGACGTGGTCAAAGTCGAGGCGCCGGGCGGGGATCCACTGCGCCACTGGTCGGCATCCGGGGCGCACATCCCGGACGGCGAGGACGGGGCCCTGTTCGGTTTCCTGGCCGGCGGCAAGCACAGCGTGGTAGCCGATCCCCGGGCCATGGATGACCTGGATATGGTCGACGAACTGCTGGCCTCGGCCGACGCCGTGGTGTGGTCCGCCGGGTCGGAGGTGGCCGAGTTGGCCCGCTTCGCGCCGACCGAACTACTGGCCCGCCATCCGCATCTAATCGTCGCCGCGATCACGCCGTTCGGGCTGTCCGGTCCCTGGAATGGTCGTGCCGCAACGGAATTCACCCTGCAGGCCTGGTCGGGCGGAATCGTCGGGCTGGGCCGCGGCGCCCCCGACCGGGCCCCGGTGTACGTCGGGGGTCGCGTCGGCGACTATCTGTCGGGCGGTTATGCCAGCGCGGCGATCCTGGCCGCGCGGATGCGGGTTCAATCCGGTGCCGCAGGTGAACTCATCGACCTGTCCATGCTGGAAAGCCATGTCATGGGGCTGACCTACTACCCGGTGACCTATTTCGAGATGCTGGGCCGGCCGTGGCGCGATGCCCGCAAGCTCACCGTGCCCGGGATCGCAAGGGCCAGTGACGGTCTGGTCGACCTCGGCTGCGGTACCGCCCAGCAGTGGTTCGACCTGTGCGCGATGACCGGTCACGAGGACTGGATCGACGAGGAATCACCGCTGTCGATCACCGAACAGGCCAACGAGAAGGCCGACGAACTGTATTCCTGGGTCGCCGAGCGCACCGGTGCCGAGGTACGCGAGCTGGCCACGGCGTTCCGCATCCCGAACGCGCCGGTGGCCAATGGTGTCACCATCGAATCGCTGGACCACTTCGTCGCCCGCGGATCGTTCGTCAGCAACCCGGCCGGTTTCCGCCAGCCGGCCCATCCGTACCGCATCTCCGGCGTGCAACTGCGACCACCCGGTCGGGCGCCGCACCTCGGGGAGCACACCGAGGAGCACAGGACCGCCGACCGCGCCCCGCGGCATGCCGGCAATGCCGTGAATCGGCTGCCGCTGAACGGCATTCGCGTGCTGGACCTGACCACATTCTGGGCGGGACCGTCCTGCACCCATCCGATGGCGCTGTTGGGAGCCGAGGTGATCCACGTGGAGTCGGCCCGCCGCCCGGATGGCACCCGGCTGATCTCCGGCGTACCGGTGACCGAGAACAGCTGGTGGGAGAAGCAACCGATCTTCGCCGCGCTGAACACCAACAAGAAGGACATCACCCTGGACCTGGCCACCGAGGCGGGCCGGGAACTGCTGATCCGATTGATCGGCACCGCCGACGTGATCGCCGAGAACTACACCCCGCGGGTGCTCGACCAGCTTGGCCTGGATTACGGTGCGGTGCAACGGATCAACCCCAGCATCGTCATGCTGCGCATGCCGGGCTTTGGGCTGGACGGGCCGTGGCGGGACAACCCGGCCTTCGCCTACGTGATCGAGGCGGCCGCCGGAATCAGTTGGCTGACCGGCTACCCGGACCGCAATCCGTACGAGCCGTACTCGGTGGGTGATCCCAACGCCGGCCTGCACGCGCTCAACGGCGTGCTGCTCGCCCTCGAACACCGGCGGCGCACCGGGGAGGGGGCACTTGTCGAGGCGGCCATGGTGGACGCCGCGCTGAACATCGCGGCCGAGCAGGTCGTCGAGTACACCGCCTACGGGGCGGTGCTACATCGGGCCGGAAACCGCGGGCCGACGGCCGCGCCGCAGAACCTGTACCGCACCAGTGAGCTCGACGAGTTCGGCCGGGACGACTCCTGGGTGGCCATCGCGGTCGAGACCGACGGGCAGTGGGAGTCGCTCCGAGCCGCCCTCGGCGAGCCGGTCTGGGCCGCGGACCCGGCCCTGGCCACCGCGGTCGGCCGCCGGGCGCAAGAAGATTTGGTCGACGAGCACCTGGGCGCCTGGTGCCGCCAGCGCACCGGCGAAGAGGTGGTGGCCACGTTGTGGCCGGCCGGGGTGCCGGTGGCCAAGGTGATGCAGCCACACCGGCAGACCGAACTGGAGCAACTCGTCGCGCGCGGGTTCTTCGAGCGCCTCGAGCATCCGGTGAACCCGCCTGCGCACTTCAGCACGCTGCCGTTCCGGTTCTCGTCCGGGCCGCAGCGCGTCCACATCCGGGCCGCGCCGCTGCTGGGCCAGCACAACCGCGAGGTGTTGGCCGAACTCGGCCTGTCCGGGGCGGAGATCGACACACTGGAGGCCGAGGGCGTGATCGGAACGGCACCCGCGATGGGCGGGTCGAAAGCGACCAGATGACCACCGGGTATTGCAGTTAGTCGAGAATGAGAATATCGTTCTCATCAACCGTATAGGAGGATTCCATGGGGCAGCTGTCCACCCGCATTGACTTGCCGTTTCCGATTTTCGACGCGGACAATCACCTCTACGAGCCGCCGGAGGCGATGACCAAGTACCTGCCGAAGGAGTACAAGGACATCGTCCAGTACGTGCAGGTCAACGGCCGTACCAAGATCGCGCTGCGCGGTCAGATCAGCAACTACATCCCCAACCCGACCTTCGAGGTCGTCGCCAAGCCGGGCGCCTGGGAGGAGTACTTCAAGTACGGCAACCCGGAGGGCAAGAGCAAGCGCGAGCTCTTCGGCGAGCCGATGCGCGCGATCCCGGCCTTCTTCGAGCCCGGGCCGCGCCTGGAGGTGATGGACTCCCTCGGCCTGGACCGCACCCTGATGTTCCCGACCATGGCCAGCGTCGTCGAGGAGCGGCTGCGCGACGATCCGGTCGCGATTCACGTCATCATCCACGCGCTGAACGAGTGGCTCGCCGACGTCTGGGGCTTCAACTACGAGAACCGCATCTTCACCACTCCGGTGATCACCCTGCCGATCGTCGAAAAGGCAATCGAGGAACTGGAGTGGGCGGTCAAGCGCGGTGCCCGCTGCATCCTGATCCGCCCGGCGCCGGTGCCCGGCTTCCGCGGACCACGGTCGTTCGCGCTGCCCGAGTTCGACCCGTTCTGGGAGCGGGTCGTCGAATACGACCTGCTCGTCGGCATGCACTCCAGTGACAGCGGCTACTCCCGCTACACCTCGGAGTGGGACGGCGCGGCGCAGGAGATGCTGCCGTTCCAGACCAACGCGATGTCCATCCTCAACGAGTGGCGCCCCATCCAGGATGCGGTGGCCTCCTGCGTGATCCACGGCCTGCTCTACCGCTTCCCGAAGCTGAAGATCGCCATCGTCGAGGCCGGCGCCAAGTGGATGTTCCCGCTGCTCGATGGGTTGGCCGAGGTCTTCAAGAAGGCTCCGGAGGCCTTCCCGAGCGATCCCGTCGAGATGGTCAAGAGCCGCATCGCCGTCAGCCCGTTCTACGAGGAGGGCATCGACGACCTGGTCGGCCTGATCGGTGTGGAGAACGTGCTCTACGGCTCGGACTGGCCGCACCCCGAGGGACTCGCCGAGCCGACGTACTACGCGAAGGCGCTCGAGCACCTCCCGGTGGAGGACCAGGCGAAGATCATGGGCGGCAACCTGTCGCGCCTCGTCAACGTGTGACCCTGCCTGACAACGCATTTCAGACCATCCCGGAGATGGTCGCGTGCGCAGCGGACCGGTTCGGCGATGCCGAGGCAGTCGTCGACGGTCCGCTGCGCCTCACCTTCGCCGAGGTGGCCGATCGGGTCCGCCGCGCGGCGGGCGCATTCGCGAATCTCGGCGTGGACAGGGGTGATCGGGTCGCGATCTGGGCGCCCAACTCCGCGTACTGGATGATCGCGGCATTCGGCGTGCTGACCGCCGGCGGTGTGGTGGTGCCGGTCAGCACCCGGTACAAGACCGCCGAGGCCGCCGACATCATCACCCGAAGTGGCGCCAAGGTCGTGCTGGTCGAGAAGGGTTTCCTGGGGCAGGATTTCACCACGCCACCCGGTGTGCCCGCACTCGACCTGAAATCCGGGTTCCTCGAAGACGGGGCGCCCTTCGAGCGTGCGGTCACCGGCACGGACATCGCCGACATCATCTACACCTCCGGCACGACGGGCCGACCCAAGGGCGTGATGATGAACCACGCACAGAACCTGCGGATGTACGCCGAGTGGTGCGACCTGGCCGACCTGCGCCGCGGTGACCGCTACCTGATCGTCAACCCGTTCTTCCACACTTTCGGCTATAAGGCGGGCTGCCTCGCGTCGTTCATCCGCGGTGCGACCATGCTGCCGGTTCCGGTGTTCGACATCGACACTGTCGTGGAACTCATTGCCGCCGAGCGCATTACGATGCTGCCGGGGCCGCCGACCCTGTACCACTCGCTGCTTGCCGTCGAGGACAAGGCCAAGCTGGCCACCCTGCGCGCCGGGGTGACCGGCGCGGCCGACATCCCGGTGGAGCTCATCCGCCGGGTGCACGAGGAGCTTCCGTTCCAGACACTGGCCACCGGATACGGGCTCACCGAGGCCGGCACGGCCACGATGTCCCGACCGGGTGACTCCTTCGAGGACGTTGCCACCACGGCCGGCCTGCCGGTCGCCGACGTCGAGGTGCGGTTGGCCGGCGACGGTGAGGTGCTGGTGCGCGGGTACAGCGTGATGCAGGGCTACTTCGACGACCCGGCCGCGACCGCCGAGGCGATCGACGCGGACGGCTGGTTGCACACCGGCGATCTCGGGGAGTTCACCGGGTCGGGGCGGCTGCGCATCGTCGGCCGGAAGAAGGACATGTTCATCGTCGGTGGGTTCAACGCCTACCCGGCCGAGATCGAGGGCTTCCTGATGGAACACCCGGCGGTGGCCCAGGCCGCCGTGATCGGGGTGCCCGACGAGCGGCTGGGCCAGGTCGGCAAGGCGTTCGTGGTGCGAAAACGCCATTCCGAGGTCGGCGCCGACGAGTTGATCGCATGGAGCCGCGACCGAATGGCAGGGTTCAAGGTGCCGCGGTCGGTCGAATTCCTCGACGCGCTGCCGCTCAACGCGACCGGCAAGGTGATGAAGGACCAGCTGCGCTGATATGGCGGAAATATCATTCCCGCACCTTCAGGCCGGTTTGCGACCGTCTGCACCGCGTCGTCGACAACGGGATTACCGCGAGATGATAACCTCATTCTCACCGCCGGTGACCGGTCGATGTGCGCGTAGGTGGAAGCGGCATCCCGGTCTCTCGGCCCCGTTGCCCTGCAGTGAGCGGCGGGGGGCGTCGACCGTCCAGCGGACGCCCGTACGCTGGCGGGATGCTTGGTCGGAGGAGGAGTGCGGACATGTGTAGGTGGCATGGCGCCTGAGGTGAACCGCAAGGGTGCTGCGGTCCCGTCCCGTTCATCGGATGAGGCAGCCGTGTCGGAGGTGATGGCGCAGTTGGCGGAGGCCGAGGCCGCCGAGGCCGAGGCGCGAGCCGACGCGGCCCGGGCGAAGGCCACCGCAGCCCGGCTGCGCGGGTCATCGGAGGATGTCGATGCAATCCCGGCCGACGATGACGGTGCGGCGGCCGAGGACGACACTGACGGCGGGGCCGGCCCGGATGCCGACGAGCCCGCACGCGGCCGGTGGTCGCGGCCGGGGTGGTCGAAGATCGGACTGGCCGCCGGTGTCCTGGTGACCTGTGCGGCGCTGGTGTTGACCGGTCTGATGGTCCAGCGGCACCGCCAGGTCAGCGCGCAACGCGCCCATCGTGCCGAGTTCGTGACCGCCGCGAAGGAGAGCGTGGTGGCCCTGCTGTCGATCGACTTCAACCACGCCAAGGCCGACGTGCAGAAGGTGATCGACCTTTCCACCGGGACGTTCCGGGATGACTTCACCAAGGGCGCGCAGGATTTCGTGAAGACCGCCGAAGGGTCCAAGGCGGTGACCGTGGGGAAGATCAATGCGGCCGCGCTGGAATCGGAGAACGGTGACACCGGGGTGGTGTTGCTTGCGGCGACGTCCCAGGTGACCAACGCGAACGGGGCCCGTCAGGATCCCCGCGCGTGGCGGATGAGCGTGACGATGACCCGAGACGGAGACAAGTTGAAGATGTCGAATGTGGAGTTCGTGCCGTGAGCGATGAGAAGACCGGCCCCGCCACCGACGCCGACAGCGCGGCCGAGGAGCTAACCGAGACCACCGCCGGAGACGTCGAGGGCACCGAAGGCGCTGAGGGCGCCGAGATCTCGGTCGAACCCGACCTGCAGGGCGCCACTACCGGCATCAAGCGCCGCCGGCCGTGGTTGGCCATGGGGCTCGCCGCGCTGCTGGTGGCCGCGGTCGCCGCCGCGGGCAGCGTCTACTGGTGGATCTACCGCCCCGATCGGCTGACCAACGCCGCCTCCCAGCAGCGGGTCACCGATGCCGCGCGGGAGGGCACGGTGGCGCTGTTGTCCTATGCGCCCGAGACACTGGACAAGGACCTGGCCACCGCCAAGTCGCACCTGACCGGCGAATTCCTCAAGTACTACAGCGATTTCACCGACAAGATCGTGGCGCCGGCGGCCAAGCAGAAGGGCGTCAAGACCGAGGCCACCGTCGCCCGCGCGGCGGTATCGGAGATGCAACCCGACCATGCGGTGGTGCTGGTGTTCGTCAACCAGGTGACCACCAGCAAGGACCGGCCGGACCCGGCGCTGGCCACCAGCAGCGTGCTGGTGACCATGGTCAACCAGGACGGTCGCTGGCTGATCTCCGAGTTCAACCCGGTGTAGGAGCCGACGATGAGTGTTGCGCTACTCCTGGAGATGGCGGCCTCGGATCCGGACCGGGTCGGTGTGGTCTCCGACGACCAGCGGCTGACCGTCGGGGAGCTCAACGCGCTGGCCGACGGCGGCGCCGGCGTCATAGCCGGGACCGGGGCGAACACCGTGGTGTACGTGGGCACCGGTGGTCTGATGCTTCCGCTGCTGATCTTCGCCTCGGCCCGGGCCGCACGACCGTTCACACCGCTGAATTACCGGCTCTCCGCCGAGGCGCTGGCCGAGCTGGTCGGTCGGCTGCCCGAACCGCTCGTCGTCTTCGACGCCGAATACGCCGAGGTGGCAGCCGGTTTGGGCGTCAGCCGGATGGAATCGGCGGACTTCCTCGCAGCGGCCGGGGAGGCCGAGCCCGTCGCCGAGTTCCCCGATCCCGACGACGTCGCGGTGGTGCTGTTCACCTCGGGTACCACGTCGCGACCCAAAGCGGTTGAGCTGTCCCACAACAACCTCACCAGCTATGTGACCGGCACCGTCGAGTTCGCCTCGGCCGAGCCCGGCGACGCCGCGCTGATCTGTGTGCCGCCGTATCACATCGCCGGTGTCGGCGCGGCATTGTCGAACCTGTACGCCGGCCGCAAGATGGTGTACCTGACCAGGTTCGAGCCCAGGGAATGGATCCGGCTGGCGCAGCGCGAAGCGGTCACCAGCGCCACCGTCGTACCCACCATGCTGGACCGGATCATCACCGAACTGGAGACCGACCCGGTTCCGTTGCCGGCCCTGCGGACCCTGGCCTACGGCGGATCCAAGGTCGCGCTTCCCCTGGTGCGCAAGGCGCTCGAGTTGCTCCCCGAGGTCGGGTTCGTCAACGCCTACGGGTTGACCGAAACCAGTTCCACCATCGCGGTTCTCACCCCGGAGGACCACCGCGCCGCGCACGCGGCCGAGCACGAGCCGACCCGCAGACGGCTGGGGTCGGTCGGGCAGCCGGTGCCGGGCATCGAGGTGCAGATTCGCGCCGAGGACGGCACCGTGCTCGGTCCCGAGGAGGTCGGCGAACTGTTCGTGCGCGGTGATCAGGTGTCGGGCAAGTATGCCGAGATCGGCTCGGTGCTCGACGACGAGGGCTGGTTCCCGACCAAGGATGTCGCCTACCTCGACGCCGACGGCTACCTGTTCATCGGTGGGCGATCCGACGACACCATCATCCGCGGCGGTGAGAACATCGCTCCTGCCGAGGTCGAGGACGTCCTCGTCGAACATCCGCACGTGCGTGACGTCGCCGTCGTCGGTGTCGAGGACGCCGAGTGGGGCCAGATCATGGTGGCCGTCGTGGTGCCGGTCGCCCACATCACCCCGGACCCGGAGGACCTGCGCGCCCATGTGCGCCAGCACCTCCGGGGTTCACGCACCCCGGACCGGGTGGTGTTCCGCCACGAGTTGCCCACCACGCCGACCGGCAAGGTGCTGCGGCGCCAACTCGCCGACGAGCTCAAGTCACCAACCACCTGAATCCGAGGAGGACATATGGTCAAGACCGGCACCCGACTGCAGAGCCAGGTGTGTGACACCCAGGTCATCGTCGTGCGGTCGTCGGACAGCCTCGACGACCTGCGTGCCGGCGGGGTCCCGATGATCCCGCTGGACGCCGAGAAGTCCGCGGACGTCCAACTCGACCCGGCCTTCGCGGGCGGCACCGTGATGGGCAAGCGCTACGTCGACGAGGCCGGCGCCGAACTGCTGGTCACCAAGGCGGGTGCCGGTTCGCTCAGCATCGGCACCACCCCGTTGGAGCAGAAGACCGCCAAACCGCTTCCCGCCAGCGACTAGTCGAGACGCCATGAGCGCGACCGCGGACAGCGACGAGCACACCCTCGTCCTGGCCATGGACTACCGCGTGCCCGACCCCGCCAGGGTGTGGCCGGTGCTGCAGCGCAGCAAGCCCGCCCTGGCCGATCTCGGTGCGCACTACGTTCTGGTCTACGTCTCCACCCGGGATGCGGGCCGGGTGATGGTGACCATGTCGCTGCGCAGCAAGGAGCCGATCCTCGAGGTGTTGCGGTCCCGAATCTTCCTGGACTGGTTCGACTCCGTGGGTCTGCAGGACATCCCGGCCATCTTCGCCGGGGAGACGGTCGAGAAGGTCGCGGTGTCCGACCCCGACGCGCACGAGGCGCCGGGAGTCATCATGGCCACGATCGCCAGGTTCGACGACCTGCCAACGCTGATCTCCCGGATCCGCGCCACGCTCCCACGCTTCGCGGACGCCGGAATCCGGAACCTGCGGCTGTTCCGGGCCTTCGACGACGAGCACGAAGCGATGGTGCTCCAGGAGATCGACACCGAGGAGGATGCCAGCCGCTGGATCGACCACCCCGACTCGGTGGCCGAGTGGATGGCGAGTTCCGGTGTCGGAGCCTACCCGCCGGTCTTCGTCGGGCGCCTCGCACATCTGATGCGGCTCGATGAGAACGCTTGATTCGGAACCATGTTCGTCTGTCTGTGCAACGGAATCACCAGCCAAACCGTGGCCGAGGCGGTGGCGGCCGGAGCGACCACCACCAAGCAGGTGGCCAAGGCCTGCGGCGCGGGTTCGGAATGCGGCCGGTGCCGGCATACCGTGCGTGCCATCATCGAGGCCGCCGGCGTCGAGCCCAAGCGGCACCGCGGCTTCCTACACCGAGGATGAGGATGGACCTGCAAAGCATCAGTGACGAACTCGAGATCACCGGGCTGCTGCACCGCTACGCCCGGGCCGTCGACGGCCGGGACTGGGACCTGTGGCGGTCGTTGTTCACCGCCGACGCCCACATCGACTACAGCTCGGCGGGCGGGCTGGTGGGCGGCCGCGACGAGGTGTCGGCGTGGCTGGAGCGTTCGCTGGCGCTGCTGCCGATGACGCAGCACTACATCACCAACGTCGAGGCCGACATCACCGGCGACACCGCGGCCGTGCGGGCGATGTTCTACAACCCCATGCTGCTGCCCGGCGCGACGTCGATCAGTGCGTGTGGCGGTTACTACCACCACCGGCTGGTGCGTACCGAAAGCGGCTGGCTCAGTGCGCAACTGCGGGAGGAGAACCTGTGGTTCGACAACCCGCCGAGCCCGCAGGCCCGGGCGGCCCTGCAGGACCTGCCCTAGCCGAGGGCCATCGTCCCCGCTCCGGGCAGGTGTCGGCACCCGGCGACCGGGAACCCGGGTGAAGATCGCGTAAACGGCCCTCACCTGCACGGATGGCGCCGGGCCGGGTCCCGGGGCCGAGTACCGGCGGGTGACCTCCGGCCGCAGTTCGGGCGGGCGCGCGGGCGGTCGGGGCTGCACAGGTCCCCACAGCTGAGGACTTACGTCTCTGTCCGGTATGGGCGGTTGTGCGCGACAGTGGCTAGCAGACCACTCCCGGCGACAAGGTGGCGAGATCGATGAGCGCGCAGTTTCCCGAACCCGAAACGGTCCGCGCTGCGCTGACAATGGCGACGCAGGCCCCGTCGGTGCACAACTCCCAGCCCTGGCACTGGCATGTCGGCGGCCGGGGCATCGACCTGTACGCCGATGCCAGCCGGCATCTGCAGCGGACCGACCCCGATCGTCGCGACCTGTTGCTGAGCTGCGGGGCGACCCTGCACCACTGCACGGTCGCGCTGGCCGCCCTGGGGTGGCATGCCAGGGTCCACCGGTTCCCGAGCCCGCACGATCCCAACCATCTCGCTTCGATGGAGTTGCAGCCGCAGCCGGCCGGTGAACTCGACGTCACGCTGGCGGCCGCCATCGCGCGGCGACGCACCGACCGCCGCAACTACAGCTCCTGGCCCGTACCGGGCGGTGACATCGCCCTGATGGGTGCCCGTGCGGCCCGCGCGGGGGTCATGCTGCGCCAGATCGACCTGCTGCCACAACTCCACGCGATCGTGGCGGCCTCGGTGTCCAAGCACGCCAACGACTCGGACTACCTGGCCGAGCTGAACGCGTGGAGCGGGCGGTACGGATCGGTCGCCGGAGTACCCGCGCGCAACACCCCGTCGCCCAACCCGAGCGCCCGGATCCCGGCCCGGGTATTCGCCGGGCCCGCTCTGCAACAGCCCCCGGACGTCTCGGCCGACGACGACAACGCGGTGATGCTGGCGCTGGGCACCGAATCCGACGACGACCTCGCCCGGCTCCGCGCCGGGGAGGCCACCAGCCTGGTGCTGCTGTCGGCGACCGCGATGGGGCTGGCCAGCTGCCCGGTGACCGAGCCGTTGGAGATCCCGGAGACGCGTGAGGCGGTCCGCGCCGACGTGTTCGGAACCAGCGGGCACCCGCAAATGCTGCTGCGGATCGGCTGGGCGGCCGTCAATGCCGACCCGCTGCCGGCAACCCCGCGTCGGCCGCTGTCCGACATCGCCGATTGGCGGGGCGTGGGCGTCGGCTCGGGCGTGGTCAGCCACGCCGGTTAGCCCGCGTTGTATACCTTCACCCTCGGCGTGCGCCGCGGCTGGCTCACCCGGTTGTTCGGCCGCAGCCCGCTGGTGCGCACCACCGACCGGGTCGAGGCCCTGACCCTGCTGCTCGTCACGGCGCTGGTGGTGGTCACCGCACCGATCGCGGGGGCGGTCGGTACCGGTGTGTACTCGAGCCACAGCGCGGCCTATGCCGAGCAGGCCAACGGGCGCCACGCGGTGACGGCGACGGTCGTGCAGGACAGCCCGCTGAGCGTGCGGCCCTACAGCGTGACGGCCGCCGTGCACGCCCGCTGGCAGGATCGGGGTCGCAATCACGAGGCCACCTTCGCGTGGGACCGGCCCGCCGAAGCCGGTGCGCACCTGAGGATCTGGGTGGACGGAGCCGGCGACTACGCCGGACCGCCCGCCCCGGCGGGTCGCGCCGCCAGCGACGCCATCTGCGCGGGCGTGGTGATGTGGCTGGCGGCGGTGACGATCGGCGCAATGGCGGTCGGCCTGGTGCGGTTTCGGTTGACCCGGCTTCGCCACGCCGCCTGGGACCGCGCCCTGCGCGATCTGGTCGGCGACGATGGTGGCCGCACGAGCAGCGAGCGCTGAGCCCGCGAACAGCTAGCCGAACTGCAGGGTGGTCCCCGGTGTGACGGTGTGCACCCGGCCCCGGCACTCCACCTCGATCGGGCGGTGATCGGTCGGATCCACACTGATCTCGGCCCTGCGCCCGGCGATCGTCAGGTGCAGCCGATACCCGCGGTAGTAGATCGGCATGCGCAGCGCACCAAGGCTTTCCGGCCACATCGGGTTCAGGATCAGCCGGTCGCCCCGCGTCTCCAGGCCGGTGAAGCAGCGCTGCAGCAGGTCGATGCTGCCTGCCATCGCGGCGATGTGAATACCCTCGGCGGTGGTACCGCCCTGGATGTCGGCGACATCGGACATCAGCACCTGCTGGAAGTACCGCATCGCGCGTTCGCGATTTCCACGGGCCAGCACCCAGGCGTGCACCACACCGCTGAGGGTCGAACCGTGCGAGGTGCGGTGGAAGTAGTAGTCGACGGTCTTCGGGATCTGTTCGGGGGTGAACCGATATCCCATGCGCGCCATCAGTTCCCGCAACTCATCGGAGGACAGCAGATAGAACAGCATCAGCACGTCGGCCTGCTTGGAGGCCTTGTACCGGTTCACGCTGTCGTTCTCGGCCTCGAGGATGCGGTCCAGCCGCTGGATGTTGCCGTAGCGCTCGCGGTAGCCGTGCCAGTCGAGGTCCTCCAGGTCCCCGTAGCCCTCGAACTGGCTGATCACCTCGTCGCCGGGCGTAGCGGAATTCGAGGCGGAGTGGAAGGGCACATACATGCGGCGGCTGACGTCATCCCACTGGTCGAGTTCGCGACCGTGGATGCCCAACGACTCCATCAGGTCCAGCCGGTCGCGCAACGGCATCGCGTCGATCGCATCGAGCGCGCGCACGATCGACCAGACCGCCATCACATTGGTGTAGGCGTTGTTGTCGATACCGTCATAGGGCCGGTCCGGGTAGCCGGAATGGAACTCGTCGGGGCCGATGACCCCGCGGATCACGTAGCGGCCCAGCTGATCGTCGAACTCGGCGCGGCTGACCCAGAACCGCGCGATCTCGGCGAGCATCTCCGCGCCGTTCTCGATCAGGTACTCCAGATCGCCGGTCACCTGGTAGTACTGCCACACGTTGTAGGCCACCGCGATTCCGATGTGGTGGGCCCGGGCGCTGGCGTCCGGATTCCAGTGCCCGGAATTGGGATTCAGATGCAGCTTCTGGCTTTCCTCCCGGCCGTCGCTGCCGGACTGCCACGGGAACATCGCCCCGGCGTAGCCGGCCTCGCGGGCGGCGCGGCGGGCCTCGGGCAGCCGGCGGTAGCGGTAGCGCAGCAGCGATCGGGTGCTCGCGGGGGAGCGCAGGTTCAGCACCGGGAACACGAACAGCTCGTCCCAGAAGATGTGGCCGCGGTAGGCCTCACCGTGCAGGCCGCGGGCCGGCACACCGGCGTCGAGGTCGGCCGCGCGGTTGGGCACCGTCACCAGCAGATGCAGCAGGTGCAGGCGCACCACCCGCAGCGCGTCCGGGTTGTCGTCGAACGCGATGTCGAAACGCTCCCACAGGTGCGCCCACTCGCGGATGTGTCCGGCCCGCAGGTCGCTGTAGCGGCCGAGCTGGCCGAGCAGGCGCTGCGCGGCGTCGCCGGGTTCGGAGATGCCGTCGTCACGGCCGGTGAAGATGGCGGCCATCTTCTCCACCGTCACCGACTCGCCGGGCTCGACGGTGACGACATAGTCGTGTCCGGTGCGTCTCGGCTCGTCGACGAACCGGCCGTCGGCCTCCAGCGGCGCCTCCCCGCGCCACACGGTGGTGCGGGCCGCCACCGCGATCGGAATCCGGGACTGCACGGTCTCGCACACCAGCAGCGCGGAATTCGGCGCCAGTTCCTGGGTGGTGGTGGCGACCAGGTGGTCGCTGGACAACGCCCGGTAGCGCTCCACACCGGAGTTGCGCACATCGCCGTCGAGGATGGAGAGGAACTCGATTGTGCCGGACCAGTCCTCGGCCCAGACCGTGGTCTCCAGCGCGCAGGCGTGCGGGAGGTGCATCGCCGCGATGCGCCGCTGCAGGACGCGGCAGGTGCGGCCCGCGGGGTCGCGGAACCGGAACTCCCGGGTGAGCTCGGCCTGGCGGAGGTCCATGCTCTGCCGATAGCTCAGGATGGTCGCGGAGTCGATGTCGAACCAGTCGTCGCCGTTGATCCGGAACTTCAGCGACAGCCAGTTCGGCAGGTTCACCAGGCTCTCGTTGTCGATGCGCACACCGGCGATCTCGTCGTAGAGCCGGTTGTACAGCCCGGCGGCATAGGTGCCGGGATAGTGGAACGGCCCGGCGTCCGCCTCCGGCGCGCAGCCGCGCGTGGCGCGGTAGCCGTTGCCCACGGTGCACAGCGCCTCCCGCAGCCGCTCCTGCTCGGGAATGTAGCCGCCGAACGTGAACGACCAAGGGCTGGAGAGCATCTGGCGATCGATGTCGCACTGCTCGACCAGCCGCTCGACGAACTCGCGAACGTGGTCGGGGTCGGCGAGGGAGAACCTGGCGGCGGTCGAGCGGTCCCCGTCCTCGTCATGCCGGACGACGATGCCGACGCCGTCGTGCAGGACCGAGTCGAACGCGTCCTCGTCGGTCAGGTCGTCGCCGATGTGGATCGGCAGCAGCGGCTCCTGCCCGGCGACCTGGTCGAGGATCCATTCCAGGGTCTTGCCCTTGTCCCAGTCCAGGTTCGGGCGGAGTTCGACCACCATCCGGCCCGATGTGACCCGCAGGCCACTGCGCGCGCCGATCTCGTGCACCTTCGCCGACACCCGCGGGGCGGCCTCCGGCGCGGCGTTGCGGTAGTGCACCGCGACCGCGAACCGCTTGTGCTCCACCATGACTCCGGGGATGTCGAGTGCCTCGGTGAGCTCGGCCGCGGCCCGTTCCAGCACCGGCACCGCCGCCGCCGCGGTCTGGTTCTCGTGGTGGCGGCCGTCCGGGCCGATCATCTCGAACCCGTGGCTGCCCGCGTACCACAGGCCGGGAATGCCGACACGGCTGTGGATGTCGGCGAGATCGCGGCCGGAGAGGATGGCGACCGGGTAAAGCGCGGCCAGCGACTGCAGCGCCTTGTCAGCGCCCGGGACCAGGGTGGCCGCGGCGGGGTCGTCGACGATCTGCGACAGGGTGCCGTCGAAGTCGAAGAACAGCACCGGCCGTCGCGCCGAGACCACACCGGCCAGCAGGCCGAACGACAGCAGGGCGTCGGGCAGCTGCGACATCCGGCGGTCGATGGCGCGGACGGTGACGTCGGCGAGCTCGCCGATCACGACGTCGGCGCCGCGCTCCAGCAGCCGCTCCCGTTCGGTGCCGCTGCGGTCCACGCCGATGACCAGACCGAACCCGCCGGCACGGCCCGCGGCCACCCCCGCCTCGGCGTCCTCGACGATGACGCAGCGGCCGGGCCGGACACCGAGTCGTCGCGCGGCTTCCAGCAATGTCGCGGGATCCGGCTTGCCGGGCAGCCCGAGTTCCTCGGCGACCACCCCGTCGACCCGGACCTCGAACAGGTCACCGACACCGGCCGACTCCAGGACGGTCGCACAGTTGCGGCTCGCCGAGTACACCGCGGTGCGCATACCGATCTGGTTGAGCCGGCGGACCAGGGCCACGGTGGACCCGAAAGTCGGTACGCCCGCGGCGATCTGCTTGAGGAACAGGCCTTGCTTGCCGTTGCCGAGCCCGCACACGGTGTCCTCGCCCCGGTCCGACTCCGATCCCCACGGCAGCGTGATGCCGCGGGAGGCCAGGAAGTCCCGGACGCCGTCGTAGCGGGGTTTGCCGTCCACGTGATGCTTGTAGTCGTCGGCGGTGAACGGGTCGTGATTCTCCCCGTCCGAAGGCGTTCGACGGTGCAGGAAGTCGTCGAACAACTGCGTCCAGGCCGCCTGGTGCAGCGACGCGGTGTCGGTGATGACGCCGTCGACGTCGAACAGCACGGCATCGTGGTAGCGCGGGTCGATCGCGACCGGCAGGCCGATGTCCGGGCCGTCGCCCTTGCCGGCATCACTGTTTCCCAACGCATCCGGGCTCGACATGACAGCGACCCTGCCACACTGGTCAGGGCTGCGATGAGGGCCTTCCGGCCATGCGGTAGGGGACCAATGCCCCATGATCGGTAGGACCGGCCCGCTTAGCGTCATAGCCATCGGCCGTGAGAGGGAGGGACAAGATGTCAACTCCGGCAACCATTGAGCGCATCGTCGTCGGGGTCGACGGATCCCCGCAGTCCAAGGTCGCCGTCGACTGGGCGGCCCGGGACGCGGCCATGCGGCGGGCGCCGCTGAAGCTGGTGCACGTCCTGAGCCCGCCGGTGGTGATGACCTTCCCGGAGGTGCCCATGCCGCCCGGGTACCTGAAGTGGCAGGAGGAGGAGGGGCAGAAGCTTCTCGCCGCGGCGCTGGAGACCGCGACCGAGGCCACCGAGGAACACCCGATCGAGATCACCAGCGAGATGGTCAGCGGTCCGCCGGTTCCCACCCTGGTGGAGTTCTCCAAGGAGGCGCGGCTGCTCGTGGTCGGCTGCCGCGGCCGCGGCGCGTTGGCGCGCGGGCTGCTCGGCTCGGTCAGCACCGCGCTGGTGCACCACGCGCACGGCCCGGTCGCGATCATCCACGACGAGGATCCGCTGATGCCGCATCCGTCGAAGGCGCCGGTGGTGGTCGGCATCGACGGCTCGCCGGCCTCCGAGCAGGCCACCGCGATCGCGTTCGAGGAGGCCTCGTTCCGCGGCGTGGATCTGGTGGCCGTCCACGCCTGGAGCGACAGCGGGGTGTTCGAGTTTCCCGGCGTGGACTGGTCGACGATGCACGCCCTCGGTGAGGAGATCCTCGCCGAGCGACTGGCCGGTTGGCAGGAGCGCTACTCCGACGTACTGGTGCGTCGCGTCGTGATCGCCGACCGACCCGCCCGTCAGCTCATCGAGCAGTCCGAGTCGGCTCAGCTGCTGGTGGTGGGCAGCCACGGTCGCGGCGGCTTCGCCGGCATGCTGCTGGGTTCGGTGAGTACCGCGGTGGTCAACGCGGCCCGCATGCCGGTGATCGTCGCGCGCTAGGGCAGCGGGGCGGTCCAGCGCAGCGCGGTGCCCCCGCCGGGGGCTTCGTCGATGACGAGTTCGCCGCCGACCTCGGCGGCGCGCCTGCGCAGGTTGTTCAGCCCGCTGGCCGTGACGTCGGCCGGCATGCCGCGGCCGTCGTCGACCACCTCGATGACCAGATCGTCCTCGACGCGCACCGTGACGGTGAGCGTGTCGGCGCCCGCGTGCCGGACCGCGTTGCTGACCGCCTCGCGGACCACCGCCTCGGCGTGGTCGGCCAGCGCCGGTTCCACCACCGACAACGGGCCGACGAACTGCACCGTGGTGCGCAGGTTCGGTTGGGTGAAGGCGCCGATCGCCTCATCGAGCCGCTGCCGCAGGCGGGTGGTCTCGGCCGAGCCGCCGTGCAGATCGAAGATCGCGGTGCGGATCTCGCCGATGACACCCTGCAGTTCGTCGACGCTGTCGGTCAGCCGCTGTTGCACCTCGGTCGACCGGGCCCGCGGGATCGTGCCCTGCAGCGCCAGCCCGATCGCGAACAGCCGCTGGATGACGTGGTCGTGCAGGTCGCGGGCGATCCGGTCGCGATCGGAGAGCACGTCGAGTTCGCGCATCTGGCGCTGGCTGGTGGCCAGCTGCCAGGCCAGGGTGGCCTGGTCGGCGAAGGCGGCCAGCATGTCCAGCTGCTCGGCGGTGAACAGCTGGGCACCGCGGCGCCGAACGATCACCACCACACCGGCGACGGTGTCGGTGGTGCGCAGCGGCAGCACCAGCGCGGGGCCGCCGCCGGGCGTGCCGCCCAGGGTGTCGTCGATGGCGTCGAAGCGGCGGGGGACGCGATCGGCGAACACCGTGCCGATCACGCTGTCGGCCACGCTGATCGGCCGGGACGGCGGCAGCGCCGCTCCCGCGGTCTCGACGACGATCAGCTCGTCCACCTCGGCGGCGGGCAGTTCGCTGTCGCCGGGCACGGCGACCAGCACCGCGTCCGCGCCGGTGAGGGCGAGCGCCTGGTCGGCGATGAGCCGGAACACCCGCGCCGGGTCGGCGCCGCCCAGCAGTTCGGTGCCGATGTCGCGGGTGGCCTCGATCCAGGACTGCCGGGTGCGGGACTCCTCGTAGAGCCGGGCGTTGTCGATCGCGATCCCCGCCGCGGCCGCCAGCGCCTCGACCAGCACCTCGTCGTCCTCGCTGAACGGCTGCCCGTCGGCCTTGTCGGTGAGGTAGAGGTTGCCGTAGACCTCGTCGCGGATGCGTACCGGCACGCCCAGGAAGGTCCGCATCGGGGGATGGTTCGGCGGGAAGCCGACCGACGCCGGATGCTGCATGATGTTGTCCAGCCGGATGGGCTTCGGCTCGTCGATCAGGTGCCCGAGCACGCCCCGGCCCTCCGGCAGCGGGCCGATCAGCTTCCTGGTGTCGGCGTCGATGCCCTCGGAGATGAACTCGACGAGCTCATGATGGTGGCCGCGCACCCCCAACGCCCCGTAGCGGGCGTCAACCAACTGGATCGCGGTGTCGACGATGGTCTTGAGGGTGGCGTCCAACTCGAGGCCGGAGGTCACCACCAGCATGGCCTCGACCAGGCCGTCCAGCCGGTCGCGGCCCTTGACGATCTGCTCCACCCGGTCCTGGACCTCGACGAGGAGCTCGCGCAGACGTAACTGCGAGAGCGTCTCGCGCAGCGGCGACGCGGTCTTGGGGTCCCCCTCCGGGCCGACATGGTCGGGCACGGACATCATCGTGCCAGATTGTTACCGGCCGGTTCACTCTTCGGGGCGCTGATGCTGGTCGAGCTTGGAGACGAACACCGCCGCCTGGGTGCGACGCTCCATTCCGAGCTTCGCCAGCAGCCGCGACACGTAGTTCTTCACCGTCTTCTCGGCCAGGAACATCCGGGCGGCGATCTGCTTGTTGGTCAGGCCCTCACCCAGCAGGCCGAGCAACACCCGCTCCTGCTCGGTGAGTCCGGACAGCGGGTCGGATCGTTCGGCCGCGCCGCGCAGCTTGGCCATCAGCGCGGCCGCGGCCCGGTTGTCCAGCAGCGAGCGACCGGCCCCGACGTCCTTGATGGCCCTGGCCAGCTCCATGCCCTTGATGTCCTTGACGACGTATCCGCTGGCGCCGGCCAGGATCGCGTCCAGCATGGCCTCGTCGGAGGTGAACGACGTGAGCATCAGGCAGCGCAGGTCGGGCATCTTGGAGAGCAGGTCGCGGCACAGTTCGATCCCGTTGCCGTCGGGCAGCCGGACGTCGAGCACGGCGACGTCCGGGCGCAGCGCCGGAATCTGCGCCATCGCATGCGCCACCGAGCCCGCCTCCCCGATGACGTCGAGTTCGGGGTCGGCGCTGAGCAGGTCGATCAGCCCTCGACGCACGACTTCGTGGTCATCGACGAGAAAGACTGTGACCATGGCGAGCCTTCCGGAGCTGGTGCTTGCGGCGCGGCCACGCAGGACCGCTAACCAACGATATCCGGCCGGGCAGGCCACTCGTCACAACAAGCGGTCACAACAAGCGTTGCCGATCGGCGATCAGGATCGAACAGTCGGTGTTGTGCAGCGCCCCCAGGCCGACCGGGCCGATCAGTTCGCCGACGCTCTCGGCGTTCCTGGCGCCGACCACCACCAGCTGGATCTCGTTGGCGTGCTTGGCCAGGTAGTGCAGGGCGCTGCCGTGTACCGGCACCGGCCGGACGTCCAGGTCGGGGTAGCGGTGTCGCCAGTGCGACAGCCGGCGGTCCAGACGGGCGCGAACCATGCGGTTGCCGTCCGCCACGGCGTGCGAGTCGTGGACGTCGGTGTAGCGCGACTGCCACGATCCCAGCACGCGCAGGGCCGCACCCCGCAGCCGGGCCTCCTCGACGCCGCAGGCCAGCACGGTCGCGCTGTCCGGGGATTCGTCGAGTTCGACGACCACCCAGCCCGGGGCGCGGGGGCCCACCCGCTCGCTGTCGCGGACGATCGCCACCGGGCAGTGCGCGTCGGCCACCAGCGCCGCGGCGGTGGAGCCGACCCGGTTGTGCTCGAGATGGCGGATGCCGACCGCCCCGACGCACAGCATCGCCGCCGACCGGGATGCCTCCAGCAGCGTGGCGGTCGGGCGGCCCTCGACGATCTCGGTTTCGACCTTGACCGGCCGCTCGGTGGCCTCGACCGCGGTGACCGCCTCGCGGATCGCCGCCTCGGCGGCGCCGTGCCCGCCGGCCTCGCCGTCCGGACTCCGTCCGGCCGGCTCGATGGAGGAGACCAGGCGTAGCGGAATCTCGCGGCTGCCCGCCTCGGGGATGGCCCACAGTGCGGCGCGGACCCCGGCCCGGGAGCCGTCGACGCCGACGACCACGGCCGGCGATGTGAACGGTTCCGGCATGCTGAACTTCCCGAGAGGTGAGGTTCCTATTCTGCCGACGTTAACCCCGCGGCGCTGCGACTCGGAGGGCAGAAAGTCCCCGATGGGCGGGAAAAAGTCGGCGATCCGCCCGCGGCCACCGCCTCAGCTGTTCACCAGGTCGATGTCGATCGGGTTCACGGTCTGCTCGAAGAGCCGTTCGGTGTCGTCACGGGTGCAGGGTGCGGTTCCCGGGGTGAGCAGTTTGGCCGCGCCCGCGGCGCTGCCGAGCCGGACGGCCTTGGTCAGGGGCCAGCCGCGGGTCAGGCCGACGACGATGCCGGCCACCATGGCGTCGCCGGCCCCCACGCCGCTGCCGGTCGGCACCGGAACGGCCGGGAAGCGGTGCGCGCTGTCCGCGGTGACCAGCAGCGCGCCCTGCGCGCCGAGGGAGACCACGATGTAGCGCGCGCAACCCCGGCCGATCAGCTCACGCGCGGCGGCGATCTGCTCGGTCTCGGTGAGCAGTTCCCGGCCCACGAGTTCGCGTAGTTCGCGCACGCTGGGTTTGAGCAGGAACACCCCCGAGGTGATGTGCTTCAGGCCGCCGCCGGAGCTGTCCAGGATGAACAGCGCCCCGATCTCCTCGCAGACGTTGGCGACCTGCTGGTAGAAGTCCGCGGGCACCCCCGGCGGCAGGCTGCCGCTGGCCACCACGATGGTCGACGACTTCGCCGCCTTGCGCAGCCGCAGCAGGCATTCGGTCTGCTCGGCCAGGGTGAGCTCGGGGCCGGGCAGCACGAACCGGTACTGCTCGCCGGTGCTGCGCTCGTTGACGGTGATGCTTTCCCGCGTCGCCCCGCCGATGTGCACCGGATGAACCGAAACACCCTCGGCGATAAGCAGTTTGGTGATGTTGTCACCGGCCGCGCCGCCGGCCGGATAGATGGCGGTGGCCCACGCGCCGAGCACGTCGGCGACGTGGGCGACATTGATGCCGCCGCCGCCCGGGTCGTAGCGGGCCGCGGTGCAGCGCAGCTTGTCCGTGGAGTGCACCACGTCGGTGCTCGTCGTGATGTCCAGCGCCGGGTTCATCGTCAACGTGACGATGCGGTGTCCGGCGACGACGGGCTCGTTCATCGGTGCGACTCCAAGTTCTTCGACCCTTCTCTACAGACCGCTCGGATAGGTTTCCGGGTTTTGCCCGGCGATCCACACGCTGGTCGGCTCCAGCGGCTCGAGGGCCCGGGTCTCGTCGATGTGGATCATCGCGTCGAACTGATCGGACGGCCGCACATGGAAATAGTGGCTCTGCCGTTCGGTTTCGGGCCGGTAGATCACCCCGATGGCGCGCCCCAGGCGCACCACGTCGAGTGCGCGGGCGGCCGGTGAGCCGTCGTGCATCGGGACGATGAACGACGACCTACCGGTTTCGTGCAGTAACTCCTCGATGCTGCCGGCCAGCGCCGGTCGCACCACCTTGCGCTCGGCGATGCCGCCCCAGTCGCTGGCGGCGGTGACGCTGCCGCGGTGCGTCGAGAAGCCGATCAGCCTGCAGTTCTCGCCGTAGTGTTCCCGGGCCAGCTGACCGATGGTCAGCTGGCCGTCGGCGGCCACCTCGGTGGCGCGGGCGTCGCCGACGTGGGAGTTGTGCGCCCACACCACGATTCGGGCCGGCTCCGGGCCGCCGTGCGCGTCCAGATGGGCGACCAGCGCGCCGAGCGTCTGCGCCATGTGCTTGTCGCGCATGTTCCACGACGTCACCCGGCCGCGGAACATGCTGCGGTAATAGGCCTCCGCGTTGCGGACCGTGGTGGCGTTCTGCTGGGCGTAGAACAATTCGTCCTCGGCCAGCCGGCCGTCGCCGGCGAGGTACTTCGCCGCGTCGCGTTGCAGTTCCACCAGTTGCTCGACGGCCTGGCGCTCGCAGGTCGGGCCCGCGCCGAACGCCGCCGCGTAGCCGTAGGCCTGCCCGTCGTCGCCGAGGGAATGGTCGAAGCAGGCGTAGCGGGCCCGGGCCCGGTCGGCCGCCTTCGGGTCGACGTCGTCGAGGTAGGCGATGACCTCCTGCATCGAGCGGTGCAGGCTGTACAGGTCCAGTCCGTAGAAGCCGGTCTGGCGCCGGCCGTCGGCCGCCCGGCGCCCGTTGTGCCAGCGCAGCCACCCGACGAAGTCGCGCACCACGGTGTTGCGCCACATCCAGGCCGGGAACCGTTCGAAGCCGCGCAGTGCGGCGTCGGGTGAATCGTCGTCCCCGAGGCCGCGCACGTAGCGGTTCACCCGGTAGGCGTCCGGCCAGTCCGCCTCGGCGGCGACGGCGTTGAAGCCCTTCTCCTCGATCAGCAACTTGGTGATCTCGGCCCGCGCCTCGTAGAACTCGTGGGTGCCGTGCGAGCTTTCCCCGATCAGCACGATCCGGGCGTCCCCGATGAGGTCCATCAGCACCGCGCGGGGCGGCACACCACCCGGCGCGTCGATGGCGGCCTGGGCGACCAGGTCGGCCGCGCGCTGGCCGGTCGGCGGCGCCGGCGCGCCCACGGTGGTCATCCCCAGCAGTTCGCGAACCTCGCCGTCGCTGACTTGGGTGAAATCCCAGAAGGATTCGCCGACGGCGAGGAACGGTGTCGGCATCGAGGCGCACACCATGTCCTCGACGATGCCGGCGAACTCGCGGCAGGTCGACTCCGGGGCGGCGGGTACCGCGATCACGATCTCGGCGGGTTCCGACTCGCGCAGCGCCTGCACCGCCGCCAGCATGCTGGACCCGGTGGCGACCCCGTCGTCGACCAGGATGACGGTCTTGCCGGTGACATCCAGCGGGGGCCGGTCGCCGCGGTAGGCAGCCTCCCGGCGCACCAGTTCCCGCGCCTCCCGTTCGGCGATCTCCCGCAGCTGCTCCGGGCTGACGCGCAGACCGCGCAGCACGTCGTCGTTGACCACCACCCGGCCGCCGCTGGCCAGCGCGCCCACCGCGAATTCCTCGTGTCCGGGCGCCCCGAGCTTGCGGACGATGAACGCGTCGAGCGGCACGCCCAGCGCCTTGGCGACCTCGTAGGCGACCGGGATGCCGCCGCGAGCCAGCCCGAGAACTACCACATCGGGTCTGCCGCGGTAGGCCTCGAGCAGGCCGGCCAGGACCTGACCGGCCTCCCGGCGATCCTTGAACACACGTCGGGGTTGTTGGCGCCGTATGCCGGTGGTGGGTGTCATCTCACTGCCCCCTCAAAATCTGGCGTCTACCCGGTCGGCGGGCAGGCAACAGATGTCGTCAAGCGCAATCCGACCACTCGGGCATCGATACCGGTAGGGACCGAAGTCCTGTCGATGCGGGCCGTTCGTCCGACGACCGGGTCGGGGACCACAGACCCTACGCAGCGCGGCGCGGGTGGGGAACACTGGCGGCATGTGGAAGAACGTGGCGGGTGCGGCGGTGGCCGGCGCCGGGTTGTACGCGGCGAGGCGCTTCTACCGGAACTGGGGGACGACCAAAGAAGAGTGCGAAACACCGCTTCCCGGTGACGAACTCGTCGGCGGTCCCGCCGTGCAGACCACCGAGGGGGTCTGGATCGACGCCCCGGCCAGTGCGGTCTGGCCCTGGCTGGTGCAGATGGGCCAGGACCGCGGCGGGCTCTACAGCTACGAGTCGCTGGAGAACCTGATCGGACTGCAGTACCGCAACGCCGACCGGATTCATCCCGAATGGCAGCAGCTGGCCGTCGGCGATGTCGTCCGGCTGGTGCCGCGCGGCTGGATGGGGCTTCGCGACGGGATGGCCCTGCCGGTCGCCCAATTGATCGAGGGTCAGTCGATCGTGCTTCGCCAGCAGCCGCCGCAGGTCCCCTTCGACGGGGTCTGGTCGTTCCACGTGCAGCCGCGTTGGGAGGACCGCTGCCGCCTGCTGGTACGCAGCCGATCGCGGATGCGGCTGCCGGGGGAGGTACTGGGCGCCGAACTGGCCGGGCCGGTGACCGCGCTGATGACCCGCGGGATGTTGTTGGGCATCAAGCGCCGCGCCGAGGCGGCCTGGCAGTCCACGGCGAAGGATTCGCCGCCGGACTGACCGTCAGCCGCGGATCTCCAGCACGTCGGACAGCGGCCGGCGCGGGGTGGCCGGCGGCACGTCGCCCAGCGCCGGCACCACACCGATCCTGATGAGCAGCTGCGGGTCGTCGGAGCCGCCGATCAGCGCGCGCAGGATCGCGCGGCTGGCCTCCAGCTCGGTGAGGTGACTCAGGGTGCAGGTGGCCAACCCGGCCATGGTCGCCTCCAGCAGCACGTTGGAGAGCACCTCGCCGCAGCCGAGCGCATCGCGGCGGCTGTCGGAATAGGTGGACAGCGCCAGGATCTTCGACTGGTCGTGGTCGACCTCCGGGCGCCGGTCGGGATGCTCGCCCGCGGGGAAGGCGCGGGCGATCTCCACCCGCTCGCGTTCGCCCGGCGATACCAGGGTGCTGTACGGGACGCCGTCGGAGATTTCGAAAGGTGCTGTCCACCATTCCAATTCGGCGTGGTAGTAGGAGTCGTACCGCCGTAGCGACTCGGTGAGCCGGGAGGCCTCGGCCAGCTGGGGTCGCGCACTGTCGGGCAGCACGTGCAGGACCGCCAACTCGGTGTCGACGGTGCTGCGCAACGCCGGTTCGAATTCCGCCCAGTTCGGCGGCGGCGCGAACGGTAGCCGATCGGTGCGGCGGCGCAGGATCGCGTCGGCGCGGGCGCGATGGGCGTCAGTGACGAAATCGATCGGGGCGAAGTCGACGGTCGCCAGGTGGTCGAGGTCATTGGGGTTGGGGAAGTGGGCGATCTCGGCGTGCCAGCCCGCCGCCGCCATCGCCACCCGCAGGTGGTCGAGCACCGCTCCGCAGCTGATCACCGCCTCCCGGCCGCTGATGTCGGTGGCATGGGGAACCCGGTGCGGTTCGAAGAACAACTTCAGCTGCGGGCCCTCCGCGATCCAGTGCCACGGCTGGCTGTTGTGCACCGACGGGGCCCGGCAGGCCAACTCCACCGCATTCGCCATCAGCTGGGGATCAGGCACCGCTCCGGTCATGGCTCAACCCTAGAACGCCGCCGCCGCGGCGCCAGGGGTCAGAAGTCACCTTGCGCGCGCCCTCCCGCGGCCGAAAGGCCGCCGACGGCCGCTAAAGGCCTTTGTGCCCTCGGGGGTGGGGACCTTGCACCCAGCCCTAGTGGCCGTAGTACCGCTGTGTCGGCCGAGCGGCACGGCAAGGATCGGAGGTATGCAGCAGGGTCCGCTGACCGCCGAGACGCACACCGGGATGGTGTTCCTCGTCGGCGACCGGGCCTACAAGGTCAAGAAGCCTGTGGTCACCGACTTCCTCGACTTCAGCACCCTCGAGAGCCGGGAGCGGGCCTGCGCCCACGAGTTGGAGCTGAACAGCCGACTGGCCCCCGACAGCTACCTGGGCATCGGTCACTTCACCCCGCCCGGGGGCGGGCCGGGTGAGCCCGTCCTCGTCATGCGCCGCCACCCCGACGAGCGCCGGCTGGCGACCATGGTCCGCCGCGGCGACGAGGTCGAGCCGGAACTGGGCACCATCGCCTTGGTGCTGGCCCGCTTCCACGCCTCGGCCGCGCGGGGTCGCGAGGTGGACGCCGAGGCGCGGGTGGATGCCATCACCGCGCGCTGGGCGGAGAACCTCGCCGAACTCAAACGGTATGCCGACGGCGTCGTCCCGGGCCTCGAGCCCGATGCCGTCGCCGAGACCGCCCGGCTGGCAACCGACTTCATTGCCGGGCGCGCGGTGCTGTTCGCCCGGCGCATCGCCGAGCACAAGATCGTCGACGGCCACGCCGACCTGCTGGCCGATGACATCTTCTGCCTCGACGACGGCCCGGCGCTGCTGGACTGCCTGGAATTCGACGACCGGTTGCGCTACGTCGACGTCATCGACGATGCCGCGTTCCTGGCGATGGATCTCGAATTCCTCGGCCGCCCCGACCTCGGACGGTTCTTCCTGCAGGAGTACACCCGGCTGTCCGGCGACGACGCCCCGGCCGCGCTGCGGGACTTCTACATCGCCTACCGCGCGGTGGTGCGCGCCAAGGTCGACTGCGTCCGCTACACCCAGGGTCACGCCGAGGCGGCCGACGACGCCCGCGCCCACCTGGACATCGCGCGCCGGCACCTGCGGTCCGGGGCGGTCCGGCTGATCCTGGTCGGCGGCGGTCCCGGCACCGGCAAGACCACGCTGGCGCGGTCGCTGGCCGAACGCATCGGCGCCGAGGTCGTCTCCACCGACGACGTGCGCGCCGACATGGTTCGACGCGGTGAGCTCACCGGATCGCCGGGAACGCTCGACGAGGGCCTGTACAGCACCGCCAACGTCGACGCCGTGTACGACGCGGTGCTGCGCCGCGCGCACCTGATCCTGTGTGAGGGCCGCAGCGTGATCCTGGACGGCACCTGGCACGACTGCGGGCACCGCGACGCCGCCCGCCGGCTGGCCGAGGATGTCTCGGCGGTGATGCTCCAGTTCGCGTGCACCGCAACGCTGGACGCCAGCGTCGCGCGGATCCGCGCCCGCACCGAGACCACCTCACAGGTGACACCGGAGATCGCCACCGCGCTGGCCGACCGGGACGAGCCGGCCTGGCGGGGCGCGCACCGGATAGACACCAGCAGGCCGCTGGCCGACTCGGTCACCGAGGCGACCGAGATCTGCTGCCTGGCAATCTGATTCGACCCCCTACCCCGAACATCCACCAGAGGAGAGCCCCGATGCCGAGATTCGTCGAAGACATTGCCAACCTGAGAATGGCCGACGCCGAGGAGGCCGGTGGCAAGGGCGCCAACATGGGAGAGATGGTGGCGGCCGGCCTTCCGGTGCCGCTGGGGTTCGTGGTGCTGCGCGACAGCTACCTCGCCGCCATGCGGGACGCGGGGGTGGCCGACGAGCTCAACGCCGCGCACCGCGATGCCATGCTCAGTGTCGCCGACCAGGACCGGTTCACCGAGATGTGCGAGAAGATGCAGGCCCTGGTGCTGAAGGCCGGGATGTCCGACGACGTGCGCGAGCGGATCCTGTCGTCCTATCGGACGATGGGCTCGAATGTGATTGTGGCCGTGCGCTCCTCGGCCACCGGGGAGGACGGCGCCGACGCCTCGTTCGCGGGGATGAACTCCACCTTCACCAACATATCCGGTGAGGACGAGTTGATCGACGCGGTGCAGCGCTGCTGGGCCTCGCTGTTCGGGGCCCGGGTGGTCGCCTACCGGGCCAGCCGCGGGTTCACCGCCGACCCGGCGATGGCGGTGGTGGTCCAGCAGATGATCGCCTCCGAGCGCTCCGGTGTCGCCTTCACCGCCGACCCCACCACCGACGCCACCGACCGGGTGGTCGTGGAGGGTGCGTTCGGCCAGGGCGAGGTGGTGGTGTCGGGATCGGTCGAGCCCGACACCTACGTGGTGTCCAAGGAGACCGGCGAGATCATCTCCCGCCGAATCGGTTTCAAGCAGTTCAAGATCGTCCGCGGCGCCGACGGCAGCGACCAGAACATCGATCTCAGCCCGGCCGAGGCCGAGGCCCAGGTGCTCAACGACGACGAGGTGCGCACCATCGCCGACATCGCGGTGCGCAGTGAACGGCACTCGGGCTGCCCGCAGGACACCGAGTGGGCCATCGCCGGCGGCAAGACCTACATCGTGCAGACCCGCCCGATCACCACCCTGCACCGCGTCGGCAAGCCGGTGCCGGAGACTCACGAGGTGCTGCTGCAGGGCCTGCCCGCGGTGCCCGGCGAGGCGTCCGGCGTGGTCCGCGTGCTCGCCGACGTCAAGGACGGCGCCCGGCTGCAGGACGGCGAGGTGCTGGTGGCGCAGATGACCAACCCCGACTGGCTGCCCACCATGCGCCGGGCGTCGGCGCTGGTGACCGACAGCGGCGGCATGACCTGTCACGCCGCCATCGTCGCCCGCGAACTGGGCGTGCCCTGCATCGTCGGCGCCCGCACCGCCACCAAGGACCTCAAGGACGGGACCGTGGTCACCGTCGACGGCACCCACGGCCGCGTGCTGGCCGGCCGGGCCGTCGGTGGTGCGCAGACCGAACCGGTCGCGACGGCGGTCGTGGCCGCCCCCACCAGCGAGGTCACCGCCACCAAGATCTACGTCAACGTGGCGATGCCGGACAAGGCCGAGCAGGCCGCCGCGCTCGACGTCGACGGGGTGGGCCTGCTGCGCGCCGAGCTGATCCTCGAGGACGCCCTGGGCAACCGGCATCCGCGCGACCTGATCGAGCACGGCGAGCAGGAGAGCCTGGTCGACTCGCTGGCCACCGCCGTCGGCCGGGTGGCCGCCGCGTTCGCCCCGCGCCCGGTGGTCTATCGGGCCTCGGACTTCCGCACCAACGAGTTCCGCAACCTGCAGGGCGGCGACAAGTACGAGCCCGAAGAGCACAACCCGATGATCGGCTACCGCGGCTGCTACCGGTATGTCAGCAACCCGGACCTGTTCGATCTGGAGTTGCGGGCGCTGGCCCGGGTTCGCGAGCAGAATCCCAACCTGCACTTGATGATTCCGTTCGTTCGCACCAAGTGGGAGCTGGAGAAGTGCCTCGAGCTGGTCGACGCCAGCCCGCTCGGCCGGCAGCGCGGCCTGCACCGCTGGGTGATGGCCGAGGTGCCGTCGGTGGCGTACTGGCTGCCCGAGTACGTCGGCATGGGCATCGACGGGGTGTCGATCGGCAGTAACGACCTGACCCAGCTGACGCTGGGCGTCGACCGCGACTCCGACCTGTGCGCCGAACTGTACGACGAGTCCGACGGCGCGGTGCTCGACGCCATCGGCCGGATCATCGGCACCGCCCGCAGGCTGGGCATCACCGCCTCGCTGTGCGGTCAGGCGCCCTCGAGCCGGCCGGACTTCGCCGAACACCTTGTGCGGATGGGCATCACGTCGATCTCGGTCACGCCGGACGTGGCGCAGAAGACCCGGCGCAACGTGGCCGCGGCTGAGCGGCGCCTGCTGCTCGAGTCGGCGCGGGGCCGTGACGGCGATCGCGGATGACCGGGGACTGATTTCGACGGCGCCCGCGCTCAGCCGCGCGGTGGTTGCAGCACCTTCATCGCCACCCGCATCGCCGGCGCGGGCACCTTGTCCCGCATCGCCAGGGCGGCGTTGGCGACCCGGGTGCGGGCCGGGGTACCGCGGCCGAACAGCCGGTTGAACGGACCGCCGGTGGGTTCGAGCTCGACGTGCAGCGGGGGCGCGCCGTCGCCGGCGCCGAGGGCGGCCGAGATCACGATGCGCTGGATCTCACTGGTGCCCTCGAAGATGGTGTACAGCTTGGCATCCCGATACCACTTCTCGACCGGGTGGTCGCTGATGTAACCCCAGCCGCCCATCGTCTGGATGGCCCGCTCGGTGGTCTTCACCGCGATCTCGCTGGCGGCCAGCTTGGCCATCGAGCCCTCGCCGCGCTCGAACGGCACCCCGCTGGCGGCCATCCACGACGCGCGCCAGGTCAACAGCCGGGCGGCGTCGATGCCGGTGGCGAGGTCCGCGAGCGGGAAGGCGACACCCTGGTTGTCGATGATCGGCCCGCCGAACGCCTCCCGCCGGTTGGCGTAGGCCGTGACGTATTCGAGCGCCGCCCGGGCGATGCCGAGCGCCTGCGCCGCCACCATCGGGCGGGTCTGTTCGAAGGTGCCCAGGGTGGCCGAGCGCGAGCGTCGCCCGGTGGCGGCGGCCTCCCTCGCCTTGGCGAGCTTGTGCTCGAGCTTGTCCTGCCCGCCGAGCAGGTTCTCGGCCGGAACCCGCACGCCGGAGAACTTCAGTTCGGCGGTGTGGGAGGCCCGGCAGCCCAGCTTGTCGAGCTTGCGGACCAAATCCAGGCCCGGTGTGCCGCCGGGCACCACGAACAGGCCCTGGCCGCGGTGTCCGAGGTCCTGGTCTACGACGGCGTTGACCACGTGCACGTTGGCGATGCCACCGTTGCCGATCCACATCTTGTGTCCGTCGATGATCCAGTCGCTGCCGTCCCGCCGCGCGGTGGTGCGCAGGTTGCGGACGTCGCTGCCGCCCTCGGGTTCGGAGATCGCCAGCGCGGCCAGTTTCAGGTCGCCGGGCGAGCCGAAACACTCCGGCGCCCATTGCAGCATCTGCTCCGGTGTGGCGGCCTGACCGATCGCCGACAGCGCAAGGGCGGGCATCACGACGGCCAGCCCGATCCCGGCACAACCCCAGAACAGTTCCTCCATGAACATCGGCAGCGACAGCCCGGTGGGGTCGCCGATCAGGTCGCGGTAGAACAGCGGGCTGTAGAAGCCGCGCTCTGCCGCCTCCTCCAGGACCGGCCAGGGGAACTCCTGCCTGCGGTCGTAGTCGCCGGCTACCGGGCGGATGCACTGCTCGGCGAATTCATGTGTCCGGCGGGCGAGGTCGTGCTGTGCGGATGTCGGTGTAAGGTCGAAGCCCATCGTGCGTCCCTTTCGACGCCTCGGGTGATACCTCCGGTACCGCCGCGCCAAACCCGGCCGAGCCCGGCGCGCACACCACGCACATGGTGCAGCCCCGGCCGCCGAGGAGTCGGTGTGCTCGGCGGCCGGGGCTGATGGGGTTATCGACCCGGGCCACGCGGTCGTTACTCGTGGCGTTTGACGTTTTTCCGCGCAGCGCAACGGGTAGCCGTCCGACCATTAGACGGAGGTGACACCATGCCGAAGACCACCAGGACCGGCAGCGCCAAGAAGAGCGAACTGCCGAGCACCCTGAAGAAATCCGACGCCAAGGCGCAGCGCACATTCGCCAAGGCCCACGACTCGGCCGTCAAGGAGTACGGCGAGGGTGAGCGCGCCCACCGGGTTGCCTACAGCGCGCTCAAGCACAGCTACGAAAAGGTCGGGGACCACTGGGAAGCCAAGGACCACAAGGGTCCGTCGGACGCCCGGGCCCGCAGCGGTGGCCCCAACGCCAAGGGCGAGACCGCCGAGGGTGTAAACGCCAACGCCACCAAGAAGCATCTGCTCTACGTGGCCCGTCGCCTCGACATCACCGGGCGATCGTCGATGAGCAAGGACCAACTCGTGTCGGCGATCAAGAAGGCCAACCGGCGGGAGACCAGCCGCAACCGCTAGCGACCCGGCCGCGGGCCGGCCGACTGCAATTCGGCGTCGGTGAAGAACTCCAGCAGATACTGACTCTCTTCGATGTCGCCGATGGTGCGGCGCGCCTTGCGGCGGGTGATCAGGATGCCGACCACGGCCACCGCCCACACCACGTACTGCACGCACCAGGCCAGCCGGAACGATGAGAACGAGTAACCGCCCGCCGCGCCGATGATCAGGCCCATGGCCTGCATCACCAGCAGCGAGGCCAAGAATCCGCCCATGTTGACCGCGCCCTGTGCGGTGCCCAGGGTGGCCCGCGGGTTGAAGGTGCGGGCGAAGTCGAAGCCCACCATCGAGCCCGGGCCGCCGACCGAGATCACCACGATGAGCAGCACCAGCACCCAGTGCGGCGCCGGGTGCGGCAGCGCCAGCACCACCGTCCACATCACCGCGTTGCTGGCGATGATGCCCAGCACCAGCCACGACCGCCGGTGCGGGTGGCGGCCGGTGATGATGCCGATGAGCACCCCGGAGGCGATGGCCGCGACCACCGAGATGGTCAGCAGCGTGCCTGCCGCGCTGCGCGGAATGTTCTGCGCGGCAGTCAGATACGGGACGCCCCACATCAGCGCGAAGACGGTCACCGAGAACTGGGTGCCCATGTGGGTGAAGAAGCCCAGCCGCGTACCGGGCCGCAGCCACACGGTCTTGACGCTGCCGAGGGTCTCGCGCAGGCCCACCACCGGGTCGTGGGCCACCGTGCCCGGCGGTGTGTCGCGGACCAGCGCCGCGGTCAGCGCCAGCGACAGCACACCCAGCGCGGCCACCGTGGTGTAGGCCGTCGTCCACCCGGAACCGATGAGCAGGCTCAGGAACGGGACCGCGGACAGCACCTGCCCGAGTTGGCCCGAGATGCCGGTCAACTGGGTCACCAGCGGAATCTGGCGGGGGGAGAACCAGTGCGGAACCAGCCGCAGCACCGAGATGAACGTGAACGCATCGCCCAGGCCCACCACCGCACGCGCCCCGATCGCGGCGGGCAGCGACTCGGTGAACGCCAGCGCCAGCTGACCCACGACCATCAGGGCGCCGCCGGACAGGATCATCACCTTCGACCCGAAGCGGTCCAGCAGCAGGCCGGCCGGGATCTGCGCGCTCGCGTACACCACCACCTGCAGCACCACGAACGTCGACAGCACGCCCGGGCTCGCCGAGAAGCGGCTCGCCGCGTCCAGGCCCGAGACGCCCAGGGTGGTCCGGTCCAGGACGGCCACGATGTAGGCCAGCAGTCCGGTCGACCACACGATCCAGGCTCGCACTGCCTTCGTCCCCTCTCGCCGGTCCGTCGACCCGGCCCGAACCCCGGGCCCTGGTTACCCCGTGACAGCGCTGACACGACACACCCATCATCTCGCGGGGGCGCAAATTCTTTCCCGCGGCGGCCGGACCCCGGTCGGCTCAGACCCGGGCTGCGGCCGGGTCACCGCCGAAGCGCTGCGCCAGCCACACCGGAATCACCGCCACGATGGTCAGTGTCGCCGCGACGACGTTGATGACCGGCGCCTGGTTGGGCCGGAACAGGTTGCCGAAGATCCAGATCGGCAGGGTCTGGACCGTGGGTCCCGCCGTGAACGTGGTCACGACGATCTCGTCGAAACTCAGTGCGAACGCCAGGATCGCCCCGGCCAGCAGGGCGCCGCGCATCATCGGGAACGTCACGTAGGCGAACGTCTGCCAACTCGAGGCGCCCAGGTCGGCCGACGCGTCCTGCAGGCTGGTGCCCAACCGGCGCAGCCGGGCCTGAATGTTGTTGAACACGATCACGATGCAGAACGTGGCGTGCCCGACGATCACCGTCGCCAGCCCCAGCGTCACGCCCAACGCCGAGGTGAAGGTCGCGTTCAGGGCGATACCGGTGACGATGCCCGGCAACGTGATCGGAAGCACCACCAGGAAACTGATGGTCTGCCTGCCGAAGAAACGGTAGCGCTGGACCGCGAACGCCGCCATGGTGCCCAACACCAGCGCCAGCGCCGTCGCACACAGACCCACGATCACCGAGTTGCCCAGGGACCGCCACATCCCGGCGCTGGCCCAGGCGTCGGCCCACCACTTCCAGGTGAAGCCGGTGGGGGGAAAGGCGAACGTCTTGGAGGTGTTGAAGGCGTTGAGCACCACCAGAAGCAGTGGAGCGTAGAGAAAGACCAGTACCAGGGTCGTCCAGGCCCACACCAGCCGGCGCATCGACGTCGAGAGCATCAGACGTTCTCCAGAGCGCCGGTGCGTCGCATCGCCAATAGGTAGCCGACGATGGCGAACAGCGGAATCAGTGACAGCGCGGCCGCCAGCGGCTGGTTGTTCGCCGTCACCAGCTGGCCGTAGATGATGTTGCCCAGCATCTGGGTCTTGCCCCCGACGATGGTGACCGCGATGTAGTCACCCATCGACAGCGAGAACGTGAAGATCGAACCCGCGGCGACACCGGGGAACACCAACGGCGCCACGACCGTCCGCAACGTCGTCAGATCCGATGCGCCCAGATCCGCGCTGGCGTCGATCAAGGCGTTCGGGACCCGCTCGAAGGCGGCGAAGACCGGAATCACCATGTAGGGCAACCACAGATAGGCCAGCGTCAGGATCGTCGCGGTGATGCCGTAGCCCGGTGTGAAGCCCGCCACCGACTCGAGCGGTCCTTCCGGCGACAGCATCATCCGCCAGGCGTACGCCTTCACCAGATAGCTGGCCCATAGCGGCGTGGTGACCGCCACCACCAACCCCAGCCGCACCCGCGGCGAGGCGACCTTGGCCATGCAGAACGCCAGCGGCACCGCCAGCACCATGCAGATCACGGTGACCGCCAGCGCGATGCCCAGCGTGCGCAGTGTCGCCGTGCGGAACACCGCATCGGTCAGCACCCGCACGATGTTGTCGCCGGTGAACGTCCGCACCACTGCGCCGGTGAATGCGTCCGTGCCCCAGAACGCCGAAACCAGCAGTACCGCAAGGGAACCCAGGTACGCGACCACCAGCCAGGCCAGCGGTGGGACGAGCAGCAAGGCCAGTGCGAGCCGATGGGTGGACCGGCCCGCGACACTCACCCCTTGATCTGCTGCCACTTGTCGACCCACTCGCTGTAGGCCGTGCAGTTGTCACCGCTGCCGTCCACGCACTGCTTCTGCGGTGTGGTCCAGTAGCTGATCTGCTTTGCGTACTGCTCGTCGGTGGCGTGGTAGGCCGCGCAGAAGTTCTTGTCGGCGGTGAAGTCACAGGCCTTGGTCTGCGCGGGCGCCTCGCCGAAGTATTCGGCCACCTGGGCGTTGACCTGCGGGGAGACGATGTAGTCGAGCCACTTGTACATGCAGTTGGGGTGGGCCGCCTTCGACGAGACCATCCAGGTGTCCGACCAGCCGGTGGAACCCTCCTTGGGCAGCACGGTGGCGACCTTGACCTTGTCGTCGGTCTTGAGCATGTTCGCGATCACCTGCCAGCTGGTGCCGATCACCGAGGTGCCGGACTCGAAGGCCTGCACGGCCTTGGTGTAGTCCGACCAGTACTCGCCGATGTTGGCGTGCTGCTGCTTGAGCAGGTCGACCGAGGCGTTGAGCTGGTCCTCGGTCAGCGCGTACGGGTTCTTGATGCCGAGGTCGGGTTTGGTCTTGGACAGATACAGCGCGGCGTCGGCGATGTAGATCGGCGAGTCGTAGGCCGTCACCTTGCCCTTGTACTCCGGGGCGCCGGGGAAGACCGCACCCCACGAGTCGGGGGCGCCCTTGACCACGTCGGTGTTGTACATCAACAGGTTAGCGCCCCAGCCGTGCGGAATCCCGTACATCTGGCCGTCCACCGAGTTCCAGGACTTGTCCTTGAGGAACGGCGCGATGGTGGCGTAGTTCGGCACCAGCTTGGTGTTGACCGGTGCGACGTCGCCGGCGTAGATCAGCCGCAGGGTGGCATCCCCGGAGGCCGAGACTCCGTCGTACTGCCCGGTGCGCATCAGCTGCACCATCTCATCGGAGGTGTTGCCGATCTTGACGTTGACCTTGCAACCCGTCTGCTGCTCGAACGGGTGCACCCAGTCGGTCTTCGGGTCGTTGGAGCCGTCCTCGGCGTAGCCTGCCCAGACGACCAGGTTCAGCTGGCCCTCCCCGTTGCCGATCGCGGACAGCGGCTCGAGTTTCGGTGGCGCCGAGGCGGTTCCGCCGCCGGGGGTCGACGGGCTCGAACAGGCGGCGACGAGCGCGGCGCACGTGGCCAGCGCGATGCCGAGGCGGCGGGTGGTGGATGTCATGGCGAACTCCTTTGTCGGGCCGGGCTAGTCGTGCGGGGAGGGCGGTGGCGTGTCATGCAGGGCTCGGACCGCGTCGTCGGGCCAGGCGAGCACGGCGGGGGAGCCGTGCGCGACCGAAGTGGCGACGTCCGCGCTCAGCACCGTGGCGGTCAGGCGTAGTCCGGTCGCGGTATCGGCGGCGACGCGGGTGATCGGACCGGCGTAGACCACCTCGGCGATGACCGCCTCGACACTGCGCATGCCGGCGGGTACGGCCTGGCCCGGTGGTAGCAATTCGATGCGTTCGGGCCGGATGGCGACGCTGCCCGCGCGCCCCACCAGGGTCTCGGCCGCCGCACCGTCGAACACGTTGGAGGTGCCGACGAAGTCGGCGACGAACCGGTTGGCCGGATTCTCATAGACCTCACGAGCGGCGCCGATCTGCTCGATGCGGCCGTTGTTGAACACCGCCAGCCGATCGCACAGTGTCAGTGCCTCGTCTTGATCGTGGGTGACGATCACGAACGTGATGCCGACCTCGCGCTGGATGGCCTTGAGTTCGACCTGCATCTGCTCGCGCAGCTTGAGGTCGAGCGCGCCGAGCGGCTCGTCGAGCAGCAGAACCCTGGGCCTGCCGACCAGTGCGCGGGCCAGCGCCACCCGCTGCTGTTGTCCGCCGGACAGTTGCGCGGGTTTCCGGCCGGCGTGACCGGACAGTCGCACCATCTCCAAGGCCGCGGCGGTGCGGTCCCGGCGTTCGGCCTTGGCCACCCCCTTGACCCGAAGCCCGTACTCCACGTTCTGTGCGACGGTCATGTGCGGGAAGAGGGCGTAGTCCTGGAAAACCGTGTTGGTGTCACGGCGCGCGGGGGGCAGTGCGGTGACGTCCCGCCCGCCGAGGTGGACGGTGCCCGCGGTGGGGCGCTCGAAGCCGGCGATCATGCGCAGCACCGTGGTCTTGCCCGAGCCGGACGGGCCCAGGATCGCGAACAGTTCACCGTCGCCGACGGTCAGGTCCGCGCCCGCCACGGCGACGACATCGTCGAAGACCTTCCGCACGCCCCGCAGCTCGATCCGCGGAGCGTCGACCGCGGCTCCGGGGCCGTTGTCGACCGCCGCTGCGACGCTCCCCGAAGGCATGGGTGGATAGTACGGATCGCGTTGTCGTGTCGCAGCACCATGAGCCTTATCCACTGTCGGCGGGGCATCCGGCCACCGATCCGGTATCGCCGGGGGTGCGGGGCAGCCCGCGCGGACGGCCGCGGCCCCCACCGCGCCGGGCCTGGGAGCCGTGGCCTCGGCGCTGGCACCGGGGCCATTCGCTACATCTCCCATCGCAGGCCGGGCGCGGACTGGATGCTCGGCACGCCGATCCGGCTGCCAGCGGCGCGTGACCTCTACTCGGCGGGGCTGAAGATCGTCTCCACCGACCGGTACGGCAAGGCCGACAACACCGACCGGCTGGGCCACGCACCGGCGGGGATCGCCCACGCCAAGCGGGGCTGGGAGCCGCACACCGCGGCCAGCGGCCCGGCGGGCGCACCGGTGTACGTCTCGATCGACGACGACCCGTCGCATGACCAGGACAAACGGCTGGTAGCAACCTATTTGAGGGCCAGGGAGCCGGTGCTCGGCCACTGGCGGGCCGGCCGTCTACGCGAACTCCAAGACCATCGACTCCGGCGGTGCAGGACGGCACCGGGTCGTACTGCCGGCAGCACAACCTCGGCGCGCCCGCGGGGTTCACCCATCCGGCGGCGCAGCTTCATCAGGTCGGAATCGCCACGCGCGAGGTCGCCGGCCTGGGCGAGATCCTGCAGCCGCAATTCGGGGAGTGGTATTGACCGCGACCCGCAAACCTTACTGACTAGTAAGATTTGCCAGCAAACTTTTGCACGCCATTTCGGTGAACATTTGTGGACTCGGGAACTGAGCAACCGCTTGGCGGGGCCCGCGGCGACGCCGAGTCCGACAGCGAATTTTAAGGTAACGATTCGATAACAATCATGCTTTGATCTGCGCAGTTGTGGCTACTCGACCGTAACCACCTGCACGCAGGACGTTTGTGGCGGCCGTTCCGAGCGCTGATTGAGCGTGGTGTTACCCACGGCACTGTTACCCGCGCGTAGAACTCGTCAGTAACCGATAACGCCGGGAAACGGCACCCTCTTCTTATGAGACTCTTACTGCAGCCGGGTTATCCGCCAGGCCCCTTCTCCGCGAGGGACGCCCCGGATCGCATCGGCTCCAGGACGGGTCCACCCGGCCCGTCCGTGATTCGACTCAGGAATCGCCGAACACCTCCGCCGGGGCAACGTAGGTCCGAGTGAAGCCGACAGACGACGCGACGAGAAGTATCGAGGGAGTTAGACAAGGTGACGATCCACGAGCACGACAGGCTGTCCACGGGCGACGGGTCGGGGCGGGGCTCGGAACGGGGTGACGCCCCGCAGAGCACCACCCATGCGCTGGTCGATCGTCTCAATGCTGGTGAGCCGTATGCCGTTGCCTTCGGCGGACAGGGCAGCGCATGGCTGGAGACCCTCGAGGAGCTGGTGACCTCGGCCGGTATCGAATCTGAGCTGGCGACACTGGCCGGTGAGGCCGAGCTGCTGCTCGAGCCGGTGGCCAAGGAACTGGTCGTGGTCCGTCCCATCGGCTTCGAGCCGCTGCGCTGGGTGCGCCTGCTGGCCGCCGAGGAGGCGGTGCCGTCGGCCAAACAGCTGACCTCGGCCGCGGTGTCGGTGCCCGGTGTACTGCTCACCCAGATCGCCGCCATCCGCGCCCTGGCCCGCCAGGGCATGGACCTTGCCGCCACCCCGCCGGTGGCGGTGGCCGGCCATTCCCAGGGCGTGCTGGCCGTCGAAGCCCTGCGGGCCGGGGGCGCCGAGGACGTCCGGCTGCTCGCCCTCGCCCAGCTGATCGGGGCCGCCGGCACCCTGGTGGCCCGCCGCCGCGGCATCTCGGTCCTCGGCGACCGCCCGCCGATGGTGTCGGTCACCAACGCCGAGCCCGAGCGCATCTACGAACTGCTCCAAGAGTTCGCCAAGGACGTCCGCACCGTGCTGCCGCCGGTGCTGTCGATCCGCAACGGCCGCCGCGCGGTGGTCATCACCGGCACCCCTGAACAGCTGTCCCGATTCGAGCTGTACTGCGAGCAGATCGCCGAGGCCGAGGCCGCCGAGCGCAAGAGCAAGGTGCGCGGCGGTGCGGTGTTCAGCCCGGTGTTCGACCCGGTCGCGGTCGAGGTCGGGTTCCACACCCCCCGGCTGGCCGACGGCATCGACATCGTGGGCCGCTGGGCCGAGGCGGTCGGGCTGGACGTGGAGCTGGCCCGGGCCATGACCGAGGCCATCCTGGTCAAGCAGGTGGACTGGGTCGACGAGGTGACCGCCCTGCACGACGCCGGCGCCCGCTGGATTCTCGACCTGGGCCCGGGCGACATCCTGACCCGCCTCACCGCGCCGGTCATCCGCGGCCTGGGCATCGGCATCGTGCCGGCCGCGACCCGCGGTGGTCAACGCAACCTGTTCACCGTCGGGGCGGTGCCCGAGGTGGCCCGGCCGTGGTCGAGCTACGCGCCGTCGGTCGTCACCCTGCCCGACGGCTCGGTGAAGCTGTCGACGAAGTTCACCCGCCTCACCGGCCGCTCGCCGATCCTGCTGGCCGGCATGACCCCCACCACGGTCGACGCCAAGATCGTCGCCGCGGCGGCCAACGCGGGCCACTGGGCCGAGCTGGCCGGCGGCGGACAGGTCACCGAGGCGATCTTCGACAAGCGCATCGCCGAGCTGGAGACGCTGCTCGAGCCGGGCCGCGCGATCCAGTTCAACTCGCTGTTCCTGGACCCCTACCTGTGGAAGCTGCAGCTGGGCGGTAAGCGCCTGGTGCAGAAGGCCCGCCAGTCGGGCGCGCCGATCGACGGCGTGGTGGTCAGCGCGGGCATCCCCGAACTCGAGGAAGCCGTGGCGCTGATCGAGGAGCTCAACGGCATCGGGATCGCCCACATCTGCTTCAAGCCGGGCACCGTCGAGCAGATCCGCTCGGTCATCCGGATCGCCGCCGAGGTGCCCACCAAGCCGGTCATCGCCCATATCGAGGGCGGTCGCGCCGGTGGCCACCACTCCTGGGAGGACCTCGACGACCTGCTGCTGAGCACCTACTCGGAGCTGCGCTCGCGGTCGAACATCACGGTCTGCGTCGGTGGCGGCATCGGCACCCCCGAGCGGGCCGCCGAGTATCTGTCCGGCCGGTGGTCGGAGGCGTACGGCTACCCGCAGATGCCGGTCGACGGCATCCTGGTCGGCACGGCGGCGATGGCCTGCCTGGAGGCCACCACCTCACCGGCCGTCAAGCAGCTGCTGGTCGACACCGCCGGCACCGACCAGTGGGTCGGGGCCGGAACGGCCCAGGGCGGCATGGCATCCGGGCGCAGCCAGCTCGGCGCCGACATCCATGAGATCGACAACGCCGCCTCCCGCTGCGGCCGGCTGCTCGACGACGTCGCCGGCGACGCCGAGGCGGTCGCGGCCCGTCGTGCCGAGATCATCGCCGCGATGGCGCCGACCGCCAAGCCGTACTTCGGTGACGTCGCGGAGATGACCTACCTGCAGTGGCTGCAGCGCTACGTCGAGCTCGCGATCGGGGACGGCGACAGCACCGCCGACACCAAGGCCGAGGGCTCGCCGTGGCTGGACATCACCTGGCGCGACCGGTTCGCCGCGATGCTGCAGCGCGCGGAGGCCCGGTTGAACCCGGCCGACGTCGGCCCGATCCAGACCCGGTTCGACGCCGAATCGGCCGACGGTGAGCGGCTGCTGGAGAACCCCGATCAGGCGATCGCCGCGCTGCTGGCCGAGTATCCCGACGCCGCGACGGTCCTCCTGCACCCGGCCGACGTGCCGTTCTTCATCGAGCTGTGCAAGACGCTGGGTAAGCCGGTCAACTTCGTCCCGGTGATCGACAAGGACGTCCGCCGCTGGTGGCGCAGCGACTCGCTGTGGCAGGCCCACGACGCCCGCTACACCGCCGATCAGGTCTGCGTCATCCCGGGCACGGCGGCCGTCGCCGGCATCACCCGGGTCGACGAGCCGGTGGGTGAGCTACTCGACCGATTCGAGAAGGCCGCCGTCGACCACGCGCTCGCGGCGGGCGCCGCGCCGACGCCGGTCGCCTCCCGCTTGCAGGTTCGTACCGACGCGACCGGCCCGCTGGCCATCGTGCTGGACTCCCCGGACGTGTTGTGGGCCGGTCGCACCGCCACCAACCCGGTGCACCGCATCGCCGCGCCGTCGGAGTGGCTGGTGCACGACGAGCGTTCCGCGACAAACCATTCCACCGGTGCGCGCCTGGAGGTCACCGCGGCCGACCGGGTCGTGCTGAGCGTCCCGCTGTCGGGCACCTGGATCGACATCGCCTTCACGCTGCCCGCCACCGTCGTCGACGGCGGGGCGCCGGTGGTTCGCACCGAGGACGCGGCCGCCGCGATGCGCGCGGTGCTGGCCATCGCCGCCGGCGTCGACGGGCCCGCCGCGCTGCCCCCGGTGACGGGCGGGTCCACCACCGTCACGGTGGAGTGGGACCCGGAACGGGTCGCCGACCACACCGGCGTGACGGCCACGTTCGGATCACCACTGGCCCCAACCCTTTCCGTCGTTCCGGATGCCCTCGTCGGGCGCTGCTGGCCCGCGGTGTTCGCCGCGATCGGCGGCGCGGTCACCGACACCGGATTCCCGGTCGTCGAGGGCCTGCTCAGCCTGGTGCACCTCGACCACGCCGCACAGCTGCTCAAGCCGTTGCCCAAGGACAGGACCCAATTGCGGGTCACCGCAACGGCTTCGGTCGCCACCGACACCGAGGTCGGCCGCGTCGTTCCGGTCACCGTGAACGTCACCGACGCGAACGGCATCATCCTGGCGGTCCTCGAGGAGCGCTTCGCGATCCGCGGCCGCACCGGCCCGGTCGAACTGACCGACCCGGTTCGCGCCGGGGGAGCGGTCTCGGAGAACGCCACCGACACCCCGCGCCGGCGTCGCCGCGACGTCACCATCACCGCACCGGTCGACATGCGGCCGTTCGCGGTGGTCTCCGGTGACCACAACCCGATCCACACCGATCGGGCCGCCGCCCTGCTCGCCGGCCTGGAATCGCCGATCGTGCACGGGATGTGGCTGTCGGCCGCGGCCCAGCACGTCGTCACCGCCACCGACGGCAGGCCGGTTCCGCCCGCCAAGCTGCTCGGCTGGACCGCACGCTTCCTGGGCATGGTGAAGCCCGGCGACGAGATCGACTTCCGGGTCGACCGGGTCGGAATCGACCTGGGCGCAGAGGTTTTGGAGGTCACCGCCAAGGTCGGCTCCGATCTGGTGATGAGCGCGACCGCCCGGCTCGCGGCGCCGAAGACCGTCTACGCCTTCCCCGGCCAGGGCATCCAGCACAAGGGCATGGGCATGGAGGTCCGCGCCCGCTCCAAGGCCGCCCGCAAGGTGTGGGACAGCGCCGACAAGTTCACCCGCGAGACCCTCGGCTTCTCGGTGCTGCACGTGGTGCGCGACAACCCGACCAGCCTGATCGCCGGCGGCGTGCACTACCAGCACCCCGAGGGCGTGCTGTACCTGACGCAGTTCACCCAGGTGGCGATGGCCACCGTGGCGGCCGCCCAGGTCGCCGAGATGCGCGAGCAGGGCGCCTTCGTCGAGGGCGCCATCGCCTGCGGCCACTCCGTCGGTGAGTACACCGCGCTGGCGTGCGTGTCCGGGGTCTACGAACTGGAGGCGCTGCTCGAGGTGGTGTTCCACCGCGGCAGCAAGATGCACGACATCGTGCCCCGCGACGAGATGGGCCGGTCCAACTACCGGTTGGCCGCCATCCGCCCGTCGCAGATCGACCTGCCCGACGCCGAGGTCACCGGCTTCGTCGCCGAGATCGCCGAGCGCACCGGGGAATTCCTGCAGATCGTGAACTTCAACCTGCGCGGCTCGCAGTACGCGATCGCCGGGACGGTGCGCGGCCTGGAGGCCCTCGAGGAGGAGGTGGAGCGACGTCGCGAGATCTCCGGCGGCAAGCGCTCCTTCATCCTGGTGCCCGGTATCGACGTGCCGTTCCACTCCAGCGTGCTGCGCGTGGGCGTCGACGAGTTCCGCCGCTCGCTGGACCGCGTCATGCCCCGCGACGCCGACCCGAACCTGATCATTGGGCGCTACATCCCGAACCTGGTGCCCCGGCCGTTCACCCTGGATCGCGACTTCATCCAGGAGATCCGCGACCTGGTGCCCGCCGAGCCGCTCGACGAGGTGCTCGCCGACTACGACACCTGGCGCAACGAGAAGCCGCACGAGTTGTGCCGCAAGGTCGTCATCGAGCTGCTGGCCTGGCAGTTCGCCAGCCCGGTGCGCTGGATCGAGACCCAGGACCTGCTGTTCATCGAGGAGGCCGCGGGCGGCCTTGGCGTCGAGCGCTTCGTGGAGATCGGGGTGAAGTCCGCACCGACCGTCGCCGGCCTGGCGAGCAACACCCTGAAGCTGCCCGAATACGCCCACAGCACAGTGGAAGTGCTCAACGCGGAGCGGGATGCCGCGGTGCTGTTCGCGACCGACACCGATCCCGAGCCGGACGACGAGCCGGTCGCCGAGGCGCCCGCAGCCGAGGCCACGCCTGCCGCGCTCGAGGCCGCACCGGTGCCGGCTCCAGCCGCGGTGCCCGCCGGCGCTCCGTCGCCCAATGTCGCGCCCGCCGGCGCTCCGCGCCCCGACGACATCGTCTTCGACGCCGGCGATGCCACCCTGGCGTTGATCGCGTTGAGCGCCAAGATGCGCATCGACCAGATCGAGCCGCTGGACTCCATCGAGTCGATCACCGACGGGGCGTCCTCGCGGCGCAACCAGCTGCTGGTGGATCTCGGGTCCGAGCTGAACCTCGGCGCCATCGACGGCGCCGCCGAGGCCGACCTGAACTCGCTGAAGGGGCAGGTGTCCAAGCTCGCCCGGACCTACAAGCCGTTCGGCCCGGTGCTCTCCGACGCCATCAACGACCAACTGCGTACCGTGCTCGGCCCGTCCGGCAAGCGGCCCGCCGCCATCGCCGAGCGGGTCAAGAAGACCTGGGAGTTGGGAGACGGCTGGGCCAAGCACGTCACCGCCGAGCTCGCGCTGGGCACCCGCGAGGGCGCCAGCGTGCGTGGCGGCAGCCTCGGTGGGCTGCACGAGGGTGCGCTTGCCGACGCCGCCGCCGTGGACAAGGCCATCGACGCGGCGGTCGCCTCGGTGGCGGCCCGCAAGGGCATCGCCGTCGCGCTCCCGTCGGCCGGCGGTGGCGGTGGCGGTGTGGTCGACTCGGCCGCCCTCGGCGAGTTCGCCGAGAAGGTGACCGGTCGCGACGGTGTGCTGGCCACGGCGGCCCGGATGGTGCTGGGCCAGCTCGGCCTGGACAACCCGCAGACCGCGCTGCCGGCGGCCACCGACGCCGAGCTGATCGACCTGGTGACCGCCGAGCTGGGCTCGGACTGGCCGCGACTGGTTGCCCCGTCCTTCGACGGGCGCAAGGCGGTGCTGCTCGACGACCGTTGGGCCAGTGCGCGTGAGGATCTGGTCAAGCTGTGGCTGGCCGACGAGGGTGACGTCGACGCCGACTGGGTGCGGCTCTCGGAGCGCTTCGAGGGCGCCGGCCACACCGTGGCCACCCAGGCCACCTGGTGGCAGGGCAAGGCCCTGGCGGCCGGTCGGACCATCCACGCCTCGCTGTTCGGGCGGATCGCCGCCGGTGCCGAAAACCCCGGAACCGGGCGCTATTCCGACGAGGTGGCCGTGGTCACCGGCGCGTCGAAGGGGTCGATCGCGGCATCGGTGGTCGGCCAGCTGCTCGACGGGGGCGCGACGGTGATCGCCACGACGTCTCGGCTCGACGACGACCGGCTGGACTTCTACAAGTCGCTTTACCGCGATCACGCCCGCTACGGCGCGGCGCTGTGGGTGGTCCCGGCCAACATGGCCTCCTACGCCGACATCGACGCGTTGGTGTCCTGGGTCGGCAGCGAGCAGTCGGAAAGTCTTGGGCCGCAATCGATTCACATCAAGGACGCGCAGACGCCCACGCTGCTGTTCCCGTTCGCCGCACCGCGGGTGGCCGGTGACATGTCGGAGGCCGGCTCGCGCTCCGAGATGGAGATGAAGGTCCTGCTGTGGGCGGTCGAGCGACTGATCGGCGGGCTGTCGTCGATCGGCGCCGAACGCGACATCGCCTCACGGCTGCATGTGGTGCTGCCCGGTTCGCCGAACCGCGGCATGTTCGGCGGCGACGGCGCCTACGGCGAGTCCAAGTCCGCGCTCGACGCGGTGGTCAACCGCTGGAACGCCGAGGCCTCCTGGGCCCAGCGGGTCAGCTTCGCGCACGCGCTGATCGGCTGGACCAAGGGCACCGGCCTGATGGGCCACAACGACGCCATCGTCGGTGCGGTCGAAGAGGCCGGAGTGACGACCTATACGACCGCGGAGATGGCCGCGATGCTGCTCGACCTGTGCACGGTCGAGGCCAAGGTCGCCGCCGCGCACGCCCCGCTGAAGGTGGACCTGACCGGCGGGCTGGGCGACATCGAACTCGACATGGCAGAGCTGGCCGCCAAAGCCCGCGAGGAGATGACCGGCGAATCGGACGCCTCCGACGACGCGCCGGCCGCGGGCACCATCGCCGCGCTGCCGTCCCCGCCGCGCGGCCACCGGCCCGCTCCCGCGCCCGACTGGGCCGACCTCGACGTCGACCCGGCCGACCTGGTGGTCATCGTCGGTGGCGCCGAACTCGGCCCGTACGGCTCGTCGCGCACCCGCTTCGAGATGGAGGTCGACAACGAACTGTCGGCCGCCGGCGTGCTCGAACTGGCCTGGACCACCGGTCTGATCAAGTGGGAGGACGATCCCAAGCCGGGCTGGTACGACACCGCCGGCGGTGAGCTGGTCGACGAGGCGGACCTCGTCGAGCGGTATCACGACGTGGTCGTGGAGCGGTGCGGCATCCGGGAGTTCGTCGACGACGGGGCCATCGGAGCGGATCACGCCTCGCCGCTGCTGGTCAGCGTCTTCCTCGACAAGGACTTCAGCTTCGTGGTGTCCTCGGAGGCCGAGGCCCGCGCGTTCGTGGAGGTCGATCCGGAGCACACCGTCGCGCGTCCGGTTCCCGACTCGGCGGACTGGGAGGTGATCCGCAAGGCGGGCACCGAGATTCGCGTCCCCCGCAAGACCAAGCTGTCGCGGACGGTGGGTGCGCAGATCCCGACCGGCTTCGACCCGACGGTCTGGGGCATCACCCCCGACATGGCCGGCTCCATCGACCGGGTGGCGCTGTGGAACATCGTCGCCACCGTCGACGCGTTCCTGTCCTCGGGATTCACCCCGGAGGAGTTGATGCGCTGGGTGCACCCGAGCCTGGTGGCCAGCACCCAGGGCACCGGCATGGGCGGCATGACGTCGATGCAGACGATGTACCACGGCAACCTGCTGGGGGTGGCCAAGCCGAACGACATCCTGCAGGAGGTCCTGCCCAACGTCGTTGCCGCACACGTGATCCAGTCCTACGTCGGTAGCTACGGCTCGATGATCCACCCGGTGGGGGCGTGCGCCACCGCGGCGGTGTCGGTCGAGGAGGGGATGGACAAGATCCGCCTCGGCAAGGCCGAGCTCGTGGTCGCCGGCGGGTTCGACGACCTGACGCTGGAGGCTGTCATCGGCTTCGGTGACATGGCGGCCACCGCCGACACCGAGATGATGCGCTCCAAGGGCATCAGTGACGCGAAGTTCTCCCGCGCCAACGACCGTCGACGCCTGGGCTTCCTGGAGGCCCAGGGCGGTGGCACCGTGCTGCTGGCCCGCGGCGACCTGGCGCTGAAGATGGGTCTGCCGGTGCTGGCCGTGGTCGGATACGCGCAGAGCTTCGCCGACGGTGTGCACACCTCGATCCCGGCGCCGGGCCTCGGTGCCCTGGGCGCCGGCCGTGGCGGGCGGGATTCGGTGCTGGCCCGCTCGCTGGCCAAGCTGGGCGTGGGACCCGACGACATCGCGGTGATCTCCAAGCACGACACCTCGACGCTGGCCAACGATCCCAACGAGACCGAGCTGCACGAGCGGCTGGCCGACTCGATGGGCCGCTCGGCCGGGGCCCCGCTGTTCATCGTGTCGCAGAAGAGCCTCACCGGCCACGCCAAGGGCGGGGCGGCGGTCTTCCAGATGATGGGGCTGTGCCAGATCCTTCGCGACGGCGTCATCCCGCCGAACCGCAGCCTGGACTGCGTCGACGACGAACTGGCCACCTCGGCGCACTTCGTCTGGCCGCGCGAGACCATGCGGCTGGGCGAGAAGTTCCCGCTCAAGGCGGGCCTGGTGACCAGTCTCGGCTTCGGCCACGTGTCCGGTCTGATCGCGCTGGTGCATCCGCAGGCCTTCCTGGCCGCACTGAGCGCCGAGGAGCGGGCGGACTACACCCGGCGGGCCCAGGAGCGGGTGCTGGCCGGTCAGCGCAGGCTGGCCTCGGCCATCGCCGGCGGGCGGCCGATGTACGAGAAGCCCGCCGATCGCCGGTTCGACCACGATCAGCCGGAGAAGCGTCAGGAGGCGGCGATGCTGCTCGACCCGGCGTCGCGTCTTGGCGACGGTGATACCTACGTGCGCTAGGGTTCCCGCGTGGCGATAGTCGGCGTGGGCATCGATGTGGTCTCCATCCCCGATTTCGCCGAGCAGGTCGATCAGCCGGGAACGGTGTTCGCCGCGACGTTCACCCCCGGTGAACGCCGCGACGCGGCTGACAAGAGCTCGGTGGCCGCGCGGCACCTGGCGGCCCGCTGGGCCGCCAAGGAGGCCGTGATCAAGGCGTGGTCGGGTTCCCGGTTCGCGCAGCGCCCGGTGCTGCCCGAGGGTATCCACCGCGACATCGAGGTGATCACCGACATGTGGGGCCGGCCCAAGGTCCGGCTGACCGGCGCCATCGCCGAGCACCTGGCCGACGTGCAGATCCACGTCTCGCTCACCCACGAGGGTGACACCGCCGCCGCGGTGGCCATCCTCGAGACGCCCTAACTCCTCGGCGAGCGTTCGTGTCTGCGCGCGACACGCCGTCACATGCGGGCATTTCACGCACGCTCGCGCAGGATTGTCAGATGGACGATCTCGTCGCACGGGTGAAGGCCGTGCTGCCCTCGGTGCGCGCCGACCTCGAGGACCTGGTGCGCATCGAGTCGGTGTGGGCCGACCCGGACCGCCGCGACGAGGTGCGGCGCAGCGCGCGGGCGGTCGCCGACCTGCTGAGCGCGGCCGGCTTCGCCGACGTCGAGATCGTCAGCGCCGGGGGCGCGCCCGCGGTGATCGCCTGCCATCCCACACCGCCCGGTGCGCCGACGGTACTGCTGTACGCCCATCACGATGTCCAGCCCGAAGGTGATCCTGGGCAATGGGATTCGCCTCCGTTCGAGCCGACCGAACGCGACGGTCGGTTGTACGGCCGCGGCAGCGCCGACGACAAGGCCGGAATCGCCACCCACCTGGCGGCGTTCCGGGCGCACCGGGGCAGCCCGCCGGTCGGGGTGACGGTGTTCGTCGAGGGCGAGGAGGAGTCCGGCTCGCCCTCGCTCGGCGCGCTGTTGGCGGCGCACCGCGACAAGCTGGCCGCCGACGTCATCGTCATCGCCGACTCGGACAACTGGACGCCCGAGGTGCCGGCGCTGACCGTGTCGCTGCGCGGCCTGGCCGACTGCGTGGTCGAGGTGCAGACCCTGGACCACGGCCTGCATTCCGGGCTGTGGGGCGGGGTGGTGCCCGACGCGCTGACGGTGCTGGTGCGGCTGTTGGCCGGGCTGCACGACGACGATGGCAACGTGGCCGTGGCCGGCCTGCACGAATCCCGTGCCGCTGACGTCGACCGGGGACCGCAGTGGGTGCGCGCGGAGTCCGGCCTGCTCGACGGTGTTCGCGAGATCGGCTCGGGCACAGTCGCGCAACGGATGTGGGCCAAACCGGCGATCACCGTGATCGGCATCGACACCACTCCGGTGGCCAAGGCGTCGAACACCCTGATTCCGCGGGCGCGCGCCAAGGTGAGCATGCGCATCGCCCCGGGCGGCGACGCGGTGGCGCACCTCGAGGCGTTACGCCGCCACCTCGAAGAGCACGCCCCATGGGGTGCCCACGTCACGGTCACCCCCGGCGACGTCGGCCAGCCCTACGCGATCGATGCGACCGGTCCGGTCTACGCCGCGGCCCGCGCGGCGTTTCGCGAGGCCTGGGGAACCGAGGTCGTCGACATGGGTATGGGTGGGTCCATCCCGTTCATCGCCGAGTTTGCCGCGGCCTTCCCGCGGGCCAAGATCCTGGTGACCGGCGTCGAGGATCCCGGCACCCAGGCCCACAGCGTCAACGAGAGCCTGCACCTGGGTGTGTTCGAGCGTGCCGCCGTCACCGAGGCACTGCTGCTGGCGAAGCTGGGGGAGGCGGAATGACGGATCGCGTCGAGCTCACCTTCCGCAGCCTCGGGGCGGCGAACACGGTCACCGGCTCCAAGCACCTGCTGGAGGCCGAGGGCACGCGAATCCTGTTGGACTGCGGCCTGTTCCAGGGGCTGAAGAATCTGCGCGAGCTCAACTGGGCACCACTGGCGGTGGACCCCGCGAGCATCGACGCGGTCATCGTCAGCCACGCCCACCTCGACCACACCGGGTACCTGCCCCGGCTGGTGCGTGACGGTTTCAGCGGACCCATCCTGTCCACGGACGGAACCGCCGCCGTCGCGGAGATCATCCTGCGCGACAGCGCCTACCTCCAGGAGCGTGACGCGGCGTTCCTGAACAAGCACAAGGCCAGCAAGCACCATCCGGCCCTGCCGCTGTACGACGGCGAGGACGCCCGGCGAGCGCTGGAACTGTTCGACACCCGCCCGTTCGGTCAGGAGTTCACCCTGGCCGGCGACGGGCCGGTGGTGACGTTCCGGCGCGCGGGCCACATCCTCGGGGCCGCCACCGTGGACCTGCTGTGGCACGGCCGGCGCATCGTGTTCACCGGCGACCTCGGCCGCTACGACGACCCGATCATGTTCGACCCCGAGCCGGTGCAGAGTGCCGACTATCTGGTGATGGAGTCCACCTACGGTGACCGGGTCCGCGAACGCACCGACCCGGCGGGCACCCTTGCCGACGTCATCGGCGCGACGGTGGATCGCGGGGGCACCGTGGTGGTACCGGCGTTCGCGGTGGGCCGGGCGCAGACGCTGCTCTACTATCTCTGGCAGCTGCGCTCGGCCGGAAGGCTGCCGGACATCCCGGTCTACCTGGACAGCCCGATGGCGATCAACGCCAGCGAACTGCTGGGCACCCACCGCGCCGACCATCGGCTGACGCCCGAGGTGTACGAGGGCATGTGCGCGATGGCGGCCTACACCCGGGAGGCCGACGAGTCCAGGAAGATCTCGGAGAGCTCCGAGCCCAAGGTCGTGATCTCGGCCAGCGGCATGGCCACCGGCGGCCGAATCCTGCACCACCTCAAGGCATTCGCGCCTGACCCGCGCAACACGATCATCATCACCGGTTATCAGGTGCCCGGAACCCGCGGGCGATCCATCGCGGCCGGTGAGCGTCAGGTCAGGATCTACGGCGAGTGGATCCCGATCAACGCGCAGGTGGCCAACCTGCAGATGCTCTCCGCGCACGCCGACGCCGACGAACTCATCCGCTGGGCCGCCGGGTTCACGACGGCACCGCGGCAGGTGTTCGTCGTCCACGGAGAGCCGCAACCGGCCGACACCCTGCGCAGCCGGCTGGGCCGTGAGTTCGGTTGGCAGGCAACGGTTCCCCGGCCGGGGCAAGTCTTCGGCCTCTAGGCTTGCGTGGCGGCCAGGGCCGCGTCCACGGCGGCCGCCGTCTCCCGGCCGGACTGGATGGCCCCGTCCACCCACCCCGACCACACCCCGGCGAAGTCAGCACCGGCCAGATGAATTGCGCCCCAGTTGCTTTCGACAGCAGCGAGGTCGGGTGCCTGTCCCGGCCGCAGGGCCAGCCAGGTGCCCTTCGAAAACGGGTCGCCGATCCAGTCGTGGCCGTATACCTCCTCGACCGTGGCGCCCAGTTCGAGTCGGTCGAGGCCGGCCTGCACCAGATCGACACGGTCGACGGCCAGGTCGGGTGCCAGGCCGAACGACGCCATGATGGAACGCTTGCCGTCCCGCTCACTGACCTCTCCGATCACCGTGCACTCGACGATTCCCGGCCAGCCCATCGCGAAGACGTATTCCAGTCCGGCCAGTTTGGACCAGACTTTGATGCAGCGGCCGGTGTGCCCCTGACGCACCAGGCGGGCCAGCGGGGCCGGGACCGCCGGAGTGAACGTGATGTCACCCAGGGTGTTCAGCGGGGCGGCCAGCACCACCCTGCGGGCCGAGTAGGTCTGGCCGGCAGCGGTGACGACGTCGACCCGGTCGCCGCTGTCGGTCACCGCGGTGACCGGCTCGCCCAGACGGATGTGGTCGCTGATCTCGTCGGCGACCCGCTGCGCCAGGCCGCCGCTGCCGATGTCGACGCGCGCCAGGGAGGCGAAGAAGGAATAGGCGGGGTCGTTGTCGAAACCCGCGATCTCGCGCAGGTACACCAGGGCCGAGAACTCCTCGGGCAGTGCGCCGGTCAGCGTGTAGGACTGGGCCCGCAACAGATCGGCGATCGCCGGCGGCGCACCGATCTTGTCCAGATACTCGCTGAAGGGGATGTCGAGTTCGGCGGTGTTGACCTGGTCGAAGCCCTTGGCGAAGACCACCGGAGCGACATCGGCCTTGAGCTGGTCGAGGACCGTCTCCAACTCGGCCATGTCGACCAGTGAGTCGGGTTCCTCTCCCTCACCGTGTCGTCCGTCCAGGTACCACCGATTGGCGCCGTCCTTGTCCGCTTCGACGAACCGCGCCCCGTACCGGTTCACCTCGGCGGCCATGAAGTGATGCCGCTGTGGGTCGAACCATTCCGCTCCGAGGTCGATCACGACGTCGGTACCGGGGAAGGTGGAGGTGTAGGTGCGTCCGCCGGCCCGGTCCCGGGCCTCCAGGACCAGCACCTTGTGGCCCGCCTCGATCAGGTCGCGGGCCGCGACCAACCCGGCGAAGCCGGCTCCGATCACGATCGCGTCATGCAGTTCGGCTTCGCTCATGTCGGGCATTGTGGCACGCTGACTGAATGTTCAAACACCACTTCGCCGAGTTGGGGGATGACGCCCGGGGCGTACCCCGGTGAGCAGCGAAAAGGGACTTCCCGACCGGGCGCGCGCGGTGATCGTCGGTGGCGGCGTGACCGGCTGCAGCATCGCCTACCACCTGGCGCACCTGGGCTGGACCGACATCGTGTTGCTCGAGCAACATGAACTCACCGCGGGCACCACCTGGCACGCCGCCGGGCTGATCACCTCTGCGGGGATGACGGACGAGACCGCGCTGTTCCTGAGCCGCTACTCCCGCGACCTGTACGAACGCCTCGAGCAGGAGACCGGCCACTCGACCGGGTTCAACCCGGTCGGACACATCAGCCTCGCCACCAGTCCGCAACGGCTCGAGGCGCTGCGCCGCTCGTCGGCGTGGATGCACGGATTCGGGGTCAACGAGCACGAGATCAGTGCCCGGGAACTACAGGACATGTGGCCGCTGCTGGACACCTCCGATGTGCTGGCCGGCTTCTACGTGCCCGACGAGGGCCGCGCCGATCCGGTCGGCGTGGCCACCTCGATGGCCAAGGGCGCCAAGGCACTCGGGGCGCGCATCGTCCAGGGCGTCACCGTGACCGGCGTCGAGACCGAACGCGGCCGGGTGACGGCGGTCAACACCGACCAGGGCCGCATCGAAACCGAGGTCGTGGTCAATGCCGCGGGCATGTGGGCCCGCCAACTCGGCGAGCGCGACGGCGTGTGCATCCCCCTGCAGGCCGCCGAGCACTACTACCTGATCACCGACACCGTCCCCGGCATGGCGCACGACCTGGCGGTGATCGAGGACCCCGACCGCTACGGCTACTACCGCCCGGAGGGCGACGGCATGCTGGTCGGCCTGTTCGAGCCGGTCGGCGCCCCGTGGTCGCTGGACGGGGTGCCGGACGATTTCGCGTTCGGCACCCTGCCGCCGGACTGGGACCGCCTGGGTCCCTACCTGGACGCCGCGCTCGCGCGGATCCCGTCGCTGTCCGAGGTCGGGGTCCGGCTGTTCTTCTGCGGCCCGGAGTCCTTCACCCCGGACATCCGCCCGATGCTCGGGCCCGCCCCGGAACTCGACGGCTACTACGTGGCCGCGGGCATGAACTCACTCGGCATCCTCACCGGTGGCGGCGTCGGCACCGTGATGGCGCACTGGATCGTCGACGGCGTGCCACCCGTCGACGTCACCGGTTACGCCGTCGACCGCGCGGCCGGCCACGAGACCTCCCGGCGGTTTCGCGCCGACCGCACCGTCGAGCAACTCGGCGTGCTGTTCGGCGACGCGGTCTGGCCCACCTGGAAGCCGGGCTCGGCGCGCGACGTGCGGCGCTCGGTGCTGCACGACCGACTGGTGGCGGCCGGCGGGCACTTCAACGCCTCGGTCGGCTGGGAGTTCGCCGAGTGGTACGACACCGACGGCGAGCACCCGGCGACCACCCTCGACTTCGCCCGGCAGTCCTCCTTCGACATCGTCGGCCGCGAGCACCGGGCGGTGCGCGAGGACGTCGGCGTGCTGGACATGAGCCTGATGGCCAAGTTCCTGGTGCAGGGACCCGACGCGGAGCGGGTGCTCGAGCGGCTCTCGGTCAGCGTGGTCGGCCGCGAGATCGGCCGGCTGGTCTACACGCAATGGCTCAACACCGCGGGCGGGATCGCCGCCGACCTGACCGTGACCCGGCTGGGCGCGGAGAAATTCCTCGTGGTGACAAGCGATCTGATCCACCGCCGCGTCGAACCCATGATCCGCCGCGAGGCCCGACCGGACGAGGTGGTCGTGGTCACCGAGATCACCTCGGGGACAACGCTGTTGTCGGTGCAGGGGCCGAAGTCACGCACCCTGCTGTCGCGGCTCAGCGACGCCGACCTGTCGAATGCCGCCTTCCCGTACCTGTCGGCGAAGCAGATCCACGTCGGCTATGCGCCGGTGCTCGCGGTGCGGGTGACCTACCTCGGCGAGCTCGGCTGGGAGCTGCACATCCCCGCCGAGTACGCCGCCGGTGTCTTCGACGAATTGACTTCCGCCGGTGCCGATCTGGGACTACGTCCGGTAGGACTCGCGGCGATGTCGAGCCTGCGCCTGGAGAAGGGTTACCGGGACATCGGTGTGGACATCGACAACACCGACAACCCCATCGACGCCGGCCTCGGATTCACCGTCGCGTGGGACAAACCGGGTGGTTTCGTCGGCCGCGACGCTCTGCTGGAGTTCAAGGCCCAGGGACCGCCGCGCAACCGAGTGGTCAACCTGTTCGTCGACGACCCCGCGGCCGACCTGTTCGGCAATGAGCCCGTGCTGGTCGACGGCAACTGGGTCGGATACGTGCGGGCGGCTGCGTACGGCTACACCCTCGGCGGTCCGGTCGGCCTGGCGCAGGTGTCGCACGAGGCCGGGGTGACCGCCGACTGGCTGGCCGCGCAGTCCTTCACCGTGCACACCCCCGCCGGTGATCTGCCCGCCCGACTGCAGCTCCAGCCGTTCTACGACCCGGCCCGAAGCCGCATCCTGGACGATTGACGCCGCTCAGACGTCGATGTCGCGGCGCAGCTTGGCGACGTGGCCGGTGGCCTTGACGTTGTACTGGGCCACCTCGATCTTGCCCTTCTCGTCGACGACGAAGGTCGACCGGATGACGCCCTGCACGGTCTTGCCGTACATCTTCTTCTCCCCGAACGCCCCCCACTCGGTGAGCACCGAGCGGTCCACGTCGGACAGCAGCGGGAAGGTGAGCCCGTCCCGGTCCCGGAACTTGGCGAGCTTCTCCGGCTTGTCGGGGGAGATGCCCACCACGTCCACGCCGGCGCCGTTCAACTCGGCCAGGCTGTCCCGGAAGTCACAGGCCTGCTTGGTGCAGCCGGGGGTCATGGCGGCCGGATAGAAGTAGACGATCACCTTGCGGCCCTTGAAGTCGGACAGTTTCACCGTCTTGCCGTCCGCGTCGGGCAGGCTGAACGCGGGAGCCTTGTCACCCACTTCCAGCCGAGCTGTCTCGGTCACCAGCTGATCCTTTCTCGACCCTTACTCCACCGATGCGCCGGGTTAGCGGCGGCTGATCTAGGGTAGTTCGGCAGGGCAGCAGTTTGGAGGGTGGAAGTGGCGGATCGGGATCCGGAGCTCATCAAGGCCGATATCGACCAGGCGCGCGACCGGTTGGCGTTGACCGTCGATTCGTTGGCCGAGCGGGCCAATCCGCAACGGATCGCCGACGACATCAAGGGCGCGCTGGTGCGCTTCGTCAAGAAGCCCGCGGTCGCCGCCGCACTGGCCGGCGTCAGCCTGGTGACCGTCGTGGTCGTGGTGCGCCGCATCCGCAACGGCTAGGGGGTCAGCGCCGACGAAACCAGTCGCCGAACGAACGCGGCGGGTTGGCCTGGCGGCCGAGTCTGTTGCAATTGAGCACCTGAACCGGCGCCGCCGACATGGAGCGTTGCGCAGCAATCTCACCACTGTGCGGGCGCGGGTGCGGCGAGCCCTTGGGGGCCTCGTCCTCCGTACCCATTGGCTAACACCTCGCTCCGCGATGTTGTGGCTGGCTTCATGCAATTGCTTAGACCCTACAGCTAACGGGACTATAACACCCAATACGCCAAACGCGCAGCCCAGAAGCCTAATGTTGTGCACCTCACGGCACGCCGTTAATAATTGACACCTGTTGCTGCAGGTCAGCTAAGTGACCGAAGTGAAATACCCGTGCATTTACAGCGACGACACTCGGCCGCGGGGGCCGCGACGGGCTGCCGTCTTATTGGCAACGTCACGATCTTTGCCTGCTGTGACGGCAAACCTCTCCCGGTTGCGGGAACCTTGACCCCGTCGCGCCGTCCCAGTGGGCCCACCGCGGAACGCCGTAGCACCTCCGGCGTCGTGTGATACTCTTCATAGGACCATCTGGTCATCCCGGGCGGAGAGGGGCAGCAGCGCATGACGACCAAGGACAAGTACACCGAGGTGCCCGACCCGTACGCGTGGGAGGTGCCCAGCGTCGGCGACGCCCGCTTCACCTGGGAGTACGACGAGCCGCGGGCGCGACTGCTGTCGCTGTACCAGAAGGGCAAGGACAAGCAGTGGGACGCCCAGTCGCGCATCGACTGGTCCCTGGACGTCGACCCGACGAACCCGGTCGGGGTGCCCGACCAGTTCCATCCGTTGTTCGGCAGCCCGATCTGGGAGGCCGCGGACGAGAAACGGCGCGCCGAGTTCCGCCACCACAACGCGGCCTGGAACTTCTCCCAGTTCCTGCACGGTGAGCAGGGTGCGATGGTGTGCGCGGCCAAGATCGTCGAGGTCGTGCCGGACATGGACGCGAAGTTCTACGCGGCCACCCAGACCATGGACGAGGCCCGCCACGTCGAGGCGTTCTCACGGTTCCTGCAGGATAAGGTCGGTCTGGTCTACCCGATCAACCCGAACCTGACCTCCCTGTTGCAGGACACCCTGAACGACTCGCGCTGGGACATGCCGTATCTCGGCATGCAGGTCCTCATCGAGGGCCTCGCCCTGGCCGCCTTCGGCGTGCAGCGCGACCTGGCGCCGGAGGGATCACTGGCCAAGCAGCTGCTGGCCTACGTCATGCAGGACGAGGCCCGCCACGTCGCCTTCGGCCGGATCTCGTTGAAGGACTACTACGCCAACCTGACCGACGCCGAGCGCGACGAGCGCGAGGAGTTCGTCGTGGCGGCCTGCTACCTGATGCGCGACCGGTTCCGCGGCGAGGAGGTCTTCGAGACGCTCGGCCTGCCCGTTCAGGAATGCGCGGCATACGTGGACAACTCGCCGCTGATGATCCAGTTCCGCTCCCATTTGTTCAGTCGCATCGTGCCGATCGTCAAGGACATCGGGCTGTGGGGGCCCAAGGTGCAGCAGGCGTTCGTCGACATGGGTGTCCACGAGATGGCGGACTCCAACATCGACGCGCTGATGAAGGCCGATGAGGATCAGGCCGAGTCGCTGGACAAGGCACACGCCGAGATGGCCGCCCGGGCCCTCGAGGTGGACGAGGCGATCGCGGCCGGCGCGAACTGAGCCGCAAGTCCAAGAAAGTCCATAACGCAATAGATCTCCATCCCGGTCGCTACATTCACTGAATCTGTCGCGACTGAGGCGGGGTGCCGAGATGACGGAAGTATCGCCGAACGCTCACGCCGATGAGATCTGCGAGGACTGCGGTTATGAACCCGAACTGAAACGAACCCTCGGTTCGTTCCAGATCTTCGCGGTGTCTTTCGCGTTCATCTCCGTGGCGGTCGGCATCTTCGGTACCTACGACAACGTTTTGCAGAACTCCGGGCCGGTCGGAATCTGGCTCTGGCCGGTCGTGGCGGTCGGCCAGACACTGATCGCACTTGTGATCGCGCAGTTCGCGGCGCGCATCCCGCTCAGCGGCTCGTCCTACCAGTGGGCGTCGCGGCTGGCCAATCCGAAGGTGGGCTGGTTCTTCGGTTGGCTCAGTTTCTGCTACCTGGTCATCGGGGTGGTGGCCGTCGACAACGCACTGGCGAAGACCGCACTCATGCCATTGCTGGGCATTTCGGACAACCAGATGACCGCCAGGGTCATCACGGTGGTGATGATGGTCCTGCAGGCCGTTCTCGTCATCGCGTCGACGCGCCTGGTGGGTCTGGTGACCTCTGCGGCGGTGGGGCTCGAACTGATCATCGTCGTGGTGCTGACCGTCGCCCTGTTCATCGCCGTGGCGGTCACCGGACAGGGCTCGGCGGGCAACCTCACGTCTCGCGGCATCGCCGATGGGGCACCCGACTACTTCTCCTTCGGGGGTGGCCTGATGGCGGCGATGATCATGGGTATCGCGACGTTGGTCGGTTTCGACGCGGCGGCCAACATGGCCGAGGAGGCGAAGGACCCGTTCCGCAACGTGCCACGCGCGATCGTGGGATCGGTTGTCGCCGCCGGCTTTCTGGGGATGGTGTTCGCGATCGCGCTCACCATCGCCATCAAGGACATTCCGGCGGCCACGGCTACCGACTCACCCGTGGCGCTGATCCTGCGTGATCAACTCGGTGTCGTGATGGAGCGCTCGCTACTCTTCGCGATCGTGATCGCCTTCTTCGGCGCCGGGACGGTAACCCTGGCTACCTGTGCGCGAATGGTTTTCGCGATGGCGCGCGACGATCGCTTCCCGGCCCCCCGGCTGATGCAACGCGTCAGCCCGCGCACCCACACCCCCATACCCGCGACCGTTCTGATCGTCGCACTCGGTATCGCGTTGATCGCGGCGGTACCCGGCGACGCGCTGCTGGAGTTGCTGACGGTGAGCGGGCTGATCGGTGCGACCCTCTACGGCGCGATCATCGTGCTCTATCTGGCGGTGCGAAAGCGCCTGGGGCGCCAGGAGGATGCGTTCGATATCGGCCGATTCGAGATGCCCGTCGCCATCGGGGCACTGATCTGGTCGGCGATTGTGATAGCCATCCTCGTCTCGCCCCCGGAAGCCCACACGGCGGTCGTCATCGCGCTCGGCATCCTGCTGGCCGGCGGCGGGTACTTCGGGTACCTGTTCGTCGTCAATCGCGAAGTCCTGGAAACCGAGCCGGGAGACGCGGATGTCTTCAAACACTGACACACTGACGGGCCAGGTCGTCCGGCGTGGGGATGCGGGCTACGAGTCGGCCAGGCTCGGCTGGAACCAGTTGCACTCCCGCCATCCCGAGGCGGTTGTGTTCTGCGCGGAGACGCAGGACGTGGTCAACGCCCTGGCGTGGGCGCGACGCAATGACGTCCCGGTCCGCGTCCGCAGCGGGCGGCACTGTCTCGAGGGCTGGTCGGCGGTGGACGGCGGGCTCGTCATCGACGTCAGCGCAATGAAGTCGGCCCGGATCGATCCCGACTCGCGCACCGCCGTCGTGGGCGCCGGACTCAACCAGCTCGAGGCGGTGACCGCCCTCGGTCGTGCCGGCTTTGCGGCACCCACCGGAAACGAGGGCACGGTCGGGCTGGTCGGGGCGACGCTCGGTGGTGGCTTCGGGCTGCTCACCCGCAGGTTCGGAATGGCATCGGACAACCTTGTCGGGGCGGAGGTGGTGGTCGCCCCGGCCGAGGGTGGGGCGGCGGTGATCCGGGCCGACGAGCAGACGAACCCCGATCTGCTGTGGGCGCTGCGCGGCGCGGGCAACGGCAACTTCGGCATCGTGACGTCGCTGACCTATGCGATCCACCCGCTGCGGCAAGCGATCCACGTCACGGCGACCTGGCCGGGGTTGACGGACCTCGCGGAGGTGTTCACGGCCTGGCAGGGCTGCGCACCGCATCTCGACAACCGGCTCACGAGTCAGCTCGAGATCTACCGCGACAAGGTGCTGTTGTTCGGGCTGCTGGCCGGCGGATCACAGGACGAGGCCCTGCAGATCCTGGCGCCGATGCTGGCGGTAGGTGAGCCGGAGGTCGCCACCATCGACGCCGACTGGGCCGACATCTTCGCCGGCCTCCAGATACCGACGGCACAGGAGTCGGCGAACTGGAGGTTTTTGTCTCAGTTCGTTTCCGAGCCGTTCCCGCCCGACGCGATCCAACTTGTCGGCGAGTTCATGGCGAAGGCACCCACCTCGGAGTGCAACTACTTCACCAATGCCTTCGGTGGGGCCGTCGCGAACAGCGAACCCTCCGGCGGCTCGGCCTTCGCCCACCGCAATGCCCTGTTCTATGCCGAGCCCGGCGCCGCCTGGGGCACCCGGGGTGGGACGCCCGCCTCAGCCGACCCACTGACACCGGCGTGTCAGGCCTGGATCGCGGAGTTCGGTGCGGCGTTGCGCCGTTACGTGGACGGCGCCTACGTCAACGTTCCCAATGCCGGCATGGCGGACTGGGAAAACGCCTATTGGGGAGCGAACGTCGACCGGCTGCGCACGATCAAGGCGAGCTACGACCCCGATAACGTGTTCACCTTCGAACAGGGACTGACCCTGCCAGGCTGAGGAGTCGGCTTCAGCAGGAGCCACACCACCGTCGCCGATGCCAGTAGCAGTGCCGAACCGACCCCGGCCGCGGCTATGAGCCCATCGGTGAAGGCACCGCGGGCCGCGGTCAACAGCTGGTCCGCCTGATCGGCCGGCAGCATCGCGGCGGCCTGGTTGGCGCCCCCGAGCGTCTGCTTCGCCTGCGCGGCCACGCCTGCGTGTACTCCGGGCGGGATTGTCAACCCGCGATACACGGCGGCGACGACGGAGCCCAATGTTGCGATGCCCAGGGCCATGCCCAACTCGTAGGCCGTCTCCGAGATCGCTGCCGCGGCCCCGACTCGCCCGGGCGCGACGCCGGCCACGATGAGGTCGTTGGCCACGGTGTAGGCCAGGCCGAGGCCGGCGCCGACGACGAAGAGCGCGCCACCGATGCGCGGATATGCCGTCGACGGACCCACCAGCGTCAGCGACGCCAGCCCCGCACCGACAAGTGCCAGCCCGCTCGCCAGGAGGACGCGGCGCGACCAGAAGCGCACAAACACACCGGCCAGCAGGCCGAACACCATCGCCGCCACGGCGGCGGGCAGCTCGGCGAGACCCGCCTGCATCGGGGAATAGCCGCCGACGAGCTGAAAGAACTGGGACAGGAAGAACACCACACCCGAAAGGCCCAGCACCGAAAGCAGATTCGCGACGACGACACCCGAGAACGCCCTGTCTGCGAAGAGCCGCACATCGATCAGGGGCGTCGTAAGCCGCAACTGCCGGCGGGCGAACAACGCCAGCGCCACCATCCCACCCGCCCCCGCGATCACCATCTCGACGTGGAGCCCGCCCGCCGCACCTTCCTTGACCGCATACACCAGCCCGAGGATGCCCGCCAGCGACAGGACGACGCTGGGCAGGTCCCACGGTCCGGGGTCCGGATTGCGTACCTCGGGCACCATGACGATGCCGACCAGGAGCACTACAGCGACCGGGACGTTGACGAGGAAGACCGAACCCCACCAGAAGTGCTCCACCAGGAGCCCGCCGACCACGGGCCCCAGCGCCGATCCGGCCGAGAAGACAGCGGCCCAGACGCCGATGGCCACAGCGCGCTCGCGTGGCCGCGGGAACAGGCCGCGGATCAACGCGAGGGTCGACGGCGCCAGGGTTGCACCGGCGACACCCAGCAGGGCGCGCGCACCGATGAGCAGCCCGACCGTCGGCGCGTACGCCGTCGCCACCGACGTGGCGGCGAACGCGCCGGCACCGCACAGCAGCAGCCGTCGCTGGCCGATGCGATCACCGAGGCTGCCCATGGTCACCAGCAGGCCGGCCAGCACGAACGAGTAGACGTCACCGACCCACAGCATGTCGGTCGCTGTTGCCCCCAACTCGGCGACGATGAACGGGGTGGCCAGCGAAACCACCGTGCCGTCCACACCGATGAGCAGCACTCCCAGGGTCAGCACACCGAGTGCCGGCCGGCGGCGGATCGTCACTTGCAGAACACGTCGACGTAGGCGGTGGTGAACTCGTTGCGCTGCTGGCCGCCGTGATGCTGATGACGGTCCTGGCGGACGCTGATGACGGCGCACTGCTCCAGTCCGGCGGCGCTGCCGTTCCGGTTGACCACGACCCGCATGCCCTGGTCCCGCAGCTGGCCGATCGTGTCGCTTGCCGAGGTCGTGCCGCCCGTGGTGTTGTACTGCTCGCCGGCATGGGCAGTGCCGGCGAACCCGATTGCGATAGCGGTGAGCGCCGGGGCGGCGAGGGCGGCGAGAGCGATCTTCTTGGTGGTGGTGGCGTTCATGGTGGCCCTTGTCCTTCGGTGGTCGGTCCGGTCAAACCGGCTGATCACGAAGTTATGGCGCCCATGCGGTCGGCCTCATCGGGCGAAAGATGTGTTTGTCGTCCGCGGCTGTGGTGCAAATGATGTAGACGGCTCAGGCGCCGGGCCGCAGACCGTTCTCGTGTGCCCAGGCGGCCGCCGCGGTGCGCGAGGAGACCCCGAGCTTGACGAAGATGTTGGCCAGGTGCCGGCCGACGGTCTTGTCGCTGATGAACAGCTGCTTGGCGACCTCGCGGTTGGACGCGCCGGCCGCGATGCAGGCCAACACCTCTGCTTCCCGCCTGGTCAGCCCGCCGGGTGGCTCGTCGGCCGTCGCACCGCTGCGCGGGGCGCCGAGTTGCTGGTAGATCGACTCGGCATTGGCGGTGTCGGCCGCGGCGCTGACCGTGTCCCCAGTCGCCCGGTGGGCCTGCGCCATCCATTGATAGACCTGGGCCAGCTCATGACGGCGTTGGGTGGTGCGGTAGCGCCGCAACGCGTCTTGGAGCACCGGGAGCGCCTCGGCCGCACGGTCCTGGCTGACCAGAACCGCCCCGCGGGCGTGCCGAGCCCAAGCCCGGAAGCCCGGTGAGTCGAACTTCTCGGCACCGTCCTCGAGTTCGGCGCAGTACCGGTCCGCCTCGTCGACGCGGTCGCCGGCAAGCGCGATTTCGACCGCGGCGGGCAGCAGCCGGATGCGGCCGACGGCGTCGTCCTCGGCGTCCATCCGCATCCGCAGGTCGTTCCAGGGCCCCTCGTTCTCACCGACCTGGCACCGCAACAGCGCCTCACCGGGTTGTGGGTCCCATCCGAGCGCTCGTGCCCTGGCGAAGGCGGCGCGGGCACCGTCGACGTCGCCCCGTCGACGCCGAAGGTCACCGAGTTCGTAGTGTCCCTCTCCGGCGGTCGGGGCATGGAAGTCCTCGATCGAGGCGAGTGCCGTTACCAGGCGCTCTTCCAACTCCTGGTAATCATTTGTGGCGCTAAGCAATTGATACTTGTGGATCTCACACGTCGTTCCGTACCAGGACGCTGAGACATCCGGGCCCTGGCACCACTTCTCCATCGCGTCGGTCCAGGTCTTCATGCGGTTGAGATCACCGAGCCGGAAGCATTCGTGGATCACGGCGCAGTAGATATCGCCGGCCCAGTCCACCGGAACCTGATCCGCCAACACCGGCATCATCGCCTCGTCCAGGTCCGCGAAGGCCTCGTCGGTCCGGGCGAACGGGATCTTCGCCAGACCACTGGCCGTGAGCCCCAACGCGGTCAATCCGGGCGAATTCAGCCGACTCGTGAACTCCTGAAGCTCCTCGGCCCGCTGCGCCCCCGCGTCATAGCGGCCCTCGTAGATCGACAGCAGCGAGTCCACGTAGAGCAGGTAGGCGATCGTTTGATCCTCCGGAAACTTCTCCAGCAGCCGGCGGGCGCGGTTGAGCCAGACCCGGGTGATCGTCAGGTCGCCGCCGTTGAACCACTGCAGCGCCACCTCGACCGCCTTCATCGCCGCGTACTGCTGGTCGCCCTCAGCAAGCAGCCGATTGAAAGCCTGCTCGCAGAGTTGAATCGACTCCCTTCCGTACCCCAGCCGCCACGCCGCCATGCCGTAGGACGACAGGTCGTCAGTGTTCAGTTCGGCGGAGTCGTGCGCCCGTCCGAAACCGTCGTACGCCGACCGCCAGTCACCGCGGCGGTACGCGGCTCGCGCGGCAAGGACTTCGTCGTCTCCAGACATGGCAACGCCGCTCACGGTATCGGACCGGACTGCCGCACATGGGTGATCTCCCGCAGGCCCACCTGTTGACGGGCGCTCGGCGTTCATTCAGGACTCACGCACAAGAAGTTCGAGTGGGCCCTTACGTGGGTTCTGAATCAACGCGTGGCGCGCCGGGTCAACAGCACTTGCGGCTCGCGAGTTGGCTCGTCAGCGCCTGGTGTTCGGAGGGGTCGATGGTCTGCACCTGCGACACGAACCTGTCGAGGTCGATCTTCTTGCCGCCCAACCACGTCCCGAGCACCTTGACCTCGTCGACGATCCTGTCGACCGGAACCGCGTAGATGTCGGCGGAGAGTTCCACCAGATCGGCGTACTTGCCCACCGCCAGCGAGCCGATCTCATGGTCACGCTTGAGCTGATAGGCGCCGTTGATGGTGATCGCCCTGAGCGCCTGATCCAGGCTGACGGCCTGGTTCGCGCCGTGCACCGAGCCGCTGGTGGTCGTCCGCATCACGGTGTGCTGGACGTTGAGGATCTGGTGGGGCGGGCAGACCGAGCCGTCGTTGTGGTAGCTCGGTGTCACGCCCGCCTCGAAGGCGTCGCGGATGCGCTGCCACTGCGTGCCGTAGGCGGGGTCGAACATCACCCCGTCGAGCAGATCGCCCCAGTAGATGTACTGGAAGGGGCTCAGCGAGCAGGTGACCCCGAGTGCGGCCGCCCGGTCGAACTGATCCCTGCGCGCCGCCCCGAGATGCTCGACGCGCCAGCGGTGATCGGAGCCCAGCAGGTTGAACTTCGCCAGGGCACGGGCATAGGCGTCGAGGACGACGTCGAAGCCGACGTCGCCGTTGCAGTGGAAGGCGATCTGGTAGCCGCTCGGCACCAGTTCATCGAGCACGGCGTCGAGTTGGGCGCGGGTGTAGTTCATCTGCGGCTCGCCGCGGGGACCCAGCTCGATCTGCGCCGTCCTGGTGGTCGGGTTGTCCAGGTACTCGAAGGACAGCGCGACGTTGCCGAGCCACGGCGAACCGTCGGCCCACAGCTTGATACCGGTCTTGCGCACCAGTTCCGGGTTGGGGAAGTCGACGTCGTCGGCGGCATCGGGCTCGATCGACATGTGGTAGACGTGCAGCCGCAGCGGGCAGTCCGGTGCCGCGGCCAGCGCCGCGTAGGCCTGGTACTGGCGGGCGTTGTAGGTGTGCTCGGAGGTCGCGGTGATACCGCACTGGGCCATCAGTTGGTAGAACAGCGCCCCGGAGTGCAGCGGGTGGGGGATCGCCCTGGGCAACACCGCCGCCACGATCTGCATCAGCGCACCGGATTCGAAGGCGGTGCCGTCGCTGGTGCCGTCGGCCTCGCGGCCGAAGCTGCCGCCCACCGGGTCGGCGGGCGGTTTGCCGTCGGCCCAGCCCAGCAACTCGATGGTCGCGGTGTTGAAGTAGATGCCGTGCCCGGAGTTGTCGATGACCACCACCGGCCGGTTCGGGAACAGCGGATCCAGCACCGCCTTGGTCGGCATCGGGGCCTGCTGCAGTAGGCGATCGACGCCGTTGAACACCAGCACCTGATCCGCCGGGTTCTCCTCATCGGCCTGGGCGAAGATCTTCTTGACCTCGTCCCAGGTGGGCACCCCGACGTTCGGGGAGACCCAGTAGGCCGGCTTCTGGGTGGCCATCCCGGACAGCAGCGGATGGCTGTGGGGTTCGACGAAGCCCGGCATCAGCACCGTGCTGCCCAGATCGGTCACCGGAACCCCCGGATGGGCGGCCCGCACCTCGGCTAGCGACCCGATCGCGGTGATCCGGCCCGTCGCGGTGTCGACGGCCAGGGCGCGCGCCCGGGGAAGGGCGTCGTCCATCGTGATGATCGTGGACGCCTTGAGGATCAGATCGGTAGCCATGAGCGCGGTTCTACCGGATTTCGCGGGCTCGGGAGGCGATCTGACGGTACCGGCGGGTCCCGGACCATTCGCCTGGTTGAGGCGAAGGTCGCGTTACTGCAGGGGGATGTCGTGTCCCGGGCCCCGCTCCTCGGCCGGTCGGGGGCCGAAATACCGCCGGTCGGCTTCGGTGATGGTGACGTCGTTGATGCTGGCCTCGCGGCGGCGCATCAGGCCGTTGTCGTCGAATTCCCAGAGTTCGTTGCCGTAGCTTCGGTACCACTGGCCGGCGGCGTCGTGCCATTCGTACTGGAACCGCACCGCCATGCGGTTGCCGCGGAATCCCCACAGGCTCTTTCGCAGCACGTAGTCGAGTTCGCGTTCCCATTTGGCGGTGAGGAAGTCGACGATGGCCGCCCGCCCGGTGAGGAATTGGTCGCGGTTACGCCAGGCCGAGTCGGGGGTGTAGGCGAGGCTGACGTGGTGGGGGTCGCGGGTGTTCCAGGCGTCTTCGGCCGCTTGCACTTTCTGTACCGCGCTGTCCAGGTCGAACGGCGGCAGCGGCGGGCGCTGGTCAGACATGCTGTTTCCCTTTGCTATTCGTGCTGACCGGCGCGTGCCGGACTTGTGAGGTCCGGGATGGCGGTGGCCACCACCTGTCGCGGTGTGAACAGGACTCGGCGTCCGGTTTGGTCGTCATCATCCTCGGCCGGCGCGGCCCAGTCCACGGTGGCTGTGCCGGACAGCTGCAGTGTGTCACCGGTGCGGAAATCGACGAACAGCAGTGCGGCGGTGGGGTCGACGGCGAGGTTGCCGAAGCTGTTGAACATGTTGTTGCCCGGATAGTCCGGCCACCAGAGCCGTTCGTCGGTGACGCGGACGAAGCCGGCGGGTCCGCCGCGGTGCGATGCATCGTTGCCCGCCTCGGGGTGGGTGGTCCCCAGGAAGAAGGTATCGGCCGATTCGATGAGTCGAATATCACTGCCCCGCAATCGTTTTCCATCGTACTGGACTGTGCGGGCCGGGTTCAGCGGCTCGTCACCGACCGTCATGTGGCGCCGGTGGATGTACTGGGGACAGTTGCCGTAGGCCTGGTCGACGTCGAGGATCATCCCGGCCTCGTCCGATGCGGTGAGGGCGCCGTTGATCCGTACCCGGCGTCGGGTCGTGAAATCGACGACGACCAGGCCCGCCGCCTGCCCGGCGGGCAGCGAATGCAGGGGGTCGGCTGCGGGCAGCGTGGTGCCGATCCGCAGGGTGTTCGGTCCACTTGCCTGTAGGAACCCGGGTGCCGCCAGCAGCGGTGAGGTCCACAGCCTGCCGGCCCCGTCACGGGCCGTGAGAGCCGCGAAGCGGGCGTCGGCGAGGAAGGCGGCGGTCCCGCCGCGTAGCTCGGCTGGGCCCACCATCCGAGCCAGGCGGGCGGCTTGGGCCTGCACCCCGGCCTGTCGTTGCGCGGCCAACTCGCCGCTGTGGAACCCCACAGCGGCGGGCCGGTGCTGGCTGTTCACGGTTCGTGGCTCGCTCGGGCTCACAGCGACACCACGGGCCAGTCGTTGTCGACGTGGGCCAGGATGTTGAAGTAGTTGGTCATGGTGTTCAGCGCGAGATTGGCCACGATCTCCCCGATCTCCACGTCGGTCACGCCCTCCGCACGGGCGGTCTTGAGGTCGACGTCATCGACATCCCCGGCGTTCTCGGCGATGGCGTTGGACAGCTTGAGCAGGGCGGCCACATGGGCATCGCTCGATTCGGCCCGCCGCGCGCGGTCGAGCTCGGCCGCGTCGACCTTGGCGATGTTGGCACCGACGTAGGTGTGTGCAGACAGGCAGTATTCGCAGCCGTTGAGTTGAGCGGTTGCAATCGCCAGCCGTTCGCGGACGGCGGGTTTCAGGGTGCCGCCGGCAACGGCGCCGGACAGGGCCAAATAGCCCTGCAGTAGGGCGGGGCTGTTGGCCATCACCTTGGTCATCGTGGGGGTCACCCCCAGCGATTTGTGCACCTGGGCGAGCAGGTCGGCCGCCTTTCCGGTCGCGGTTTCGGGCTCGACGGGGGCGAAGTCGGTCATCGGGAATCCCTTTCACTTGTTCTCACGGATTCAATGTCGCTGTTCCATTAGAAGGTGTAGCACGTTGCTCTAACGGATGCAAGCAAATCTATCCGTGATAATATTTCTCAATGAGATCCGCTGCGGCATCGTTGCTGCCCGATGAGCCGGCCCCGGTGCGCCTGATGAACACCATCTGGGCCGACACCCGCGGGGTGCACGACGAGTTGACCAGCCCGGTCGCCTTGGCTGAATGGCTGGCTGCGGTCACCGACTACGAGCGCTCTGAGCTCGGTGGAACCAGCCAACGGGAACTCGCCGAGGCCCTCCTGCTGCGCGACAGCCTGCGCCGTCTCGCCGCCTACAGCACCGGCGACGAGCGGCCTAGTGCCCAGTCGCCCGTCAGCGACCTCGACGAAGCCGTCGCTGCCGTCAATGCGGCGCTGGCCGACAGCCCGCACACCGAACTTGCTCTCCGCGACGGGCGTCTGCAGGCCACCAGGCCGCGCCGGGCCTCGGCCGCCCGAAGCGCGCTGGCCCAGCTCGGACAGGACGCCGTCGAACTGCTGACCGGACCCGCTGCAGTGAGACTACGGGCCTGCAACGCCCCGGGCTGCGTGCTCTACTTCGTCAAGACGCATCCGCGCCGCGAATGGTGCTCAGAAGGCTGCGGCAACCGCGTCCGGGCAGCACGCCACTACCAGCGCACCCGCAAACGCAACCCGTGACCCGAAAGGCCTTTGCCGCGGCCATGATTCAGGCGTGCACTAGGCGACCGGAACGGCGCACACCCCACCCCCGCATGGTGTAGAGCATGTTGTTTTTACCGGTTTCGGGACCGACTGCCCGCGCGTCGGTCGAAGGTGCGGACCCGAGGCTCACGATCCGGAGTTCAGGCCGGTCACGTTTATCGACACCAGACTCCAGTTCCACGCGTCGAGCACCGAGGACAGTTTCGAGCCGTCCGGGTAAACCAGCCGAATGGGTCCGCCCTGGTTGTATGGGATCGGTGCGTCGTCGCGCTTGGTGGCGATCAGGGCGCTGGAGGCGACCAGGGGGCCGACAGCGCTGCTGTAGTGATAGGCATTCAGGGCGACGGTGTCGATGGACGCAGTGTCCGGGATGCCCGCCCTCGCGAGCACCGTGGCCAGCGGGACACCAGTGAACGTCTGGCGTTTCTTCACGAACGGCTCGTCGACGGTCATCGAGGTGCGGCCGAGGGCATTGAGCTGGTCCATCGTCAGCTTCAGCGGGGTCGAGCCACCGGTGACGGTGAGGATGGGCTCATCAGGACCGGGGGGATCGATGGTGGGGCCACCATACGGATTGCCGATCGACGTGGGCGCCGCCTGAGCGGATGTCGACGTCGGAGACGTCTGGGTGGAGGTGCCGGCTTGGTTCGTCTTGCCACAACCCGCGACCACGGCAACAGTCAGCATGGCCGCCCCGAACGCGATCCACCGACTTTGCACAGCTTCAATATATGTGCGATGGGTACACCGGCTCCGCCGCCAAGCTGCGCTTTGGAACGCTTCCTTCGCGATGAAAATTGATGGAGCACAAAAATAGAGGGTGGCCGAATGCCACCCTCTACCTGTGCGCCGTCAGGGTTTCGAACCCCGGACCCGCTGATTAAGAGTCAGCTGCTCTACCAACTGAGCTAACGGCGCGAGAACCGCGTCACGACAATACAGGCACCGCGGCGCAAGGTGAAATCCCGAAGTGCCCGCCCGGTTGCGGTTCACACCGGCGGTACGGCTCTGACCTGTGCGGTCGCACCGAGGCATGGCTTCCCTTAGACTATTGCCAATCTTTCCCGGCGTTCCCACAGGTTGCGAGGTACAACTCGGATGCGGCAGCTCGACTCGGCGTCTCGTGGGCGGTATGCCCGCTGGGTGGCGGCTCTGCTCACCCTGCCCGCCCTGTTGGTCGGTGTCAGCGCCTGCGGCGGTAGCCAGGCGCCGCCCCCGGTCAAGGTGATCGCCGACAAGGGCACGCCCTACGGCGACCTGCTGGTTCCGGAACTCTCGGCATCCGTCAAAGACGGCGCGGTCGATGTCGCCGTCGACCAGCCGGTGACGGTGCGGGCCTCCAGCGGTGTACTCGGGTCGGTGTCGATGGTCACCGATGCCGGGACCGAGGTCGCCGGCCGGCTGAGCCCCGACGGCGTCACCTGGTCGACCACCGACCCGCTGGACTACAACAAGCGCTACACCATCAGCGCCAAGTCGCTCGGGCTGGGCGGTGTCACCACGGAGAAGGTGGCGTTCCAGACCCAGTCACCCGAGAACCTGACGATGCCCTATCTGCTGCCGGGCGACGGCGAGGTCGTCGGGATCGGGCAGCCCGTCGCGGTGCGGTTCGACGAGAACATCCCCAACCGGGTCGCCGCCGAACGGGCGATCAAGGTGACCACCACGCCGCCGGTCGAGGGCGCGTTCTACTGGCTGAACAACCGCGAGGTGCGGTGGCGTCCGCAGCACTACTGGACGCCCGGCACCAAGGTCGACGTCGAGGTCAACACCTACGGTGTGGACCTGGGTGACGGCCTGTTCGGCCAGGAGAACCTGCGTTCGCACTTCACCATCGGCGATGAGGTGATCGCCACCGCCGACGACGACACCAAGGAACTGACCATCCGGCGCAACGGCGAGGTCATCAAGACCATGCCGATCTCGATGGGCAAGAGCAGCACCCCCACGTCGAACGGCACCTACATCATCGGTGACCGGTTCTCGCACCTGATCATGGACTCGTCCACCTACGGGGTTCCGTCCAACTCGCCCAACGGTTATCGCACCGAGGTCGACTGGGCCACCCAGATGTCCTACAGCGGCATCTACGTCCACTCGGCACCGTGGTCGGTGGGCAGCCAGGGCTACTCCAACGTCAGCCACGGCTGCCTGAACGTAAGCCCGGGCAATGCGCAGTGGTTCTACAACAACACCAAGCGCGGCGACATCGTCGAGGTGCGCAACACCGTCGGCTCGACGCTCTCGGGCACCGAGGGCCTCGGCGACTGGAACATCCCGTGGGAGCAGTGGAAGGCCGGCAACGCCAACGCGTAGCCCCCGTCGCCCGGCTGCCCTGAACCCGATCTGACGCGCACGCCAATTTGGTGCTAGCCTTGCCTCAAAGCATGTTCTGTAATTCATGAAAGGAGTGGCATGAAAACTCTCCATCTGGGGTCGGCGGTGCTGGCGGCGGGAGTGGTCGCCGCCGGATTCTCCACCGGCACCGCCTGGGCCGGCGGACCCGAAGGCGGAGCCCCGAACGACCTGTTCGAGGCGGTGGGCAGTGGAACGTTCGACGACACCCGGGACGGTCCGGGCGGCGCCAGCACCGAAGTGGGCTTCCGCGCGACGGGGGCTACCGCCGGCCAGGCGTCGGCGGCGGTGGTCGCGGCATGTCAGGCCGCCGGGGGTGTGGACTGCACCAGCGACGAAGTGACGAACGACAACTTGTGCATCGTGTCGGTCTTCGACCCGGGCACCAACGTCGACGCCGGCGGCGCCGGACCGACCGTCGAGGCGGCACGTCAGGACGCGATCCAGCGCGCCGCGGCCAACAACACCCCGATGTCACCCGCGGCCGCGGTCCTCATCTCGGCGTGCCCCTGACCCGTGACCGCGCTGCAACCCAGTCAAGAAGGTGAACAAGGCATGAAACATCAAGGCATGTCAGCACTCTTGGTCGTCGGCGGTGTCCTAGCGGCGGTGCTTTCTGCTCCCGCCGCGCAGGCCCGGCCAACCTGCCAGGAGTTCGACGACACCACGATCTGCGAGACCACGGGAAGCGTCTCGATCAAGGCCGAGCCCGGAACCAGGGCGGCGCCGCCCGCATCACCGGCCATCCCGTTCACGCCGGGTGCGCCCAACAGTTCGGTGCTTGGCGCCCGCGGCGCCCTCGCGGACTGAGACGGCGCGCGACAACGCCGATACCCGACCGGCGGACATGGCACGATGGCCCTGCCGACGGGTAGGGGGTCTCCATGGGTGTCAGTCGCGCCCGCATTCTCGGTGGGCTTGGCCTGTCCCTGCTGAGCGCGGTGTTCCTGGTCGTCATCTGGGAGGCGTTCGGCAACCTATGGTGGCTGACCTTCGTCGCATTCGTCCCGATGTACCTCGCGCAGTATCGGCTGCTGCCGAGGCGGTGGAGCGCGGTGCCGGTGGGGCTGGCCTTCGCCGCCTACTACCTGGCGCTGGCGGCCGTGGGCTCCTCGGTGCTGCCGACCTGGGTGATCCTGGGCATCGCCGCGGTGTTCGGGCTCGTCGGCCTCGCCATCGGAATGGTGTTGCGGCCCTTCGCCGAACGGACGAACTACCGCTGGTTCGTTGTGCAGTTCGGTTTGATCTGGGTGGCCATCGACCTGCTCGTGCAGGACAACGAACTCATCGGCACCTACTCCTGGATCGCCTACCGCATCGGCGGCCTGCCCCAACTCGTGCAACCAGTCAGCGTGGTGAGCACCCCGGCGCTCAACCTGCTGCTGCATGTGGTCAACGCCGCGATCGCGTTGGCGGTGCTGGCCCTGCTGGACCGGCGCCGGCCCCACCTCGCCGACGTCCCCGTTCCCCGACGGGTGCTGGCCTGGTCGCTCGGTGTGCCCGCCGCGGTGTGTGTGGCGTGGGTGGCCTGGAGCCTGCTGATCTTCACCTCCGTCACGCACCGGATGGGCCCGGAGGTGCGGGTGGCCGCGGTGCAACCGGGGCTGGACAACGCGACACCGGGCACCCTGATCTCGGCCGGGGATCTGCACCCCGGCCGAGGTGAGGAGCAGCGTCGCACCGCCCAGATCGCCGAACTCAGCGACATGACGCGGCAGGCGGCCGCCCGCGGCGCCAGGATCGTCGTCTGGCCCGAGGAGACCCTGAACTACGACCCGCGGGTCACCGACACCGCATGGATTCCCGCGCTGGTTCGCCAGACCGGGGTCTACCTGGCGATGGGCTTCACCCCGAACGCCACCGACGGCTCGGCCCCCAACACCGCGCTGCTGTGGTCCCCGGACGGCAGCGTGGCATCGGTCTACCACAAAACCAAACGTGTTCTCGCCGAGGGGGAGTCGTTCACACCCGGAACGGCGTACCCCACTGTCGAGACTCCGTACGGCACGGTGGGGATCATCATCTGCTTCGACATCGACTTCCCCGACGGCCCGGCCCGCCGGGTGGCCGCCAACGGCGCGCGGATGATCCTCGCGCCGAGCATCGACTTCGAATCGGTGGCCGACGTCCGCAGCGCGTCGACGGCCTATCGCGCCATCGAGAATCGGGTGGCGATGGTCAAGGCCGACGTCGCCTGGGACTCGGTGATCGTCGCACCGAACGGCCGGGTGATCACCAGCACCGCGGTGCACGCCGAGCGCGGTGGCGCCGCGCTGCTGGTGACCGACGTGCCCATGGGCCCGCGCGGTGCGCCGTTCACCCGGCTCGGGGGAGCACCGTTCCGCTGGTTGGAATGGATCGCGACGCTGGTGATGCTCGGAGCCATGATCGTGACGAAGATCAGGCGACCCCGAGGAGCCGACGCCCCAACCTGATCCGGCGGAACTCCGCTTACGGGGCGAGAACTCGCAGCGAGGACCACGGGATGTGGGCCATGTCGTAGTAGTCCCAGCTGAATCCGGCGCTGGTGTATGCCGCCCCAGGGTTGCTCGAGGTGGCGCCGGGGAGCGTCTCGAACGCGAACGCCATTCGCGCGCTTCCCCTATCGACGATGTAGGCGCCGTAGGTCTGCAGGGTCTTCGCGATCACCTTCTCGCCCGGGGTCAGCCCGGGCAGGGCATCGACGTTGATCGACGGGTCGAGCTGGATTCGATATCCCTCGGGCATGGGGATCGCGACGCCCGCGATATTGGTCCCATCGGACTTGATGGCGGGACCGACGAAGCCGGGTCCGGCGATGTCGGAGGAGAACACCAGCGCGTGATTGACCCCGGTGTTGTTGGCGACGGCCGCACTGAGTTCCGCGGCGGTGACGACGCCGGCGAGCCGCGAGATACCAGCTGCGGTAGCCGATCCCGAAGTGTCGATGCCGTTACCGTTGATCGGGGTCATCCCACCCCACGATCCCGACCAGGTGTTGGTGCTGCTGTTGTACTTGGCCTGCCAGATACCGAACACCTGTCCGGAGGCCGTGTCCACGACCGCGATCTGGCCGTCGAATCCGGGGGGCGGCACCGTGCCCTTGGGAATCGGGACGGTGTTGGAGCCGAACGGGTCAGCGCCCCAGGGCTGCGACATGGCGACGTCGTAGCGGGGGGTGCTGGCGGTCACCGCCGACGCCGGGACGATGGTCACCCCGTAGTTGTAGAGATCCGCGATGTGCTGCTGGCCCGGCGCCGACAGGTAGCCCACCCAGGTCGCACTGTTGGCGGCGGTCGCGGCGTTGGCGGCGATCGGCTTGTTCAACCAGTCGGCAGCCGGGAAGTAGGCCGGTGTCTGCGTCGGTACCGCGGCGGCCACCAAGGTGACCTTGTCGATGCGCAGATTGCGGTCCTTAGCCTTCGAGGCGTACAAGTCGTTGGTGAAGGCGATGCTCACCGTGTGCGTGCCTGCCGAGGTCGCAATGGGCACGGTGTAGTCGGTCCAAGTTGTCGACGAGACTGCGATCGTCGATACGGCTTTCCCGTCGATCGAGACGGTCATCGAGGGCGCGCCCTTGTATTGATCGCCCTTGGCGCGGATGACCAGGCTGGTGGCATCCGGCAGCGTCAGCGTGGTCGATGCCGTGCCGTTCGACGACAGCACCAGCGCCTGCGTTCCGGATGCGGTGCTGTCCGAGTAGCTTCTTCCGGCCTTGGTGGGGGTGACCGCCATGGATTCGGCCTCGATGATGACGTTGGGGACGACCGTGGTGGTGACGGCGGTGGCCTGCACCGACGGCGTGACGGCTGCCAGTGACGTGATGCGGGCGGCGGTCTGGGCGGCGGGGGTGTAGGCGTAACCGACGGACGACTGCGTCACGGTGGCCAGGGCCGGGTCGTGGACGACCAGGTAGGTCACCGGGCCGCTACTGACCGACACATGCAGGTCACCGCTCGTGGCGGAGCCGGAAACCACCAGCTTAGTCGTCGGTTCGGTGGTTTTCTCGCCTGCAGCCACCGCCACCGGGAGCGTGGCCTTATCGCCCTGGCCGTCGTTGATGGTCACCGAGAAGCTGTCCCGGAGCGCGCCGGCATCACCCGCCAACGGCCCCGGAGCCTGTCGTGGGGTGTAGTCGAAGGCGCCGGTTTGCGGGCTGAGCGTCACGGTGCCGTCGGACGGGCCGCCGGACACGTCGTAGGTCACCGCGTCGGGGCGGGAAGTGGTGGCGTTGGTTACCGCGGACTCGGGGGCGGCCGCCCGTGCTGCCGGGACACTGCTGGTCGGCGCTGACGTGGCGGCCGGCGTGTCCTGGGTGCTTCTTGCGGGTGCTGGCGTGTCAGGGGCGCTTCTCGTCGGTGTCGACGCGGCGGCCGGCTTGTCGACGGTACTGCGGCCTGTCGAGGACGAGGGAGCGCCGGTGGGCGCGTCGGTCGAGTTCGCGTGCGCAGCCGGTTGTGCGGCTGTACGCGCCGCCCGCGACGGCGAGTCGGCCGGTTTGTCGCTGGTGTTGCGGCTTGGCGACGACGATGGACCGCTGCCCGCGGCATCTCGCGTGTCCGCGCGCGGCGTGCTGTTGGCTTGCCCCGCCTGGGCGCCGCGTGGCGTCGCTCCGGGCGCGTGAAGACTGTTGCCGCGGGGCCCGTGCGCAGTCGTACCCCCGTGTGCGGAGCCGCCGTCCTTGGAGTCCGAGGACGACGAAGCCGAGCTGGAGGAGTCCGGGTCAGCGGCGGCGATGCCAGGTCGGGCGGCGAAGGCCGCCCCGGCGCCCAGGGCCGCCGCCAGCAGGCCCACCCGGCCGATGTAGCCCGCATAGTGCAGGACCGGATGGTCGATGCCGTGGTGTCGCGCTTCGCTGACACCTTCGGGTTCGCCGCTGGGCACCCACTCCACGGCGTCACCCGAGCTGTGTCGCAGCAATGGACGGTTCGGCAGCTTCGGCGACGATGCCGCGTACACCAAGGCCCCGGGCACGGCGTGCACCAGCTGCCAGGTCAGGGCGGGCCCAGTCGAGTCCTGCTCGGTTTGCAACGGGCTGTTCATCGTGTCCCCCAACTTCTCCGGCCGTTCATGCACTGTCGCGACGACGGTGATGTCGCCGCGCGCCGACCAGGCCGCGCTAGCAGTCTCGCCCCCGCCAACTAATTGTCGCACTCGATAATAGGCCGTCGGCCTGATTTTCAGCAAAGACTCCCCGTTGGAAGGGCCATGCCGGGAACGACGCAGGTGAGAGTATTGCGCCGTGCTGTCGACGTTGCTGCGCCTCGGGGAGGGGCGCACGATCAAGGGTCTCAAAGGGGTGGCCGACCGGGTCAGTGCATTGGCCACCGCCATCGAGGGACTCACCGACGCCGACCTGAGGAGCCGGACCGACAAGTTCAAGAAGCGGTTGGCCGCGGGGGAAAGCCTCGACGCATTGCTGCCCGAGGCGTTCGCCGTCGCCCGCGAGGCGGCGTGGCGGGTGCTGTCGCAGCGCCCGTTCGACGAGCAGGTGATGGGCGGAGCGGCGCTGCACTTCGGCAACATCGCCGAGATGAAGACCGGTGAGGGCAAGACCCTGACCTGTGTGCTGCCCGCTTACCTCAACGCGCTGGGCGGCAAGGGTGTGCACGTCGTCACGGTCAACGACTACCTGGCCAAACGCGACAGCGAGTGGATGGGCCGGGTGCACCGCTTCCTGGGCCTCGACGTCGGCGTGATCCTGTCCGGCATGACCCCCGAGGAGCGGCGGGCCTCGTACGCCGCCGACATCACCTACGGCACCAACAACGAGTTCGGCTTCGACTACCTGCGCGACAACATGGCGCACTCGCTCGAGGACCTGGTGCAGCGCGGCCACAACTACGCGATCGTCGACGAGGTCGACTCCATCCTCATCGACGAGGCCCGCACCCCGCTGATCATCTCCGGCCCCGCGGACGGCTCGTCGCACTGGTACACCGAGTTCGCCCGGATCGCCCCACTGATGGAGAAGGACGTCCACTACGAGGTGGACATCCGCAAGCGCACCATCGGCGTGCACGAGCTGGGCGTGGAGTTCGTCGAGGACCAGCTCGGCATCGAGAATCTCTACGAGGCCGCCAACTCCCCGCTGGTCAGTTACCTGAACAACAGCCTCAAGGCCAAGGAGTTGTTCCAGCGCGACAAGGACTACATCGTCCGCGACGGCGAGGTGCTGATCGTCGACGAGTTCACCGGTCGCGTGCTGATCGGCCGCCGCTACAACGAGGGCATGCACCAGGCCATCGAGGCCAAGGAGAACGTCGAGATCAAGGCCGAGAACCAGACGCTGGCCACGATCACCCTGCAGAACTACTTCCGGCTCTACGACAAGCTCGCCGGCATGACCGGCACCGCCGAGACCGAGGCCGCCGAGCTGCACGAGATCTACAAGCTCGGGGTGGTGACCATCCCCACCAACCGGGACATGATCCGCACCGACCAGACCGACCTGATCTACAAGACCGAGGAAGCCAAGTACATCGCCGTCGTCGACGACGTCAGCGAGCGCTATGAGAAGGGCCAGCCGGTCCTCATCGGCACGACCAGCGTCGAGCGCTCCGAGTACCTGTCGCGGCAATTCCAGAAGCGCCGCATCCCGCACAACGTGCTGAACGCCAAGTACCACGAGCAGGAGGCGAACATCATCGCCGAGGCGGGCCGGCGCAGCGCGATCACGGTGGCCACCAACATGGCCGGCCGCGGCACCGACATCGTGCTGGGCGGCAACGTCGACTTCCTCACCGACGTGCGGCTGCGCCAGCGCGGCCTGGACCCGGTCGAGACCCCGGAGGAGTACGAGGCCGCCTGGCACGAGGAGCTGCCCAAGGTCAAGGCCGAGGCGGCCGCGGAGGCCGAGGACGTCATCGCGGTCGGCGGCCTCTACGTGCTGGGCACCGAGCGGCACGAGTCGCGCCGCATCGACAACCAGCTGCGCGGCCGCTCCGGACGCCAGGGCGACCCGGGTGAGTCCCGGTTCTACCTGTCGCTGGGTGACGAGCTCATGAAGCGCTTCAACGGCGAGACGCTGGAAAGCCTGTTGAACCGGCTCAACCTGCCCGACGACGTGCCGATCGAGGCCAAGATGGTCACCCGCGCGATCAAGAGCGCGCAGACCCAGGTCGAGCAGCAGAACTTCGAGATCCGCAAGAACGTGCTCAAGTACGACGAGGTGATGAACCAGCAGCGCAAGGTCATCTACGCCGAGCGCCGCCGCATCCTCGAAGGGGAGAACCTGCAGCAGCAGGCCCACGACATGCTCGTCGACGTCGTCACGGCCTACGTCAACGGCGCCACCGCCGAGGGCTACGCCGAGGACTGGGACCTCGAGCAGCTGTGGGCCGCGCTCAAGCAGCTCTACCCGGTGGGCATAGACCACCACGACCTGCTCAACACCGACGCGGTCGGGGAGCCGGGCGAGCTGACCCGCGAAGAGCTGCTCGACGCGCTGATCGCCGACGCCGAAAAGGCTTACGCCAAGCGGGAAGCCGAGCTCGAGGAGCTGGCCGGCGAGGGCGCCATGCGTCAGCTCGAGCGCAACGTACTGCTCAACGTGATCGACCGCAAGTGGCGTGAGCACCTCTACGAGATGGACTACCTCAAGGAGGGCATCGGGCTGCGGGCCATGGCCCAACGCGACCCGCTGGTCGAGTACCAGCGCGAGGGCTACGACATGTTCATCGGCATGATGGACGCGTTGAAGGAGGAGTCGGTCGGCTTCCTGTTCAACGTCCAGGTCGAGGCGGCGCCGCAGCCGGCGGTGGCCCCGGTGCAGACCCCGCAGGGTCTCGCGGATCTCGCGGCCGCGGCCCCAACGCAGCAGACCCCGGAGCCGCCCCCGGCCGCGCCCGCCGCCCCGACTGGGACGACTCCGCCAAGCTCGAGGCCCTGCGCAGCCGCTCGCCCCAGAAGCAGCGCCAGAAGGTTCACATCATTGGCGAGAACGACGACGCCCTGACCGCAGAAACCGGCGGCTTCGCCGGCGAACAGGACGCCATCGTGCTGCAGGCCTCCCTGGCCCGCCCCGCCAAGCCCCGCACCGCCCCCACGGCGCAGCGCAAGCCCACGGCCGTGGCCCGCAAGCGCAAGAAGGAACTTGAGACATGAGCAAGGCGAAATTTGTCGCCAAAGCCAAGGCGGGGCGCGCGCGGCTCGGATCGAGCTTCGATGCGCTGATGAAAGAAACCAGCGATTACGAGGTGGTGATTTTTCGTGGCTTGTCAGCGAATGCCGAGCCCACCGACGACGACAAGACCATGCGCGTTGCCGAGGGCAAGCATTTTCAGTACGGGCCGATCAACACGCAGCCGTTTCGCATCAAGAGTGCGCCGATTTCCTTTTTCGTGTTTGACCGCCTGCTCATTACGGTGCGCCCCGAAGAGGCCCCGGCGATCG